>Ga0247840_10001093_pt1 | contig 54155 bp, 43 predicted proteins | sample LaCruzMarch2015__FD_192404 | JGI IMG/M metagenome (GOLD analysis project Ga0247840, IMG submission 192404) | Freshwater microbial communities from meromictic Lake La Cruz, Castile-La Mancha, Spain - LaCruzMarch2015_17m | ecosystem: Environmental > Aquatic > Freshwater > Lake | place: Spain... | reverse complement strand
GTAAATGATAGACTTGTCCTTAAAATTGCACTCAATAAAAAAAGACGAGCGTGGTTCTCTGGTTTATGGAATTATTCTACAGAATATAATTTCCCTTTTCAATTCTCTAATGCGTAATCTGGGTTAATAATTTTGGGTGATGGATTATCAATTTTCATAATATTTTTAGATTTGTTATAATTACACAAAACTAAACAATAAAACCTAAGGTTTTACAATGTTGAAAACAAACAATGAAGCTTATTGATAGCTTCACTCCAAGTGAGGCTATCAATCTTTTTTAGAAATTACTACCTTTGCAAAAAAAACGCTACGTGATTTCGATAAATAAACTTTCAATACACTTTACCGGTACTTATTTGTTTGATGATGTTTCTTTTATTATCAACGATAAGGATAGGATAGGGCTGGTAGGTAAAAATGGTGCCGGTAAATCAACTTTACTAAAAATACTTTCCGGTGAAATGGAGCCTGAATCGGGCGAAATTGTGAAAACAAGCGGGCAAACCGTGGGTTATTTGCCTCAGGAAATGATACCCGACAGCAAACGAAATGTATTTCAAGAAGCATTGACTGCTTTTGAAGAAGCATTGAGTTTACAAAAGAAAGTAAAGGAATTAACGATACAAATTGCCGAACGAACCGATTATGAATCGGACGATTATTTAAACCTGGTACATTTATTTTCCGAAGCCGACGAAAGATTTCGCCTGATAGGCGGACATACTATGCAAGCCGATACCGAAAAAATATTATTGGGCCTGGGATTTTTAAAGTCTGATTTTGATAGACCTATGATAGCTTTTAGCAGCGGTTGGCAGATGAGGGTGGAACTGGCCAAGATATTATTAAAAAAACCTGATACTATTTTATTGGATGAACCTACCAATCACCTGGATATTGAATCTATACAATGGCTGGAAGGTTTTTTAATCAATTATCCCGGTGCTGTTGTATTGGTATCACACGACAGGGCTTTTCTGGACAATGTTACGACAAGAACCATTGAAATTACCCTAGGGCGTATCAATGATTATAAAGCTTCTTATTCTGAATATGTTGAACAAAGAGCTGAAAGACGAGAAAATCAAATGGCTGCTTTTAACAATCAACAAAAATCCATTGATGATATCGAAAATTTTATCGAAAGATTTCGTTATAAATCCACAAAATCCCGTCAGGTTCAGTCGCGGATTAAGATGCTGGAGAAGATGGATAAAATTGAAGTAGAAGATATTGACAACAGTTCTATCCGCTTTAAATTTCCACCTGCACCGCATTCGGGCAGGGTAGTGGTTGAAGCTGTAGATTTGATAAAGAATTTTGGTGAAAAATTAGTGTTGAACGATATTAATTTTGCAATCAATAAAGGTGAAAGTATTGCTTTTGTTGGTAAAAATGGTGAAGGAAAAACCACATTATCAAAAATAATAGTAGGGGAGTTGGACTACAAAGGTAAAATGCAATTGGGGCATCAGGTAATAATTGGTTATTTTGCACAAAATCAGGCTGCCATGTTGGATGGTGAAAAAACGGTTTTTGAAACTATTGATGATATTGCAGTAGGAGATATTCGTCCAAAAGTTCGTTCTATTTTGGGTGGTTTTTTGTTTGGAACAGAAGATATTGATAAAAAAGTTAAAGTACTTTCTGGTGGTGAAAAATCGCGTTTAGCATTAGCAAAACTATTATTAACGCCTGTAAATTTATTAGTGTTGGATGAACCTACCAATCATCTGGATATGCAGTCGAAAGACATTCTAAAAAATGCACTTTTGCAATTTGAAGGTACTTTGATTGTGGTTTCGCACGACAGGGATTTTCTACAGGGATTAACCGAAAAGGTTTTTGAATTCAGGAATAAACAGATAAAACCTTATATAGGAGATATTTATGATTTTTTGGAAAGCAGAAAATTAGAAAATCTTAAACAACTTGAAATTAATAACAGAAATACTGATAATACGAAGAATGATGTTGTTTCCGATAACAAAATTAACTGGGAAAAGAAACGTGAATCAGATAAGGAAATCAGAAAAATAAAGAATAAGGTTGAAAAGTGTGAGCAGGAAATTTCTAAGATTGAAGCTGAAATAAAGCGATTGGACAAAGTTTTAGCAAACCCGGAGGAGCATAAGGCTGAATTTAATAAAGGTGATATTTATAAAACCTATCAGGATTTAAAAGATAAATTGGATGAGCAAATGCTTTTTTGGGAAGAATTACATACTGAATTATCTGAAAATGAAGCATAAAATTTGAATAAAATTAGAACTTTATAAGCATTTATAGAACCCTAAAGTTTTTAGATTAAAACTGAAAAATGTTATATTTCATAATAAAATATTGAAACGAACGTATATTAATGATTACCTTTGTAAAAACTTTAAAATCAATTAAAAATGAAAAAATTATTGTATTTAATTCCTGTTTTCCTATTGTTTATAGGATGTAACAACAAGGAAGTGGAAAAATTAAAATTAGAAAATCAACAGTTATTAACAGAAACCAACTCAAAGGATTCTATCATTAACGATTTTTTTGGCTCTTTCGATCAGATTGAAGGAAATTTATCTGAAATCAAAGCAAAAGAAGGTGTGATTTCACAAAACACAAGTCAAAATAATGAAATTAAGCAAGATGCTCGTCAAAGAATCAATGATGATATTCAGACGATTAATGATTTGATGCAAAAAAATAAACAAGCCATTGCTTCATTAAAAAACAAACTGAAATCTTCTAATATGAAAATCAAGAAATTGGAAGAAATGTTGTTACGTTACGAAAAACAATTACAAGATAAAGACGTTGAAATTGAGCAATTAAAAAAGAAACTTTTGGATTTGAATTTTACAGTTGAAACACTAAATGCTTCGGTTGATACCTTACAAAAAGTAAATAATGCTAAAGAAGAAATCATTTCGCAAAAGGTTGATGAAATGAATACTGCTTATTATGCAATGGGAACCGAAAAAGAATTGAAAGAAAATAAAGTAATTTCAAAAACTGGTGGTTTTATCGGAATCGGTCGTAATCAGAAAGTTCAACAGGATTTTAATACAGAATATTTCAAAAAAATAGATATTACTAAACTTAATTCTATTTCAATTAATGCTAAGAAAGCAAAATTATTAACTTCTCATCCAACAGGTAGTTATACATTGGAAAGTATTGATAAAAAAGTAGAAAAGTTAGTAATTACAAACCCTAAGGAGTTTTGGAAAGTATCAAAATATCTTGTAATTGTAGTTGATTAATAAAAAATTTCTAATAAAATTGTAATTAAAAAGGGCGAATTTTTTCGCCCTTTTTTTATAAATTTTAGGAAGCTCCTTCGCCTACATTTAGCTGTTCGCCTACATTTTTTTGTCGTTTGTAGTTATTCAAGCGAAATGAAAGAGTAATAGAATAGACTGCTTTCATTTTATCATTCGTTTTTACTGCAAAATTATAGTCTTTTATTTCTGTGCGAGTTGTTGAACCCCATATTGGATTTCGCGCTGTAAAAGTTACGGCAACTTTTTGTTTTGTGAAATCTTTTCGAATGGAAATATCTCCTTTAAAACGCTCATTAATGTGAGATTGTACATAATCAAATGGAGCATCGTAATAAAAAGCCAATTGAATTTTTGTGTTTTTATAAGGAATTAAAGTAGTATTTAAGCGGGCATTAAAAACTTTCGTTTCTATTGATTGGCCAATGTTATTATAATTATTTTTTATTAAAGCATAATACATTGAAGAGCTTAAGTTTACACTCATCCATTTATAAATATCAGCATTAATAGCAGCTTCGGCACCTGTAAAATATTCATTTCCAAAGTTTATATTTTCTTGATGGATAACTCCTTTTGCATCAGACGAAAGTCGTTGAGTAAAAGTGGCATCAGAACGATGGTGAAAAGCTTGGAAAGATAGCAATGCTTTTTTAAAATTATGAATATAACCTAATTCAAAAGAATAAATAAATTCTGGCTTTAAATCAGGATTTCCAGTGGCTATATAGTAATCATCACTATAAATGGGAATTGGGTACATAAGCCAAGCAGAAGGCCGATTAACACGACGGCTAATACTAAATTGATATTGATTTTTTTTTGATTGATTATATGAAAGATTTAAAGTTGGAAATAAATCTATTTGAACGTAAGGAAATGAAATATTACTATTTTTGTAAGCAAAATTTCGGTCGTAATACTCTGAACGCAAACCAACTTTATACTCTAATTTTTGTATGCTACCCGAAAACGTAACATAAGCTGCATATATATTTATGTCGAAAAGAATATTATTGGTATATAAAGAATCTGACACCCATAAGCTATTGGAGATATTATAGTTGTCGTATTTTGCATTTGCATTATAAGGTTTTATTTGAGCTTGAACGCCTGTTTCCATTTGAATACCTTTAAAAATAGTGCGAGTATAATCTATTTTAAAACGAATATCAGAACTAAGGCTGGTTTCATTGTTTCTCTTTATCGTATTGATTGATAATTTTTCTTGTAAAGAATTAGAAAAAAATTGAGTTGCATCAAGGTTTCTATCGCCATCAATAACTGAATAAAAAATATTTGCACTAATATCTTGGTTTTCAGCAAAAATATGCTTATAAAAAATATTGGCTGAAAGGTATTTATTGCCAACTTCAGAATTATTTTCGCTTAAAGAGTATTGTGCTGTTGGAATTAAAGAATTTAAAAAATTGTATTTTGAATCAAAATCATGTAAATGCCTCCAAGTGCCATAATTAACAGCCAATGAAAAAGTATTGTTTTTATCTAAATCATAATCAGCACTCCAGTTAATACTACTTGAGTTTGTTATATGATATTGATTTAAAGATTCATTGATGAACAGCGTAGAATCTGTAAAAAAGTGAGTTCGTTCATTATTAGTTTCAACAAGAGCTTTGTAATGCATGTATTTAGCCCCAAGAGTAAAATTCCATTTTTTTACTTGATGGCTTATGCTAATATCTCCATTATAACGATCGGTTCCTCCTGTTGCAGAAACCATTACACCAGTGCCTTGCATGCTGCTTTTCTTTGTAATAATATTGATTATTCCAGCAGTACCTTCCGCATCTTGGCTTGCTGAAGGATTTGTAATAATTTCAATATTTTCTATACTTGAAGCAGGAATTTGTTTTAAAGCTTCACTCCCTTTTAAAGCCGAAGGATGACCATTGATAAAAACTTGAAAATCGGATTTTCCACGCATAGTTACATTGTCTTCATTATCAACAGTTACTGAAGGCGAATTTTTTAGTATATCTACTGCAGTTCCTCCAGTGGTAGCTAATTGGTTATTAGCATTAATTATTTTTTTGTCGAGTTTATATTCTATTAAACGCTTTTCGCCTGTGATATTAACTTCTTTTAGTTGATTAACCGTTGGTGCTAAATAAATTGTTCCTAACTGAATACTTCTTTTTTGATCATTAATTTCGATATCTTCTAATCGTTTGGATGCGAACCCCATAAACTGAATCATCAAGTAATATTTACCATCGGGTATTTGTTTTAAGTCGAATCGTCCTTTATTATCAGTAATTATTCCTTCAACTAATGTGGAATCGGATTTTTTAAAAATTGCAACTCCAGCATATTCAATGTATGCACTGCTTATGCTATCAATTACATTTCCCGAAACACGTCCTTTTCCGTCAGATTTTTCGTTTCCTAAACAAAGTGCATTTTTTGTAAATAACAATAGGATAATGCAGAACCATAGAATTTTTTGCTTTTTCATCGTAAATAATTTTGCTTTTATAGGTTGGATGAATTCGCATGTGAGATTCTCATCCATGTTGTTTTAAACGAACATACTCGTTTCTTAATTAAATTTTAGCAAATGTAAACGGTGAGTGTAAAAATATAAAATGTATTATACCAAGCATGGAAAACATTCGATGAACGATTGTATATTCGATTTATTAAGCTTTTACTTTCGATGAAACCTAAAATCTAGAAGATAAAAAAACCTTATTGTTTTTGCAATAAGGTTTTTGATTTTTATTATTATAAGGTAATGTAAACAGAACCTTTTATATAAAAGCCTTTAATGCCGAATAAATGTGGTACATCTGGTTCGTCGAGATAAGTTAAGCGATGGTAAGCAGTAATTCTGAATAATTTAAATAAGTTTTCTATTCCCCAGAATGCTTCTATGTATGGTTTGTCAAAACTCATTACGCTGAAATGGGTTATTTTTTTGTCATTAAAATCTTCAGCCATAATTCCGTTGGGGTTATTTATGGTTCGAAAATTATTTTTCTTATCCAATGAAGAGAAAATAAAATTTGCTCCAACGATTTCACGTAATTTTAAACGTTTTAACAAGGGAACTCTATTGAAAAACAGACCTTGAAAGTGATGCATAACCATACCTTCGACTGCCTGATCGGCTGCAAATTCAAGATAATTTACCATATTATAACTTCTTTCACTCTCGAAAAAAGTTTCGTTTCCTTGAAAAATAACACCTAAAGAGTAGGGTATTTTACCAAAAATTTTAGTTGCCGTAATAGAATAATTGGTTTGACCTAAAGCTCCTAGTTTCCATTTACGTCCTACATTTAGTGAAAATTTATGAAAATCAAAATCGCTACCCAAAAGACCTTTTAAACCTAAAGTGTATCTAAAAGTCCAAACATTGCCTTGTTTTGCAGAAATGCCAATACGGTAATTGTCTTTATTTAGCCAGATATTTTTTGGAGCATAACGAAAACTGTAGCTAATTGTGGAAAGTTTATATGAATTTGAAAGCATCCCATCAGATTTATAATACCCAAAATTATAATCGCCCTGTGGGTTGAAATCTTTGGTTTCAAAAACTATTTTATGATTTAAACCTTTACCCCAATCAGTTTCGAACCATAATCTATTGGTGTAGTTCAAACTACTTTTATCTAAATAGCCCAATTGCGAAGAGAGTGAAAACATGATATTTATGAAAATATGTTCTTCCATAAAAGCCGGATCAATACCGAGACGTTCTATGTCATAGCTTCGTTTTATTCCAATTTTTGTCCAGTTTTTGCGAGACAAAAAATGCTCGACCTGAAAATTGTATTTCCATTCTTTATCTTTGGTACCATAAGCTGCATGAGTTTGCAATATCCAATACTTGCTGAATTTTGGATTGGTTCGTAGATTTAGTTGAAAGCGATTTCCTTCATTTTTATTATGACCATATAATGTAATCCAATGCCCCACATCAATTTTACCAACACTATAATAACCTTCCCATGCTGTATTTATAAAAACACGCCAGAATTTAATTCTTGGAGATTCTCGAATGGTATCAATGGCTGCATAAGCCCTTTCCATAACAGTAGAATCGTTAGCTCTATCTAATCTTTCTTTTTTCCAATAAGTATTATCGTAATCCATTGAATTTTGAGCGACCTCAAGATTGTCACGGTAAAAATCGGCTTCTTTGGGTTTATTAGTGATAAAATTTCTATTATTAATATTAAATTTCATAATTAAACCCACAGAGTTTTCTGTAAATTCAGTAACATCAACCAAAACCCTTGTTTTTTGTGGGACATAGACGCCTGCATCAGTTTGAAAGTAATCTTGTTGAATATTATATCTTTCGATAAAATTAAGATTTGCCCCTTTTCCTATTTCAACAGAAATTCGTTTAAGTGCAAAGCTTGAATCAGTTATCCACATTTTCCCGTTAAATGCAAGATCTTCTTGACGTTTTGCTTTAACTTTTAACTCAAAACAACTTTGACCATCAATAATCACAGTATCCATGATATAGATTTCATAAAAGCCTAATGCACCTCTTGCTATGGGCGAAATAAAACTTCGATCAAAGATTTTTAACCAATTGTCGTAAAAATTATATTTCTGAAATGAAGAACCTAAAAATTGTGCAAATAATTCTGGATTATCTACCAAAAGACCGGTTAATTTGTTGGCAATGATGACTTCTTTGTAACGAATTGGGTTTCCTAAAGTGTAAACATCAGCAATTGATTCTGATACAAGAAAAGGAAGTACAACTTTTCCTTCTTCCCCAGCTGATTTTTTTAAACTATCAAATACTGCTGCAAAAGGTCGCATTGTTCTATTATTTCTAAATTTATCAGAAATATTATCTACAGAAATATCAACATTAACATAGCTTTCGTATTGCAATGCTCCAAGATTTGCCATGTTGTAATCTTCTTTTCGTTTCCACACTTCACGTAGTATCCGCCACGAAGGATTTTCTCCAGACTCGATTAATACTTCATTAAGGTTAAAAGATGTAGGTGTAAGTTGATAATCTAAAGTTTGAGTTTGTCGTTTTTTTATTTTTTTTATTTTTGTAATATAGCCAAGTACTTTTACTGTTAAAGAATCTGACGGATTATTATCTTTTATAGTATAATTGCCGTCAAAATCAGTAGTTGTGCCTTTGGTAGTTCCTTTGTAGAAAACATTGGCAAAGGGGATGGGTTCATTTGTATTTGCATCTGTAATTTTGCCTGAAATTATTGTTTCTTGGGCAAAAGAAGTAATAGCGATGAGCGTAAACAGTAGTAAAATTTTTATTTTTTTCATTGAAAATCAAAAGTATATTTTTGCAAAAATCTATATTTTTATCGAGATATTGGTAATAAATTTGTTGAATGCGTGTTTTTTAAGGTTGAAGTTAGGTTATTTTCTATTACCTACTTTTTAAATTAAGAGAGCCATTTTTCTTTCTTATACCATTCAATGGATTCTTTTACACCATCTTCGAGGTAGTATTTTGCTTTAAAGTCAAAATCTCTTTCTAAATCCGAAATATCACATAACCAGTTGCGGGCTTTTAAAACGTTGTATTTATCTCTGTTTAATGTAGGAACTTTGCCAAACCAGCCATTAACAGTTTCCATTGTAGCTGCTATTAACTTAACAATAGCTAATGGTACATAAAGTTTAAATGTTTTTTTATTTAATATCTTTTTGGTGATATTGGCAAATTCGTGAGCTGTATAGGCCTTTCCATCGCTCACAAAATAGGTTTTTCCGGTAATAGGGGAGGTGATGGTTTTAAAAATTACATCTACAAAGTCTCTGACATATATAAAGGTTAGATATTGTTCTTGTAAGCCTATATATGGTTCAATACCACTGTTGATGGTTTTAAAAAACACAAAATAATCTTTTTCTCTGGGACCATAAACTCCTGTTGGGCGTAAAGTAATTACAGGAAAATTGCTTATTGCATTAATGTATTTTTCTGCATTAAGTTTACTTATTCCGTACAATGTATCTGGATGGGGTTCATCGCCAGATTTTACAGGAAATATATCATTATTGTTACCAGGACCATGAGCCGCCATGCTGCTAATAAAAATAAATTTTTCAGGAATACTTGCTGTTTCAATTAAAGCTTCAATAAGGTTTTTTGTAGCTTGAAAATTTACAATTTCAAAATCATTTTTTTGTTGAGCTTTGGTTAAACCTGCTGCATGTACTATATAATCAAATTTGTATTCAATCATTTGCTTTTTTAAGGACTCCTTATCCAAAAAATCAAGATTTATAAAATGAATACGTTCATCTTTTAAGTATTTTTTACTACTTGAATTGCGTACACCTGCAAAAGTATCATAACCCAGTTCAAGGGCTTTTTCTACAATAAAACTACCAATAAAACCACTGGCACCTGTAATAAGTATTTTTTTCATTCTATATTTTTATATAATAAGTATTTTAAAACTTATTAGTTATATGCTTTTGATTTATGTTAAGCACTTTAAATTGGCATGCAAAAATACAATATATTTCGATTAAATTTTTGGTAGAAAAGTGATAAGCTAAACAACTTAAAATTTAAATTTTTTATGTAATGTAATTTTAAAATTCAAATGTAAAAATTTTAAATTACAGATATTCAATTAGTAAGATTTATTAAAAGGGAATGATATATCAAAATTCATGCCAAACAATATTATTTTTATATTTAAGTGACATTTAAATGATGTTTTTGTAATTAAAAGAATATCAGTTAATTAAAAAATGACATTTTTAATCTATCACTTAAATGTCACTTAAATCTCACATTGCTTGCACATTCTATTTTTGTAAATTACATTTGCGGCATTATTAATCTTAAAAAAATAAAAAAATCATGAAAAAAATAAATGCAATTTTAGTTTTAGTATGTTTCTTAGGGGTATTTGTAACTTCTTGTGTAAAAGACAACGAAACTGATATTTTAATTGAACAAAATGTACAAAAAACAGAAATCAACTCTTCTGCAAAACTTTTAACACGTTTAAAATCATTAAGTAATTCTAATTATTCTGGAACTTATTCTTTGTCTTCAAATGCAGGACATAAATCTGAAGATTGTGGTGGTAAATGTACTTATACAAATGGAGTTTGGCGTCATGTAGATTGTCAAGGATTTGGGCATAGTTGTAGCTTAAAAGCATCTATAAGCATTACAAAAAATTTACCTGATAAACCTGAAAATAAATATTATACAGGCATGGGACTTAATGATTATGAACCTATTGATGAAGAAACATTTAACATGCCTGCCCGTTCTTTTTATATCAAAGATGGAGGTTTTGAAAATGGATATATTTGGATTAATATACCAGAACAAGTATTGGAAAGAGATATTAAAACCAAGCAATTTATATATAAGAACATTACTTTTACAACAGACCAGCAATTTAAAAATCTTTAGTAATATTATTCAATTATATGGCAGTTTCTTGAAATGTTATAAATGTAAGTCCAACAGTTCTTTGAAATTTTGAAATTTTCTACATTTAATTCTATTCTTTTTAATTTGATACAATGTATTGTATTTAAGGAAAATTGATGACAAATAGATTTTCTTTTCTTATTTTTGTAAAAATATTATATGTAAGAAACTTTGTCTAGGGAAGTGTGTATCAGAGATTGTATTTTATTTGTAATTGTTTTAATAAGTTTAAAAAGAGAGTATGAAAAGAAAAATTGTAATTGAGATTATTATTCATGTTTTGTTTTGGATTATAAGTTTATACTTTTTTGTAAATAATTCATATTTAAGATATCACCCCTTAGATATGAGAAAAGAGTATTATTCTTTTATTCTTGTTTTTACTATCATTTATTTAAATTACTTTTTTCTTATTCCTCAATTTTTTACTAAGCAAAAACTTTTCAAATACTTCTTTTATTTACTTTTGACTTTATTTGCAATAACGATAATAGAGTTTTTATGGATAAAAGATGATGTTTTATTATTTACTTTAAAAACAGAGAAAGCGTTTCAAAATGGAATGTTGCGTTGGAATTTATTTGGAATATTTTTTCGTGATACTTTATTTGTAGGTTTTTTTACCATGTTTAAAATATATCGTGACGCCATTAAAGCATATAAGTTATTAAAAGCAAATACAGCATTGGAAAAACAACAGCTAATTACTCAGATAAATATGGTAAAATCGAAGGTAAATACGCATTTCTTTTTCAATACGCTGAATAGCATTTATTCTCTTGCTCTTAATAAATCGGATAATACACCAGATATAGTTTTAAACCTTTCAGATTTGATGGAATATGTAGTTTCTGATAGCGAAAATGAGTGGGTGCCTCTTGATAGTGAAATAGGATTTATAAATAATTATATTGCATTGGAAAATGTTCGTCATCAAAAAATGAATCTTGAATTTCAAATTAAAGGAGAAACTTCTGCTTATCAGGTTCCACCGATGATTTTTGAGTCGTTTGTAAATAATGCTTTTAAATATACTGATATTAATAACGATGGATTTATTAACATTAAAATAGAATGTATAACTTGCAAAATTATATTTACTTGCGAGAACTCTATTTACAAAATGGCAAAAGCTACTGTAAAGTCAACTGGAAAGGGTATGAAGAATACGTATAATCGTTTAAATCTGCATTATAAAGATAAATATCAGCTAGATATAGTTAATGAGGATGATATTTACAAGGTTAGATTATTGCTCAAAACTATCTAATTTACAATACAGTCTTTTTAAAAAAACTTCTGTAAATAGGACTTATTTTTATAATAATATTTTGATTAGCATCAAGAACAATACTTTCGCCATCAATGCATTTGGCTTTTTTGACATTAAAGATATAACTTTGGTTGGCAAAAGAAAAATCTTCTTCAGGTAATATTTGCATAATTTCTTTCAACGATTCAATTTTGTAATATGGACCGTCGGTATCTGTATAAATCTCTACGTGATTACCGGTTTTTGTAATATAGTAGATATCCTTTTTCTCTATCTGTACTGGGTTTTTCTCTTTTAATCTGGAAGCACATATATAACTTGAAGCATCTTTTTTAAGATCATTGATAAATAAGCTACGTTTAAGTTTGTTTTCCGTTTCTATTGCTGAATTAATTCTGTTTAAAGCTTCAAAAAGTCGCTCTTGGCGTATGGGTTTTGTAAGAAAATCAGTAATCCCACGATCGAAACCTTCTGCAGCGTAGTTGCGGTGAGAAGTAGTTACTATCACTTTTATTGATTTATCAATATATTTAAGCAATTCAAAACCTTTTAAATTGGGCATATCAATATCTAAAAAAATAAAATATGGATTTGCTTCTTTTACAGCATCAATAGCAGTAATTACATCATAATAGTTTCCGACACATTCATAAGTTTTATGTATTTCCATTAATTTTGAAATAACATTATGTGCCTGTATATCATCATCTATAACCACGTATTTAACCGTTTCCATTTTGTTTCTGCTTATATTAAAATACAATTTGTAAATAACAACTACAAAATTAATAATTTTTTGCTTGAAAAATCAAGTTAATCCTTTTTTAACGTATAATCCACCTTTTGCTTGTTTAAGCTATATTAGTATCATATTTATATAATTTTTAAAAATTTATCAAATTATAAAAAAATAGAAGAAAATACGAAAATTTCATAATTTCATAAAAAATGTAAGATTTTGTAAAAATCACACAAAAAACAAAAATGTTAAATCGTATATAATCAGTTAAATATAAAAATATTAAACTGAAGTGTAACAAAAATGTCACGATGTCACAAAATTAGATTTTATTCATAAATACATAAAACACACAAATTCAGTATAGTGCAAAAATCGTGATATCACGATGTCACAAAAATTACACGATGTCATTTAAATGACTCAACAACAAAAATGTTAAAAGACAGAAAATCAATATAATAAAAAAAATAAATATCACGATGTCATTTAAATGTCACGAAAGTGCCTAAAAATGCATGAAAAATTATTCCTTGATTTATCTTTGACGCAAGTTTAATAGATAAATTCAAAGAAATGTTTCGTTTTAGAATTAATAAAATTAAGATTTCGAATGCTAAGAAAAGCCCTGATAACAAGGGTTTGGAATCAAATACGACCTCTTTACAACTGATTAGCTTTATAACTACCGAGAACAGTATTTTGCCTGATATGAGTTGTTTTTTACAAGCTATTGATATCAATCAAAAGAAAATATTATTACGTCAAGTCATTGAAGAAGTGGTATCTACACGTATTTATACAGAAATTAGCACCTCGAAAGATAATAATACCATGCTTTTTGGTACTCCTGGTTATGTTTTATATAAATCTAACCAAGTTCCCAATGAATTCGACTGGCAGTTTATTGCTTGCGATAGTGTTAAGGGTCTAAAAGAAGAATCACAATTGGTAGAAAAAATCGTTAACGACAGTAATTTTACCAATTTTACCAATTATCTGGCTGCTAATATTGACAAAACACTTAATCCTTCTCATTCAGCAGCGATATCAATTGCCAGATATGCCATCAACGTAAGTAGCAGAATTGCTAAGCAAAACCACAATGCTTTGTTAGGGATATCATATACATCTTTAAACAGACGTCAACATTACATATATGGCGGACGAAAAAAAGAAAGAATAGCTGATTTAACAAATAATATGTTTATTGATTATTCAATTTTTGGATATGATGAATAATTTTTCAACAAATAAATGAAAATCAGAATATAAGTAAAATTTATGTTTAAAATAATCAATAAAATATTAAAAAACGTGAGAAATCGCAATACTAATGAGAAAGGAGAAGCCTGGACAAGAAATGAGATCGATCAGGTGTGGAGGAAGGGAATAATTGTTGCTAATTATTCGCCCGATGTTTGGCGGTTGGATAGAGGTGGTATTATGATGAATTTTTTTGAACATGGAAATAAAAATTCACAATATGGTTGGGAAATAGATCACATTAATCCTGTGTCAAATGGTGGTAAAGATAATCTTGAAAATTTACAACCCCTGAATTGGGTAAATAATTTGGAAAAAGAAGATCAACTGAATTGGAGTTGTTCACAAAATAAATATAACAAAAAAACTCAATATAATAATAACCTATCCGAATATACTATCAGGGTAGGAATCTAAATGATAGCCACAATGAAAGAAATTAAAACCGATAAATTTATATTTGATAACGAAATTTATGAAATAAAACAGTATCAAACAGCTTCTCATGGTTTCAAAGTAGTTTTATATAAAAACGGGCACAGAGCCAATCCTTTCAATTATAAAATAGGTCGCGATTACACTATTTTTCATAAAGAAAATGCTTTTGATAAACTTTTGCAAGTTGCCAAAAACGACATCGTTGAAGGATTTGTTTTTGGAAAAAGACTTTAGTATGTTTTTGGAATTGGTCAAAATTTCCAAAATCGTAAGTAATCCAAAATATTTAACAAAAAGTCATCATGATAAAACATATTGTAATGTGGAAACTCAAAGATTTCCCGCAAACCGAAATAAAAGCGTTAAACGCTGCAAAACTCAAAGATGAACTTTATGCCCTAAAAAAAGAAATCGTGCAAATAAAAGCCTTAAATGTGGGCATTAATTTAAACCCTGAAAATGAATATGATATAGTTTTAGAGTGCAAATTTGATAATCTTGAAGATCTTGTAACTTATCAAAAACATCCAGCCCATCTCCGTGTAGTGGAATTTTTAAAAACCATCAGAGATTTGAAAGCGGCGATTGATTATGAAATTTAGAATAATTCAAAATAGATTTCATAGTATCTTTACAAAAATATTTTTTATGAAAAAGTTAGTATTCTTTGTATCGTTTTTTATTGGGATAAATGGTTTTGCACAAACTGAAATTTTAAAACTAAACCGCAAAGAAGCCATAAAACTTGATAGTATTGGCGAAACTTTTTTCAAAAATGAAAAGTATCAGGAAGCAATTATTTACTTTGAAAAAGCACTTGAAAAAGATTCTACTTATGGTGAGGCTATTTTTCACAGAGTTATGGCAATTAATAATTCTGGTATAAAAGGAGGTAATCCAATAAATATTTGCGATGAGTTTCAGAAAGCGTATAATTATGGAGCTAAAATTTCGGATGATATCCTGTTTTTCTATAGTTGCAAACTCAAAAAAAGAAAATAACAGGGAAGTAATTTTTTACATCTGTCTTCTAACTTCTGTCTTCTAACTTTTCTTTATCTTTGCCAATGAAAAATTAAAATTTAAATGGAAAGAAAAGTTAGAGTTAGATTTGCGCCAAGTCCTACCGGACCATTGCATATAGGAGGAGTAAGAACTGCGTTGTACAATTATCTTTTTGCCAAACAAATGGGCGGAACGATGATATTGCGTATTGAAGATACCGATCAGGGTCGTTTTGTGCCTGGTGCCGAAGATTATATAATTGATTCACTTTCTTGGTTGGGGATTAAGTTTGATGAAGGTGTTCATGTAGGAGGTCCTTATGCCCCTTATCGTCAATCCGATCGCAAACCATTGTATCATCAGTATGCTGATCAGTTGATTGCTGATAGTTGGGCGTATTACGCTTTTGATACACCTGAATCATTGGATGAAATTCGCAAATCTTATGAAGCTGAGAAAAAAGCTTTTCAATACGATGTTACTACACGCTTAAGTTTGCGAAACTCATTAACTTTATCTCAGGAAGAAGTTAATCAATTATTAGCCGATAATCATCCTTATGTGATTCGTTTTAAAATGCCAGAAGATGAAGATATCGTAGTAAATGATCATATCAGGGGTAGGGTAGTGGTTCATTCAAAATTACTGGATGATAAAGTATTGTTCAAATCAGACGGAATGCCAACTTATCATCTGGCAAATATTGTTGACGATCATTTGATGGAAATTTCCCATGTTATTCGTGGTGAAGAATGGTTGCCATCAGCACCATTGCACGTGATGCTTTACAAAGCTTTTGGTTGGGAAGCCACCATGCCTGAGTTTGCTCACTTGCCTTTATTGTTAAAACCTGATGGTAATGGCAAATTGAGCAAAAGAGATGGTGATAGATTAGGTTTTCCTGTTTTTCCTACGCAATGGCAGGATCCTAAAACTGCTGAAATATCATCAGGTTATCGCGAGTCGGGTTATTTTCCCGAAGCTGTAATAAATATATTGGCATTCTTGGGCTGGAATCCAGGAACTACGCAGGAAATGTTTACGATGGAAGAGCTTATCAAAGCATTTTCTATTGAAAGAATCAGTAAGTCGGGTGCTAAATTCGATTTAGAAAAAGCAAAATGGTTCAATCAGCAATATTTAAGACAACATAATGGTGAAGAATTAGCCAAATTATTTATGCCCGTTTTAACAGAAAAAGGTATAAATATTACTTTAGATAAATTGGCTGTTATATGCGATTTGGTTAAGGAAAGGATTAATTTTGTAAAAGAATTGTGGGAACAAACGTATTTCTTTTTCAATGCACCTCAATCTTACAATGAACAACTAATTAAGAAGCGTTGGAAAGAGGATACAGCAATGCATTTGGAAATGATAGCTGAAATTTTATCGAAAGTTGAACCTTTTGAAACCAACATTTCACACGATAAAGTGATAGCTTATATTCAGGAAAATACTTTAAATATGGGGCAGATTATGAATTGCCTTCGTTTGGTAATAGTAGGAGCGGCAATAGGTCCTGATTTATTTACCATTATCAGTTTAATTGGCAAAGAAGAGGCATTAAAAAGAATACACAAGGGTATTGCAGAAATCAAAATTTAATGGTTTAAACTTTTTGTCATGTTGACGAAGGGAGCATCTCATTAAAATATTGAGATTTCTTGCTATTTCTCATAATGACAAAATAACAAAAGTTTGACAATATAGTTTATACAATAGGATTGCTACTTTACGTTATACCTTCGTTAGAATAATTTTATATGGAAAACAGCTACGATATACTTATTTCAAAACTTGATGAGTTTATAAGGAAATTTTACAAAAATCAGCTTATTAAAGGTTTGATTTACGCAATATCTTTGGTGGCTATTTTCTTCATAATAGTTAACACATTAGAGTATTTCGGACATTTCGATATGTTAACTCGAAGTATTTTGTTTTTTTCTTTTTTAAGCTTTTCTGCTATTATCAGTGTTAGATTTTTTTTGATTCCTTTGCTGAAACTCTATAGAATTGGGAAGATTATTTCGTATGAACAAGCTGCCAATATTATTGGAAAACACTTTGGTAATATTCAAGATAAGTTGCTTAACACTTTGCAACTTAAAAGTATTGCCACTCTTGAAATCGAAAACAGCGACTTAATTGAAGCCAGTATTAATCAAAAAATAAATGATTTAAAACCGATTCCTTTTGTTAATGCTATTGATATTAAAGCAAACAGAAAGTATTTGAAATATGCTTTACTACCGATTTTAATTATATTAATTGTGCTTATTGCCCGTCCAAGTGCTATTACTGATACTTCAAAGCGTATTCTTAAATACAATACATATTACGAAACGCCTGCACCTTTTCAATTTGAAATAGCAAATACAAAGTTGGAAGCATTGCAACAACAAGACTTTGAGTTGAATGTAAAGCTTACTGGCAATGAGATACCCGATGAAGTATCTATTTTGGTTGATGGGGTTAAATATAAGCTTCAAAAGCAAAATACCGTTAATTTTACTTTTACGTTTAAAAATTTACAGAGAAATATTAATTTTCAGTTGCAAGCTGCAGAAATTACTTCGAAACCTTATGTATTAAAGGTTATTCCAAAACCTATTATTTTGAATTTTGATATTCAATTGAAATATCCTTCTTACACAGGAAAGAAAGATGAAGTTATTGAAAATATCGGAGATTTTGTTGTGCCTGATGGAACAAAAGTGGAATGGAGATTTGTTACACGTGAAACAACAAACTTAAGTTTCTTATTTGGTGAAAAGAACATCTTATTAACCCAAAAAGGAAATAATATATTCAATTATGCTGCCCTTTTACGTAAATCATTTTCTTATTCTGTGAAACCAGAAAATTCGCAGATGAAAGTAAACGATTCTTTAATTTATAATGTAACTGTTGTTCCCGATGCATTTCCGTTTATTCAGGTAGATGAAATGAAGGATTCTTTGTATGAAAAAAGACTTTACTTTAGAGGCGTTATTAAAGACGATTATGGCTTCAACAAGGTAATGTTCCATTTTCGTAGTTTTAATGCTAAGGACACTCTTAAAATGATAGATAATGTCAAAGAAATCTTAATCAACAAGTCGATAATTCAGCAAGAATTTTTTCATTATATCGATTTTGAAAACATAGCTACACAATCGGGAGATGAAGTTGAATATTATTTTGAAGTTTATGATAACGATGCTATTAATGGTAGTAAAGTTTCCCGTTCTCAAAAAATGATATTCAAAGCTCCAACTACTAAAGAAATTGAAAAGCAAGCTGAAGCTAATAATCAAGAAATTAAGGACGATTTAGAAAAAACAATACTTGATGCCAAGAAATTGCAAAAGCAAATAAAAGATTTGAATCGCAAGATGCTAGATAAAAAAGCTCTTAATTGGGAAGATAAGAAGCAAATAAAAGAATTGTTAGATAAACAAAAACAAATTCAGGAATCTGTTGAAAAAATCAATAAACAGAATAAGGAAAATATAATAAAGGAACAACAATATAAAAAGACAGACGAGGAAATTGCCTTAAAACAAAAGGAATTAGAGAAATTATTTCAGGAAATCATGACAGATGAAATGAAAAAAATGTTCGAGGATCTACAGAAACTAATGGAAAATATTGATAAAGACAAAGTAGGGGAGATGCTTGAAAAAATGAAAATGAATGCCGAAGATATTTCTAAACAATTGGATAGAAACCTAGAAGTTTTCAAGCAATTGGAATTTGAGAAAAAATTAACTGAAAATATTGATAAGCTTGATAAATTGGCCAAAGAACAGCAAAAATTAGCAGAAGAAACTGCAAAAGGTGACAAACCTGCTGATGAAATGAAGAAAAAGCAAGATGATTTGAATAAAGAATTTGATGATTTAAAGAAGAATTTAAACGATCTGGAAAAGAAAAATAAGGAATTAGAAAATCCAAACGATTTTAAAAGAGACGAAAACAAAGAAAATTCTATAAGTCAGGAACAGAAAAACAGCTCAGATGCTTTGGGTGATAAAAAAAGTGGGAAAGCCTCTAAATCACAAAAAAATGCTGCTCAACAAATGCAGGAATTAGCCGATAAAATGAAAGAGCAGCAGCAAGAAATGGAACAAGAGCAAGCAGGCGAAGATATTGAAACAATTAGAGCTATTTTGAAAAGTTTAGTTAAAATATCTTTTAGACAAGAGGATTTGTCAAATCGTTTGCAACAAATTTCTGTTAAAGATCCCAAATATCAGGAAATTATCAATGATCAGGGTAATATAAAAGATGATTTAAAAATGGTTGAAGATTCTTTATTGGCATTAAGCAAACGCCAAATAAAAATACAATCAATTATTAATAAAGAGATTGCAAGTATTAATCATAATGTTGAACAAGCTTTGAATGATTTGTTGGCGATGAATACTGTGGGTTATATGGGTAATTTTCAAAATCAAAATGCTATAAGCCGTCAGCAATATGTAATGACATCTGTAAATAATCTTGCACTTCTGCTTAACGAATCTATGGAAAGTATGAAGCAAGAAATGAATTCTAAAAAGAAAGATGGTAAGGGGAATTCATCTTGTTCTAAGCCAGGGTCAGGTAAAAAATCTTCTAAATCAATGAAATCTATGCGTCAAATGCAAGAAGAATTGAATAAACAATTGGAAGATATGAAAAATGGCAAAAAACCTGATGGCAAAAAGCAAGGTCAAGGTCAATCTATGAGTGAGCAATTGGCACGCATGGCTGCACAACAAGAAGCCATAAGAAGACAAATACAACAATATTCGGAAGAGCTTAAAAAGCAAGGTGAGAAACCTGGAAATGGTATCAATGAGCTTATGAATCAAATGGAGAAAACAGAAACAGATTTGGTAAATAAACTGATATCTCAGGAAACCCTGAATCGTCAAAAACAAATTTTAACAAGATTATTAGAACACGAAAAAGCAGAACAGAAAAGAGATCAAGAAGAAAAAAGAGAATCAATTGAAGCAAAAGAACAAAAATTTAGTAACCCTAATTTGTTTTTGCAGTATAAAAGGATAAAAGCAAATGAGCAGGAAATACTCAAGTCAGTTCCTCCTACTATGAATACCTTTTACAAAAACAAAGTGAATGAATATTTTTACAACTTCAAGTAAATGAATATATTAAAAAAATTAACTATTGAATCAAACTTAAACAATTTATACCTTGTACAACGATTAATTGAAGAAGTTTGTGACGAATTTAACATAAATAATACCTATTTTGGAAATATTTCTGTTGCTATTACCGAAGCGGTAAAAAATGCTATCATTCATGGCAATAAATCAGCAGCTGATAAAAAAGTTATTGTACTTTTTGCAACAGAAAATCCTGCTTATACTTTTATTATTATTGATGATGGAAACGGTTTCGACTATAAAAATTTGCCGGATCCTACAGATTTTAATAATAATACATTTACAGGTACAGGCATTTTTCTTATCAAATCTTTAGCTGATAAAGTTGATTTTAAAAATAAAGGAAATACAATTGAAATTTCTTTTTTTACAAATAGTATTAATTTTGCATTATCGAGTGATAGAGCCAATAAGCTAACTACTTATCATAAAAATAAATCAACTCAAATGCTTAAGAAAATGTAATAAAATGGCAAAAATTACATTCTTTACGGAAGAAATATCTTTCAATTTGCCTCAAAAAATATTCCTTAAAAATTGGATTGCAGAAGTAATTGCTCTTGAAAATAAAACCAAGGGAGACATTAATTACATTTTTTGCAATGATGCTTATCTCTCCCAATTGAATTTGCAATACTTAAAGCACGATACATTAACTGATATCATCACATTTGATTATTCAAAAGACAATAATGGACTTATTTCAGGTGATATTTTCATTAGTATAGAAAGGGTTAAAGAGAATGCAATGGCACTTAAAATACCATTTCCTATAGAATTAAACAGGGTAATGATACATGGTGTGCTTCATTTGTTAGGATACAAAGATAAATCAAAAGCCGAAAAAGCTAATATGCGTCAGAAAGAGGATAATTACTTATCTTTGCACTTTCAGTTAAAATAAATTCAAAATTGAATTATAGTTGCAAAATTTACTTCTGTAAAAATTGAATTTAAGAAAGTTAACTCAAAAATATGTTGTAAGTTTCACGTGAAACATAAAAAAGTGTTTTATCCAAATGGTTTGGAAATGATTTTTAATAATCGCAAATTATTAGATTGTAAACACCTCAAAAAAGAGAATAATTAATTTGGGCTAAATAATGTTTAAAGAATACGATGTAATAGTAGTAGGAGCAGGGCATGCAGGTTCTGAGGCAGCAGCAGCAGCAGCAAACTTAGGTTCTTCTGTTTTGTTAATTACTACAAATATAGATAATATAGCTCAAATGTCTTGCAATCCAGCAATGGGAGGTGTAGCCAAAGGGCAAATTGTTAGAGAAATTGACGCATTGGGTGGATACTCAGGAATTGTAACAGATAAAACAATGATACAATTCAGAATGCTAAATCGCTCTAAAGGACCAGCTATGTGGAGTCCGCGTGCTCAAAGCGATAGAATGATGTTTTCTGCTGAATGGAGAAGGATGCTTGAAGATACTCAAAATCTCGACTTTTGGCAAGATACCGTAAATGAAATAGAAGTAAAAAATGACAAAGTAACTGGTGTTAAAACAGCATTGGGTATTACTATTAAATCTAAAGCTGTTGTTTTAACTAATGGTACTTTTTTAAATGGAATTATTCATATTGGTGAAAAACAATTTGGAGGTGGACGAATAGGGGAGCAGTCTGCTGTAGGTTTAACAGCATCATTGGTAAGCTTGGGTTTTGATTCGGGAAGAATGAAAACAGGTACCCCAGTTAGAATTGATGGACGATCAATTGATTTTTCTAAGCTTATTGAACAAAAAGGAGATGAAGAACCCGGTAAGTTTTCATTTACAGAAACGAAACCTCTTACTACTCAGAGGAGTTGTTTTTTAGCGTATTCTTCTTTGGAAGTGCATGATATTTTGCGAACAGGTTTTGAGAAATCACCTATGTTTGCTGGACGAATTCAGGGTCGAGGACCTCGCTACTGTCCTTCTATCGAAGATAAAATAGAACGCTTTTCAGATAAATCAAGACACCAACTATTTGTTGAACCACAAGGTTGGAATACGATTGAATATTATTTGAATGGATTTTCGTCATCTTTGCCCGAAAATATTCAATATGCAGCCTTGAAAAAGATTGTTGGCTTTGAAAATGCAAAGATTATAAAGCCGGGTTATGCTATAGAATATGACTATTTTCCCCCTACGCAGTTAAATTATACCTTAGAAACAAAAAAGATTGAAAATTTATATTTTGCTGGGCAAATTAATGGTACAACTGGCTATGAAGAAGCAGGGGCTCAGGGTTTAATGGCTGGAATTAATGCACATTTAAAAATTCATCAGAAAGATGAATTCATATTAAAACGCCACGAAGCTTATATTGGTGTTTTGATTGACGATTTAATTACTAAGGGAGTTGACGAACCTTATAGAATGTTTACTTCGCGTGCTGAATACCGTATTTTATTGCGCCAAGATAATGCCGATTTTAGATTGACACCTCTTTCATATAAAATTGGTTTGGCTTCTCAGGAAAGAATGGATAAAGTGCAATGCAAAAAAGAAAACTATGACGATATAATTAAATTTATAAAAAATCAAAGCGTAGAACCATCGGAAGTTAACTTGTTGCTAAACAATATGGAAACCCCTGAAATTGATCAAAAAACGAAATTGATAAATTTACTTCATCGTCCTCAAATTAGAATAAATGATTTAATTAATTCTGTGAATTCATTTTCTACTTTTCTCTCAAATAAAGGATTAAATCTTGATGAAACTATTGAAGAAGTTGAGATTTTTATAAAATATGAGAGTTATATCAGCAAAGAACAGGAGATTGCTGATAAAATAAGTAAATTTGAAGATATTCCTTTGTATGATAGTTTTGATTATAAAAAATTACAATCACTTTCTTTTGAAGCAAGAGAAAAACTAACAAAAATGAAACCAAAAACAATAGGTCAAGCATCTCGTATTTCAGGAATATCTCCTTCTGATATTTCTGTACTGATAGTTTATTTAGGAAGATAAAATTTTGGTTTCACGTGAAACTACTTTTTACAGATATATAATTCAACAATTTACATCCGTAAACTTTCAAATTTTTAATAATGATATTTTTAATTTAAAATATATAGCAAAATTTGAATTATTTTTGAATATTATCTAAACTGAAAGATTGGTAATTTTTTAATTATCAATCCTAAATTTTCTTCTAATAAATTTTCCATTTGTATCGTTTTCTTTTTTCATTTGTAAACTTTATATTGTTTCAAGCTTGTATGATCTATAAAAATATTTGGTTTGAATTTTGTATTTGAGATATGAAAAAATTTTACTTTAGCTTTTAAATTCGCGTATAAATTAAAAATTATGTGAAATTTGCTGTTTTTTCAAAAAAACTTAATTTTAGCCGTATTATTGCCAATATAACGCTTTTGTGTATCTTTACCCTAAATTTTAAAAATAATGCGTCAAATTGCTTAATTTTAGCTAAAAGTTAAGTGCCGCATAATCAATAAAAAAACATTAATTCTAACAAAAATGACTATTTTTAGAAATAGATTGCTTCAAAATATAATTATAGCTCTTCTGTTTTTCCTTTTCGCGTTTCTATATGGAAATTTAGAAACTAGTAAAATTAAACTTGTAAATATTGCAAAAACAGTAGAATCAAAATTAACATCAAAAGAAAAAAAGGCAGAAGATTTTTTCACTAAAATAAAATCCAATTATGAAACCAATAAGAATTTCGCAACTTTAAATAAAATAATTCCTGAGGATATTTTTAAGACTGATGGATTTCTTTTTTTGATTTATAAAAGCGATACTTTAATGTATTGGTCAGATAATGCTGTTCCATTTGACTTTTTAAAAAACAAGGAGTTTAGTCAAAATAAAATTATTAAACTTCAAAATGGATGGTTCAGAGTAAAGTCAACAACTTATAGCGACTTTAAGCTAATTTCCTTGATTTTAATTAAAAATGAATTTACGTATCAAAATGATTATTTAGTAAATAATTTTCATAAGGATTTTAAAACGCCTTCAGAAGTTGTAATTAGTTTTGATATTTCAGCACAAAAGATAAATGATAAGAACGGTGAATTTTTATTCTCAATTTCAACGAAAAATTCTTTGAAAATAAACAATAATGTAATTTATATCTTATTGTTATTGTTTTTAATAGGTTTTCTTTTCTTTATATCGTTTTTGTATGAATTGTATTGTAAAATAAGAGTTTTAGATAAGTATCCATTTATAAAATTTTTACTATTTTTCATTGATATTATCTTTTTGAGAGTTTTGTTATTTGTTTTTCATATTCCTTCAGTTTTATATGATTCAAAACTTTTTAGTCCATATTACTATGCCTCTACGGTATATTTACCGTCTTTGGGCGATTTGTTTATAAATTCGATACTTTTTTTATATGTTGCGTATTTGTTTTTTGTAAAAATAAATTCAGAAACTGTTTTTGTTCATTTAAAAAAGTTACAACTTCGTACTATAAGTGCTTTGCTGTTATTTACAGTTATATTATTCTTTTACTTCTATGTTGTATTATTTAAGAGTATTATTATAGATTCGAGTATTCCTTTGATTTTGAATAATATTTTAGGGTTTACAGTGGAAAGTATTGTTTGTTGTATAGCAATTTTTGCAATTAGTTTAGCCTTTTTACTTTTCGGAATCCAATTTTTTCGTATTAGCTATAAGCGAATAAACGATTTAAAAGCACTTATTATTAGCTTGTTAATAGTATCTATAATTTTTATTTTGCTTCCTTTTACTGCTTTTTTAAGAGAAGGTATTTTTTATCCGTTCTCATTTTTTTGTTTATTATTTATTTTTATAATTTTCGAAAAATACAACAATAAATTCACAGTATTTCAGAAAGTTGTTATATTTCTCTTGTTTTTCTCATTTTTTTCAACTTTTTCATTTTATAAATATAATGATTTGAAAGAAAATGGGAATCGTAAATTATTGGTACAGAAATTAACTGCTGAAAACGACCCAATTGCTGAATTTTTGTTTAAAGATATTAAGCCTAAAATTGAAACAGATACTGTAATTGCTAGACAATTAAAATTATTTTACCCCAAAGATTCAATTATAAATTATTTAAGAGCAACTTATTTTAAAGGATATCTAAGTAAATACACAGAGCAAATTACTTTATGCAAGGATTTTGAAACACTTATCATAAATCCAGAATTTGTAAACGTAAATTGCGATAAATATTTTTACGATAAAATTACAGCCATTGGAAAGCCAACCATGACCGAAAATTTTTATACACTCGATTATGGCAATGGAAGTAATAGCTATATTGCTTTGTTTCGTTTTTTCGAAAATCATAATGATTCTTTGATACGAACATCATTATATGTTGAACTGGATGCAAAGTTTGTTGCAAAAGATTTAGGTTATCCAGAATTGCTGATAGATAAAAAGATGAATATTAATCCCGATTTAAGCAATTATTCTTTTGCAAGGTATAATAAGGGTTTGTTGGTAAAGCATTATGGCAATTATTTTTATAAAAATATTTTAATGGTTCATAATAAAAAGGATGAGTTTAGTTTTGTCGATAAAGATGCATATAATCATTTGTTTTATCATGTTAATTCAACAACAGATTTTATAATTAGTACTCCTAAAATAGGCTTATTAGAGCGATTAGCACCATTTTCTTATGTATTTATTTTCTTTGGGCTTTTATCTATTATATTTGGGGCAATTACATATAGAATCAGATATATAATTCCTTCAACATTTAATTTTAAAACACGCTTACAATTATCAGTTTTAACTATTATTGTTGTGTCTTTCGTAATAATTGGTATTACTACACTCTTTTATATTACTTCTTTGAATAATGAAAAAAATGCTGAACTACTCACCGAGAAAACGCATTCAGTATTAATAGAAATAGAACACAAGATAGGGAATGTTCAATCATTTACACCGCAAAAAGCGACTGAAATTAGCGATTTGTTGGTAAAATTATCGAATGTGTTTTTTACCGATATTAATTTATTTGACACAAAAGGAAATCTTATCGCCTCATCGCGTCCGCAAATATTTGATGAAGGTTTGATATCCCGCAAGATGAACCCCGTAGCTTATTTTCAATTAAAAAATATTGGGAAAACCCAATTTGTTGAAAAAGAAAATATTGGCAAACACGAATATTTATCTGCCTATATGCCATTTCGAAACAATGATAATAAGTTGGTGGCTTATTTAAACTTGCCTTATTTTGCAAAACAAAGTGAATTAAAAAAGGAAATTTCATCTTTTTTAAAGGCATATCTCAATATTTATGTATTTTTAATTGCAGTGGCAGTGTTTATTGCTTTGTTTGTTTCTAATTACATAACAAGGCCATTGACATTGATTAGGGATAAGCTGAGCAATTTGAAATTAGGTCGCAAGAATGAAAAAATAGATTGGAACAGAAATGATGAAATTGGCAGCCTGATAAAAGAATACAACAGTATGGTTGATCAATTGGTTAAAAGTGCCGATTTGTTGGCAAAATCGGAAAGAGAAGTAGCATGGCGCGAAATGGCAAAGCAGGTAGCACATGAAATTAAAAATCCGCTTACGCCAATGAAACTGAGTATTCAGCATTTGCAAAGAGCCTGGAACGATAAGGTTCCCGATTGGGATGAACGCTTAAAGCGCTTTACAAACACTATAGTTGAACAAATTGATTCCCTTTCGTTAATAGCATCAGAGTTTTCCGATTTCGCGAAAATGCCCCGCTCTGATTTCGAAAAAGTAGAAATCATTAAAGCCTTACAAAATACCATTGATTTATTTAAAGATGGCACCGAAAACAATATCGTATTCGAAAGTACGATACAAGAAAGCTGTTTTGTTTATGCCGATAAAAAACAATTAATCAGAGTTTTCAACAATTTAATTAAAAATGCTTTACAAGCAATTCCGCAAAACACAAAAGCTAAAATTCAAATTGCAGTTGAAAAGAGAAACAGCTGTTTTTTAATTAAGATTTCGGACAACGGGGTAGGAATAAGCAGCGAACAACAGCCTAAAATATTCTCACCCAACTTTACTACCAAATCAGGGGGCATGGGTTTGGGTTTAGCTATGGTAAAAAGCATTATAGAGGCCACTGGAGGCAAAATATGGTTTCATTCGGAATTGGATAAGGGAACCACATTTTTTGTTGAATTAATGGAATATAAGGATTGATTTGTTCAATGCTTGAATACCTCCATTATTTCTGAAATATTTGCAAAAACAAATTGCTTGAATTTCAGTAGTTTGTAATTTATTTTTAGGCAAGATGTCACAAAAATCCTACTGTCCTTGCATTTTTATTATTAGCACTTTACTTTTGATGTTTTATATTTTTTACTCCAGATAAAAAGATATATAAAAATATAGTAAATAGATTTTTTGCAAAGGATAATAATACGACAAAAATAAATGATACATTTCGCTGGTGTAAATCAATAGGAAGGAGTATAAATAAGCTTTAACGATATAAAGCGAATACCAAAAAGCTATAAAAGGCTTGGCAAAGTTTAATTAAATCGTTGATAATGAAATAAAAATATGCTTATTAGTGTATATAAAGGCATAATAATCTTGGAAAAAGTACTTGCAAATTGATGTTGCTCTTCCAACGCATTTGAGGAGGCACTTGCAATCTGATGTTGCCCTTCCAACAGATTTGAGGAGGCACTTGCAAATTGATGTTGGTCTTCCAACGGATTGGAAGAGGCATTTCAAACTGAAGTAGCGTCTCCAACAAATTTTAGGAGGCACTTCAAACTGAAGTTGCTCTTTCAATGGATTTTAGGAGGCACTTCAAACTGAAGCAGCTGCTTTAAAAGATTATGCTACTGAAATACAAGGAAAATGTGCGTTGCAAACAACTTTTCCAACATAAAAACTGTCATTTGGTTATTGATTATAAGTTAATAGGAAAATAGTTATTACGTTAATAGTTATTAGTTAATAGGAAGCATACTTACCCATGAAAACAAAACAAATTTTAATTGCACTTTTACTTTTCGCCTCCACCTTTCTCTCTGCTCAAACACCCAAATTTCAATGGGTAAAAGGGGGTGGCAGTCAAAGTGACGGTTGGTCAAGCACAACGATGGAAAGTTGTAAATGGTTGGGCACCGATGCCCGTGGCAATGTTTATGGTATGAGCAGCATTTTTAATTCCAGTATACAAATAGATACTTCGATAATTGCTGAAGGATGGGGCTACGACGATTTTGCCGTATTCAGCTATCGCTTCGATGGCAGCCTGCGATGGGTAAGATATTATGGGTCTACCTCCATAGATCATACTGGTGGTTTAACTGTTGATCAAAATGGAAATGTTTTTGTATTAGGACAAGTTACAGTAAGCAGTTATACCGATGGACATTATGGAGATACTACCGTTTTAGCCAATCCATATATGAATAGAGGCACATTTGTGGCTAAATTAGATAGCAATGGCAAAACCACTTGGTTAAGTTTTCTGGATCCTCCAACAGCATCGCCTGGAAACTGGGCATTACAAATGGAAGCTGATAATCAAGGGAATCAATGCGTTCTAATAAGATTTACTAGTACCGGAATGTGGGGTAATTACACAATACCGCAAAAAGGATATTATATAATTAAAGTAGATAAAAACAATGGAAATACAATGAATGTTACAAAATTAGAGTTTAATGCGACAGATAATTTTTCATCAGATGTGTTGTATATGAATGTTGATGAAATGAATAATTACTACCTAAATGCCCAAGTTGGTGATACCGTTTTTATAGGAAATAATATTGCAACAGCTAATTATTCCAGTGGTATTCCAAGGGCAAATTCGGTATTTGTGAAATATTCATCTACAGGTAATTTTCTATGGTATAAAGAGCTTGGAGGTATTTTCTCTAACTATACAGAAAAATTATTTTTTGGTAAGCCATTAATTCTTAATAATAAAGTATTTATAAGCGGGTGTACACAAAATAATACGAATATTTTTGGTTCTATTGTTAATAATCCATATATAGATTCACCTGCTGCTATTATACCTTTTATAGCATGTTTTAATAAAGATAATGGCAATTTTATTTCATTAAAACATTTATATAATACAGAATTAACCAATAGAGAGTCAATTGTGGTTGTTTCAGATAAAATATATCTGTCAAATATATCTCTTGGTAAAGTATTACTTAGCTCAACAGATACCATAAAACCTTATGGAGGTGAGTATAGTAAAGCATATCCATTTATTGTAGTTATTGATACCAATCTTACTCAATTTGAATGGGGAATAGCTACTAAAGTAACAGGAGATGATTCAAGAATAGAATCTCTTACGGTAGATAACAAAGGGAATATATATGCAGGAGGTAAAGTTACCGATAGTATTTACAATAGTTTTGGTAGTGGCATACAATCTCATGGTGGCAGCTCCGATTTCTTTATAGCTAAGATAGCGGTTACTAATAATTGTGGCTGCGCAGTAGCACAAACTTTTCCGCAAAAAGTAAGCCTTAATAACAATGTACTTATTGTAAAAGGCACAGCTACGGGTGTAATAGATAGTTTGTACTGGTATTGGGGCGATGGAAGCAGTACGAAATACATTACACAAAACACCAATGTTAGCCATACCTATAGCGTAGGAGGCAATTACAGTGTTAGTTTGCGTTCGTATAATTATTGCGGCACCAAAGATTCAACCATACAAATAACAGGTGTAGGCATTACAGAGCAAGAACTGAAATACCTTGCTGCTTATCCCAATCCGGTAAGCCATATCTTAACCATAGAAAACCCATACCAAAGCAGTATGCAACTCAGTATTTACAGCATCACCGGCAAATTACTTTACAGTCACCAATACCAAAACTATACCACTACCATAGACATGAGCCCCTACGAAGCAGGTATTTATTTTGTAGAAATGAAACTGGAAGATGGCAGAAAAGCAGTACGAAAAGTAGCGAAAGAATAGTTATTAGTTATTGGTTAATGATTATTAGTTAATGGTTAATAGGAAACCTACTTAACCAGTAAACAACAATAAGAAATAAATGACACGAATAATACAATCTTACACTGCCAGAGTCCTTCCCCTATTAGGGGAAGTTAGAAGGGGTAGCTATACTTAATGAAATTTATAATACCTTACTATATACGCATTATATTCAAAGTCATTAAATACAATAAATAAAAAGGACGAATCTTGCATTAATACAAGATTCGTCCTTTTTTCTTAAGAAACTATTGACATTAATTAATTCGCACCTACTTAATTTTAATAAGTATTTGCGATTTATTTACATTTTCGCCTTCTTTCACAAATACATTTTCAATAACACCATCCATAGGAGCCAAGAGAACATTATCCATTTTCATAGCCTGAAAAGTAATTAGTTTTTCTCCTTTTTTCACCTTATCCTTTTTTTTCACGAATATCTTAAGAATCGTTCCCGGAATAAAAACATAAATCTCGCGAGGATCTATTGCTTTATAAGGCTTTCTTTCTTGGTTTTTCTTTGGAATTATGGTGCTATAAAGAATATTATCAATATTAATATCCTGAAATTTGCTATAATCTATTTCTTCAGAATTTGTTTTTTCTTCTATTTCTTCCATTATTATAAAGTATTAATGAAACAGTTATTAATTTAACCGTATTAATTTAAAACACACATTGCTGGAGATGATAAATTAAAATGGAGGAATACCATGCTTTTTGTAAGGACGAGCTTCTTGCTTATCTTTAGAAATATCCAATGCATGTATTAAGAAATGTCTGGTTTCGCTTGGGTCGATAACAGCATCAACATAACCATAAGCAGCCGCAACATAAGGATTTGCAAATTTTTTCTTATACTCAGCAATTTTCTTTTTGCGCATTTCTTCAGGATTTTCGGCAGCTAAAATTTCGCTTCTGAAAATAATGTTGGCAGCACCTTCAGGTCCCATAACAGCAATTTCGGCAGTTGGCCATGCAAAAACAAAGTCAGCTCTCAAATGGTTAGAGCACATGGCAATATAACCACCACCATAAGCTTTACGTAATATAACGGTTATTTTAGGAACCGTAGCTTCAGAATAAGCATATAAAATTTTAGCTCCATGACGGATAACTCCTGCATGTTCCTGATCAATACCAGGCAAATAACCAGGTAAATCAACAAGGGTAACCAAAGGAATATTAAAAGCATTGCAATATCTGATAAATCTTGCAGCTTTATCCGAAGAATCAACATCCAACACACCAGCCAACACCAATGGTTGATTAGCAACAAAACCTACAGATTGACCGTTTAAACGAGCAAAACCAACTACAATGTTAGCAGCCCATCTCTCATGTATTTCCAAAAAATCAGAGTCATCACTGATTGCTTTGATAATGCTTCTTACATCATAAGGAAGTTGAGGATTTGTAGGGAAAACGCTGTCAATTTTATATGATTTTGTTTTTGGAGATTTTTTGGGGAAAGCTTCCGCTTTTTTAGTGTTATTCCAAGGAATAAAACTAACTAATTTTTTTATTTGATCAAAACATTCGTCTTCGCTTAAAGCAAAGAAATGAGCATTTCCGGTTAATTCAGCCTGTACTCTTGCACCGCCTAATTCTTCCATCGAAATTTCTTCACCGAGTACTGTTTTGATAACTTCTGGTCCGGTAATAAACATTTTTGAGATTTTATCCACCACAAATACAAAGTCTGTTAAAGCAGGAGAATAAACAGCGCCACCGGCACAAGGCCCTAAAATAACTGATATTTGAGGAATAACACCCGAAGCCAATGTGTTTCTATAAAAAATTTCACCATAACCGGCCAAAGAGTTAACCCCTTCCTGAATACGTGCACCACCGGAATCGTTGATTCCAATAATTGGTACTTTCAGTTTCATGGCATGATCCATGATTTTGGTTATCTTTTTTGCATGCATATAGCCTAAAGAACCGCCCGCAACTGTAAAATCTTGAGCGTAGATACAAATAGGATGTCCATTTATTGTTCCTGTTCCTGTAAGTACCCCATCACCAGGTAAGTACTTTTTATCCATATCAAAATCTTTTCCTGAATGCTCTACAAATAAATCGTATTCAAAAAATGAATTTGGATCTAACAATGTAACAATACGCTCACGAGCAGTAAGTTTTCCTGTAGCTTTTTGTTTTTCAATAGCCTTAGATCCACCACCTTGTAAGGCTTCTTGCATCCTTTTTCTGAGGTCTATGGTTTTCTGTTTTACTGACATTTTTTATTTTTTTAATTAAACCTATTTACCCAATTTAGATACAAAGGTATAATCTTTTTTTATTAATGATGCTTTTTTAGAAAAATAATCTGTGGTTTTTTGCTATTTAGAATCTATTTATTTTGTAAATATCATTATATTTGAGAAATAGATAATAGTAATTTGCATCAAATAATTTAAAATAATTATTCAAAAATTTTATTCCAATTACCTCTATAAGTTGGATGTTTTGTTGCATCTTCTAAGAGCTTAAGGTATATTCTTCGTTCTATTTCTTTGGCTCCCAGCGAAATTAAATGATTGGTAGACTGTTGGGCATCAATAAAGTCAAAATCTAATTTTTTTAATAATATCACTAAATGATACAAGGCTATTTTGGATGCGTCTGTCATTGTGTGGAACATAGATTCACCAATATAAGCCTTCCCAATGGCTACTCCATATAAACCTCCAACCAATTTATCGTGAAAATATACTTCCACAGAGTGAGCAAATCCAAGTTTGTGTAATTGAGTATAGGCTTCTATCATTTCATTGCTAATCCATGTATCGCTTTGTTCCTTGCGTTTTACTTTGCTGCAATTAATAATAACTTCCTCGAAATTGGTATCGAATCTTATTTCAAACTTATTGCTTTTTATTGTTCTTAGTAAGCTTTTGGAACATTTAAAATGGTCGAAAAACAATATCATACGAGGATTTAGCGACCACCATAATATTGGGTCACCTTCATTAAACCAAGGGAAAATGCCATTTGAATAAGCTAAAAGTAAACGTTCGGGGCTTAAATCGCCTCCAATTGCCAACAAACCGTCTTCTTCTGCTAATTCAGGATTTGGGAATATAAGATCCTGTGTAAGTTGAAATAAAGGCATTACATTATTTGATTTGCAAAAAGTGCATAAAGCACTTAGAATATTTAAAGGAAATAGAAATTATGTTAATTCTTATCTCCTTTAATGTCTTAATTATGAATTTGATTAAAGGTTAAGGTTCATTTTAATTCTTGAACTTAAAATATCAATAGCAACCTGATTTTTGCCACCTTGCGGAACAATTATATCTGCATAACGCTTGGTAGGTTCAATAAATTGAAGGTGCATAGGCTTTACATACTTATCGTAATGCTCTAATACTTGCTGAAATGAACGTCCTCTTTCTTCGAGATCACGCCATATAATACGCATCAGACGGTCGTCGCCATCAGCATCCACAAATACCTTTATATCCATTCGATCCCTCATTCGTGGACTCGATAAAATAAGGATACCTTCAACTATAATTACTTTTTTAGGTATAATAGGAATGGTTTCTTTAGATCTTCCACATGTAAGATATGAATAAATAGGCATATGAACTGAGTTTCCTTCTTTTAGCATATCGAGGTGTTTAATCAATAAATTAAATTCGATAGAAGATGGATGATCAAAATTAATTTTAGCCCTTTCTTCGGGTGATTTATGTCCATTGTCTTTATAATAGGAATCCTGAGAAATAATAGAAACTGAATCTTTGGGAAGGCTTTTGATAATTTTTTTTACAACGGTTGTTTTCCCTGAGCCAGAACCTCCTGCAATGCCAATAATTAACATAGATAATTTTGTATTAAATAATCAATTTACAGTGTGTAAAATTATAAATTATAATCAATTTATACTATTTTTATTTTCTATTTAAATTAAAAGAGTCCTATTGAAAATTTTCAATAGGACTCTTTTTAGTATTAAATAAACTTACAATTATGTTAGTACAAAAAACTGAGTAAAACCCCTGCAGCAACAGCACTTCCAATTACACCAGCAACATTAGGTCCCATGGCATGCATCAACAAATGATTGGTTTTATCATATTCTAAACCGATTACTTGTGAAACGCGAGCACTGTCAGGAACTGCTGAGACACCTGCATTTCCAATTAGAGGGTTCATTTTGTTACCCTCCTTTAAGAATAAATTGATAATTTTTACAAACATTACGCCTCCAAAAGTAGCTATAATAAAGGAAGCTGCACCTAATGCAAAAATACCAACAGATTTTGGAGTTAAAAAAGTAGTTGCCTGTGTAGAAGCACCTACAGTTAGTCCAATCAAAATAGTTACGATATCTATCATTGGACCTTTGGCGGTATCAGCTAAACGTTTGGTAACAGTGCTTTCTTTTAGCAAATTACCAAAGAAAAGCATGCCTAACAATGGCATACCACTGGGAACTATAAAAGTGGTAAGTATTAAACCCACAATTGGGAATAGAATTTTTTCGAGTTTAGAAACCTGACGTGGTGGTTTCATCCTGATAACTCTTTCCTTTTTGGTGGTGAGTAAACGCATTACAGGAGGTTGTATAACAGGAACTAAAGCCATATAAGAGTATGCTGATATTGCAATTGCACCTAATAATTCTGGTGCTAATTTTGAAGCCAGAAAAATAGCTGTGGGGCCATCGGCTCCACCAATTATTCCAATTGCGCCAGCTTCGGAAGGTGTATATCCAAGGAATAAGGCTGCAGCGTAAGCTCCAAATATACCTAATTGAGCAGCTGCACCAATTAGCATTAATTTGGGGTTAGAAATAAGTGCTGAAAAATCTGTCATTGCTCCAATGCCCAAAAAAATTAATGGAGGATAAATCCCTTGTATCACACCAAAATACAAATAATTTAATACGCTGCCACTTTCATATATTCCGATTTTTAATCCTGGATAAAAGGGAACATTTCCGATTAATATTCCAAATCCAATGGGAATTAATAGCATGGGTTCATATTCTTTGGCAATGGCAAGGTAGATAAATGCCAGTCCGACTAAAATCATGACTACATGACCCAACGTAAAATTTGCAAATGCAGTATATTGGAAAAACTGTAGCAAGTGGTCGGTGAGAAAAGTAAAAAAACTATGAGATTCTTGCATAATACTATTCTCCTATTATTAATAAAATATCACCTTCCATCACATTGTCACCTTGTTTTACTTTTAAAGAAATAACTTTTCCATCTTTATCAGATTCAATGTTATTTTCCATTTTCATAGCTTCTAAAGTTAGCAATTTTTGACCTGCTTTTACCATATCACCTTCTCTGACATATATATCTAAAATTACACCAGGAAGTGGTGATTTAATATTGCCACCACCTTTGGGAGCAGAAGGACTACTGGTTTTTGCAACAGAAGGATGTGAATCTGTAGATGGAATTGAAACAGAACGCATCAATTTTGGTGTTTTGGTTTGTTTTAATTCTCTATCTAATGTTACTTCATAAGGTGTGCCATTAACTTCAAGCTGTGCAACGCTATCTTCAACACCGTTGATATCAACTTCGTATTGATTGCCGTTTATTGTGAATTTGAATTTTTTCATTTTTAAAAATTTTAAAATTTTGAATTTTTAATTATTTGGGGTCTGGCGTAAACCATAAATTTTTGAACTCCACGGAGAATAGGTACGTGCTACTTTCTCCATGGTAATTACTGTATTTTCTTCATCATGCATTTGTGATTGATACAAATGTAAAGCCATTGCAATAGCAGCATATACGTCTCCAGGAGCATCTTCGCTGATTTTAGAAGCTTCTTCTATTTTTCCTTGTTTTACCAATGATTTTTTTCTGCTACTTGAGGTATTCAAATGCCCGATATATTTGAATATCAGGTAAAGGAAAATCAGGGCTAAAAAAACTACCGTCATTGCAATCATTGTCATTCCAATTCCACTTGGATCAAGAGCAATAAATGCATCTGCCGCTTTTGCTTTTTCATAGGTTAATGTTTTGATATTTTTTTCAGTAATATTCTCAATTCCATTTAAAATATCAATTACTGTTATTTTATAACCTAATGTATAAAAATTTGAAACGTAAACTTTTTTTGCGTTTTCGTCAAAAGCTACACTTTTAACATAAGGTGCAACCGTAATAGACTTAATTAATGCACCTGCTTCATTAAAGAACACGAGTTTTCCACTATCTAAAACATTAGAATTTTCAATAGTAACAGCTATTGTTTTATCAGAAAAAGCCAACGAAATTGGTGTGCTTCCATAAGCAGATAAATCAATTTTATTCATAAATCTCAATGAATCAAGATTAGAATAATCAATGATATCTAATGAATTATTATTGACATTAATTACATAGAAGACTTTGCTTTTTTCGTCGTACACTAAATTTTGAGGAGAAATACCGTTTTGACCTTGCATAATAAGGTTTTGAGTGATGGTATTTTCAATCAAAATCATAGAATCTTTTTTAATAACAGTAGTTTTGTTAATAGCATAAGAACTTGACATTAACGTCATTAAAAAAACTACGATTAAACCGAAATACAATTTATTTTTATTCATTATTGTATAAATTTTAAGATGAATGTATTTGGTTTATAATGGTAAATTATCGTGTTTTTTGGGAGGATTTACATCCTTTTTTGTAGCCAGCGATTGCAATGCACGTATAACTCTGAAACGAGTATTGCGTGGTTCAATTACATCATCAATATAACCATATTTAGCTGCATTGTAAGGATTTGCAAATTTATCTTTATATTCTTGTTCGTTTTTACGGATAAATTCTTCTCTTTCTGTTGGATCGGATATTGCAGCAATTTGTTTTGATTGTAAAACCTCTATGGCTCCTTTGGGTCCCATAACAGCTATTTCAGCTGTGGGCCATGCATAGTTGATGTCGCCACGTAAGTGTTTAGAACTCATTACATCGTAAGCACCACCATAAGCTTTACGTAAAATAACTGTAATTTTAGGAACTGTAGCTTCTCCGTAAGCATATAATAATTTGGCTCCATTGGTAATAATTCCGCCATACTCCTGAGCTGTTCCTGGTAGGAATCCTGGTACGTCAACCAAAGTTAGAATAGGAATATTAAAAGCATCGCAGAATCTTACAAAACGAGCAGCTTTTCTTGAAGCATTGATATCTAATACACCTGCAAGATAACTTGGTTGATTAGCTACAATACCTACAGATACTCCATTGAATCTGGCATAACCAATAACGATATTAGGAGCATAATTACGATGAACCTCAACAAACTCATTATAATCGGCTATTGAATGAATAACATCTTTTACATCATAAGGTTTATTTGGGTTTTCCGGGATAATATAATTTAGTGAATCCTCCAATCTATTAATTGGATCGTCGCAATGTGCTAAAGGAGCTTCCTCTAAATTGTTTTGTGGTAGGTAGCTTAATAATTTACGAATCATTAAAATACCTTCTTGTTCATCTTCTGTAACAAAGTGGGTAACACCAGATTTTGAGCCATGAACGGAAGCTCCGCCCAATTCATCATCAGTAACAACTTCGCCGGTAACAGTTTTAACAACTTTAGGACCAGTAACAAACATATAGCTGTTTTTCTTGGTCATAAAGATAAAATCTGTTAATGCTGGTGAATAAACAGCACCACCTGCACAAGGTCCAAAAATAGCTGAAATTTGAGGAATAACACCTGATGCCATAATATTGCGTTGGAAAATTTCCGCGTAACCGCCTAAACTCTTCACACCTTCCTGAATACGTGCACCACCACTATCATTGATTCCAATTACAGGTGCACCCATCTTCATGGCTTTATCTAATAATTTACAGATTTTTTGGGCATACGCTTCAGAAAGAGAACCTCCAAAAACAGTAAAATCCTGAGAAAATACATATACCAATCTTCCATCGATTGTTCCATAACCCGTAACAACGCCATCTGACATATAGCTTTCTTTTTCAAGGCCGAAATCATGACAGTTATGTGTAACAAACATATCGAATTCCTCAAAACTACCTTCGTCTAAGAGCAAGTCAATACGTTCTCTTGCAGTTAGTTTTCCTTTGTTGTGCTGAGAATCAATACGTTTTTGACCTCCGCCCAATTTTGCCAACTCTCTTTTATCGAGCAGCTCCTTGATTTTATCCTCAATTGCCATTTTTATATATTATTTTAAATTATTATTTATTTTTATTTTCGCACAATTCAGTTAATACCCCAAAAGTTGATTTTGGATGGAGAAAGGCTATGTCCAAGCCTTCTGCTCCTTTGCGAGGAGTTTTGTCAATAAGTTGAACTCCATTGGCTTCTGTTTCTGCCAATGCGTTTTCCAAATTAGTTACTGCAAAAGCTAAATGATGAATACCTTCGCCTTTTTTTTCAATAAATTTTCCTATTGGTCCTTCTGGGTCAGTTGACTCTAATAATTCTATTTTGGTTTGACCAATCATAAAAAATGCAGTTTTAACTTTTTGCTCTTTTACCTCTTCTACAGCATAACATTCAAGACCAAAAACGGTTTCGTAATACTTTATTGCTACCTCAAGGTCTTTTACTGCAATTCCAATATGTTCAATATGAGATGGTTTCATGGTTTGTTTGTTTGTTAATAAACAATGTGAAATTTTTCACAAAGATAGGGGATTTTTTGTTAACAGAAAAACTGTTTTGTCAAAAAAAACAGAAAAAAGCAGTTAATAATAAATGATTTAACCAACGAAAATTTATTTTCCTAAGTTTAGTGTGTGTTTGTAGAAATAAAAAAACCTCCTAAATTATGAACTGCACCCCAAAAGTTAGACAAAAAACTTTTGGGGTGTTTTTTTATGGAAAGAAAAAGAAAAAATCGGAAACACAGTATTCAAGAAAAGAAGACTGCTGTGGATTTGTACAAAAAGGGTTATGGCAGTACAAGTATTGGTAAACGTTTAAAAGTTGAAGAAGGTCAGATTCGTCGTTGGTTAAGATCTTATCAGAAATTAGGCTTAATAGGTCTTGAGAAACAATCTCACAGTTCGCTTGGATCAGAAATTAAATGCCAGATTGTAAAAGAAGTATTTGAAAAATGTTTATTTTTAGAGTCGTTAGCCTTAAAGTATAATGTAAGTGCATCAGCTGTTTATTCATGGACACAAAAAGTAAAATCACATGGATACGAAGTTCTTACAACAACTAAGCAAGGGCGACCACCTAAAGCTATGGGACGGCCAAAGAAAAAAACACAGGAGACAGAATTAGAGAAACTTCAGGAAGAGGTACGTTATCTTAAAGCTGAGAATGCTTACTTAAAAAAATTGAGAGCCTTAGTACAGGAACGGATAGCACGCGAAAGCGGGAAACAGTCCGAGCCATCGAAGGACTAAGGCTTGAACATGAGCTTTTACATCTACTAAAGGCTTCGTCGATGGCACGAGCAACATTTTATTATCATTTAAAACAGTTGCAAACACCAGATAAATATGATTCTATTCGAAAACAAGTTTGTGATATTTTTCATCTGAACAAGGGCAGATACGGTTACAGACGTATTACGCTGGAGCTTCACAATCGTTCCATAACAATCAATCATAAAACTGTTGAGAGATTAATGCGTGAGAGTGGAATTAAATCTCAGGTAAGAATCAAAAAGTATCGATCTTATAAAGGCTCTATAGGTAAAATAGCCCCAAATGTGCTTGAACGTGATTTTAAAGCAACAGCACCTAATAAAAAATGGGTAACAGATGTAACCGAGTTTGCATTGTTCGGGCAAAAAAGATATTTATCTCCTATTTTGGATTTATTTAACGGGGAAATAATAAGCTATACTATCAGTACGCATCCTAATTTGATTATGGTCACAAAAATGCTGGGTAAAGCACTTAAGGGAATGGATAAAGATATAGGATTGATTTTACACTCTGATCAAGGATGGCATTATCAACATGCCTCTTATCAGAAAACACTTAAAAATAAAGGAATTATACAAAGTATGTCCAGAAAAGGAAATTGTTTAGATAATGCAGTAATAGAAAATTTCTTTGGTTTACTAAAATCTGAATTACTATATTTGCAGAAGTTTAGTTCTATTGAAAACTTTGAATACGAACTTAAAAAATATATTAATTACTACAATAATCAAAGAATCAAAGCTAAACTAAAAGGACTAAGTCCGGTTAATTTCCGAACTCAGTCCATTTAAATTTTAATTATTAATCCGTCCAACTTTTTGGGGGCAGATCAGTTTTTAAAGAAGTTAATTTTATTAATCAATAACCCAAGTATCACCACTATTCAGCAAGTCATCCATGTTTTTGATTTTTGAGTTTGTTTTTGCGTATTTAAGTTGTTCTTCCACCAAATCGTCATAAGTTGGATACATTGCCGAACGAATTACACCTAATGCAATAGGTAAATGAGGTGGTGCCATTTTAGCAAGCATTAAATGCAAGCCAGGATCTTGTTGGTATTGATCGTGAACCAATATATCTTCTTCTGTAATTCCATCTTTGCCAATTTCAACAATTTCTAATCTTGAATTTCTCATACGTATACCTTTATTCTTTTCTTTTCCGAAAAGCATTGGTTCTCCGTTTTTTAAATGTATCTGATGGTCATCTCTCAAATCTTTTGAAGTGATTTGTGAATGGGTTTTGTCTGCAAAAATTACACAATTTTGTAAAATTTCAACCACAGAAGTTCCATCATGACGAGCTGCTTCAAAAAATATTTCGGTCATCATTTTAGGATTGGTGTCTACGCCTCTTGCAAAGAAAGTTCCTTGTGCTCCTAAAATTAATTCACCAGGGTTAAAAGGATGTTCAATAGTACCTTGTGGCGAAGTTTTGGTTATGCTTCCCATTGGGGTTGTTGGAGAATATTGTCCTTTGGTAAGTCCATAAATTTGATTGTTGAACAACATGATATTGATGTCAATATTTCTACGAATAATATGGATAAAATGATTGCCTCCAATAGCCATTGAGTCGCCATCACCAGTTGCCATCCATACACTTAAATGTGGATTTGCAATTTTAACGCCAGATGAAACAGCAGCAGCTCTTCCGTGAATACTATGAAAGCCATAAGTATTTACATAATAAGGAAAACGGGAAGAACATCCAATACCAGAAACAAGGCAGAAATTCTCTTTCCTGTATCCGATTTTAGGAAATACATTGGCAACGGATGATAAGATGGCATGGTCACCACATCCTGGACACCATTTAACCATTTGATCGCTAACAAAATCTTCTTTTGTTAGCTCAACTTTTGATCTTTCTACTGTATAATTTTCCATGATTATTTCTCCTCTAAAATTTGGTTAAAAGCAGCAGTTAATTCATTTACAAAAAACGGTAAACCTTGTACTTTATTAAATTGTCTATATTGATTTTCAGGGTGTTTCATTCTTAAATAATTTACAAATTGACCTGAATTTAGTTCACATACAATTATTTTCTTGTGTCCGCTCAAGATATCAGCTGTGTTCTTTGGTAATGGCATAATATAATTAAAATGAGCATGAGCAATGCTTTTGCCTTCAGCTTGTAATGCTTCAACTGCTGAAAGAACAGCTCCTTGTGTGCCACCCCAGCTAACTACCAATATATCAGCATCTTTCTTGCCTGTTAATGTTTGGGTAGGAATAAAATCTGCTACTTTTTGAACTTTCGCTTCTCTTAAATCAACCATTAATTGGTGATTTTGAGGATCGGTAGAAACAGTACCAATTATATTTTCTTTTTCCAAACCACCTATTCTGTGACGTAAACCTTCGGTTCCCGGAATAGCCCATTGTCTAACAAAAGTTTCAGGATCTCTGCGATATGGCTTGTAATCTGGATCGTTTGGTTTTGCAATTGGAGGATTTATTTTTGGTAAATCAGCCATTTTAGGAATTTTGAATAATTGAGAGCCGTTACCCAAATAACCATCTGTTAATAATATAACTGGGGTCATGTGTTCCATTGAAAGTTTAGCAGCTTCAAAAGCAAAATAAAAACAATTGGAAGGAGATGAAGCTGCGATTATAATGCATGGAGCTTCGCCGTTTCTACCAAATAAAGCTTGGTATAAATCTGATTGTTCTGATTTTGTAGGTAATCCGGTTGAAGGACCACCTCTTTGAACATCAACAATAACTAATGGTAATTCTGTCATAACCGCTAATCCAATGGCTTCACTTTTCAAAGATAAACCAGGACCGGAGGTGGTTGTACAAGCCATTGAGCCAGCAAAACTTGCTCCAATAGCAGAACAAATACCTGCAATTTCGTCTTCTGCCTGAAATACTTTAGCACCCAATGATTTATGTTTTGCCAATTCCATTAATATTTCGGTGGCAGGAGTAATAGGATAAGAACCTAAGAACAAAGGAATGCCTGATTTTTCGGAAGCTGCAAGTAATCCCCATGCGGTAGCAACGTTTCCTGTAATATTTCTGTATTTCCCTTTTTCCAATGTTGCTTTTGGAATATGTATTTGCGATTCTAATGCATCTACATTTTCAGCGAAAATATAACCGGCTTTCATTACGGTTTTGTTTATTTCACTGATTAAAGGATTTTTCTTGAATTTTATATCTAAATATTCAAAAGTAGTGTCAAATTTTCGGTCAAATATAAAAAAGATAATACCGAGAGCGAACATATTCCTACTTTTTTCGGCAGTTTTTACATCCGTCGTTAATTCTTTAAGACATTCTTTTGTGAATGAAGTGATAGGTGCTTTAATCAGATTGTATTTGCCTAAGCTATCATCATCCATAGGATTGCTGGCATAACCGGCTTTAACGATAGATCTCTCATCGAAACTATCTACGTCAACAATGATAGTTGCACCAACTTTAGCCCACTTAAGGTTAGACTTTAAGGAAGCAGGATTCATGGCAACCAATACGTCGCACAAATCGCCAGTGGTGTGAACTTTTTTTCCAATATGCACCTGAAAACCAGATACTCCGGCTATCGTATTATGGGGTGCTCTAATTTCCGCAGGATAATCAGGAAATGTTGCGATATCATTTCCTCCTATTGCCGCATTGTCAGAAAAAAGTGTTCCTGTTAGTTGCATTCCGTCGCCTGAATCACCTACGAATTTTACAACAACATCTTCTCTTTCAATGAATTGTTTTTTTGTTTTACCAGTCATTGTGATGAAATTTTTATTGATAAATATCTTGCAAAGTTATATTTTTTATGTTTTGAGGAGCTAAAAATTTTTAGTTTTTTTTATTTACGAAAAAAAGAATAATCAAAAAAGGAAATCACATAAAAAACAACATCAAAAGAAATTTTATCACTAAATTTGTCAATCATAATTAAAATGTAAGGAAATAGCACATAATGAAGTCTCTAAAGATATTTGAAAATAAAAAGATACGTTCTACATGGGATAATAAACAGGAAAAATGGTGGTTTTCTGTTATTGATATTATAGAAGTATTAACCGATAGTTCTATTCCCAAAAGATATTGGAGTGATTTAAAAAAGAAATTACAAATAGAAGGAAGTGAAGTGTACGCAAAAATCGTACGGTTGAAAATGCAAGCTCCAGATGGAAAGAATTGTCAGCCCACAAAGTGCTAAAATATTAAAAGAACCAAAGGGAATAAAAAACTGAAGTAGGCTTTTATCTTGTTTTACAGAAGGCATCGAAATCAATTATTTCAAAATCTTAATACCCCAACAACAACTTTCAGAATTTAAAGATATCGGTAAATCGGGTAGTTTGATTTTTTATATTGAGATATCAGATAATATAATTTTTTTAATTCGTTAATCATTATTCGCTATTATTTGATTTTAGAACAACGAATAGTGATTTTAGATTGAAGAAAGAAGTTTTAAATCAGTCCTTAATATCCCAACAACAATTTTCTGAATTTAAAGAAGATATCGGTATTTTCCATAAAACCCATAAATTCTTCGGCACCGGGACCATAAGCAAAAACAGGAACCATAACAGCTGTATGGTTGTTTGTAGAAAATTTGCCTTTTAATTTGCCATCTTTTATGTTGTTATTTGGTAATGTATATCCACCAGTTTCGTGGTCGCCCGTAACAACTACCAGTGTTTCTCCATTTTTTTTTGCATAATCCAACACCATTCCTACCACATTGTCGAAATCAATCATTTCGCTGATGAGTGTATCTTCGGCGTTGCTATGACCAGCCCAATCTATTTGAGAACCCTCAATCATCATAAAAAACCCCTTTTTGTTCTTTTCTAGAATAGAAATTGCTTTTGTACTCGATTTTTCAAGCATTTTGCCTCTACCTTCCAATATCGAAGGAGGATGGTTGTTATATAACAATCCAGCTACTTTGTCTTTTGTAATAGTATTAAGGTCGTCTAAATTATAAATTAACTGATAGTTGCGTTTTCTCAGGCTATCACTGAGGTTGCGTTTATCAGTACGGTTTTCAAAATATTTTTTACCTCCACCTATAAAAACGTCTATGTCAGTTTTTAAAAACCAAGGAGCAATGTCCTCATAATTATCTCTATTTACTTCATGAGCTATAAATGCTGCCGGTGTGGCGTGTATTATGGCACAACTTGCTACCAAGCCTGTTGAAAGACCTTTTCCTTCTGCTAATTCAAGTATTGTGGGTAGCGTTTTTTTATTGGTATCAACAGCTAAATAACCATTTTTTGTTTTGGATCCTGTTGAAAAAGCTGTAGCCCCTGCTGCGGAGTCTGTAATAAAATCATTAGCCGAATAAGTTTTTTGAAATCCTACGACTTTGAATCTTGCAATATTTAACTTGTCTTTTTGAATAGTAAGAGCTGCATAAATTTGAGCTGTACCCATTCCATCGCCAATTAAAAATATAATATTCTTTGGCTTTTTGAACGTTTTGGGATTAGGAGAACCTGCATATATTGAAGTAATACAAAAAGATACAATTACTAAAATTAATACATTTCTGAAATAAAATTTTTGTTGATTAAATTTTTTTAAATTATTGATATTCATTTTTTTAAATTTTTTTTAAATATTAAGAAAGTTAAAAATTCCGGTTCTTATTTATAATTTGGAACGCAGAAAAAGCGGATACGTTCCGTAAACGCAGATTAGCACTGATTTTAAATCAATTTTATCTGTGTTATCAGCGTTTTGCTTTTAATTATTATTTTAGACTATGTTTTTTCAATATATTCATTTTTTTGAGTGTCAATTTTATTTGTCATTGATGTTCCTTAGAATAAATTTAAGTGAAGTATTAAAATTATTGTTCATCGGGAATAGTTTGCATTGCAGCTAAGCGATTGATAACATTATTATAAATTTGAGAAAGTTCTTTGGTATTAAAGCAATAATATTCCATGCTATTAAATAATTGCTGACGATTAATTTGATGTTTTTTGAAAAGATAGCTGTAATAATTTGTTGTAGATTCTTTTAGATTGCTATTTTCTTGCATGTTGTTAATTAATATGGCTTCCACTAGATAAAGATCAACTAAAACATTCGTCATTTGACTGTGATCTAATACCTTACTGTAATTTGGTGGTGCAACCGGTTTTTTATTACCACACGACAATAATAGGATAAAAACAAGAAATAAAACAGTTTTTTTTAACATATATAATTAATTAAATAATAAACGTTGTCCTTTGATTGATTCATTAAATTCTCCATTGCAATATACCAAATTTCCATTTACAAAAGTATGGGTAATTTTCGACAAAAATGTATGATTTTCAAAAGGTGACCAGGCACATTTGTATAAAATATTTTCTTTTTTCACCTTCCAAGGACTATCAATATCAACTAACACAATATCGGCATGGTAATCTTTGCGAATAAAACCTCTTTTTTCGATACCAAATAAAATAGCAGGATTATGACAGCTTTTTTCAACAATTTTCTCCATTTTAATTTTACCTTGGTGAAATAAATCAAGCATAGCAACCAAAGAATGTTGTACCAATGGTCCTCCCGAAGGGGCTTTTAAATAAGAATTTTGTTTTTCCTCATAAGTATGAGGTGCGTGATCTGTAGCAATTATATCAATTTTATCAGACAAAACGGCAGCCAGCAATGCGTCCCTGTCTTTTGTCGTTTTTATTGCCGGATTCCATTTGATGAAGTTAGCTTTTTTATCATAATCTTCGTCAGAAAACCATAAGTGATGAACACAAACTTCGGCAGTGATTCGTTTTTCGCTTAATGGAATGGTGTTGTCAAACAATTCTGTTTCTTCAGCTGTTGATAAATGTAGGATGTGTATGCGAGTATTGTGTTTTTTAGCAAGTTCTACTGCAAAAGAGGAAGAAATATAACATGCTTCACGGCTTCTGATGAGTGGATGTAATTGTATAAGAATTTCCTCACCATATTTTTCCTTATATATTTCTAAGTTTTTTTGAATCGTTTTTTCATCTTCGCAATGTAAAGCTATCAGCATTTTTGATTTGGAAAAAACATTCTCCAAAGTTTCTGGATTATCTACCAGCATATTTCCAGTAGATGCACCCATAAAAAGTTTAATACCACAAACATTGCGAGGATTTGTTTTAAGAACTTCTTCGATATTATCGTTGGAAACACCCATATAAAAAGAATAATTTGCCAAGGATCTTTCAGCTGCTATTACATATTTTTCCTCTAACAAATTTTGTGTAAGTGTTTGAGGTTTTGTATTGGGCATTTCCATAAACGAAGTAATACCGCCAGCCACAGCTGCTTTGCTTTCTGAGTAAATATCTCCTTTGTAGCACAAACCCGGTTCGCGAAAATGCACTTGGTCATCAATAATACCAGGCAACAGATACTTTCCTTCGGCATTTATTTCGGTAAAACCAGTATATTTTTTGCAGAAATCTTCTAATTGACCATCGAAAGAAATCTCAACAATGAAACCGTTTTCGATTGCAATATTCCCTTTTTTTATCAAACCTTCATTTACAATGTTTGCCCCAAGGATTAAATAACTCGATTGCTTCATAATTTTAATTTATAAAAAAGACCGCATCAAGCGGTCTTTGGATTATTGTAAGCGTTTGTAATTCTTAAACCAGCTTGCTGTTTTCATGCTAAGTACACCAATAAAAGCTTCCTTAAAAATACTTTTACTCATTTTTGAAGAACCTTCTGTTCTATCAGTAAAAATTATAGGAACTTCTACCACATTAAATCCTAACTTCCAAGCTGTAAATTTCATTTCGATTTGAAAAGCATAGCCCATAAATTTAATTTTATCTAAATCAATGGCTTTTAATACTTCAGCTCGATAACATTTAAAACCGGCTGTGGTATCCATTATCTTCATTCGTGTAATAAATCTTACATAAATAGATGCAAAATAAGACATTAATACTCTTCCCATTGGCCAATTAACCACATTAACGCCATTGATATATCTGGAACCTATCGCAACGTCGCCACCTTTGTTGGCACAAGCATCATACAATCGTGATAAATCTTCAGGATTGTGAGAAAAATCAGCATCCATTTCAAAAACATACGCATAATTTCTTTTAATTGCCCATTTAAAACCATGAATATAGGCCGTTCCCAATCCAAGTTTCCCTTTTCGCTCTTCAATAAAAAGCTTTTCGGGAAACTCCTGCATAAGTTTTTTTACAATATTGGCAGTACCATCCGGCGAATTATCTTCTATTATTAACACATCAAAAGACTGTTGAAGTGAAAAGACTTTGCGTATGATTCGCTCAATATTTTCTTTTTCGTTGTATGTTGGAATAATAACTATGCTGTCTGACATAGGTTTGTGAGTTTTATTAATATTATATTCTTAAATAACAAAAATTAAAAAGTTTATCTATAACGATAGATGAATTTACTTATTACTTATAAGTCTATTAAAATATCTCAAGAAATTCTATTTTTCCTTTACTAAAAAAATATACGAAGGAAAATGATCACTGTAGCCACCCGTAAAAGTAGTACCTGAAAAAGTACGCATTGGGTAACCGGTATATTGTCCTTCTTTTGTTGTTAGATAGCTTTTATTGTAAACTTTAGCTTGATGTAATCTATAAGAACTTTTATCTTTTTCTATTAAAGGATAGGAAACGATAATTTGATCAAATAAATTCCATGAGTCTCTATATGCTAACGAACCCACTCCATCTTTAAATAATTTATACATAGGATTAAACAAGTCGCTTGATTTTACATCTTCTAGTGTTTTTTTAGCATTTAAGTATTTTGTTAAACTTTTATCTGTAGGATCGTCATTTAAATCGCCCATTATAATAATTTTGGCATTTGGGTCTTTTTGCATAATAGAATCGGCAATAGAACGGCACACCAGAGCTGCTCTGGCTCGTTTTGGCTCGCTTTTTTTCTCACCTCCACTGCGTGAAGGCCAATGGTTTACAATTACCCAAATTGGTTCTCCATCAAATATACCGTTGATAACTAATTGTGAACGGGTACGAAAACTTGTATCATCGGGCATTGCCACTTCAACAGGATAACTTTTGGTAACTTTAAAATGCGCTTTTTGATAAATTAAACCTACATCAACACCTCTTCTGTCAGGAGAATCGAAATGAACAATACCATAATTCATAGATCTTAAGGCTGGTTGTATGACCAAATCTTCCAAAACACTTCTATTTTCAATTTCGGAAACGCCCAAAATAATCGGACCTCCTTTTACTAATTCATCTCCAATTCTCGAAATTACCTCCGACATGTTTTTTAATTTTTTATGGTATTTCTCAGTATTCCAGTGATATATTCCGTCTGGTGTAAATTCTCCACCATTCAGATTGTCTTGTTGGATAGTATCAAAGAGATTTTCAAGATTGTAGAATCCTATACAACCTATTTTTGCTTGTTTTTGGGCAATAAGTGATGGAGAGATTAATAAAAAAGCGATTATTAAAAATATTCCCGAAGTTCTAGATTTTAGATTCATATGTAATTATTTAATTTTTTTTGTTCAACATCATATTAACATAAGTAATTAACGTACAAAGATACATTCTTTTTAAATAATTCATTAAACTTTTATATAACAAATTGTTTTTTATCAACTTTTAACAAAAAAGAAAGCTGAAAAAATTAAAAACTGAGTTGCATTTTTTTATACTTTTGCAAAAAAATAATAAGCTTGTCTGATTATGAATAAAATACTCATATTGTGTTTTTTAAATATTTCGCTATTTACAGGAAATTTTTTAGTGGATCATAAAAATACATTAATTGATAATGATAGCAAGAATGCAAATGAAAAAAAACTCAATCAACGTTTGTTTGTGATTGAACGCAATATGAATAAAAATACAGTTTGTTATGATGCCAATATCCAGAACAACGGAACATTAAATTTAGACAACCCTATTGATGCTTACTGGATGGATTATGCAACAGATGGTAAAAGATCAGAATTAAGTTATATTCAGCGTCGTATGGCTTATGGTTTTAGTTTTGAAAAAACATCATTGGGGAACATCTATTTAACGCTGAAAGCTTTTGATAAAAGAAAAATATTGGTTTTGATTGATAGTAAAGGAAATTCTCATGCTGTGATTAAAATAAACGGAGCTGACGCTTACTTAAGTAAAATTTATGTAACAGCAAAGCCTAAAATGTACACAACTGTTGAGTTTATTGAGTTGTATGGTAACGAAACCAAAACAGGAAAAGCAGTGTATGAGAAAATTGTAAATCTATAATTTTCTCAAAGAACCTATTTATTTTATTAGCCTCCAATCTAAAAGATATTCAAATATTCTATCGTTTATTTCGAATTATAAAGGAATATTTCCATGTTTCTTAGGTGGATTGGATGCCCTTTTGTTCTGTGTCATTTCCAAAGCCTCAATTAATTTGTAACGAGTATTTTTTGGATAAATAATTTCATCAATATAACCACGTTCGGCAGCTTTGTATGGGCTTGCAAACTTTTCGCGATAATCATCCAAATATTGTGATTTTTCTTCTGGAGAAGCATCTCTGTATAATATATTTACAGCACCCTCAGAACCCATTACTGCGATTTCAGCAGTTGGATAAGCCATATTTACATCAGCCCCAATATGTTTGCTCGACATAACATCATAAGCTCCACCATAAGCTTTACGGGTAATTAAAGTAATTTTTGGCACAGTTGCTTCGCAAAAAGCGTATAATAACTTGGCTCCATGTTTAATAATGCCGCCCAATTCCTGAGTAGTACCGGGTAAAAATCCAGGAACATCTACAAAAGTAATGATTGGGATGCTGAAAGAATCACAGAATCTTACAAAACGGGCAGCTTTTGCAGATGAGGTTATATCTAAACAACCAGCTAAATGTGCAGGCTGATTGGCAACAATACCCACCGAACGGCCCCCTAAACGGGCAAAACCAATCACAATATTCATGGCATGCAGTGGCTGAATTTCGAAGAAACGATGATCGTCAACAACAGTAGTAATTAATTCCTTAATATCATAAGGTTTGTTAGAATCTGCAGGAATAAGTGTGTCAAGGCTTTCATCTTTACGATGAATATCGTCTGTACAAATTTTCATTGGAGGATCTTCCATGTTGTTGGAAGGAAGATAACTAATCAGTTCGCGAAGCATCATCATGGCATGTTCATCATCGTCAGCAATCAGATGAGCTACACCACTGGTTGCATTGTGTGTGCGGGCACCACCAAGATCGTCTTTGGTAACCTCTTCGTGTGTAACACTTTTTATTACGTCAGGTCCTGTTACAAACATATAACTGGTTTGATTTACCATCATAATAAAATCTGTTAATGCAGGTGAATAAACTGCACCACCTGCGCAAGGTCCCAATATTGCCGAAATCTGAGGAATGACTCCTGATGCCATAACGTTGAGATAAAATAAATCGGCATAACCACCCAAACTATCTACACCTTCCTGAATACGAGCACCACCCGAATCATTCAGACCAATAAGAGGAGCACCCATTCGCATAGCCATCTCCATTACTTTTTTTACTTTATCCGCATTGGCACGACCTAAACTCCCTCCTAATACTGTAAAATCCTGAGAAAAAACATAAATCAGTCTTCCATCAATTTTTCCATGCCCGGTAACAACGCCATCGCCCAATATTTTTTGGTTTTCCATTCCGAAATTGGAATTGTGATGAACCACAAATTTGTCCATTTCTACAAAAGAACCTTTATCCAAAAGGATTTCAATTCTTTCTCTTGCAGTTAACTTTCCCCCTTGATGTTGTTTTTCTATTCTCGAAATACCTCCGCCTAATTCTGCAATCTTATTTTTTTCTTCAAAAACTTTGAATTTTTCTTCTAATGTTGACATTGACTTATTTTTTATTATCAAACAAATTATTATATTTTTTCAATTCTACCAATCTACCAAACTGACGCCGCGATGCGGCTATTATTCCATTACAATCATTTTTTGACCACCACTTACGGTGTCGTCTTCTTTTACCGTGATTTCTTTTACAATGCCCGGTTTTGATGCTTTGAATTCGCTTTCCATTTTCATGGCTGATACAATCACTAATGTTTGCCCTGTTTCAACGGTATCGCCAACAGCAACCAATACTTTAACAATTTTACCAGGCATAGGGCAGAAAATAATATTGCCCTCATCAAAACCTTTGGCTTTGTTCATGGCTTTTATATATCGGCTCTCAGCATCAACGATTTCAATTTTATATTCATTCATGTCAGAATTTACAATAAAATGTTTGTTGCTTTGTCCTTGCACAACATCAATGTCATAAGATTTATCATTGGAAATTATTGAATATACTCCATTTCCGGTGGTAACGCTGTCTAATTCGTAAATAGTATCATCAACAGCTATTCTAAGCATATTGCCTGTTTTTTCCAGCAAATTAATTTTAGCAGTACGGTCGCCAATAATTACTTCAAACTCCATAATTAAAATTTATTTAGATGATTAAATACGCATAGCTGCTTTAATTCTGCCAACGTCTTTCCATTTATTGGTATATACTTCGAATTGAGTAGTTGGTTGTATTTTCTTCAATTTCGTCAAATATTCCACAAAACCAGCAATCATCGCAATATCTTCACAATGTGTATCACAAATACGTTTGCTTAATAAGAAATCAAGGTTCTGTTCAATAAAATGAGTATTGTATTTACCATCCACAAAATCGGGTGTTTCCATTATACTTCTTAAAAACGAAAGCGATGTTTTAACGCCAGAAATTTTATATTCATCCAATACTCTTCTCATGCGGAATATTGCTTCCTGTCGGGTTTCGCCCCAAACAATCAGCTTTGATATCATAGGGTCATAAAAAATAGGAATTTCAAATCCCTCGTACATATAGCCATCGGTACGAACACCCAAACCCAAAGGTTCTACAATTTCTTTAATAATACCGGGGCAAGGCATAAAATTATTATCAGGATCTTCGGCATAAATACGGCATTCGATACTATGACCCCTTTGTTTGATTTGATCTTGCTGATAGGTTAATGGCAATCCATTTGCAATATTAATTTGTTCGCGAACAATATCAACACCTACAACCCTTTCGGTAATTGGATGCTCTACTTGTAAGCGTGTATTCATTTCGAGAAAATAATAATTAAGATCATCATCCACCAAAAACTCTATCGTACCAGCACCATAATAATTAACAGCTTTAGCTGCTGCTACTGCATCTCTTCCCATTTTCTCCCGCAATTCGGCAGTCATCAGTGGCGATGGAGTTTCTTCAACAACCTTCTGATGTCTGCGTTGTACAGAGCATTCTCTTTCGCACAAATGAATAGTATGTCCTAGTTTATCGGCTAAAATCTGAAATTCGATATGATGAGGAGAAGAAATATATTTTTCGATGTAAACTGCATCGTCTCCAAATGAAGATTTTGCTTCGGAACGAGCCCCGCGGATAGCACTTAATAATTCTTTTTCTTCCTTAACCATTCGCATCCCTTTACCACCACCACCGGCAGAAGCTTTAATCATTACAGGGAAACCAATTTCGCGAATCATTTCTAATGCACGTTTTTCGGAAGTAATTTTTTCTTTGGTACCGGGTACAACAGGAATGCCTGCTTCCATCATTGTTTGGCGGGCTGTAATCTTGTCGCCCATGGTATGTATGGCGTAAGGCGAAGGTCCAATAAAAATAATTCCTTCATCTTCACAAAGCTGAGCAAAATCACCATTTTCAGATAAAAATCCATAACCCGGATGTATGGCATCTGCACCGGATTTTTTAGCTATGTCAATAATTTTATCCATTCTTAAATAGCTCTCTGAAGAAGGCGAAGCACCAATATGATAAGCTTCATCAGCGTATCTTACATGTTTGGCTTTGCGGTCGGCATCCGAAAAAACAGCTACCGTTTTTATACCCATTTCCTTACACGAACGCATTACCCTTACTGCTATTTCGCCACGATTGGCTATCAGCAATTTTTTTATCATAATTCCTGTAAATTATTTATAAATAGTATAAACATTTTGCAATTAAAAATGTTCGATAACGAATTGTTTTGGGTCACATTAATTTATTGGGGACTAAGCAAAAAGTTTATGCAGTCTGAATAGAAAAAAAGCGGTATCAGTAACCCCTCTTAAGTTAGCTCTAAACAGTTTTATTTTAGAGTTAAAAGATTCT
>Ga0247840_10001087_pt1 | contig 54359 bp, 25 predicted proteins | sample LaCruzMarch2015__FD_192404 | JGI IMG/M metagenome (GOLD analysis project Ga0247840, IMG submission 192404) | Freshwater microbial communities from meromictic Lake La Cruz, Castile-La Mancha, Spain - LaCruzMarch2015_17m | ecosystem: Environmental > Aquatic > Freshwater > Lake | place: Spain... | reverse complement strand
AGTCGGAATTCTCGATATCGATCCCGTCGTCGCCGCTGAACTCCGAGCGGATCTCCCCGACCTGCCATTCGCCGGCGGTCACACCGATCACGCTCAGGGCATCGATGTCATCGGCCTGCTCCTCGCGAATCTCGGATGCCGTGCGGATCCCATCATCTGCGGCGACGGGACCTGCGGTTCCGACAGGGGCCGTCGCGTCGTCCGCTGCCGCGGCGCCCTCTTCCGCAGACGTCTCCCCCGGAGGCATCGGGGGATCGCGGTGACCGAGATAAGAGACCAAAATACGCGTCGCGCGGAATTGCGAGGCCCGGGTCGCATAGACGCTCGACACCCGATCCTTCTCCGCAATGGACGCGGAGCCCAGGAAGAACACACCCGCGTTGTCGGCGTGGGTCGCGACCCTCATGCGCTCATCACAGGCACGCACGGTCAGGGTCTGCGCAGCGAGCCGTGACCCCGTATCGAAGATCAGCGCCGACTTGCCCGTGATGTTTCCCGCCGGAGTGTGGAAATCGCCATTGTGGATCAAGAGTGTCGTGCCGTTGCCAATGCTCAGCCGGACCCCGGTACGTACATGGATCTCACCCCGGACCACATAGATGTTGTTACTCGACAGATGGGTATCTCGGGTAATGTGTTCAGTGATTGCGACCATCGGCCCCGCATGAGTCGTCGGGGTAGTTGCAGCGGCGAGCGCCATGACACAGCACGGAAAGAGCAGCGACTTGCACATGAGGATCTCCAGGATTGCGGAAGGGTTGGGGACGCCGCCGACCGAAGCCGCGGGTCCAATAAGAGCTTAGGTGATCGCACCCTCAACTCTTGCCCAGTGGTCCACTCTTCGCAGCCTGACGCGGCCCGCTTTGCACTATCCGCGACAATACGCGCCCGTATCCTGTCGAACGCTCCGTCCCCGTACTCACCAGCATCGATCCGCGCGCACGCCTCACCGCTCAAGAAACCCCACGGCGCCATCCCCACCAGACGCATCAAGGACGAACTCGCCGTACTCGCCGACCGCATCAGCGCCTGACCGGTCCCTCAATGCTTGATGCTCGATCATGGCCGCACAGGCTCCATGGAACCCGGTTCGCCAGGATCAGCCTCGGCGCCTTCACTCGCAGATAACCGCGCAAGCACGGCCGCCTCGATCTCATCGAGCGCCGCGGCCGGCACCCGGTCGGCATACTGCTTGCGCCGGTGCTTGGACAAGCCTCGATTCTGGAAGGCGAAAAGAATGAGGTTGGAAAGATCCGTGTTGCGGATGTCCCAGCGGTCGTCGATTTGGCTGTAAATCGCATCGAAGTCGGACAGGAACGCGGTCTCCCGCCGCAGGTCGTGCTCCAGCGCGGTCTGTGCCATTTCGAGGGTAAACTCGACGCAACTGGTCAGGTCGGGATAGCGGAAAGCCGTGTCGGCCTCGGCAGACCAGTCATACCAGTACGCGTCGTCGCCGGCCCAACGCACCTGACAGAGTTCGCGAGCCGGTAGGCTGAATGACTGCAAGGCCGCCAGGTAGCGGTCTTCATGCCGATTCATGGCCACCGACACCGGCAGGACGAACCCCCGGGGCAGGGCGCGGGACTGACCCAGGCAGTGGTGAATGAGGAACCGCGAGAGGCGGCCGTTCAGGTCCATAAAGGGGTGGTTGAAGACGAACCCGAACGAGACGACTCCAGCAAGTATGAGCGAGTCGAGGCCGGCCGGTGGCCAGTTGGCCAGATGCAGCAGCGCGTCCATGAGTTCAGCGCACAGTTCCGGCGCCGGGGGCACGTAGGACACGCCGGCAGCGCCGGGGATGCCGCCTTTCTGAAGGCGGTTCTGCTCGGTGCGGAACGCAGAGGCCACGGCCAGTGGGTTATTGACCACGGCATTGTGCAGATCGACCAGGTACTCCTGCGTGAGTTCGCGCGGGTCATCGACGCGCTTGAGCAGCTTGGCGAACGCGGCCGCCTTGGAGTGTGACGGGATCTCGCGTTCGATGGCGTAGGACCCCTCGGTCTCGCTGAGGTAAGCCCAAGCCAGCGCGCGGTCCAGCATCCCTTTGCTCGTCTGCTGCACGAAGTTGCGTGCCTGGCCGAGAATGTCCGCATCCAGCAGGCGCCCGAGCGTGGCGGTGCGCCGCACGATGGGGCAGTAGCTCAGGTCACCCAGGCCGTTGAAGTCGACGCGCCAGCGCGCGTTGCGCCTGGAGTCCCCGACGATGTGTCTGGCTGGGTCGAACATCTGCGCGTAGGCCGCGCCGATGGTCAAGTCGGCGGGGACTTCCAGTTGCCGGCCGGTCAGCCGCTCCCACAGATAGCAAGTCTTGCGGATGTAGGCGCCGTTCGGTGTCGCGGTGAACTCGGCCAACAGGTCCGCGGGTTCGACGCGGGGAGTCGCGCGGGCGAGCAGGTGGAGGTTCACCCCTTCGTGTTTCAGAGCGAAGAGCAGGTGCCCCAGGATCGTCGGCTCCGGCGCCATGCGGGCCGGAACCAGCATGACCCCATCCGTCAGCCGACACAGGGACATGACGCTGTCGATTCGTGCGTCCGATGTGCCGGGGAAGATCGGCGCGCCCAGCCGGTCCGCCAACCAGGCGTAGCCGACCGGGCGGGTTGGGGTCCGCGGGGGATGCAGGGGGATGTTCATGACTCAGACGCGGCGATCGAAACTGCATTTTTTTGACAGGGCTAAACTTTTATTCAGTCCAGCGCCTTGCGCAAGGTATTTTTTCAGTCCGACCCAGTGTGTCCGTCAAGCCATCGTCTACGATCCCGACATCAACTATCCCTTAGCGATGATCAGGGCCATCGGTTCGATGCGCGGCTGGAACTGGATGATGCGTTCAAGGTCCGGTTGCAGCGAACGGCTGCGCCGGAGGCTGGTTAGAGCTGACGATCTGGATACCCAAAGCCCGCGGGCAACCGCCTCCCTGGCCTATACTTACCGCAGCAACGAAACCGGGGCCTTGATCATCGTTCCGGCCGTAGGGTGGACAAGCGATACCGCAGTTCACCCAATCCCGCGCCGCCGCTGGTGGACTGCGCTGCGCTTGTCCACCTTACGATGTCGCGTGGCCGGAACCGTCACCAAGGCCACCGACATTCCTCCCGAACACTCGGCGGCGGCTCTCCGAACAGGCTTATTGTCCCACGCTCCCCGGAGCCTGCGGCAGCGCCGGTGCAAAAGGCCCTTTGCCTCTAACCGGGCCTGGCGCCGCGCGCGCCGCCTCGTCGACCCAACCGCCGCCCATAGCTTGGTAGATACTGACCAGTGCCGACAGGTCGGCGGCGCGGGTGGCGGCCAGATTCAGTTCCGCGGGAAAAAGTTGCTGCTCGGCTTGGAGCACGGTGGAGTAAGGGACATAGCCGCCGTCGAACTGGATGCGGGCGAGCCTGGAATAGTCGCGCAGGGCCTGCACCAGTCGCGTTTGCGCTCCGACCTGCTCGCCGAGCTTCTGACGGGCGATCAGCGCATTGGAAACATCGGCGAAGGCGCTTTGGATGACCTGTTGGTAGTTCTCGGCCGCCGCCCGTTGCTGGGCTTGGGCCTGGGCCACCTGGCCGCTGACCGATCCGGCGGTGAAGAGGGGGCCGATCACCGAGCCTGCGAAATTCCAGGTGTTGGCCGGGCCGCTGAACAGGTCGGACAGTTCGGAACTCGACCCGCCCAGGGCCGCGGTGAGCGAGATGCTGGGGAAGTACAGGGCCTTGGCCGCCCCGATCTGGGCGTTGGCGGCGATCAGTTGTTGCTCGGCCTGGAGGATGTCGGGGCGCCGCTCGAGGAGTTGGGACGGGACCCCGGACGGCACCGCGGGCCGGCCCATGGTCGCGACCGTCAGACCGCGCTGGATGGGTCCGGGATTGCGTCCGAGCAGAATCGAAATGCCATTTTCGAGTTGCCCGATCTGTTGTTCGATGATCGGGATTTGCGCGCTGGCGGTCTCGTATTGGGACCTGGCCTGGGAGACCTCCATTTCCGAGACCTGACCGTACTTGAACTGGAGTTCGAACAGACGCAGGGACTCCGCATAGGCGGCCTGGGTGCGTTTCGCGGTAGCCAGTTGCTCGTCCAGCCCAAGCAGTTGGATATAGCTGCTCGCCAGGGTGCCGACTAGGGACAGGATGACGCCGCGCCTGGCCTCCTCGGTGGCCAGCAGATCGGCGCGCGCGGCCTCGGTCTGGCGGCGGATGCGACCCCATAGGTCGATCTCCCAGGAAGCGCCGGCCAGCACCGTGAAGTTGTTCTGGGGGTTGGCGACACTGTTCGGAACCGGGGTGGCGGTCGCCTCGGAGACCCGCTCCCGGATCCCTTCACCGCTGTAATTCACCTGGGGGAACAGCGGCGCCCGCGCCTGAGTCAGCACGGCGGCGGCGGCCTCGACGTTGGCCGCGGCGATTTTTGCGCTCCAGTTGTTGGCCAGGGCGATGAGGATCAGATCATCCAGCACCGGGTCACGGAACTGGCGCCACCAGCGGGTGTTGGCCGTATCCTGAGCGTCGCTGAACGCGAAGCGGTAGGCGTCCGGCGTATCGACCCGCGGGCGGGTATAGTCGGGTCCGACCATGCAGCCGGCGATCAGGCCGGCGACTAAGGCCGCGATGACACAGACGATCAGGCGGCGCATGTCAGACATCCTCGCGCCGCGCCTGGGGTGTCTGGGGGGCAGGTGCTCCGCCGGTCTCGATCAGCCGTTCCGCGTCCGCCGCCGCCGGGGCGCCGCCCTTGGCGCCGCCGAACAGCCGGCCGCTGGCGGTCGACAGCAGCCAGTAGAACATCGGGATGAAGAAGATGGCGATCAGGGTGGCGGCCAGGGTGCCGCCGATGACGCCGGTACCGATGGAGTGGCGGCTGTTGGCCGAGGCCCCGGTGGCGATGGCGAGCGGCAGGGTGCCGAGCACGAAGGCGAAGGAGGTCATGATGATGGGCCGCAACCGCAGCCGCGCCGCCTCGGCCGCCGCGTCGAAGAAGGATTTGCCCTCCTTGCGGTTCAGTTCCACCGCGAATTCGACGATCAGGATGGCGTTCTTGGCGGCCAGTCCGACCAGGGTCAACAGTCCGATCTGGAAGTAGAGATCATTGTCCTGACCACGCAGGGCGATGGCGACCAGGGCGCCGAGGATTGCGAAGGGCACGGCCATCATGACCCCGACCGGCAGCGACCAGCTTTCGTACTGGGCGGAGAGGATCAGGAAGACGAAGATCAGACCAAAGACGAAGGCGACGGCCGAGGTCGAGCCGGAGCTGACTTCTTCGCGCGCCTCACCGGCCCACTCGTAGCCGTAGCCCGCGGGCAGCACCTCGCCGACCACCTCGGCCATGGCCGCCAGGGCGGCGCCGGAGGAGACCCCGGCGGCCGGGCCGCCGTTGATGGCAATGGCCGGATAGTTGTTGAAGCGGGTCACCATGCTCGGGCCGATTACGTAACTGGTGGTGACCAGCGCCGAGAGGGGGATCATCTTGCCCTCCTTGTTCTTGACATAGAACTTGCCGATATCCTCCGGGCTCATGCGATAGCTCGGCTCAGCCTGCAGGACCACCTGATAGAGACGCGAATCCTTGGGGAACTGGCTGACATAGAGTGAGCCGAACATGGTCTGCAAGGTGTCATAGACATCCTGAATGGGGACACCCAGGACTTCAGCCTTTTCCCGATCCACGTCGGCCAGCAACTGTTGACCGTTGGCGCGAACCGTCGTATTGATTCCCGTCAATTCAGGCCGGGTCTTGGCTTTGGCGATGATTTCATCGACCAGATCGGACAGTTGTCCGAAGGTTCCTGAGCCTTGTTGTTCGATCCAGATCTGGAAGCCCGCGGTGACGCCGAGTCCGGGGATGGCAGGCGGGTTGACTGGGATCACCAAGCCGCCCTGGATGGGGTAGAAGCCGCGCAGGCCGTCGGCGATCACGGCGCCGGCTGACAGCGCGGGCGATTGGCGTTCCTCATAGTCCTTCAGTGCGACGAACAGCACGCCGAAGTTGGTCTGCATCTGGGAGTCGATCAGACTGTAGCCGTCCACCTGCGAGACGTTGTCCACGGCCGGATGAGCGCGCATCACGGCTGCCGCCTGGGTGCCGACCGCACTGGTCCGGCTCAGGCTGGCGGAGTCCGGGAGGAAATAGGGTACAAAGATATAGCCCTGGTCCTCCTGCGGTACGAAGGAGGTGGGCAGGGTGCGGAACAACCAGACCGTTGCGGCGACGACAAGCCCGAAGACCAGCATTCCCAGCACCCAGTGGCGCATGATCCATTTGACGCCGCCGACATAGCCGCCGGTCAACCGGTCGAAACCGTCATCGAACCATTTGAAGAAGCCTTTCTGCTCGCCCTGCTTGGCCTTGACGAGCAGCGCCGCCAGGGCGGGCGAGAGGGTCAGCGCGATGATGCCGGAGAACACCACGGAGATGGCGATGGTGACCGCGAATTGTTTGTAGAGTGCGCCGGTGATACCGCCGAGGAAGGCGACCGGCACGAAGACGGCGTTCAATACCAGCACCACCGCGATCACGGGTCCGCTGACCTCGTCCATGGCCCGCTTGGCGGCGGCATTGGGTGTCAGGCCGAACTGAACCATGTTGCGCTCGGTGTTTTCGACCACCACGATGGCGTCATCCACCACCAGGCCGATGGCCAGGATCATCCCGAACAGGGTCAGCATATTGATCGAGAAACCGATGAGCAGCATGCCGATCAGCGCCCCCAGGATCGATACCGGCACGGCCAGGGTCGGAATGATGGTGAGCCGCAGGCTGTGCAGGAAGATGAAGACCACCAGCACCACGAGGGCGACGGCCTCGAAGAAAGTCTTGACGACCTCGTCGATGGAGGCCTGAACGAACTTGGTCGTGTCCAGTGCGACGGCGTAATCCAGGCCCTGGGGAAAGCTCTTGGACAGTTCCGCCAGTGTCGCCCGCACATCCTTGGAGACCTGGAGTGCATTGGCGCCGGGCTGCTGATAGATCGCGATCAGGGTCGCCGACTTGCCCTCATACTCGGTATTCAGAACATAGCTCTGCGCGCCGAGCTGGGCGTAACCCACATCCTTGACCCGCACCAGGGCGGCATCCTGGTTTTGGGCGCGCAGGATCATGTTGTCGAATTGCGCCGCTTCGGTAATGGTGCCGGTGGTAACCGGAAAGGTCTGGGGCACCGGATAGGGGGTGGGTGTATCCCCGATGCGGCCGACCGCGAACTGCTGGTTCTGCTGTTTCACGACATCGGTGATCTCATTCGCGGTGATGCCGAGTTGAGCCATCCGGTCCGGTTTCAGCCAGATGCGCATGGCGTATTCAGGAACACCGAAGATCGAAGCCTGATTGGCGCCATTGATCCGGTTGATGGTGCTCAGCACCTGGACGTTGGCGTAGTTGGAAATCTTGTCCGCGTCGAGACTGCCGTCGGGAGAGAAGAGCGCCAGTACCATCAGGAAGGTCGAGGTCTTCTGCTGGACGTCGACACCCTCGGCCTGGACCGACTGCGGCAACTGCGCCATCGCCTGACTCACCCGGTTCTGCACGTCGACCTGGGCCAGTTCGGGGTCTGTGTCGATGGTGAAATAGACCGACAGCGTATAGTTGCCGGTCGAGGAACTGGTGGACGACATGTAGATCATGTTGTTGGCGCCGTTCACCTGTTGTTCGATGGGCGCGCCGACGTTCTGGGCCACCAGGGTGCCGTTGGCACCTGGATAATTGGCGGTCACCTGGATCTGGATCGGGGTGATCTGCGGATATTGGGCGATCGGCAATTGGACCATCGCCACCAGGCCCGCGATGGTGATGACCAGGGCGATCACCGCCGAGAAGATGGGTCGGTCGATGAAGAAGTGGGAGAACATGGGGGGCTCCGGGGCTACTTCTTCTGGTCGCCGATCACACCGATGGGCCGGTGGGGTGCGGGGGGTGTCGGTCCGGCGTCCGTGGTGGTCTCGGATACGATCTTCACCGTCGCCCCCGGTACGATCTTGGCCACCCCGTCCACCACCACGGTATCGCCGGCCGCCAGTCCGCTGTCGATGAACCAATTGTTCCCCTGCCAGGGACCGACTTGCACCGGGCGGACTTGCGCCTTATTTTCCTGGTCGAGCACGATGACGAAATGCCCTTTGGCGCCCTGCAAGACAGCCTCCTGCGGGATGAGGATCGCGTTCGGGCGCACCGCGCCTTCGATCCGCACCCGGACGAACTGCCCCGGCCGCAGGGTGGCATCCGGATTCGGCACCGTGGCGCGCAACAGAAAGGTGCCGGTCTGCACGTTGTAATCGGCATTGGCGAAGGTGATGCGGCCTTGCTGCGGGAAGACGGAGCCATCCGACAACACGACCTCGATCACATAGCCGTCCTGCTCCGGCACGCGCAGTCGGCCGCTCGCCTGCTCATCGCGAAACTGGAGCATGTCGTTTTCGGACACGCTGAAATTGACCCAGAGGGTGTCGACCTGCGCCACGTAGGTCAGCAGGCTGTTGGCCGACGAGATGTAGGACCCGTCCTGAACCTGCGCATAGCTCGACAGGCCGGTCACCGGGGTGGTGATAGTGGTGTAGCCCAGATTGAGCTCGGCCTGCCGTACATCGGCCCGGGCCGTCTCGACTGAGGCCGCCGCCGCCTGTTGCTGACCGGTGGCATCATCCAGGTCTTTCTGGCTCAGGGCCTTCTGCGCCGTCAGGGGCCGCACCCGGGCGAGGTTGTCGTTGGCTGTTTGCAGGCGCGCCAATTGCTGGCCGAGTGCGCCTTTGGCCGCGTCTAGGGAAGCTTGAAAGGGCTTCGGATCCTGCTGGAACATCACGTCTCCGGCCTTGACCAGGCTGCCCTCGGTATAGACGCGCTGGTTCAGAAAGCCGTCGACGCGCGCCCGGATCTGCACCTGCCGGGTGCTCTCCGTTTGACCCACGTATTCGAAGGTGACGGGGACGTCGCGGGGGACGATGCGCTGCACCGTGACCGGTGCCGGCGGGCGTTCCTGCGGCTTGGGCGCCGGCTTGTCGCAGCCGGCCAGAGAGACGAGTGCGATCAGGGCGATCAATGTCCAGCGCATGCCAAGCAGTCTCCCGTAGAGAGCGAGCAATCGGTTCAGCAGAAGCTCTTTGTGCAGTAATTCCAAATGCGGAACTGCTGCGATGACAGCGCCGCCCGGCTAGCGTGATTGAGCGACAGCCTCGTGCTTGATCAACAAGGACTCGATGCGGGTCAGGCGGTCCTCGATGCTGAGCGGCTGAGCATCGGTGAGCAGCCGCGGGGCCTGCGCGGGTGCTGCCAACCCCGTGAACATGGCGTTATCGGACCACCAGTCGATCCCCATCTCGCGGGCCTTGTCCACCGAGCACACCACCAGGCGCAATTGAATAGTGAGCAACTCGATGTCGACGAGCTTGATACGGATGTCGCCGGCGATGACGATGCCTTTGTCGAGGACCCGCTCCAGCAGATCGGCGACGCTGGTGCTGTTGGTGGAGTGCGTGAGGGTGGCGCGTTGAATAGACATGATCGTGTGCTTCTTAGCCCGGAATTTTCCACCACAGAGGACACAGAGATCACAGAGGAACAAATGGGTGCACGGGGTGCCGCGCTTCCGGATCCGTGCAATGGTTGGATGCCGAGTCGCCGTTGGTCCTCACTGTGCCGAGGCCGGGGGCCCTCTCCCTGGACCTCCGGAGGGCGGCGCCGCCGCCGCGGGTCCGGACAACGCCTGGGGTGCGCGCGGGGCGCAGCCAGTGCTCGGACCCTGAGAGCCGGCGCCGTGATCCGTCGCTAGCGATCACCCACTACAGATCGGGAGTGAACTCATCTGTCGCATTCCGTGGCGGCGGCGGATCGTTGACAACCACCGGCTCCACCGGTTTCGGCATGGCTTCCTTGGGTGCAACGGCCTTGTGCTGGGCCTTGGGCGCGGGCTTGGCCGCGGCCTTCGGGCTGACAGCGGGTGCCGGCGCGGCCGCCGGTTTCGCGGGTGCGCCGCGCCAGGCTTGACGGGCAGCGCTACGCTCGCCGGCGAAGTCGCCGACCAACTGCTGCGTCTGTTGCTGGATGTCGGCCACGGCGTGCACGATCTCGGAGACGAAGGACTGGCCGGCGGCCTTGACGTCCATCGCCATGACACCGCGGGCTTGCCGGAAACTCTCCTGCATGTGGGCGACGTCATCGCGAATCGCGGCGGCGGCTTGCTCCCGGTCGGCGCGCGAGGTCGCGGCGGTTTCGGCGAGCATGTCCCGGACGGCCGCTTGGCGGCTGGCGGCCGCGACGCGGATATCGGCGACGGCACCGCCGAGGCGGGCGAGGAAGGCGTTGCGGTCAGACCGCGCGGCCTCGGCCATGTCCGCATGTTCATCGCGGAAGTTGGCCTGGAGTGACTCGACGCTATTCTTCAGGTTACTGATGAAGGCGTGCGCGGCGTCGTTGACTTCCTGGCGGGTATCAGCAATCAGGGTTTGGCGGGCGATGCGATCGGATTGGATCTCGTCGCGCAGCCGCCCCATATCTTCGGTAAAACGGCCCATTATCTGCTCCTGTTATCACTTTGCGGAATCGACCCCGGAGCAGGCGGGTCCCCGCGCGGCCCAATTACCGGGTTCGGCGCGGTTTGCCACCTGACCCGGTGGGAAGTGTCGCTCGGAATCGATGCTTAACGCATCGGAGCGACACCCCCAAGGCGCGAGACGCTCGATCAGGCCGGAGCGGCTGCAGGAGCGGTGAGGCCGATGGCCTCGGCATACTTCAGGTAGGTCTCAACCGACGCGATGACCACACGGGCTTCAACGGCGAGCAGCTCGATACCGACCAGGGAGACCTTCAACCACGCATCAATCACGATGCCCTTGTCGAGGATGCGGTCAACAACTTCGGCCAGGCTGGAGGAATCAGTAGAGTTGGCGACTTTTGCCATTTTCGTAGACCTCTGAACGTCGAAAAAATTGCACTTGATGTGCGCTGTTAGCGACCTGTGCGGGTACCGGCCATACAACGCGCTTCCATTCGCACCGGACCTCGCTCGTTGAGTCGACTGACCCGCCGATACTGCTGACGGGTCTGAAGGCTCTTGGGTTTGGCATCCTGCCTTGTGGTCGCTTGTCGTTATCAATGCATCGGCTGTGCCAGGTTTTGTTGTTTCTGATGAATGACCCTGCTCACTTATGAAAACAGTCGCTTGGCGGAATTGATTCAAAGTCTCGCGGCGCACGCCAGGGGGGTGATCGGGAAATTGGTGGAGGTTTGGTATGGAATGGATTCCATAACCCTGGTAACGGATCCTTAGTTGAGGCTGGATATAGCCTTCGGACGTTATAGGCGGACCTAAGGGCGGGTTTCAAACCCGCCCCTAACACGAAGGTCTGTCTGGAGATCAGGTGCGAACGCGATATTACGGGCGTCGGGGTCGTGATCAGCGTTGCGGTCGGCAGCGGGCGGTCCGAACAGCGTACCCAACGGGACGGTGGTGATCCGTAGGGTTCGCTGTGCGGACCGACGCCCTGGCGCCCGAACAGCGCGCTCGGCACACGGCCGTCAGCGTTCAGCGCGGCGCTTCAGGCCGCTAGGGCGAGGCGGCGCACCCCGCTGAAGTCGGTCTTGCCGCTGCCGAGCTTGGGAATGGCATCGACCCGTCGGAACTCCGTCGGGATGCTCAGGGGGTTCACCCCGGCTGCGAGCAGGGCACGGCGCAGGGTCTCGGGGTCGAGGTCGGCCGCGACCAGAAGCAGGATGCGCTCGCCTTTCTTCTCGTCCGGCAGATTGACGGCCGCCAGCTCCAGTTCAGGCTGCGCCAGGACCCGCCGCACCTGCTCCTCCACCGCCCCCAGGCTGATCATCTCACCGCCCAGCTTGGCGAAGCGTGAGTAGCGGTCGACGATGGTGAGAAAGCCGTCCGCGTCCAAGTGCCCCTTGTCGCCGGTCTTGTACCAGCGCATCCCATCCAGCATGACGACCGCCGCGGCGGTCTTCTGGGGGTCTTTGAGGTAGCCTTTCATCACCTGGACCCCCCCGATCAGGATCAACCCGTCCTCGCCCGGCGGCAGTATGGCGAGACGCTCCGGGTCTACCACCCGGAAGCTGGTGCCGGGCAGCGGCATGCCCACGGTGCCGGGCCGGGAGCCGGACTGGACCTTCCAGTTCTCGATGTCCAGGGTGTCCGGCACGTTCACGCTCGCCACCGGCGTGGTCTCGGTGGCCCCGTAGCCCTCGTAGATGGGGCGCTGGAACTTGAGCAGGAAGGCGTCGCGCACATCCGGGGCGAGGCGCTCAGCGCCGGCCACCACCACCCGCAGTGAGTCCAGCATCAATGGATGGACCTTCTTATTGCGGGTGTAGAGCCGCAGGAAGGTCGAGGTGCTGCACAGCACGGTCGCGCGGTAGCGGGCGATGGCCTTGGCGGTGCCGGCGGCATCGGTGGGGTCCGGATGACAGACCATCGGGATGCCCTCCACCAGCGGCAGGAAGGTGGTGACCGTGAGCCCGAAGGCGTGGAAGGGCGGCAGATTGGCCAGGATCACGTCATTGGCCTGGGTATTGAGCACGTCCGCGATTTGCCGCAGGTTGGCCATGATGTTGCGGTGGGTCAATTCGATGCCCTTGGGCGCGCCTTCGCTGCCGCTGGAGAAGAGGATCGCGGCGGTTGCGTCAGGGCTGGTCTTGGCAGTGACCTGCTGCCCGAACAGGAGCAGCAGCAGTCGCGCGGGCAACAGCATGGCCAGCACCAGCATCGCCAAGGACTTAAGCTTGCCGATCCGGGCGCGCAAGTCTTCCATCGGATGCAGCGTGACCTCGGCGAAGGCGGAACCAAGGTCGATGCCGCGTCCGGCGAGCCGCTTGAGGAAGAGGTCCGCCGTGATCACGTGACGTAGTCCGGCGGCCTCGATGGCGGCGCGTAGCGCCTCTGGGCTGGCCGTATAGTTGAGGTTCACCACCTGCTTGCCGACGAGCAGCGCGGCCAGGTTGGCGATGGCGCTGGCGGCGCTGGCCGGGAGCAGGATGCCGACGGCCGGTTCCGGGGCCAGCCGCCGGATCCGGCCGGCGAACAGCAGGACCGCGGTGATGAGCCGACGGTTGGTGAGCGTGGCGCCGGACGCGTCGATCACCGCCACCCGGCCGAGGTCGCGTTTGGCGGCGGCGAGCCAGGCCGCCGACAGGCTGGGCAGGCCGGCGACATAGATCTGCCAGGAACTGACCGACAGCTCGAACACCGCCTGCTTCACCCGTTCGGTGCCCGACGCCAGCGGTAGTGGAGCGCCGAAGGCGACCACTACATCCCGCACTCGCCCCTCGCGCCGCCCCTCTCTGAGCTTGGCGCTGGCGTAGGAGAACCAACTGCCCCAGAGGCCGCGCATATAGAAGGGGACGATGCGCACTGGACCGCGCGCCGGATCGACCTGGCTTGCCGCCAGCTCGAACCCGCGCTTGAACTCGGAGAGTTGACCATTCTTGCTGATGGTTCCTTCCGGGAAGATACAAACGACCTCGCCCTGGTCGAGCAGCGCGGTGACGGCCTGGATGGCGTGGCGGCTGCTGCCGCGCGAGATCGGCACGACGCCGAAGAAATTCAGGAAGTGCTTCAGATACCAGCGTTCGTAAATCTCCCGCTCCATCACGAATCGCACCGGGCGGGGGCTCGCCATCTGCACCATGGCCCAATCCACCCAACTGATGTGATTGCCGAGCAGCAGGACCCCGCCCTGCGCCGGAAGATGATCGAGCCCGATGACCTTGAGTCGGTAGCGGGTGGCCATGGCGCGCGCGATCATGAAGCGCACCAACGACTGCGGGAGCTGGTAGACGGTATAGATGGCGCCGATCAGGGCCACCACCGCCAGCGCCAGCATCAGGCTCAGCCCGCCCAACTGGGCGCGGGCGGCCGCCACCGTCAGCCCCAGGAACACCAGCATCCAGATATTCTGGATGAAATTGCTCGCGGCCAGCACCCGGCCCAGCCCCTGCTCGCCGGCATTGAACTGGATCAGGGCGTTGAGTGGGACCAGGAAGAACCCGGCGAGCACGCCCAGCAGCACGAAGTTGAGCGCGTGCGCCCAGATGGACTGCAGCCCCGGCAAGACGAACAGGGCGATGGCGATCCCGAGCGCGCCGATCGGCACCAGGGCGGTCTCGACATGGTCGCGCGAGACCCGGCCAGCGATCACCGAGCCGAGGATGATGCCGAGCCCCGAGCAGGCCAGCAGACCCTGGATCACCACCGTGTTGGTTTCGCCCAGCGTTTCCTTGGCGAAGGCCGGGAACACCGCCAGGATCACCTGCGAGATGGACCAGAACACGGCCAGCCCGATGATGGACAGCCAGATGACCCGGTTATCCCAGGCGGCATGCAGGTTATCTTTGAGGTAGCGCCCGCTGCCGTACTTGGCCCAGTTGAATGACATCGCCGCGCCCGTCACGGTCTGCGGCAGCCGATAGGAGAGACTCACCTCGATCAGTGAGCCGAGCACCAGCAGCCAGCCGGCCGGGGCCACCAGATGCATGACCTCTCCGGGGGTGGCATAGTCGTGACCCGCGAGCCGGCCTTCGAACAGGATCGAGAAAAAGAAGATGCCGGCCAGGATCGCGGTGGTAGTGGTCGCCTGCACCCAGCCGTTGGCCGCCGCCAGCGCCTCCTTGCCCACCAGTTCCTTGATATAGCCATATTTCGCCGGTGAGTAGATGGCACTCTGCACGGCCAGCAGGAAGGTCATCCCGAAGGCCGGCCAGAACCAGCCCAGGTAATAGAAGGCCGTGATGGCCAGCGTGATGACCACCGCGGCCCAAGCCGAGAAGCGCATCACTCGCGCCTTGGGGAAGCGGTCCGCGAGAAAACCCGAGGGTGAGAACAGCAAGACAAAGGGCAGCAGGATCAACGCATTGACGATCGCGGTCAGCAGAATCTGCGCGTCACCGTCATAGGTCTTAAAAAGTGTATTCTGGATGACGATCTTGTGCCCCAGGTCCACGAAGGCATTGAGGAACATCATCCCGATGAAGGGCAGGAAGCCCCCGATGCGAAACAACCGGTTCATGGCTTAGGCTCCGCGTGTGCCGGGACCCCGGGCTGGCCGGGGACCTGGGGTGCTGGTGAAGGGGCTTGCTGACCGATGCTGGTCCGGACCGGTGCCATGCTAACGCGAATCCGCCGCAGCGGGCGTGGCCTGAAAAATACGGGTGATCGCGCGGCCGGGCGTCGAAGCGACGAGCGTAGCGCCGCCGACCCTGATCTGACCCGTACTACAGGCCCGGCCCCGGCCGGATCGCCGCCCGGGGATCAGCTCACGCCGCCTTTGCCCCGCCGACCGAGACGCGAATCTGAATCTCCTCCCAAGGGACCCAGACCAACCCTTCGGCGTTCTTCTCCACCAGTTCCAAATCCAGCAACTTGGCCGTGTCGGTATGCACGTTGCTGTAGTTTCGTCCCAGGTGCTTGGCTAAGGCCGCGATCGACACCGGCCCCAGCCCTTTGAGCGCATCCAGGAGCGCGAGGCGCGCCGGGGTCAGTTCGCGGAAGAGCTGGGCCGCATTCGCAAACCCCAGATGGTAGTCCGTTTCCGGCACGGTCTCCCCCGCATCGACCCGCCGGGCGACCGCCAGCGCCTGCTCCAAGTAGTCTCCCCGCCGGGGGATCTCGACGATTGCTCTAGACATAGCCGTCTCCTGCCAGGCGCCGGATATCGGCGCGAAAATCCTCCACGAGTCCAACCAGCGACCGGAACGGGTAAGGCGTCTCCCGACCACACTCATGGCGATGGTCGCCCTTACCCGCCTCGTTGTCGTAGCGTACCAGGCAACGCCCATTCCGACCGCAGTAGAGTCGGTACTTGAGCCCGTGCGGGCGCTCCGCCGTGGCCGTCGGCAGGCGCCACACCACCAACTGCACCACCGTGCCGTCCGGCCATGCCTCTTTCGAGTCGATGATGAGCGATGCCTTCATGCTATTGCATGGTAGGCCATAGCCCCCGAACTGGGCAACGGTCCTGTTCGGGGGCCGCAAATTGGGCGGTAGGAAAAGGGCAGGGCGGATCCGTCCTACCCAAGACCTTATGGTTCAAACATCGGGTGGAAACCGGCCCGCACCTAGCGCAACAGCGAGACCAGGGCATCCCCGATCAAGGCGTCCACCCCATCAAGCAAGCAACGCGGCCGGGAGCGGCTCGGCCGCGGCCCGGAATTCCAGGCGTTGGGTGAGTCGGTCCCCGGCGGGGACGGTCGCGCCGGTCTCCCAACACCAGTCCACGAGCCGCCCGCCCTGCAGATACAACCGGGCCGAGCGGCCGAGGGCACTACAGACCGTGGCCATGCCCGCCTCGCTATCCTTCCGTGCCGTCTGGGCGGCCTCGATATTGGCGTAAAGCGCCTGATGACATTCGGCGCGATTCAGGTAGTCCATCAGGGCCAGCAGACACGTCGTCTTACCAGTCTGGCGCGGAGCGTGGAGCAGGAAACAGTTCTTCTGGTCGATCGACGCCAGGATTTCATCCAGGTCCCAACGCGCCAGGGGCGGCAGACAGTAATGGTCAGGGCCGCACCGGCCCTTCGGTGTTGAAAAAGCGCACGGCATGCCTCCGGGATCGGCGCTTGGCCAACCCCCAGCATAGCACCGCAGCCGCCGGTACCCCGCGGCCGGAATCGCGGGCGGCAGAGCCACGCGCGCAGCAAGCCGAGCGAGTGTCCGAAGCGGACCCACCCCGGGAGAGGGAAAAATCCGGGGCTTGCAGTCTAGCCGAGTCTGTGGTATCCCTTTCTCGGATTAATGTTATTCTGCCGCTTCAGACGGGCATCCGCCGGGGCGACGGGACGGATGCCGTTTCTGTTCGAGAGTCTGTGCAGTGAAGACGGGGCCTTCCCCGCCACACGAGGAGCAGCGCGCCAGGGTGGGCACCGTCAGCGATCCGCCAATGGGGTTCCGTGCCGATCACGGGCCCCGATCGGCCAGCCCGCTGCAAGGGGCGGGATGGTCGCTGAAAATCCATCGACTGACGCAGTGGCATGAGGCCGTCTTCATGAAAGCGCACCATCGTCATACGCAGCATTTCGGACTGATCGCTTGTCTGTGGGTCGCGCTCCTCGGCCTGTCCGGAGTTGCTGTGGCCGGGGTCGGCCCGGCGCTGCTTGCAGCGGTTCCCCCACCCCAACCCGACTTCGTCATCACCGACATCGTCCTGCCGACAAGCACGCCGGTCGTCGACATTCCCTTTGACGTCCAGATCACCGTGACCAACCAGGGCACGGCGAGCGGTCATGGAGGCGGTCTGTACGTCTGGTCCGACCACTCGCTGGCGGCGGAGTGCTGGGAAGGTGCGAACGCGGGCGCCGATGTCGGGACCCTGGCGATGGGCGAAAGCAAGACCCTGACCCTCACCGTCACCCCCAGCGATCTGACGAGTCCCAAGACCCTGCGCGCCTTTGTGGACGGCTACTGCCAGACCACCGAGTCTGACGAGACCAACAATCAGGCCACCCGATCCTATTCCGTCGTGGCCCCGGACTTCGTCATCACCGACATCGTCCTGCCGACAAGCACGCCGGTCGTCGACATTCCCTTTGACGTCCAGATCACCGTGACCAACCAGGGCACGGCGAGCGGTCATGGAGGCGGTCTGTACGTCTGGTCCGACCACTCGCTGGCGGCGGAGTGCTGGGAAGGTGCGAACGCGGGCGCCGATGTCGGGACCCTGGCGATGGGCGAAAGCAAGACCCTGACCCTCACCGTCACCCCCAGCGATCTGACCAGCCCCAAGACCCTGCGCGCCTTCGTGGACGGTTACTGCCAGACCACTGAGTCCGACGAGACCAACAATCAGGCCATCCGATCCTATTCCGTTCTGCCAGAGGCGCAATACACCCTGACGGTCGCCATGTCCGGTACCGGAACAGGCTCTGTCGACGGTGGCGGGACCTATCCCCAAGGCACGATTGTCACTCCCACGGCGGTCGCCGCGGATGGGTCGGTTTTCAGCGGCTGGAGCCCGGCCACTTGCAGTAGCCCATTCATCCTGACTGCCGATATGACCTGTACCGCCACCTTTACCGCCCTCGCTCCCGATTTCGTGGTCACTGTCACTGCCTTGGGTATCAAATTGGGGGTTAGCCCGATAACGATTTATGTCAGAGTCAAGAATCAAGGGACGACAGCCGGGATTCCGGGAACGCTTCAGTTCTGGTGGAATCAGCCGACGACAGCGGGCTGTGGCGCGGTGGGCGATAAATCCTGGACTCTTCCAGAACTGGCGCCTGGCGCGAGCCATTCGGTCAGCTTCCCCGGCGGCACGTTGACAGATCCGAATCGCCCTGACTTAAGTCACATGAGGGCCTTCATCGATAGCGATTGCGTAACCGATGAGAGCGAGGAAACCAACAATCAATGGCCATCGTCTGGGGCTCCACCCGAATGGTGCGGGGAACCGGTTGCGGCTTATCCCTTCGACGGCAATGCGAACGATGTCAGTGGCAATGGTCGTCATGGCACGGTTCTCGGAGCGACCCTGACGACCGATCGCTTTGGTCAGGCAAACCGGGCCTACCGTTTCGATGGCGATGACTATATCAAGGCGAGCGGCGACGGGCTGCCGACGGCCGAACGCACGGTGGCGCTATGGTATAACGCCGATACTGTGAGCACCCGCCCAACCCTAGTTGGCTATGGCGGTGGCGGTGGCGTCTGTGGTACGTCCTGGTTGCAGGGGCTCGCGCATTGGGGCAATCCGGCTTATTCGGTGACAGCGCATTGCTGGGCGCACACGCTTCAGTATTCCTGGCCCCAAGAGCCTGTTGGCAACTGGATTCACTATGCCATCACCACCGACAGCCATGGTACAAGGATCTTTGTGGACGGAGTAGAACGGGCGGCCAATGAGGACTTCGTGCAGGATACTCACGTGGCTAGCACAGATCTCGCTGTAGGTGTGGCGGTCAGTACCGATGGCATCGCTCCCTATACCGACGGCAATACGGGTTACTTCCAAGGGGTCATGGACGACGTCATGATCTTCGATCGAGCCTTGACCGCGTCCGAGATAGGGCAACTACGCAACAATCAGTGTATCGCGCAAAATCTGCTGCTCAACCGCGGGTTCGAGGCACCTTCCATCGAAACCAATACCATACAGCAGATCACGCCTACATCATGGGCTTGGAGTGCGGATGTCGGTGATCTTCACAACGGGCAAGCCACAGCGGAGTGGCCCCTGCCGCATGGTGGATTGCAGTATGCCAACATCGGCAACGAGCCGACATTGACGTCCTTGCTCCAGTCGTTCGCAACAAGCGAGGTCAGTACCTACGTATTGAGTTGGTGGGACAGTTCGGGACACAGTGGCGGATTGACGACCTCACCTTACTCGGTCACCATCCTGAACGCTGTCGGCGAAACGGTCATTGAGGGTACCTTCGATGCCTATCACGCAGACATCGGAACCTGGGCACAGCGTTTTCTGCAGTTCGCTCTGGCTCCCGGCGACTATACGCTACGATTCCGTGCCGAAGGGGTTCCCAATGGACTCGACACGCTGATTGATGACGTCACCTTGAACCCAACGCCTACCGGCAAGCTGGATCAGGCGATTTCCTTTGGTCCCGCCCCGACCATTGTGGTCGACGGCACCGGCACCGTGACGGCAACCGGCGGCGACTCCGGCAACCCGGTTACCTTCACCAGCCGGAGCACCAATGTCTGTGCCAGCGACGGTCCCAACGGCAGCATCATCACTGGTCTGGCCGCCGGCACCTGCACCATCGCCGCCGATCAGGCCGGCGACGACAACTACAATCCTGCCCCATCGGCAATCCAGAACTTCAGCATCGGTAAAGCAAACCAAATCGTTTCGATCGCCCCCTGTCCGAATATCGTGGTCGGCGGTACTTGCATCCTGTCCGCCACCGGCGGCGGCTCTGACAACCCGATCATTTTCGACAGTATGACCCCCGGTATCTGCGCTTGCAGCGGTATCAACGGCAGCACCCTTACCGGCCTCGCCGCCGGAATCTGCGATGTGAGTGCTTACCAAGCCGGCAATGACGATTACGACGCAGGTGGAGGGTACTTGGACGTCATTGTCACCGGTACCTGTCAGGCGGATCCCCTGACCATCAACGGAGCCACCTTCGGCCCCGGCACACACATGCGGACCTCCCAAACCAGCATCGCCACCCAGGGCACCGTGACGGTGCAAACCGGTGCGAACATCACCTTCCGCGCCCCGTTCCACCGCTATGGGCCGGGCCTGCGTGTCGCCACCGGCGCCGTCTTCCGCGCCCAGACCGGAGCAGTCACCTGCAGCGCCGCGGCCCGCGCTCCGGCCGCTACTGCCGCCCCCGCATCCGCCGCCGAGGCGGCAGTCGAAACGGCGCCCGCCACCGCGCCATTGCCTTTCACCGATATGGACGCCCTGCCCCCGTGGGTCCAGGAACGGTTTGCCGCCCGCGGCATCGACCGCCAGGCCATCGCCCAGGCCGTGCTCGACCCGCAGGGTCAGTGGGTGCTGATGGAGACGACCCAAGCACTCGCCTCCGCCGACCGTAACGAGACCAGCGATCTCTATCGCCTCGATCTGCTCGATGACGGTCTCATCCTGCTCAGCCGCACCCCGGCGGGCCGCGCCGGCAACGGCCCCAGCCGCTATCCCGCCGCCGATGCCCTCGGCGACTGGATCGTCTTCCAGAGCGAGGCCGACAATCTGGTGACGGATGACGACAACGGCGTCAGCGACATCTTCCTGTACGAAGTGCCCTTCGGGATGACGCGGCGTCTCACCACCGCCAACGACCAGGCCTCGGCCCACCCGGCCCTCGACGCGGCCGGCCAAGACCTGCTCTACGATCGGCAGGACGAGGACGGTCGGCGGCAGATCCTGGCCGACACCCTGTGGGGCGGCACGCCCCCCGTTGCGCTTGCGTCCGCCGCAGACCGCAACGGCGTCCCGCTCGACCACCATCACCCGGCCATCAGCGCCGACGGACGCTTCGTGGCGTCGCTGAGCGGCGCGCCCGCCGCCATCGGGAGTGCCGCCTGTCAGGTCCACTTCTACGACCGTGACCGCGACCGCTCCGGAGTTCAGCCCTGCCCGGCCGCGCTTGCTGCCGCGAGCGCGACGGCACGGCCGCGGTTCAGCGCGGATGGCACCACGCTTGAGTGGTATCTCCCCGGCGAGGCCAACCCGGTACGGCTGGACAATCCGCTCCTGGCCGCCCCCGCCGCGACCGCCCGCTGACCCTGCCCCGCGGACAGGCCTGGCCTGCCGCGTCGGCAGGCCGGTACCCTGCGGCCGGAATCTCTGGCGGCAGAGGCGCTCTCGCAACCAGCCGAGCACGCGTCCGGAGCGGGAAGAGAGGAAGAGATCCGGGGCTTGCAGTCCAGCCGGGACTGTGATATCCCTTTCTTTGAACAATGTTATTCTGCCGATCCGGAGGGGGGGCGAAAGGCGGAATAGTCGCTCGGAATTTGCAGGCTTACGCAATGGCATGAGGTCGTCGTCATGAAGACTTGGAAACCCTCGGATACCGCACGCCTTGATCTGGTTCCACTGAGGCTGCTCATGAAACAGGTGTTTCGGTTGCTGGTGTTGCTGGTGTTGCTGGTGATCGCTGGTCTCCCCGTTAGCGCATCGGCCGCAGAAACCTGCGAGAAATTCGGCTCCATTCCCCTCATGCAGGGAAAGTATATTGTTCAGAACAATGTGTGGGGCGCCTCGACACAGCAGTGCGTCAGCGTACCCGACAACACGGTCGCCAGGTTCACGGTCTCGGAGTCCGCACACGATGGAACGGAGGTCGCAGGCTATCCATCCATCTTCCGGGGGTGCCATTGGAGCACCTGCACCGTAAGCAGCGGCCTGCCGGTGCCGATCGGTCAGATCGGCAGCGCCCCTTTGACCTGGACCGTCACGCCCGCCCCATCCTTGCGAGGAAATATTGCGGCGGAGGCTTGGCTCAGCCCGCGTACCGATGCAAGCGATGGCTATGACGGTGGTGGCGAACTGATGCTCTGGCTCGATTGGCATGATATGTCGCCACGGGGCGATCCCGTCGGGACCGCTGTCATCGGCGGCACGACTTGGGAGGTCTGGTTCGAAAACCCGCAACCGGAACATGACTGGCAGACCATTTCCTACAAACCCTTGACTCCCGCCACCTCCATCAATCTCGATCTGAAGGATTTCCTTGCCGACGCCCTCTCGCGGGGTTACCTGGATCGCGCCTGGTATCTGCACGCCTTTGAGGCGGGCGAAGAGATCGTATCCGGCGGTACGGGATTCGTGACCGAAACGTTTTCCTTTGCCACGAGCCACTGGTCGGAACTTGCGGGGGTCCTGAACTGCACTCCGAATTCTGGCTATGCTTGCGAGCCCCTCCATGATGAACCCGCGGCCGATCCTCCGCAAACCTGGACCGAACTCGACGAAGTTGAAGATTCAGACCACTTCATGGAGTTGACGTTCGACGAACCCGTCGTCATTTCAGGGATCCGATTCTATTCGTATGGCCAAGTGAATGACTGGAATCACATCACTAATTACAGGGTCATGGGGAATCAGGGAACCAATTGGTTCGAGGTCCTCCCTGCGCGCAGTGCCGGCGGACCCTTACCAGGTTGGGAGGAAGTCCGTTTTACGGCTGGGCTGTACCGGGCCATCAGAGTCGAATATCTGGGTGTCTCAACCGGCAATGCGCCGCGCGTCGGTGAACTGCAATTTCTGATTCAGGGTACCCTCCCTGGCGACTCCGATGAAGACGCGATACCGGATGGGTCGGACAACTGCCCACTGGTTGCCAATCCCGACCAGGCCGACACGGATGCCGATGGGATCGGCGATGCCTGCGATGGGGGTTGGACGACCCTCTCACCCATGCAGACACCGAGAGCGGATCCTGGCAGCGCGGCCATCGATGCCAACCGAACCCTGGTTTGTGGTGGGTGGAACGGTAACCGATCCTGCGAAATATACGATATCGCAACCGGGCAATGGAGTGCGGCCGCCAGCGCGACGGCCATCGGCGATGGCTTCGTGCACCTGTTCCCGCTCGCCAACGGCAAGATACTGGGGGTCGGCGGCGTCCAGCCCAACACTGACTTCGGGATCTATCAAACTGAACTTTATGATCCCGCGCTCAACGCCTGGCAATTGACCGGAAACATCCACACTCCGGGGCATCACTTTAGTGCAGCGAAGCTGGCGGACGGGCGTGTGTTGCTGGCCGGTGGTCGGGGCGAAGGTAGCGGCGGTTGCTGGAGCAACGCTACATCAGAAATCTACGATCCGGCGACGGGGCAGTGGACCCTAACCGGCGATATGAATCTGGCGCGGCAATGGCGCGGGCCCGGCCTGGTCTTACTGGACAGTGGGAAAGTATTGGCGGTCGGCGGGTGGCTGGAAGATGACCAATGTTCTGGCCAACAAACTATTTCTCAAGCTGAGATCTATGATCCGGCAACGGGGCAATGGACGTTGACCGGCGCGCTATCCGTCGCCCGGAATTATAATACAGCCTCGAAATTGCGCGACGGTCGCGTGCTGGTCTGCGGGGGACTCAGTGCTCCGGGTGTCCCGACCAAGACCTGCGAAATCTACGATCCGTCACAAGGCACCTGGTCCAGCACCGGGAGCCGGCTCCATTCCGGCGTGGTCCAAAGCACCGCCACGGTCCTGCCCGATGGGAGGGTGCTGATCGCCGGCGGTCATCCTGACAACACCGGCAGTGCAACGACCTCGGCAGACGCGGAAATCTATGACCCCGCCACCGGTCAATGGACGGTCATCGAGCCCATGCAAACGGCCCGCAAGGAGCACGGCGCGTTATGGCTGCACGACAACCGGGTGATGGTCTTTGGCGGAATCGACAATTCCAGCGCTTCCGAACTCAATACGGTCGAAGCCTATGCGTTGACGTTTGGCGATGACGTGGACGAGGATGGCGTCCCCGATAGTACGGACAACTGCCCGTTGCTCGCCAACCCCGACCAGGCCGACAGCGACCTGGACGGCCAGGGCGACGCCTGCGACACCGACGACGACGGCGATGAGCTCGCCGACGGGATCGATAACTGCCCGCTTCTCGCCAATCCTGACCAGGCCGACAGCGACCTGGACGGCCAGGGGGACGCCTGCGACAGCGACGACGACGGCGATGGGCTCGCCGACGAGACCGACAACTGCCCGTCGGTCGCCAATCCCGATCAGGCCGATAGCGACCTGGACGGCCAGGGCGACGCCTGCGACACCGATGACGACGGTGATGGGCTTGCCGACGGGATGGACAACTGCCCGCTGCTCGCCAATCCCAACCAGGTCGACAGCGACCTGGACGGCCAGGGGGACGCCTGCGACGCCGATGACGACGGCGATGGGCTCGCCGACGGGACTGACAACTGCCCGCTGGTTGCCAATCCAGACCAGGCCGACAGCGATCTGGACGGCCAGGGGGACGCCTGCGACACGGACGACGACGGCGATGGGCTCGCCGACGGGAACGACAACTGCCCGCTGGTTGCCAATCCCGACCAGGCCGACACGGATAACGATGGGATCGGCGATGTCTGCGATGGGGGTTGGACGACCCTCTCACCCATGCAGACACCGAGAGCGGACCCGGGCAGCGCGGCCATTGATGCCAACCGCACCTTGGTGTGCGGTGGATACAATGCGAATAGAGTCTGCGAAATATTCGATGCCACGACCGGTCAATGGATTGCAGCGGCCAGTGCGAATGCTGTAGGCAATTCGATCAGGCTATTCCCGCTGGCCAACGGCAGGATACTGGGGGTCGGCGGAACCTCGCCTGGCACTGATCGCGGAATTTCTCAAACGGAACTGTATGATCCACTAACCGATACCTGGCAATATACCGGCGACCTTCAGAACGGCACTAAAGCTCACGGTCATAGTGCCGTGAAACTGGGCGATGGGCGGGTGCTGATGGCCGGTAGCCGCTTGTACCCATCTTGTAGCAGTTCCACGGTCGCGCAGATCTATGACCCGACAACGGGCGCGTGGGCGGCAACGGGTTCCATGAACATCGCGCGGCAATGGTCCTATAGTAACGGATTGGTATTGCTGGATAACGGAAAAGTGCTGGCAGTCGGCGGTGAGCGCGTCGTCCAGTGCGAGCCTGGTGCTTTTCTCTCCCAGACCGAACTCTTCGATCCGACAACCGGGCAATGGAACTATACCGGCGAGATGTCAGTGGCACGGTACGGGCCGGCGATCGCCAAGCTGCTGGATGGAAGGATTTTGGTCTGTGGCGGTCGTAGCGGCGATCAGGCCAATGCTGTCTCCCTGAACTCATGCGAGATCTACGATCCAGCTCAGGAAACCTGGTCAACCACGGCAAGTATGATGCAGGCTGCCAGTGATCGCTCGGCAACGGTCCTGCCGGATGGGCGGGTGCTGGTGGCCGGCGGTGAAACGAACGGGTTTGGCCCCTGGTTTTCGACCGCGGAGCTGTATGACCCCGCGACCGAGCAATGGCAGGCAATCGACTCCATGCATGTCGCCCGTTCACGTCAGGGTGCGATCTTGTTACGCGATTCCCGCGTCATGGTCTTTGGCGGCTTAAACGATTCCGAACTCAATCCGGTCGAAGCCTATGCGTTGACGTTTGGCGATGACGTGGACGAGGATGGGGTCCCCGATAGTACGGACAACTGCCCGTTGCTCGCCAACCCCGACCAGGCCGACAGCGACCTGGACGGCCAGGGCGACGCCTGCGACACCGACGACGACGGCGATGAGCTCGCCGACGGGATCGATAACTGCCCGCTTCTCGCCAATCCTGACCAGGCCGACAGCGACCTGGACGGCCAGGGGGACGCCTGCGACAGCGACGACGACGGCGATGGGCTCGCCGACGAGACCGACAACTGCCCGTCGGTCGCCAATCCCGATCAGGCCGATAGCGACCTGGACGGCCAGGGCGACGCCTGCGACACCGATGACGACGGTGATGGGCTTGCCGACGGGATGGACAACTGCCCGCTGCTCGCCAATCCCAACCAGGTCGACAGCGACCTGGACGGCCAGGGGGACGCCTGCGACGCCGATGACGACGGCGATGGGCTCGCCGACGGGACTGACAACTGCCCGCTGGTTGCCAATCCAGACCAGGCCGACAGCGATCTGGACGGCCAGGGGGACGCCTGCGACACGGACGACGACGGCGATGGGCTCGCCGACGGGAACGACAACTGCCCGCTGGTTGCCAATCCCGACCAGGCCGACACGGATAACGATGGGATCGGCGATGTCTGCGATGGGGGTTGGACGACCCTCTCACCCATGCAGACACCGAGAGCGGACCCGGGCAGCGCGGCCATTGATGCCAACCGCACCTTGGTGTGCGGTGGATACAATGCGAATAGAGTCTGCGAAATATTCGATGCCACGACCGGTCAATGGATTGCAGCGGCCAGTGCGAATGCTGTAGGCAATTCGATCAGGCTATTCCCGCTGGCCAACGGCAGGATACTGGGGGTCGGCGGAACCTCGCCTGGCACTGATCGCGGAATTTCTCAAACGGAACTGTATGATCCACTAACCGATACCTGGCAATATACCGGCGACCTTCAGAACGGCACTAAAGCTCACGGTCATAGTGCCGTGAAACTGGGCGATGGGCGGGTGCTGATGGCCGGTAGCCGCTTGTACCCATCTTGTAGCAGTTCCACGGTCGCGCAGATCTATGACCCGACAACGGGCGCGTGGGCGGCAACGGGTTCCATGAACATCGCGCGGCAATGGTCCTATAGTAACGGATTGGTATTGCTGGATAACGGAAAAGTGCTGGCAGTCGGCGGTGAGCGCGTCGTCCAGTGCGAGCCTGGTGCTTTTCTCTCCCAGACCGAACTCTTCGATCCGACAACCGGGCAATGGAACTATACCGGCGAGATGTCAGTGGCACGGTACGGGCCGGCGATCGCCAAGCTGCTGGATGGAAGGATTTTGGTCTGTGGCGGTCGTAGCGGCGATCAGGCCAATGCTGTCTCCCTGAACTCATGCGAGATCTACGATCCAGCTCAGGAAACCTGGTCAACCACGGCAAGTATGATGCAGGCTGCCAGTGATCGCTCGGCAACGGTCCTGCCGGATGGGCGGGTGCTGGTGGCCGGCGGTGAAACGAACGGGTTTGGCCCCTGGTTTTCGACCGCGGAGCTGTATGACCCCGCGACCGAGCAATGGCAGGCAATCGACTCCATGCATGTCGCCCGTTCACGTCAGGGTGCGATCTTGTTACGCGATTCCCGCGTCATGGTCTTTGGCGGCTTAAACGATTCCGAACTCAATCCGGTCGAAGCCTATGCGTTGACGTTTGGCGATGACGTGGACGAGGATGGGGTCCCCGATAGTACGGACAACTGCCCGTTGCTCGCCAATCCCGACCAGGCCGACAGCGACCTGGACGGCCAGGGAGACGCCTGCGACATCGACGACGACGGCGATGGACTCGCCGACGGGATCGACAACTGCCCGCTGCTCGCCAATCCCGACCAGGCCGACACGGATGGGGATGGGATTGGCGATGCCTGCGATAGCATCCAGAGCGGTTGTCACTCCGTGCCCATGTCCATCAATGCGGCGACCTTCGGGCCCGGCACCCACAGCCTGGCCTCTCAACAGAGTCTCGCCACCCAGGGAGCCGTGAGGGTGCAGACCGGGGCGGACGTCACCTTCCACGCCCCGTTCCACCGCTACGGACCAGGCCTGCGCGTCGCCACCGGTGCCGTCTTCCGCGCCCGTGCCGGGGCAGTCACATGCAGCGCCGCGGCCCACACTCCGGCCGCTACCGCCCCATCCGCCCCTACGTCGGCCCCCACGTCCGCCGCCGGGGCGACGGTCGAAACGGCGCCCGCCACCGCGCCGTTGCCCTTCACCGGCATGGACGCTCTGCCGTCCTGGGTGCAGGAACGGCTCGCCGCCCGCGGCATCGACCGCCAGGCCATGGTGCAGGCGCTGCTCGACCCGCAAGGCCAGTGGTTGCTGTTTGAGACCCCCCAAGGGATTAACCCCGCCGACCGCAACGGAACCAGCGACATCTATCGTCTCGACCTGCTCGACGAGCGTCTCGCCCTGGTCAGCCGCGCGCCGTCCGGCGCGGCCGGCAATGGCCCCAGCCGCTACCCCGCCGCCGATGCCATCGGCGACTGGGTTGTTTTCCAGAGCGAAGCCGATGACCTGGTGTCGGACGACGATAACGCCCTGAGCGACATCTTCCTGCACGAGCTGTCCTTCGGGACCACGAGCCGTCTCACCGGCACCGCTGACCAGGCCGCGGCGCATCCGGCCCTCGATGCGGCCGGTCAGGACCTGCTCTACGATCGGCAGGACAGTGACGGCCGGCGACAGGTCGTTGCCGACACATTGTGGGGTGGCGTCGCCGCCGTGCCCCTCGGTCTGACCCAGGATGGCATTGGCATTGCCTTGGACAACCATCACCCGGCCATCAGCGCCGACGGGCGTTTCGTGGCGTACCTGACCGGCGGCGGGCCTGGTACCTGTCAAATCCACGTCGGTGACAGAGACAGCGGCCGTTCCGAAGAACTGCCCTGTCCCGCCGAAGTTGCGACCGCGAGCGACGCGGGACGGCCGCACTTCAGCGCGGACGGCGCTCAGCTCGAGTGGTACTTTCCCAGCGAGGATATTCCAGTCCAGGTTTACAATCCGTTGCTGACCGTCCCAGTCGGCGTTGTACCCTGATGGACCCACTCCTCAACAAGGGCGTGCGATGGTCGAGATTTGAGTGAAACCCTGTTCGCGGGCCATCATCAGGCGTTGGATACATAGCTTTGTGTCGGTATCTCATTGGCCTGAACCTGTCCCACGAACAGGTCGCCGAGGAACACGGCGGCCCTGACCGTGCCGGTCTTGGTCATGGTTCAGGCCAGCCGAGGCGCCGTCCGGCAGGCCTCCAAGGCTGAAGCCTTGGACTCCAAAAGGCTATCGCTGGCCGGAACAACGGCCAGGCTCCGATGTGCTTACCAGCAGCGGCGAGGCCGTGGTCTTTCAAAACGTGTATTAACTCGCGGGCATATAGCCTTCGGACGTGATTACCGGATGTAGGGGCGGGTTTCAAACCCGCCGCTGCACGAAAGTCTGTCTGGATATCAGGTGCGAACGCTATAAAACGGTCTGCGGCGTCTGACGGGTGGTATTCTTGGGATTTGAGGTTCATGACGGCCTGATCCGTCGGGAGCCAAGTTGTGCTTCGACGACTACCGCAGATGGTAAACCGTCCGTTTGTACGCAATGTTGTTGCGGTCGTGAGCGGAACCGCCGCCTCTCAGGCCATTGCGATGGCATTCGCTCCGTTACTTACCCGCCTGTATGGACCTGAGACTTATGGACTGCAAGGCGTTTTCCTTACTATCACCGGGCTGTTGGGGACGGTTTCGACCTTGTCCTATCCCATGGCCATCGTGCTTCCGCAACACGATGAAGAGGCACTCGCTATCGCCTGGCTTTCCTTGATCGTTGGCGTGTTGATGACAACTGGGATAACGACCGTTCTGATCTTCTACGGCGATGAGGTTCTTGGCCTCCTGAACGCCGCCGAAATACTGAACCTCATCTATCTCATTCCGGCCGCCTTATTCCTGGCATTGATCGGCGATATCCTCGTCCAGTGGCTGATCAGAAAACAGGCTTTTGCTTTCCTGGCAAGAATCCGCGTCGTCACTACCCTGCTGACAACCACGACGAAAGCGGGTCTTGGCTTCGTCGCGCCCAGTGCCCTCGCGCTGATCGGCACCAGTGTCATCGGAAGCCTCTTAACGGGGCTCTTGATCCTGCGCAACATTGGATCACTTCGGCGCAACGATCCGGCAGTGCATCGCTCTTTGGGCTTGGTGCGGACCATCTATCGTATCGCCAGGCAACACTGGGATTTTCCGCTGCTGCGAACTCCGCAAACCTTGATCAACGCGCTTTCCCAAAGCCTGCCGGTGATGCTCCTTGCGGCCTATTCCGGGCCAGCCGCTGTTGGATTTTATTCCATCGCTTTGCTGGTGCTGGCGTTACCGTCCGGATTGATCGGCACTTCCGTGATGCAGGTATTTTACCCGCGTATTACCGTGGCAATGCACCGGGGCGAAGATATCCAACGGCTGATTGCGCGTGCGACGGCAGCGATGGCCGCTTTGGGCGCTGTGCCTTTTTTATTGGTTGCGGTATCCGGTCCGATGTTGTTCGGTGCCGTCTTTGGTGCTGGTTGGGAAGCCGCCGGCGTCTATTCTCAGATCCTCTCGCCTTGGCTCTTCCTGCAATATGCGAATAAGCCGGCCGTCGCGGCCATACCGGCACTCAATCTCCAGGGGGGTCTACTTGTTTACGAGCTTTTCAGTACCGGCTCAAAAATTCTTGCTCTTTATCTGGGGTTCAAGGTTTTTGAGAGCGAAATTGCTGCCATCTTGTTGTTCTCTTTAGTGGGGACCATCGCCTACCTATGGCTGATCTTCTGGGTCATCAAACAAAGTAGGAGGGTGCTTTGTCCTCGGGATACGCAATTATGATTCTAAGTCCTCAAGTTAAAAAAGACCATTATCGTTTCGATTCCTACATGTCGAAGTCACGATGGCTCAGCATTTGGCATCAAATGGATGAGATTCAACGGCTGAAGCCCGGTTCCGTACTCGAGGTCGGCCCCGGCTCCGGTCTGTTAAAGAAAGTGGCGCAGTTATTCGGCATCCACATTGAAACACTTGATCACGACCCGCAACTCAGCCCGGACTATGTGGCGTCCGTTAGCGCTTTGCCGTTTCGCGAGGCATCTTTTGATGTCGTATGTGCCTTTCAAGTGTTGGAGCATCTACCCTATGAGGTTGCTCTGCCGGCTTTCGCTGAGATGGCGAGAGTGACGCGTCGCCATCTTGTGATAAGCTTGCCTGATGCGCGTCTAACCTGGCGCTATGTCATTCATGTACCTGGCATCCCAACCTTCGAGTTCCTTATTCCAAAACCGCAACTCAGCATGCCGCCCAATAACTTCAACGGGGAGCATTACTGGGAAATCAATAAGCACGGTTACCCCTTGAAGCGCGTAATTTCGGATCTTGCAGCAATTATCCCGCTGATCGATACCTACCGTGTTCCGGAAAATCCGTACCACCGATTTCTTCTCTTCGATCGACAGGGCGTCCTGCGGCTAAGCAATCGTTGAGTCTCAGCATTCGTCCATAGCCACCTATGGTAACTGGGTAATCGTTCACAGCGCCGACTGCAACGACGGTTGTGGGGCCGCCTGGCGCGCCGGCCGGTGATCAGCATTGTTAATAATCCCGGCCAGCGGCGTGCGTAGTCAGGGCTTCCAGCCCTGACGGTGTCAGGCCAGAATGGCCTGACTAGGCACCCGGCGGGCCCAAGTGGCCGGAATTTTCATCCAGACCCCAACGAAGCGATTTCCGAAGAATTTGGTACTACGCGAGCTCGACCTCCGGTGACTGGGCCGACCCGACCGGAGGTCGACGCTTCAGCGGGCGGCGGCACCGCGTTGGGATGAAACCTCGATTTCCTGTCTGTTGTGCGGGCGCAGCAAGAAACGACACAAACAACAATCGCAAGGTGGACTCGACCGCGGCGCAGATGCCCGTCGTCCAGTGGCCGGAGGTCGTGTAAACTAAACGGAGTGCCCGGCTATTTCAGCCGGCTGAGAGATGGGCTGCGAAGGCGCCGGGTTCTTGAGTGACTTGTCGAAATCCGCGCAGATCCCATTGCAGACGCGGCACCGAGCGCCTGGTGCCCCGCCAGTTTTCGCAACCCGAAGCTTCAGTAGACCAAGCTTTATGCTGTGTTTTGAGCGGTCCCAGGCATCGATCGTGGTTCCCGCCTTAGAAGTGGTTTACAACTGCTTCAACGCGTCAGGATGGCGCTTTTCCGAGTATTGGCTACTTCGCGGTAGCCGGGACGATGATCGATGCCTAGCCGTAGACAGGTTTGGAACACCCATTGTCCTAGGGCGCGGTGCTCGCACCATATCCCGCCAATGTTTCGCAGGTTGCGCTTGCTCGGGAAGCGAGTGAACGAGTACGCATCCAGCGCCCTGGCAAAGCCTCCGCGGCCCACGTTCAGCGGCACCCGCGTTGAACGAGCGCTGCATGCTTTAGCGTTTGCTGCTTTTGCGGTGTTCAGTTCTCTCTTTTTGCCCTTCGGATTGTTCTACGCACATCTTTTCGCACCGGTTGCACTCTTCTTTATTGCGAAATGGCGCTACCAAGGCATTGAATGGCTGTTCGGTGTTGCGCTATTGTTTGCTTGTTACTCCCTTGCTCTGAGTTTCAACACCGTCCTCCAATTGGGAGATTTTCTGGTATCATCATTGATTTTTTTTGCCGGCGTCATCTATGCGACTTATATTTTTTACCTTGTGGCGTATAAAATCTTAAACTTTCGCCGGCTCTTGTCCTGGGTGTTGTACGTTAATCTTTTGCTTGCCACGCTCGCGCTAACGGCGCTTGTTTCAGGATATGGGGATTGTTGCTGGGTCCCGGCCGACTACGGCAACGTACCGCGACTGAAGCTTGGCTTCTTGGAGCCTTCGCATTTGGCGTATAATTTAGTCCCTTTCGTCATGTATGCAGCAGTCGATTTTATCTACACCGACGGCAAGCGGAGTAGCTGGTGCTTCGTGATAGGAATGACGCTGCTTGGGCTGACTCAGTCGTTGTCGGTGATTGGGCTGTTTATAGCTTCACTTTCCCTCGCGGTGCTTCCAGTATGGCGAAGCGCGCTCTCAAAGTCCCGCGCCCTGGTTGCCATAGTCTGTCTCGCCGGACTGATCCTGTTTTCGCTGAGCGGCCTATCGGAGCGTATTCAGGTGTCACTGCAGGGTGGCGATCATTCCGGTAAGGTGCGTGTTGTTTACTCAATGTTCGTGGCCACTGATCTCCTTGATGATCAAGATGCCTGGCTTCTGGGCGTAGGGGTGGGTCAACCGAAGTTCTTTATTGAGGCCTATGCGCTCAGCTATCCCGGTTATGTCAGCAACCGTTTGCCTAATTCGATTGCGAGCACGCTGGCGGCGGTCGGAGTGGTTGGCCTGACAGTCAAGCTGTTGGCTTTCTTGATACTATTTGTAAGAACCCATTCCTTTCGCTACAGCTTTTCTCGCGGGCTGTTCGCGTTTGCGTTCTTTTACCAGTTCGCGGGCGGGTATTTTAATAATGTGAATGAGCTTACTTCATTCGCAATTGCGCTGGGATATGGCATGATGCGGTGGACTGCGGACCCGCAGCGTGGCCTTGATCATAAACCCGGCCACCGCGCGATCTGCACGGTCGCCGGTCCGCACAGCGGACCCTACAGGTCACGGTGTTACCGTAGGGTCCGCTGTGCGGACCGTTCGCGGCCGGCCGGAACGATGATCAAGGCCCGCAGCGTTGCAGAAGCAACCACTCACAATTGCCAGTGAGGCTAACGCCAAATACAGAACTGTGGAAATGAAAGTTGTCCATGTTTTCACCGGCCCTATGACCGATGGCGCCGCGCGTGGTGCCTACTGGCTTCATCTTGGCTTGAAAAAGCTGGGTGTGGATTCAACGATTCTGACGAGCGGCCATAGCCCCGCCAATGACACTTCCATTGTTTCTCTGGCGGCGACTTTTTTGCCGGTACTTAGGCTGGCATTATTGACGCGCTTAAGTAATCTGCCGACCCGACTCTACCGGAATCGGCAGTCCCGGCTGTTCAATACCGGATTCCTGGGTATCGATTTTACAAGAAACCCCAGTTACCGCGATGCCAATGTGGTGCATCTCCATTGGGTCAATGGCTTGGTCGGAATGCGAACGTTGCGCAAGATCGTCAAGCCGGTTATTTGGACCATGCGTGACATGTGGCCGATGACCGGCGGCTGCCATTACGCAATGGAGTGTGAGCGCTATCGCGATGGATGCGGGCGTTGCCCACAACTCGGCAGCCGCCATGAGAACGATTTGACGCGATGGGTAGTAAAAAATAAGAAAGCCTCGTTGCCGAAGCATATCAGAATGGTTGGGATTAGTCATTGGCTAAGCGAATGCGCAGAGCAGTCATGCGTCTTCCGCGGATTCCCCATCGCTACGATCAACAACAACGTGGATACAGAGCAGTTTTTTCCCCTCGACCAGTTCTTCGCCCGGATCGCACTGAAGCTTCCGGGCCACAAGAAGATCGTCCTCGTCGGGTCTCATCAGATTACAGAGTTTTATAAGGGATTCGCGCTGTTCCTCGACTCACTTGAGACCTTGGATATGACCAACATCCATGTCGTCATATTTGGTAACGCCCTCCGGGAGGAACTGTCGCACATTAAAGCGAGCTACACTTATCTGGGGTTCCTTTTCGATGCGGCGTCCCTGCGACTGGCTTACTCGGCGGCTGATGTATTTGTGGCTCCTTCCCGTATGGATGCCTTCGGCAAGACCATTGTGGAAGCGATGGCCTGCGGATGTCCGGTGGTCTGTTTCGACGCGACAGGTCCGAGAGACATCGTGGTGCATCAGGTGACCGGCTATAAGGCGGCACCATTCGAGTCCAGCGATCTGGGCGCGGGTATTCAATGGGTACTAAGCAGATCCGCATGGTCAACGACGTGGCTGCGCGCGCAAGCCAGAAAGTGGGCGCAAGAGCAGTTTGATTCTTCTTTGGTTGCGCAGCAATATCTGGCACTCTATGAGCGTTTGGTGGCCGGGAAGTGAACCACGGACAAAGCGATTCTCGATAATCAACGCGAGGTTTGCGTATGACAAGAATCTGTGTTTTTGTGCCGGTAAAAAATGGCATGCCACTGATTCAGGACACCATTGGGTCGATTATCGGACAGACCGCTTTTCGTGATCTGCAGGTGACGCTTTGCATCTGCGATGGACAATCAGTTGACGGCACCTTAAGGTACGCAAAGGAAATCGAAGGCAAATGTACGGATGTGGGCATCAAGTATCTCCTGGTGTCTCGGGCTGATCATGGGATGTATGATGGAATGAGCTATGCAATGGGGGTGGTCGGGCTGGATCATGACATCTATTGTTACATCAATGCCGGGGACTATTTTTCACCCTATGCTTTTCGTGAAGTGGCGTTGCTGTTTCGTCGGAAAATACAATGGGTCACAGGGCTGAACGCATACTACAATCAGCGGGGCGTGCTGACGCGTACAGTATTACCGGTGGCCTACCCCAGCGACTTGATACGCCAAGGATTTTTTGGTGCATTGCTGCCATTTATTCAGCAGGAATCCACGTTCTGGTCTGTTGATCTGCAGGCGAAGATCGATTTGCGCCGCCTCGCCGGCTACCGCTTTGCCGGAGACGCTTATCTTTGGTATACCTTCTCCCAATTCGAGACACTTGTCATAGCGAAGGCTTGGCTGTCCGGGTTCCGGCAGCATGAGGGACAGCTATCAGCAGCGCGCATGGCTGAGTACCGTCAGGAATTCAATTCGATCAGAGATCGAAGAGCGCTACTATCTTATGTCAAAGCCGGTGTCATCTGGGGACTGTTGCGCCTTCCTCAAAGCTTCAAACTGGCGCTTTCACGCTCGATTGTCAGAGTATAGCGCGTTGGGATGATCCGGGAAGCGGTGGGTTTGGGGGACGCAAGGTAGCGGCAGCGGCTGTCGCTTGAGGTCACTACAGTGCCTGAGAAGACTATTGGCGGCGGCCGCAGGTTCGCGGGTTCAATAACACCCAGCCTGCCGGGGGGGCAAGTTGTCACGGTCATCGTGGCCACGCTCAACGCCGTCGAATCATTTGCCGAAATGATCCAGTCGATGAGGAATCAGAGTTATCAGAACTTTGAGTTAATTGTGATCGATGGAAGGTCGACGGATGGAACCATAGAAATTCTGGCAGAGCATGATAAGGATATTGATTACTGGTTGAGCGAGCGCGATACCGGCGTCTACGAAGCATGGAACAAGGGGCTTGCGGCCGCTAAGGGAGACTACATCTGCTTCTTGGGCGCGGATGACCGCTGGGCCGAATCGTGCAGCCTACACGAGTTAGTCAGATTGACCAATGGTGGTGCTTGTGACATTGTCGCGGCACGGGGGGCCGTCGTCTCGAAAGCTGGTGTCCTGATTCGCGCTGTTGGCGAGCCTTGGTCAAAAGCGAGGTTGAATCACAGGCAGATCGTGGCTCACCCTGGGATGTTGTTCGCAACCCGGCTCTTTGCAATTTATGGGAATTTCGATACCCGGTACCGTGTGGCTGGTGACTACGAATGGCTAATGAGGCTGGGCAGCGATGTCAAAGGAGCCTTCCTGGATCGGGTGACCGTTATGATTGGTGCTGGGGGAATCAGTGAAAGGAGACTTAGTCGGGCGTTAATCGAAACGAGAGAAATTCAGAAGAAACATGGTAACAGTAGTTGGATCGTTCGGGATATCCGGTTACTGGTCTACGCGTCACGGATACTGGTTGGGCGGCTGCTTCGATGGGTGAAGAAAAGATCATAGTGTTCCTTGCGAATTGGAGGTACGGCCTTGATCGTGTTCGTGCATTTGCTCAATGACTGCTCCGGCAGTCCTCGAGTACTCGCGTCAGCCATTTCTGCTTTGTCCCAGGCCGACGGGAAAAACCGTCTTTTTCTGGGAAGCGAAGGGGCAGGCTGTCTAACGGCAGCGGGGGTTCCAGTCTCTTTGTACTGGTACCGACGGACTCCATACCGGACGCTGACGCTGGGGACCTATCTGCTCAGTCAGATTTGGCTCATGTATCGGCTTTTTCGTTCATCGGACATAGAACCGAACGCTTTGATTTATGTGAATACGCTTCTCCCTTTTGGCGCAGCCGTTTACGGCTGGCTCACGGGGCGGCGAGTGATTTACCACATTCACGAGGTCGGTGTTGGTCCTGCGCTGCTGCAGCGGTTCTTGGTCAACATGGTCCGCAGTACCGCAGCAGGCGTAATCTATGTATCGGAGTTCCAAAGCCGGCAACTGCTGATTTCGGTAAGAGCCAAGAAAATTGTCTACAATTGTGTCAATCAAGCCATCGCTGAGCGAGCTGCCGGTACAATCTACAGCCATCGACACAACGGCAATTTCAATGTGCTGATGCTTGCTTCACTGCGTGACTACAAGGGCGTGCCAGAATACGTCGCGTTGGCAGAACGGCTCAAGACGCGCGGCGACCTGTGTTTCATGCTGGTTGTCAATGACGACGAGGCAACGTTGGACCGTTACTTTGGCGGGGTGGTGCTTCCATCGAATCTACGCGTTGTTTCCCGCACTGGCGACCCCAGTCAATATTATGAGAATGCGAGCGTTGTGGTCAATTTGTCGCGTCCGGACTTGTGCGTCGAGTCCTTTGGTTTGACCGTGCTGGAGGCGATGACGTTTGGCATTCCGGTGATTGCTCCGCCGCTTGGTGGGCCGGCGGAATTGGTCAGTGATTGCCATGAAGGCTTCCTTGTGGACTCCCGATGTGGTGACGCTTTGGCGCAGAGTGTGTTGCGACTGGCAGACGACGAGGGGCTCTGCCTGCGTATGTCGAAAGCCGCAGGGGTAAAGGCGGCGCGGTATTCGGCAGATGGATTTGCTGAGAGCCTTCGGAAGGCGGTAAGTGCTGTTGTAGTACGCGGCTAGACCGTATTTCGCGATGCGCTGGCGAATCCGCACCGGACCGGGAAGGCTTGGGCAACCCTGAAGATTTTCGATCTAAGCTGATGTGTAAGGAGGAGCGTTGAATAGCAATCGTACTGGAGGGTTTCCGAAGGAATTAATAAGGGTTGCTATTGTCGGCACCGTTGGGGTGCCGGCCAGGTATGGGGGATTCGAAACGCTCGCCGAGAATCTGGTCCGGTATAGCAGTGCCCGGCAACTGCCTTGTCGGTTAACTGTTTACTGTAGTAAGAGGGAGTATGTCGACCGCCCAACGTCCTGGTTTGGCGCAGAATTAGTCTATGTTCCGCTTCGCGCAAACGGAGTTTCCAGTATTCCGTATGACGTCATTTCTCTATTCTCCGCGGTGCTTCGACGTAACCAAGTCATCCTGTTGCTTGGCGTATCCGGCGCGGTCGCTCTGCCCGTCATTCGCTTGCTGTCAAGAGCCCGCATCATCACAAACGTCGATGGAATGGAATGGAAACGAGAAAAATGGGGTCGATTGGCGCAATGGTTCCTGCGGTTTTCCGAGCGGATTGCGGTGCGGTTCTCCCAAGTCATCATCGCCGATAGTGATTGTGTCGCGAAGTATCTCGCTGAGACTTATGGTTGCGCTTGCGAGGTGATCGCGTATGGCGGCGATCATGCGCTTGCCGAATCACCGATTGAAAAACAGGAAATCGCATTACCGGGCGGCTATGCGCTCGCCCTATGTCGCATCGAACCCGAGAACAATGTGGCCATCATCTTGGACGCGTTTTCCGGAAGGGCAACGCTCCCATTGGTGTTCATTGGCAATTGGAATGATACCCTTCTGGGGCGCAAGTTGCGAAAGAGATATAATGGAATCAGACATCTCTATTTGCTCGATCCAATATACGAGCCGCATCTGTTGAGAGCGGTGCGCGATAATGCGGTGCTTTATATCCACGGGCACTCTGCGGGAGGTACAAACCCCTCGCTGGTGGAAATGATGCATTTCGGGCTGCCGATTCTTGCCTACGACTGCGGATTCAACCGTTATACCACCGGGAACGAGGCGCTATTTTTCAACGACGCGGCGACACTCGGGTGTGCGATGGACGGGATGACGCCAGCCATTCAGGAGGAGATCGGGGTGCGGCTGCGGCGAATTGCCCGCACTCGGTATGTGTGGAACCTGATTGGCGAAGCCTATTTTCGGATCATGGGGCTCAATATGGTCAACGTGGACCTGTAGGGAGTGCTCCCCCAGCAAGCTGGGGGAGACAGCGAACGGTATCAGACAGGTGATTCAGGGCCTCCAGCCCAATACTCAGAAGTCAATATCCAAGTCGTCGCCAATGAAAACATCTGGACCAAAGCGACTCATGGTTTCTGGTTCGCAGTGAGTTGCGCTTGGGTTGGACTCAAGAGTCCCTCCAGGTCGGTCAAGCGGGCTTGTAAGGTTTCGAACTTCGCCACCCTGCTTTCAAGTTTCGAAACCCTGGCGTGATTGGTCGCGGCAGCCACTTTGTACGCGTCGAGTTCCTTCTGCTGTGCCGTCAGTTGCGCCTGTTGCTCCTTGAGCGCCTCGACCAGCACGCCGGTCAGGGCCGCGTAGTTGATCGCGTCGACCTCACCAGTCTCGACGTTGCGCTGAACCACCTCGGGGAACACCTGTGCCACTTCTTCGGCGATGAGCCCAATGGATGGGAGACCGTTTTCCTTCCATTTGAACCGGACGCCCCGCAGTTTGTCGAGCGAACGGTTTGCCTCGGTGATCGTTTCAACGTCCGTCTTGTAACGAATCGAGCTGGTTGCGTTGACCGAGAGCGCGGTCAGATTACCCGGAAAATTCACATCGCCGTTATTCTTGATCGTCATCCGACGCGTGCCGGCGCCACTGACGGCGGCTCCCAGGTCGTTGACAACAAACTCGCCGGTGTTGCGGGCGGAGGCGTTAACGCCGACCACAAAACCTTTCCAGATATCATTGAAATCGGCAGCGGCCGTGCGGACGATGATGAATGCACTGCTGTCGAAGTTTCGGTCCATGCGAAATGTCGCATTTGGACCCTGAAGGTGAAGCTGACGGACCGGCGTGTCGATACCCATACCGATGTTTGCGCTGTCGCTGATCCGGAAGGCATCCGCGCCGTGAAGCAAACCGGGTAGTGTCGCGAAAGCCGTGATCAGCACGGCCGCAGCGGTTTTCTGTAAGAAGGTCTTTTGGCTGAAAACAGGTGAGTAAAAAATCATCGGAATGTCCTCATGAGGTTGCGCCAAGGGTGCGTGGCCGTCACCAAGAATGACAGGATGTCGGTGGGTACGACTCCTTCCTGCCGGAGGTTCTTAAGAGTCAGCATGTGTCATGCTCGATCAGCGATGTCCGCTAAGCCGATGTTGCCGCCGGATCGCCGGCCGATCGGCAAACCCATCCCACAATATCTGACGAATCACGTCGCTGCTTGATCAAGGTGAGACGCTGGTCGAACCGGGACAACAATGGATCCCCTGCGACCAGACTGAGCCGGTTCGATGGGCGGGATTGCAAGAAAATTCGTGGCAGAACAGCGCTTTTCGGACCCTTGTCCACGTCCTCGTGCGTTTGAGTTGGGCGAATATTCACAGCTTCACCGCCTTCCTGACCCGCGTCGGGTCTCGCGCTATTGTCAATCGGAACGCCCCGAATAGGACCATGGCAGTCGGACGTTCTCGGCTGTGTCATGGGGCGCTCAAACCTGGAGCAAGTATAGTTTGCGGTTTCTGGTTTGGCTATGGCACGACGATGTTGCGACAGGCCATGTCAACTCACCGCTGCTGTAATCCGCCCGGAGAGGACCGTCAGTGCCTTGATCATCATTCCGGCCGGGTGGACAAACGATAGCGCAGTCCACCGAATGCAGCGTCGCCGCGGGTTGACCGCGCTGCGCTCGTCCGACCAGGCCGATGACCGGGGTGTTGATCATCGTTCTGGCCACTGCAAAGCGGCCAAGGATCATAGAAGCGCCATCCTGGCGCTTCGAAGCGGCTGGAGGCCGCTGCTACGGCCGGAACGACGTTCAATGCCGTGGCCGGAATTGTGACCAATGCCCGCCGGGGGCAGGAGTCATCAAGGTGCGGCCGGCTCCAGGTCCCACAGCGGATTGGGGACGACGACCGGGTCATCCGGACCGGGGAGTTCCCAGACCACCTGAGTTTCGTCCGCGCTGAAGTGCGGGCGCGCGTCTTCGCTGGCGGCTGCGAGTGCCGCGGGGCAGCTTTGGCGTTGGCCCCGGCGGTGGTCGCGGTCGTAGAGATAGACTTGGCACGTGCGTACGCCCGAGGTGGGGCGCGTTTCCAGGTAAGCGACAAAGCGCCCATCGGCGCTGATCGCCGGGTGGTGATTGTCCAGGGGCCTGCCGGCGGGATCGTGGGCCAGACTGAGCGTTTCCGGTACGGTTCCGCCCCACAGCGTGTCGGCCAGCACCTGCCGCTTGCCGTTCGCGTCCAACTGGTCATAGAGCAGATCCAGGCCGGCGGCAGCGATTGCGGGGTGGGCCGAGGACTGATCGGTGCTCAGGGTGAGGCGCCGGGTCGCGCCAAAAGGGACCTCGTGCAGGAAGATGTCGGTGGCGCCATTGGTGTCGTCCGCGACCAGATCGTCGGCGTCGCTCTGGAACACGACCCAGTCGCCCAGTGCATCCGCGGCGGGATAACGGCTGGGGCCGTTGCCGGCGCGGCCCTGCGGGCTGCGACTGAGCAGCCTGAGGGTCCCGGCGAGGAGGTCGAGGCGATAGATGTCGCTGGTGCCGTTGCCGTCCGCGCCGTCGACCGCCTGCGCGGTCTCGAACAGCAGCCACAGGCCCTGAGGATCGAGCAGGGCCTGGCCGATGGCGGCGCGGTCGACGCCGTGGGCGCTGAGTTGCTCCTGAAGCCAGGCGGGCAGGTCATCCGCGCGGGCAATGGATAGCGGGGCAGCGAGGGGCTCCGCCGCCAGGAATGGCGTGGGGGCGGTCTTGGCCGTCGTCGGTACGGCGGCGGACGCGGGACAGGTGACCGCCTCGGCGCGGGCCTGGAAGCGGCCACCGGCGGCGACCCGGAAGCCCGGCCCGAAGCGCTGCAGGGGCGCGCGGAAGGTGACATTGGCACCCGCCAGTACCTGCACGGCACCCGTGGTGCTGAGGCTGTCGCCGGAGGCCCGACGATGGATACCTGGGTTGAAACTGGTCGCGTTGACGATCAAAGCGCCGGCCTGACAACGATTGTTCGAGTCGAAGGTGGCCGTGACGCCCCTGACGGCGGTCATGTCGACAACGCAGTCCCCGGTGTCGGCACACGCATCGCCCCAAGCGGCGAAGCTGGACTCGGAGTCCGCAGTCGCGGTGAGCTTGACCTGGGTGCCGCTGATGTAGGACACGCTGCATTCGCTGCCGCAGGAGATGCCGACCGGTTCGGAGGTCACGGTCCCCGACCCCGCGCCCAAACGGCTGACGGTGAGGACATAGCGTGGGAGTTCGACTCGGGTGCTCGCCTGGGCGGCGCCCGGCGTCGCCTCGCGATTGCCGGCGTTGTCCCTGGCGACGGAGTAGAAGGCGAGCTGCTGGCCATTCTGTGCGGTGTAGGTCGCCGCGGTGGCCGCCGTGGCCGCCAGCCAGGGTTGGAAGGACCCGCCGTCCACCGAAACGAAGAGGTCGTAGCTGCCGACGCCGGAGCCCGCGCCGTCCGTCCCGGACCAGGAGACCGCGACGCTGGTCGTGGTACTGACCGCGGGGAGTGCATCCACCGCGCTGGCCGGCGGGTCGGCGTCCAGGGTGACCAGTGCCTCCTTGTTCGGGTCCGTGCCCTTGGAGGGGTCGTGCGGATCGACCAGATTGGTGGCGATCGGCGGCTGCCCGTCGAAGACGATCTGGGCGATGTTGCGGATCGCCGTGCCGGTGGTCAGGGCTGCCTTGGGGCGAACCAGGTAGGCGACGTGTCCTTGACCGCGGCCGGTGCCGTCCTCGGGCGGAAGGAAGCCGACGTCCACCGGCGGCGGCAGACCGGTGAGCGGATCGAGTGACTGGAAGCGTGCATAGACCTCGCCGGTGGTCGGGCGGATGCCGGCCTCGATCTGCACCTCGAAGGTCACGCCGTTGAAGGACATCCGTACCGTCGTGGTGAAGTGCTGGGTGCCGGGCGGCACCGCGATCAGGTGGTCACCGAAGCCGATCTCGGTCAGCTCGAAAGTGGACCAGTCGAAGTTGGCCGCCAGCGGGTTGCTGATCGTGACATTGTGGGCTGGCGCGGTGGCGGTGGCGTCGTTTTCGAAGTTGATGCGGTAGGGTAATAGCTCCGTGGCTTCGACGTAGTGTTGTGGGCCGTATCCGGCGGGGCCGGTCAGGTCGTTGGGGTCGACTGGGCGGGAGGGCTGGGAGTCATCCGAATTGCCCTCGTCACAGCTTCCGGTTTGCTCGCATGGAGGCGGATGTCCGTCGCCGCGACCGTTGCCATTGCCACCGTTATCACAGCCGTAATACTTGCAACACTTCTTGTAGACCCATTCGCAGTCGGCATCTGGCACTATCTGATCCCAAGGAAACGGGAATTGATTCTTCCAGGTCGACCCGAGACCGACACAAACCAACTCCTTTGATTTACACCAAAGTTTTTCTTGTCCTGGGAATCCACCGGGAATAGGCTGCAATCCTTCAGGGTCGATCAAACTCAGGGGCGCGTTCTTTGCATAGCGATAGAAATTATTCTCGCCAGAGCGTAGCCCCAGCGGGTCTGCTGAAATAAAACGGCCAAACGCTGCATTGTAAGCACGGGCGCGCATAAAGTACAGATCGCGCGTATCAGCTGTCACTCCACTTTCGCCCACAAAAAGATAGGCGTTTGGAACCGCCTGGATAGAGAGCATTAACTCGCCAAATGGCAAATACGCATAGTGGTTTGAACCTGCAGCTGTAGTCTTCGTCAATTCGCTCGTGCTGCCAAGAGCATCAAACGTAAAGAACTCTGGCGCTCCCAGGCCGTCTCGCTGCAACAACAACCCGCTCCCGTACTCAAACCGAGCAAGAGGAGACACGGCGCCAAGTTGATATTCTCCAACTACGTTCCCGATCCCGAAGGGGTCAATGACATGTTCCTTCGTAACCGCATCATGACTTATCCGAACCCGATTTCCAGTTGCGTCGTAGTAGATTATTCGACCGCCAGTCGGTTCATCCACTCCCAAAAGCTTGTTCTCCGCAGACCAATCATAGGTCGTGGTGCCATCCGATGCCACCAAGAACAAAAGGTTACCGTCAGAATCATATTGATAGGTTGTCTCCCCAGACCTGGTGTACTGGTTTAGGTTATTGACTGCGTAAGTGGTGTTGACGCGGTCAATTCGGACGTTGAGGCGGTTACCAAGCGCGTCATAAGTATAATCCACTCTGCGCCCATTCGGAGCGGTCCAACCGACAAGCTGCCCGGTATCGTCGTAGTTGCATGTCCATCTACCCGCCAAATCCGTCCTTGGGTCGCCCACCCCATAGGTCGTGGTCATGGTGTCCCGTCGACCCCGGCTGTCATACGTATAGGCAAAGCGCGAGAGGATGTTCCCATCGGGCTTGAGATTGACCAACTCAAGCAATTGCCCCGTATTGTCGTAGCTGTAAATCGTATAGACACCGTTACCGAGCGTCTTGCGCTCCATGCGCCCGGCCGCATCGTACTCATAGCGAACGATCTCGGCAATGGTCTCATCGCTGAGCGATTCGAGACGCCCTTGGGCATCGTAGTGATAGTCGGTACGATGCCCAAGCTGATCGGTCATCGACGCCCGTCGCCCGCCCGCATCATAGGTGTAACTCAACCAGCGGTCGCCGGGATAGGTGATCTTCTCCAAGCGCCCGTCAGCGTCGTAGTCCTGAGTCGTGGTACCGAGCGGATCGGTGTAGCTGGTGAGATTGCCGAGCGCATCGTAAGTAAAACTATGTTCGGTGCCATCCGGATAGGTCCGGGTTTCGAGCCTGCCCAGTGTATCGTTAGTGTACTGAATCGTCTGACCGCGGCGGTTGGTCCAAGTGGAGCGATTGCCGGCACTATCATAGGTCCAGGTCTCGCGGCTGCCGTCCGCGTAGGTGATGGACCCCAGGTCGCCGTCCGACTCATAGGCATAGCGAGTCACATTGCCCTTGGCGTCGATCAGCGAGGCCAAACGGTCGAGCGCGGTATAGGTGTAGCGCGAGGTGTAACCGAGTGCGTCGGTCTCGCTGATGAGATTCCCGCGCGCATCGTAGCCGTAGGTGACGAAGCGGCCCGCGGGGTCGGTAGCCTGGATCAGTCGGCCGATGCTGTCATAGGTTCGTGAGTTGACGTTACCAAGCGGATTGACTGTGCGCGCGACCCGGCCGCGATGGTCGAGATAGAACTGGCTGGCATGACCCAGGGCGTCGGCGGCGATGACCTTGCCCGCGGTATCGTAGGTATAAGTGGCGCACACGGGCGCGCCGCAGCAGCCGGCCTTCTTGAAGAGTCGGCCTTGGGCGTCATAGGTATAGCGGCTCTCGATACCGTCCGCCTGGCGAATCAGGGTCAGGGCATGCTGGTCGACCGCCCCTTGCCCATAGCCATAGGCCGTGGTGTCGCCACGCCAGTCGGTCGCCGACTGCAGATGTTCGCCGCTGGTGTCGAACGTGAAGGTGGTACGCCGGTTCAGTGAATCGGTCACCGATTCCACTCGACCGCCACTGTAGGCGAGGTCCAGACGCGGCCCGGCGGAGTGGGTGAGGCGCGTCAATTGGGTGCCCGTCCAGGTGCAGGTGATGCGGTTGCCGTGCGTATCCTGCTGATAGTCCAGTTTGCCGTCCGTGCGGAAGGCGCGCAGGAGGCCGCCGCCTTCGGTCAGCGTGAAGGCGCCGCCGCCCAGGGCGCTGAGGGTGGCCGTGTCGCCGGTCTCGGCAAAGTAGGCGGTGCCGCGGCTGTCCGGTTGGAAGACCCGCCGCGTGCCGCTCGGGCCGAGGATGGTCACGGTGCCGTCGCTCACGACGCTAAGCGACCAGTCCCAATTGTCCGACCAGCCCCGGCCCAAGCGGCCCAGGGAGAAGCGCGATGGGATCTCGGCGCCAAAGCTGCGGGTGAAGGCAAGCGGCAGGCCCGGTGTCTGCTCCTGAGCATCCACGGCGCTGGCCAGGGTGCTGCTGAGACTCAGGCCGCTCGCCTGCATGACCTCGAATGCCAGCAGGTCGCGGATATCGGTCACGGTCTGGCCGAGTTTCGCCAGATAACGGGCATTGGCATTGACCATGCGGACATAGTCGCCCCAGGTGGTGCCGGTCTGGGCCTGGAGATTGGCGAACACTGGCGTCCAGGCCTCGTCGGACAGGCTGCTCGGGCGCATGAAGTCCTTGAGTGATGCCCAGTCGATGACACCGGTGTTGTCGGCGGCGAGCACGCTGAGATCAAAGTTGATCGTCGGATAGCTGAGATCCCAGGGCTGTTGCCACCCGGCGTAATAGATCGGTACGCGCCCGGACTCACTGGGCTGGAGCAGACCGGGCGTCTTGCCGTGGGCGAGGAACTGCACCGAGTTGGAGAACCCCACGGGCATGGCGGAGGTCCAGAAGCCCTGAACCAGGCGGGTGCCATCCAGGGAGAGGATGGCGCCGCGGCGGTCGTTCTGCTTACCCGAGACTTCAAGCAACGGCGCGGGCATGGCCGCGTCACCCTCGTTGGCATACTCGACCCAGAGGGTCGCAACAGCGTGGTAGCCCACCGTGCGCGGGACGATGAGCTTGGTCGTCAGCTTGGGCGCCCCACCGGCGAAGACGGTGAAGGGCAGCGCGGCGCTGCTGCTCCCGTTGGTAACGCGCAGGGTATAGGTGCCGACCGGGATGGCGGTGAAGTCGAAGTCGGCCACGATGCGGCTGCTGGTGACGACCGCGACCTCGCTCGCCGAATAGTTGGCGCCGACACCCACCAGGCTCAAGGTGGTGCCGGGCGAGAAGCCGGCGCCCAGGATGGTGATGGAGCCGGGTGCGGTGTTGCCGATCCGATTCGGCTCCAGTGATTCCAGTCCGACACCGTAGGTGACCTCGACTTTCAGGGTGTAATCGCCCGGCAGCGGTCCGGAGTCGTTGTAGACGAGGATGAACCAGTCTCCCGCCCCGGCATCCGGGACGAAGATCGACTGGTCGGCGCCGGTGACCTTGAACTTGTAATCGTAGCTGCCCGGTGTGGGCAAGGCGCCGCGACGGACATAGATCTCGTTGATCCCCTGGTTGTCCAGGTCATCGAGGGTGATGCGCAGATGGCCGCCGGCGGGGACTTGGATGACCGAGTAGCGGCCTTGGCGGTTTTCCGTGAATTGTTGCGACGCCGTGTCGTCGAGCGTCAGACGGCTGGGCGTTTGTTGGGAGAGGCTGAGATCGTCGATGTACCAACCGGCGCCCAGTGACGTGTCGCTGTTCGCCGAGTGCAGGAAGCCAAGGTTGACCACCTGTCCTTGATAGGGCGTGAGGTCGACGGTGACCTGTTGCCATCCGGGTGAGGTGCCGCTGGGGGCGGCGGCGAGCAGCGTGACCCAGTCTGTATCGTAGGCACCCTTGATCTGGAGTGTTCCGGAATCGCCGGTGCCGTATTGGTACCATTGCCACAGGCGCAGAATGACGCGGTCGTCACCGGCCAGGGTCGGGACGGTGAAGCGCGGGCTTTGGAGGCGGGCGCTGGTGTTGGCCGGGTAGTTGCCGGTGAGGACTGTGCCCGCCACCGACGTTGGGGAGTGGGCACGGCTGCCATATGGCGGGACCACGAGTATCAGGTCATCAATGAATAGCTCGCTGCTACTGGTGATGTCCTCGACCTCAAGAACCAAACTCGAAACCAGTTTCTCGATAGAGAATGCTCGATTCCTGGAAGTCGAATCGGCGACTCTGTCATTTACCGGTACTCGACCGAAATCGGAATTAGGCAACAATTCGCCATTGACATAAACGTGACCTTGTGAGCCCCAGTTTCCATAAAGCTCCATCTCTCTGAAACCTAAAGCCGAGAGATAGATGGGCTGAGAGAAAGTGATGACCAGTTTGGTGAAAAATCCTCGGAAGCAACTCGCGGCGCAAGTCGACCGACCAAAACCAAAAGCCTTGGCGGAACCCAGATTGGTGACACTCTTAATGCCAGGCGCTGTGCCGAAGCTACCAATGCGCTCAATCGCCATTCTGGAATCCAGCGAGCCGTCTTCAAAATCCTCCCACAAGGGGCTGGCGTTAGCCTCTGGCGGCAACCCGATCGGCGGCCCGTTTAATGCGCTACCGATTTCCCAAACTCCGAGAGTATCCGCGTTCCAGTCGCCCCAAGACGACTCGAAGTCCTCGGGGTTGTTGAATCGGTCGGGGCCGGTGCGGAGTTCGACCTCATCCAGATACCAGCCGGGGGCGACCTCCGGGGTGCTGTTGCTATCGTCTTGGGCGTGGAACAGGAAGCCGATGCGCACCACCTGTCCGGCATAGGCCGACAGGTCGACGCTCGGGCGGCTCCACACCCCGCCGCCGTTGCCGGCGTAACGGCTCAGTGCTTCCCACGCACCCGCCCCGACCTGGATCTGCACCTCGCCGTAATCCGGCCCGGCGTTGAAGCTGTACCACTGCCAGAAGCGCAACCGCGGGTTGAACTCCGCCCCCGGCACTGTAAACGCGGGACTCACCAGCCGTGCGGCGTAGGCATTGGTGCTGCTCGCCCACTCCGGATAGTTCCCGGCCAGCACGGTGGCCATGACATGGCTGCCCTGATGGGCCGCCCCCGGCCCGGAGGTTGGTGCCCCCAACTCCCAGGGACCGCCCTCGCTCGACCAGTCCTGCCAACCGTCCTCGAAGCCCTGCGGCGTATTCACTTGCAGGGTCTGCAGCGCCCCGGTGACCAGGGTGACGGCGTCGACGTACCAGCCCGCCGCGGTGCTGCCGGCGTTGCTGTGGAAGCGGAAGGCGAGCTGTACGCTCTGCCCGGCATAGGCGCTTAAGTCCAACTGCACCTGGTTCCACACCCGTCCGGGACCGCTGTAGGCCGGCGACAAGGCCGTCCAGTCGCCGCTGCCGGCCTTGATCTCGACTTGGCCGTAGTCTCCGGCGTAGGTCTCCAGCCACGACCAGAAGCGCAGCCGCGGGTTCTGCGTCGCCGCCGGCACCACGAACGCCGGACCCACCAAGCGGCTGTCCTGGTTGTCGGTGTAGTTGCCCCCCAGCACCGTGCCCGCCGCCCCCGTGCCCTCGTAGGCGCGGTTGCCTTGGGCATTGGGCGCCGGCCCGCTGGTGGGCACACCGACCTCCCAGGTGCCGTAAGTCACCTGCCAGTCGCGCAGACCGGCTTCAAAACCATCGGGGGTGTTGGGTGTCAGCGTCGCCAGCGCGCCGGTGACCAGTGTGACCTCATCCAGATACCAGCCGGGGGCGACCTCCGGGGTGCTGTTGCTATCGTCTTGGGCGTGGAACAGGAAGCCGATGCGCACCACCTGTCCGACATAGGCCGACAGGTCGACGCTCGGGCGGCTCCATACCCCGCCGCCGTTTCCGGCGTAACGGCTCAGTGCTTCCCACGCGCCCGCCCCGACCTGGATCTGCACCTCGCCGTAGTCCGGCCCGGCGTTGAAGCTGTACCACTGCCAGAAGCGCAGCCGCGGGTTGAACTCCGCCCCCGGCACCGTAAACGCGGGGCTCACCAGCCGTGCGGCGTAGGCATTGGTGCTGCTCGCCCACTCCGGATAGTTCCCGGCCAGCACGGTGGCCATGACGTGGCTGCCCTGATGGGCCGCCCCCGGCCCGGAGGTTGGTGTCCCCAACTCCCAGGGGCCGCCCTCGCTCGACCAGTCCTGCCAGCCGTCCTCGAAGCCCTGCGGCGTATTCACTTGCAGGGTCTGCAGCGCCCCGGTGACCAGGGTAACGGCGTCGACGTACCAGCCCGCCGCGGTGCTGCCGGCGTTGCTGTGGAAGCGGAAGGCGAGCTGTACGCTCTGCCCGGCATAGGCGCTTAAGTCCAACTGCACCTGGTTCCACACCCGTCCGGGACCGCTGTAGGCCGGCGACAAGGCCGTCCAGTCGCCGCTGCCGGCCTTGATCTCGACTTGGCCGTAGTCTCCGGCGTAGGTCTCCAGCCACGACCAGAAGCGCAGCCGCGGGTTCTGCGTCGCCGCCGGCACCACGAACGCCGGACCCACCAAGCGGCTGTCCTGGTTGTCGGTGTAGTTGCCCCCCAGCACCGTGCCCGCCGCCCCCGTGCCCTCGTAGGCGCGGTTGCCTTGGGCATTGGGCGCCGGCCCGCTGGTGGGCACACCGACCTCCCAGGTGCCGTAAGTCACCTGCCAGTCGCGCAGACCGGCTTCAAAACCATCGGGGGTGTTGGGTGTCAGCGTCGCCAGCGCGCCGGTGACCAGTGTGACCTCATCCAGATACCAGCCGGGGGCGACCTCCGGGGTGCTGTTGCTATCGTCTTGGGCGCGGAACAGGAAGCCGATGCGCACCACCTGTCCGGCATAGGCCGACAGGTCGACACTCGGGCGGCTCCATACCCCGCCGCCGTTGCCGGCGTAACGGCTCAGCGCTTCCCACGCGCCCGCCCCGACCTGGATCTGCACCTCGCCGTAATCCGGACCGGCGTTGAAGCTGTACCACTGCCAGAAGCGCAACCGCGGGTTGAACTCCGCCCCCGGCACCGTAAACGCCGGGCTCACCAGCCGTGCGGCATAGGCATTGACGCTGCTATTCCACTCCGGATAGTTGCCGGCCAGTACGGTGGCCATGACATGGCTGCCCTGGTGGGCCGCGCCCGGCCCGGAGGTCGGCGCCCCCAACTCCCAGGGGCCGCCCTCGCTCGACCAGTCCTGCCAGCCGTCCTCGAAGCTCTGCGCTGAATTCACTTGCAGAGTCTGCAGCGCCCCGGTGACCAGGGTGACGGAGTCGACGTACCAGCCCGCCGCGGTGGCGCTGGCGTTGCTGTGGAAGCGGAATGCGAGCTGTACGCTCTGCCCGGCATAGGCGCTTAAGTCCAACTGCACCTGGTTCCACACCCGTCCGGGACCGCTGTAGGCCGGCGACAAGGCGGTCCAGTCGCCGCTGCCGGCCTTGATCTCGACTTGGCCGTAGTCCCCGGCATAGGTCTCCAGCCACGACCAGAAGCGCAGCCGCGGGTTCTGCGTCGCCGCCGGCACCACGAACGCCGGACCCACCAGGCGGCTGTCCTGGTTGTCGGTGTAGTTGCCGCCGAGCACCGTGCCCGCCGCCCCCGTGCCCTCGTAGGCGCGGTTGCCTTGGGCATTGGGCGCCGGCCCGCTGGTGGGTACACCGACCTCCCAGGTGCCGTTAGTCACGCTCCAACCATTCAAGCCGTTCTCGAATCCTTCCGTCGCGACGGGGAACGTGTCTGCTATGGCATGACGGGATGCGAGACCTAACAGAACGAGCCCCAATACGACGACCGTCAAAAGCTCGCGGCGAGTCATGAGTGCTTGTCTCCGGACATGTGTCTCAATCCAACGCAAGGGCGTCGCAGTCGTTCGGCGGATAGCCGTACCTTGCGGGTCGGGCAGTACCGGACGCGCACCGCCTTTCTACCAATTTGAATTAATGCCAAATCGTCGGACGATCGGGGCCTGTGCGGCTGCGTACATGGTGATTTCCGGGCGCCTCAAGGGCAGTATCTGCAACACACAATCCACAGGAAGGCTAGACCAGGAATCCCCTCAGATAAACTGAGTGAAATGCATTTTTTTGACATGACGTCGATCACGTCGCTTGGGGGGGCGCTCGCAGCCGATTGGGCAAGACCATCAGGTCATCCGCGCCGCCCGGAGCCCGGACCGTCGCCGTCGACATCTGCCTGATCGGGGTTGAAATGGGTGGGATTGTCGTCGCCATCCGTCCGGGTCGACGGTCACACGGGGCAGGCCCGTGTTCGGGATACCACTGCCTAACTGAGCTTCGCTGTTGTCGCCCCAGGCGAGAGTCGCCCGCCGGTGGCCAAGGCGAGGCCGTGGCCCCAGCCGTTTGCCAGCTCGGCGATCGTGCTGAGCGGGACATAATCGCCATCGAACACTGGCAGCGGCACGAATGTTTTGGCGTTGAACGAGGCGGATACCATGCTGGACCCCGGTCCGCGTTACGCGGGATTCAACGATCGGACGGTGTCGGTGCAAGGGTTCGGCGCGGGTATTCCGCTGCCTTGAGCAGTCGGGACCCAAGAACGAGGCGTATCCGGAATATCAATACCCGTAAATGCAGGGTATTGAAATTCAAATTTCTCAGGATTTCAGATGCCTTCTCAAGAAAACCCCGATCCCGCGAATACCGGATCGGTCGGAACGATGACCACGGCTCGCGGCTGATAGCGCTCCTGGTGGACCGTCGTTGTTGCAAACCTGTGTTAGTGGTTTTTTCCGCACTCCCAGGTCTTCCTTGGCCTGGCCCGGACCTGGTGTCACGGTGAGGTCCCTAGCGGCACGTCAAGCAGCGGATTCGTGACGATGGCAGTGGCGTCCGTGTCGGGGAGGAACCATTCCACTTGGGTATCATCGGCGTTGAAGGATGGGCGCGCCGCTTCACTCGCGGCAGCGAGTTCGGCGGGACAGGGTTGACGCTGATAACGGCGGCTGTCACGGTCATAGAAATGGACCCGGCAACCGGGCGCGTCGCCCGCGGCACGCGTTTCGAGATAGGCGACAAAGCGTCCATCGGCGCTGATCGCCGGGTGGTGATTGTCCAGGAGCGCGCCGTCGGGATTCCGGGACAGGCTGAGGGTTTCCGATACGGTTCCGCCCCACAGACTGTCGGCCAGAATTTGCCGCTTCCCGTTCGCGTCCAACTGGTCATAGAGGAGATCTTGCCCGGCGGCGGCAAGCGCGGGATGGGCGGAGGACTGATCGGTGCTCAGGGTGAGGCACCGGGTCACGCCAAGAGCGACCTCATGGATGAAGATGTCGCCCACGTTATCGGTGTCGTCCGCGACCAGATCGTCGGCGTCGCTCTGGAACACAACCCAGTCGCCCAGTGCATCGGCGGCAGGATAGCGGCTGGGTCCGTTGCCGGCGGTGCCGCGCGGGGTGCGGCTGATCAATGCGAGGGTTTCGGCCAGGAGGTCGAGGCGGTAGATGTCGATGGCGCCGTTGCGGTCAGTGGGCTGGATGGCCTGCGCAGTCTCAAAGAGCAGCCACTGGCCCTGCGGGTCGAGCAGGGCAAAGTCGATGGCGGCCAGGTCGACCGCCTGCCCGCCAAGCAGGTCCTGGAGCCAGGCCGGCAAGCCGTCCGCATGGGCCACGGCGAGGGGGGCCATGGGGGGCGCCACGGCAGGCAGCGCCGACGGCGCGGCGCTGGCCGGCGGCCGGGGTGCGTCGGGGGCGGCGCAGGTGACGGCGCCGGCGCGACCTTGGAAGCGGCCGCCGAAGGCGACGCGGAAGCCTGGCCCGAAGCGCTGGAGCGGGGCCTGGAGGGTGACGTCAGCCCCAGCCTGGACCGCCACGACACCCTGGGTGGTGATGCTGTGCTCGGAGGCCAGGCGGTGCACGGCAGGGTCAAAGGTCATCGCGTTGATGGTCAAACCGCCGGTCCGGCAGCCACTTTGCACGCTGTCGCAGGCATCGCCCAGGCCGTCGCTGTCCGTGTCGGTCTGCGCCGGATTGGCCGCCAGCGGGCAGTTATCGGACACATCGGGTACGCCGTCCTCGTCCTGGTCAGGGTTCAGGACAGCGAAGCCGGCGGTCACGTTCCGGGGCGCGGTGACCTGCGTCAGTTCACAGGTCGCGCCGCTGCAATCGCCGCTCCAACCGGAGAAGATATAACCGGGGTTGGCGGCGGCGGTGCAGGTGCTGGTACCCCCGTGTGGAACCGGGTTGGGGTCGCAACTCACCGTGCCGCCGGCCGTGGGGTCGGCAGTGACGGTGATCGCATGAGCCGGACACGCCGAGGTGGTGAAGCTGAGCTCATTGCCGTTGGTGGTGCCGATGCTATTTACGGCGGTGACGCGGAAGTCGTAGAGCGTATTGCAGGCGAGTCCGGAGAGATCGGCGGTCACGGCCGTGTTGCCCTGACCGGCGCTAATGGTGTCGGGAGTGGCAGAGACGGTCGTATCGTAGCCGGTCGTGAGACCATAATCGAAGCTGACGCTGGTGGCGGCACCATTGTCATTGACCGTGCCGTTGAGGCGAACCGTGTTCGCCGTGATAACGCTGGCGGCAGACGTCGTGACGGTCGGAGCCGTCGCTGGATTCGACAAGGTGGCGGCGGTGGCCTCGTTGGAATAGTCGGAAGACCCGGCCGCGTTGGTGGACCGCACGCGGTACACGTAGGTCGTGGCAGCAGAGAGGCCGGTGTCACTATAGCCGGTCGTGTTGGCGCTGACCGTAGTGATTGGAGACCAGGTGCCGCTGGGACCCGTCTTGCGCTCGATCGGAAAACCGGTTTCAGTGATGCTGTGGTCGGTCCACGTCAGATCGATCCGCGAGGGTGAAACGCCGGTCGCGCTCAGATCGGCGGGGGGCGCCGGTGTACTGACGGCCAGCGTGACGATACTGACGGACTGCAGGGCCATGCCAGAGTAACTGGTACCCCAGGTCATGGTGTGATTGCTGTAATCCCAGGTATCGTGGAGGTAGACCATGCTGGTGGAGTCGTCATAGCCGACACCAACGATCGAATGCCCTGCAAGGTTGAGGAACACCGGGCGCCCGGCGTCGATTTCCGCTTTGAATTGAGCGAAAGAGAAGCCGCCGGCGACGGTGTTGTCGGTTTTCTGGTTATAGCAATCGGTTACCGTGTAACCTCGGGCTTCATAGAAGAACTTTCGGCTCATGAGGCCAACTGTGTGACGCCACACAGCATTCGGAGAAATTCTATGCAGCATATTTTGATGTTGTGAGCCCATTCATGAATGGCGACATACTGCTGAAGATAGACCTTGTTGACACC
>Ga0247840_10001084_pt1 | contig 54481 bp, 48 predicted proteins | sample LaCruzMarch2015__FD_192404 | JGI IMG/M metagenome (GOLD analysis project Ga0247840, IMG submission 192404) | Freshwater microbial communities from meromictic Lake La Cruz, Castile-La Mancha, Spain - LaCruzMarch2015_17m | ecosystem: Environmental > Aquatic > Freshwater > Lake | place: Spain... | reverse complement strand
AATAGTAATTCTATTATTGATATTAATAGTTTTTATATATCATCAAATAATTTAAATAAACAAAATTACATTAATAGCAATAGTATAAATGATATTATAAGTTTTTATATAAGTTCCAATATATTATCTAAACAAAATTATATTAATAGTAATTCTATTATTGATATTAATAGTTTTTATATATCATCAAATAATTTAAATAAACAAAATTACATTAATAGCAATAGTATAAATGATATTATAAGTTTTTATATAAGTTCCAATATATTATTTAAACAAAATTACATTAATAGCAATAGTATAAATGATATTATAAGTTTTTATATAAGTTCCAATATATTATTTAAACAAAATTATATTAATAGCAATAGTATTCAAGATAATATAAGTTTTTATATTAGTTCCAATATATTAAATAAACAAAATTACATTAATAGTAATAGCATACAAGATATTACATCATTTTATATTAGTTCAAATATATTAAATAAACAAAATTACATTAATAGTAATAGTATTACTGATATATTAAATTTTTATATATCATCAAATTATTTAAGTTCTAATTTAATATATGTAGGTAATAATTATTTATTAAATAATCCAGTTGCTGGAATAAATGGGGGAAATGGATCTAGAATAATATTAGGTCAAGGAGATACTATAATATATCCATCTGCAATTGGTAGAGGAACTCATAATTTATGGACAGGTGTTAATATAGATGATTGTATTAATTATTATTTAAATAATTATGAAAGATTAAATATAAATAGTAATAATATTTATATATCTGATATAAATAATTCAAATTTACAATTATTGTTTGAAACAATAATTGTAAATAGTAATTGTAGTATTCAATCAACATTAAATAATAATTATACAGATTTATTATTAAATCCTTATGGTGGTTCAGTTGGAATAGGAACAATAAATGCTGATTTAGCAACATTACAAGTAAATGGTACTGTAAATATATCAAATTTAACATATAATAATAATTCATTAGTAAATATTATACAAAATAATAATAATTTTACAAGTAGTAATTATGCATTAAATGTTCAAGGATATACAAATTTAAATGGTATAAATATTAATGGATATAATACAGGTTCAAATATATATTTAGCAAATGTATCAAATATATTAAGTATAACAACTCATAGTGGAGATATAACATTTAATCCAAATAGATTAGAAAGAATAAGAATAAATACATTAGGATGTATAGGTATAGGTTTAACAAATCCAATATTTCCATTACATATAAAAGCATATGGGTTATCACAAACATTAACAAACGCAAAAATATATATAAAAGGTGCCGGTTTAGCACCACGAGACGGAACTGATATAATGTGTGCAAAATTTGAAAATTCATTATGGACAGCTGGTAATTTATATTTTACAGGTGATAATAGAATAAAAACAAATATAATAGAAATTAATAATAATGATGCATTAAATAAAATATTATCAATAATACCATGTAACTTTAATTATATAGATTATTTATATAATGTAAATTCTAATTCTAATTATAATGGATTTATATCTCAACAAATAAAAAATATAATACCAGCTGCAATAACATTTCAAACAAATTTTATACCAAATATATATTCAGAAGGAATATGTAGTAATAATTTAATAACATTAACAAGTAATATATCAACTACAATAACTATAAATGATAAAATTAGAATATTAGATGATAATAATAATGATAATTATTATTATATAACAAATATATATTCAAGTAATATAATAGAAATAAACAATAATATAAATACATCAAATGTATTTGTATATGGAACAGAAATTGATGATTTACAAATAGTTAATAAAAATTACATATATACATTAAATGTATGTGCAACAAAACAATTATATAAATTATTAACTGATATAATAATAACCTCAAATATTATATTAAATAATAAAATAAATTATTTAGAAACAAGTAATATAATATTAAATAATATTACAAATGATTTAATAACAAGTAATATAATATTAAATAATATTACATCAGATTTAATAACAAGTAATATAATATTAAATAATAAAATAAATTATTTAGAAACATTATTAATAAATATAATAAATTCAAATAATTTAATATTTTAACGGATATAAGAAAAAAACAATAAAAATAATTAATTATGTCTAACATTGGTAAAGATTTATTATTAACATCAATTGGTGATTTTTATAAAAAGAATGAGAATTATAGAAAAATATTAAAAAATATAATTGAATCGAAACATAAATTATCTTTACGAATGATTGATTGGTTAGTAACTCATTATTCAAAGAATAATAATATAATTTATTGGATATGTGAAAATAATAATGAAATTTATGATATAAATCCTTCAAATTTAGAAGATTGTGATAAATATAAAAAAGTAAATTTATATTTAGATTATAGAGCACAATTAAAATCATATACAAAATTTAATTTTGATTCATTTAGAAGACATGATAGAATAACATTTTTTTTAGATTCAGAAAAAGAAATAACAATAGAAACAACAATAGGACAATTAAATTTTTTTAGATGGGCTTTTAATAATCGTATTATAGAATATGCTTTATTAAATCAAAAAGATATATATGAAAATATGTCTAAAAATTCATATAAAAAAATTTCTAAAAATAAAAATAAAAATACATTAGTACCTAAACAAGATATTATTAGTACTAAATGTTATTTACGATTTGATTAAAATACATTATATATATTTATAAATGTATATATTATGTTATAAAAATAATAATATTTATATAGATATATGTATATAAATATAAAAACATATTTATATAATTTTTATAAAAATTATAAAGATTTATTGATTGTAATTATAAATAAAATAAGTTCATTTATATTTATTAAATTTAATAGTAATTATGGAAACATAGACGGTACGATTGATGGATCAATTGATTCATTAATTGGCACAGCAGTAACCATAAATGGTAATATTGGTTCTTCTAATGGTACTATTGGATCAACCGATGGTACTATTGGATCAACTGATGGTACTATTGGATCAACCGATGGTACTATTGGATCAACTGATGGTACTATTGGATCAACCGATGGTACTATTGGATCAACTGATGGTACTATTGGATCGACTGATGGTACTATTGGATCAACTGATGGTACTATTGGATTTAAAATATCACCAACGATAACAGTTATGGGCGATATAACAGAAGAAGAATTATAATTAGTAGTTACAGTTATATCATCAGTAAAATTTTTATAAATTTGTTTTAAATAATTATAACCAATAGTATATAATGGAATATCAATATCCGATTCATTTAATAAAATACTAAAATATTTTTTTTCAATATATTCAACATTATTAGTATTATTACTATTATAAATACGATAATTACCATCTAAATAATATTTTTTTTGCATATTATATATTTGTTTATCTTGTTCATAAACATTAATATATACTGATTTGAGAATTAGAGACTCTTCTTTAAAACATATATAAGTTGAGGGTAATACAATACCAAATTTAGTAATAAATTTATCATTAGTAATAATACCCATTTTTATACTTATAAGAATAACATAAAAAAAAATTTAAAAAGTTGGAGCACTACCAATTTCAAAAGAAACAGGTCTTATATCTGGTTCAATAGTAGAAATCATCCACGGACTAACGGGTTGTTGAGGATTTGGTATTTCACTTCTTAATTGTAAATTAGCATTTCTTAAAGATTGACCAACGGTATTAACACCTATATGATATCCTGCTGTTAAATAATTTTGGTCACGAACATCACCAGATGTAGCGGGATTAATTTGAGCCCATTTAGAGTCTCCTCCTTCTTTAGGTAATAAATCAGTACTAGTTAAACGGTCTCTATTAAAACAAGTTTGATTATCATTAATAGAAGCTGCAGCGACTGAATTATCTACATAATCGTATCTTTCATTACCAGAAGGATTAGATGCTTGTATATTACCAATACCTGATTCAATAGCATTAGTATCTAAATTTTTATCAGCATTAGTAGCAACAGAAGTTCTAACAGGATAGTAAGAATCATTAGTTCCAGAACCTCCTAATACTCCTAAATTACCGGCAGGAATATTAGGTCCTGTAGTTTCAAATCTTTCGATATTATTCATTTTACATTTAGAGTTATATGATACTAATAATAATAAAGCAAGTAATAATAAAATTGCAATTGAAAATGTAATTACTATAGAATTACTGGACGCCATTTTTTTAATTATATCTATCTATTATCATATATAGATAATATTCTATTATTTGGATCTATTATAATAGATTTTAATAAATTTATTTTATTTTCCCAAATATTATCAGGTATTGAGGTATTTTTAATATCAATATATAAATTATTGATAATATTTTTAATATTATTTAATCTTAAAAGTTCGTTATCAATCGAATTATTAATTTCTTGTATATCGCTATACCATTCATTTTCTATATCTTCTTTATTCCAATAAGTAGTATCATCAATATTAGATATATTAATATTTTTAATTAACCATTTATTACAAGATATTTTAGGATAAAAATATAAACCAATATGTGATATATCAAAATTTATAATATATTTTTTATGATTTTTATAATTTGTTAATAATTCTATTATTGTATTAATATCATCTATATTTTCATTATTTATTATAAAAAATGATGATGAATTAATAGATAATATTAAATCTATCGTATTATTATCAGAATAATAAGAATAATTATATAATTTATCAATTTCATCTATATCTAATTTATTATTAAACCAATTATGATTATTTTTAATTATAGCGTTATAAGCATCCTCGTCAATTTTGTTAATAGTATTAATAGTATCTGTATTTATTTTTTCAGGAATATAACAGGTAATTATATACCCCTTTGAATTAGACATTTGTTTAATATTTTTAATTTTAACCTCATTAATACATAAATTTATATTATCATTACACTGGGAAATATAACATTTATTTTTTTTTTGTTCTGGTGTATTAAACGAATACATTAATAATTACGTTTTAATCTGTTTATAAATAAGGTATTCTTATTATAATAATGACGCAAACAAATAACTCAATAATAGAATTATTTATTAATTATATAAAATCTGAAATATTAAAATCAGATATTAGAACCGAATTAATTAAACCTATATTATTATATTTATTATATTATATTATACCATTTGTTATAATATTTGTATTATTAAATTTTTTTACAACAATAGCAGCTGTTTTTTTAGTTTTTTACATTAGACAATAAAATTAATAATATTATTATAATAAACAATAAAAATATTATATTATAATAGATAATAGATAATATGCCGAGTAATAATATGGATAATTTATTTAATACAAAAATGAATGGAGGTAAAAAAACTACTAAAAAACAAACACCTAAAAAACGCATATCAACTAAAAAAACTAGACGAGGCGGAGATGGAGAAGAGGTTGAAGAACAACCAACCATGCCATTAGTTGGAGAACCTCCTTCTCTTCCTGCTCCTCCTAATTCTGCTACTCCTACTAATGCTGCATCAATGCCTCCTTCTGCTGCACAAGCTAATACTTTATCAACTGGTCCTAATATGATGAATCAAGCAGGCGGGAAAAAAGGAAAAGGAAAAAAAGGAGGTGTTAATATTGCTCCTTTTATATCCGCACTCGCGATATTAGGAACTCGATTATTAAATGATAAAAAATTTATGCAATCTGCTAAACTAAAATTAGTTAAAAATAAATCAGGAGATAATATAATTAAATCAAATGCAGCATTTAATGGCGGTAATAATGGTGAAGTAACACCTGGTATTAATGCTGGAAATTTATTAACATCATTTCAAGAACAAGCATCTAATTTATTAGGAAATGCGTTAAATCAAAATCAATCACAAGCACAAGCAGGAGGTAAAAAAACTACTAAAAAAAGATGCCCAACCCGTAAATAAGAAGAATTATAAAATATAATTCATATCATATTTTTTATTTAAATGAATAATAGATAAAGATATTAATTCATTATAATTAGAATAATCATTATAATTTTTAACAATAAACCATCCTCTAATATAAGAATCCTCATCAGATTCAAATGGTTCTTTTTCAATTTTATATAAAAAATTATTATAATTAATTAAAATATAATTCATATTATAATAATAAATAATAACATATTTATATCATTTTTTTTTCAAATGCGATTAATATAATAATAAAATAATAAAATTAATATAATAATGACCGCATTAAATAATTCTAATATATTAGAAAAAATATTAGAAATAAATATAAATAAAATTGATGTATCATCAAATTTATATACAGATACACAAATTGATGAATGGATAACAAATAAAGCCGAATTAAAAGGTACAAAAATAATATTAAATAATATAATAAAATCACCAATAAATAATAAGGAATTATTATTAAATAGACAAAAATGTAATATAAATATAACAGATGATGATAAGGAAATATTAAAAAAATATGAAAATGATGTATTATGGTTATATAAAATAGATGAAGAAATAAAGGAAAATGTATCAATAAATACATTATATCCATCAACATATATAATAAAAAATTTAAATAATATAGATATATTTTTAAATTTTTATCATTTATATAAGATATTTTTAATACCATTAATGGCATTAATAAGTCCAATAAGTATAATATATGGACCATATTATTATTTACATAAATATTTAAAAATATCATTAAGAGAATTTTTAAATACTTTTATAAATTTATTAAAAGTATTTTTTAGAAGAACTAATAATTTAAAAAATGATATAATTAAATTAGCAACGATTATAGCATATATAGTATTATATATATATAATATATATCAAACATTTGAATATTCATATTTAATATATAAAACGCGCGATAATTTAATAAATAAAATGAATGGATTATGTTTATTTATTAATACATCATTAAAAATAATAAATACTACAAATGAAAATTTATGGAAACCATATTATATATATGATACGATATTAAATAATAATTTTATAATAAAAAATAATACAAGTTATATATATAAATTATGGAAAAATGAAAAAATAAAAGAAGAAATTACAAATATATTAAAAACAATATATACGATTGATGTAGTAAATACAATAACAACTATAAAAAATAATAATAATTGGTGTATAGTAAATTATAGTAATGAAACAAAATTATGGGGAATGAAAAATCCATTATTAAATGATAATCAAATAAGTAATCCAATATATTTAAATAAAAATATAATAATAACAGGACCAAATGCAGGAGGTAAAACAACATATGTTAAAACATTTGCAACAAATATAATATTATCTCAAACATTAGGAATATGTTTAGCAACAAAAGCAAATATTATATTATACGATTCAATAAAAACATTTATGAGAATATCAGATATATTAGGGACATCATCATATTTTGAAGCAGAATCTGAACATTGTTTAAATATAATAAATACAGCAATAAAATTATCTAATGATAATAAACAAGGATTGTTTTTATTAGACGAACCAATGCATAGTACACCACCGACGGAAGGAATGTCATTAGCATATGGTGTATGTGAATATATAAGTAAATTAAAAAATATAAAAATAATAATAACAACACATTTTCATAGATTAATAGATTTAGAATTAAATTATCCAGATAAATTTATAAATTTATTTGTAGATGCGGAATATGATGAATTAAACAAAAAGTATTTATTTAATTATAAAATAAATAAAGGTTTTTCAAAAAAATGTATAGCAATTGAATTATTAAATACAAAAAAATATCCAATTGAAATTATAAATAGTGCGATAAAAATGAAAAACAAAATATGTAATGAAAATTATAGTAAATGATTTTCAGTTTTTTCAATAATTCATTTTTAATATATATAATGACTTATACATTTATATTTATATCATTATTTTATATATGGTTTAAGTTAATTAATATAGAAAATGATATAAATGAATTATATCAAAAAGTTAATAAAATATTTATGAATCCATGCCAATTACCCAGATTTAATAATTCTAAAATAAATAATAATAATTTTAATGTAGATGATTTAATTATGAAAGATGTATTTAATTGTTGTGGTGAAAATCCGTGTAAAATTAAAATACCAAAAACAAATAATATAATTATAGATGAAGAAATAGTTATAGATAAATCAACAAATAATGAAATAACCGATGAAATAACGAATGAAATAACGGATGAAATAACTGATATTAAAAATACTAATGAAATATTTGATTTAAAAAAGAATGATATAGAAAATGATAAAGAATCAGATATAAGTACTAAAACATCAACTAAAAAAAAATTACAAAAATTAAATTTAGATAGTTTAAAAGAAAAATGTATTAATTTAAATTTAAGCAATGAGGGTACAAAAGCAGATTTAATAGATAGAATTTTAAATACAGATGTTTAAAAATATATTCTTTATTATGAATAGATATAAAATATGAGTTGTTGTTCAACTATTCAATCAGATTTATGTCCTTCTAAAATGTCCGATGGAAGATCATTTACCGATTATAGACCAAGATGTAATATTAATGCCGAATTATTAAGTGATTTATCAAATAATAAAATAATTCAAAGTAGTTATGAAAGTCGTGTATTTTTACAAAATAATGCGGATAAAATTATGGAAGATAATTTAAATAAAGCTATTCAAAATTTAATGCCATGCGCTCCCTGTAAAAGAGCTACTACTGACCCTGGAACGATGTATCCAGAACGTTATGTAGTTAAATGTGATGCTACAACATGTAGTAGAGTAGAAATTAATCCAAATGGATTAGGTGATGGTAGAAGTTATTAGATATTTTTTTTTAATTATTATAAATAGATATGAATAATTTATATAATAACGAGTTTGTTTCATTTAATATAAATAATAATAAAAATAATATTAATATATCTGGAAATATTAAAAATTTTCCTTTATATAAAAAATGTATTATTACTGCTCCTAATTCTGTTGATATTATAAGTAGTTATACTGGTTCTTATTTACCTTTTCCGTGCGAAGAAATTGCATTAGATAATACAAAAAATTATAATTTATTAACTAGTGAAAATTTTAATGTTAATTTTTCATATCCTAATAGTTATTATGATAGTGATGGATTTACTAAAATTATATCACCTATTATTTTTTTATTGGATGATAAAAAAATAATATTTCAATTAAATGATTTATTTCCATTAAAAACTTTATCATCAAGATTAAAAGATAAACAATATTTATATGGTATTAAAGAAACATTATTACCTATTGCTAATTCAGAAGATACTATGAAATCATTTTGTTATGCTAAATATCTACATAATATCGCATAAATTTATTTATTTTTTAATAAAATTTTATTTAATGTTCGGAGTTCTTTACTAATTGATGCTAGGTTTGTTGATACATTATTACCGGCTTCATCTATAAATAGACTTTTTAACATTTCAAACATAATAAGATTATTATCATCATATTCGTCGTCTTCATCCTCGTCATCATCTTCGTCTTCATCTTCATCTTCATCATTGTCGTCGTTTTCTTCATCTTCCTCTTCTTCATTTTCATCATCTTCATTTAATTCTTCTTCAGTTTTTTCAACAGAACATACGCTGTTTTTATCTTCATTTTCTTGATTCATTTTTTTTATAATTATTTATAATAAAATAATTCTTATATATTTTTATAAGAGATATTCAGAATGAATACTAAAATAATACAATTATTGGGGTTTTTAATAGGTTTATTTATATCTATTACTTTATTTACATATAACTTTAAAACTGATATAGTAGAAAATTTTGATAATACATGTACAAATATATTAATATCTTCAAATGTACGAGCAGAAAGTAATATAACAACACCTGATTTATCAAATAAACCTATAACAGAATTACCATTTTATAATAATAAAATTATGATGATAAGCACATTTAATATATCTAAAATATCTAATCCGGATCAAAAATGGTATGAGAATAATATTGATGTATCAAAATTATTAATAATGCAAAATAATACTAATTTATATTTTACATATAATTTACCATTAACAATTATACCCGCGATTCCAAAATATGCAAATGGTGTAAGTAGTGTTAATATAAAAGATATAATATTAAAAGGTCCTTTAACATATAATTTTTCTAATACACCTAATTATGAATTAAAATCATTTACAGCATATTTTATATTATCAATTAATGCTATTAAAAATGATAGTGATAATATATTATTAGAATTATTAGGTAATACTAATCCAAATAATATAACATATGAACCATCATTAGTTAATATAAATATTAAATATAATACATTAACATTAGATTATAGTATAAATATAATAATAGGTAATGTATCATATAATGACGGATTACAAAATATAGATCCAAAATCATTTATATCAAATATAATTAATATTGGTTTAATTTATAATAAAAAAGAAATAATATTTATTTTAAATGATAAAACATATACTTATGCAAATACATATAATAAACAAATAATATTGGGAACTACTAATTTAATAATTAATAAAAATGGTAATATTGATGCTAATTTATATTCATTTATATATTATAACAGAGACCTATTATTAAATGAAATCCCATTATTAGAATCTTATTTATATTATTATATAACTGGTGCATATTATTTAAATCAGCAAAATATAAAACAATCTAAATTATTACAAGATTATAAAACTAATACAAATACAAATATTAATTCATTACAAACTGAATTAAATGTATGTAAAAATAATAATAATAATACAACATGTGGATTATCTAATATAGAAATAAAAAAAGTAAAATTAAATGATATATCGCCAATAAATATTAAACATAAAGAAACTAATTTATTTGAATATATATCAAATATGTTATCAAAAGTTAAAAAAGATTTAGATAATAATGATAATAATAATAACAATAAGATTAATAGTAATGTATTAAATGATAAATTAAATGATAGAATAAATGATAGAATAAAAGATGATAATAAATATATTAAAAATGATAGTAATATAAATGAAAAGGATAATATAAGTAAAATAAAAGATTTTTTAACAGAAATAAAAGATTTTTTTAATCCTACATAATCTTTTATAAGATGTATAAAGATATAAAGAATTAAATATAAAAATAATTATATGTCTAAATCTGCGATTTTTATTTTAACACAAGATACGGTAGAAAGAAAAATATATTTAAAAACATGTTTATATTTTTTATTTCGTAATTTTAATGCAAAATTTAAATACCCTGTTATAATATTGGTAGAAGAAAATTATTCTGTAAATACTAAAAACGAAATTAAAAAATGTATAAGAGCAGAATGTAGTAATTTAGTTAGTTTTGTAACTATTGATAAATCTGATTTTGATTTACCTGATTTTATTGATATCGATAAATTAAATAAATCAATAGAAACACAACCAACACCATACTGGCGTAATATTCGTTATAGATTAATGTGTCGATTTTGGTTAATTCATTTTTGGAAATATGCGGCAAATTATGATTATGTATTAAGAATAGATGATGATGGATTTATAGAAGAATCAATAAATAATGATTTATTTAAAATAATGGATGAAAAAAAATTAATATATATATCTAATATTATTCATATTGATTGTGGTATATGTTGTTATAATATGAAAGAATTTTTTGATGAAACTTTTCCAGAAAAAAAAGAAGCAATAAAACCAATATTTACAGAAGCAAAATTACCATTAGATAATGAACATTTTTTAAAATTTAAAAAAACATATGAAATTGTAGAAGAAAAAGTATTTGATAAACCAGAATTTGTTGTAAATATGCCTTTAATGTATTATAATAATTTTATGGTTACTGATGTTCGTTTTTGGTTAAGACCCGATGTTATGGAATTAATAGATAAAATTGATAAAAATGGGAAAATATTTTATTATAGATGGGGTGATGGTCCATTAGGTACTATTATTGCTATGTTATTTGAACCTGATAAAATTTCAAGAACTATTTTTAAATATTCTAAAAGACTTCAACGAGAAGCCCATATTGATGATAATGGTAATTGTCATGCTTATTTTCCAAATACTTATAATCATACCTCGTGTATTACATATAAAGAATAATACACAGAGAGTACATTTTAGGTTTTTTATTATTTTTTTTATTTTTTACATTAAAGTAATTTAATTTTATTTTTGAAAATTTAAGAAATGTACTCTCAGTATTAATTTAAATTATATTTATGATATAATGATATAATATAAATATATTTTATAAAAATTCAAAAAATAAATTTGCGTTTTTTATTATATAAACAATAAAATTTATTATAATAATAGAAATTAATGAATTTTAATAATAATGATGATTTAATTGAATTAAATACTAATAATTTTAATAATAAATCTCCTTTTAATTTTAATACATCAACATCTAAAAGTAATAATAAAATTAGAGAATTAAAAGATGCTAATTTATTATTTAATAAATCAAAAATAAGCGCCGATGTAGCATCATTATCATCAATGTCATCAAGATCATCATCTTTATCATCAGAGTATAAACAAAAATTTAATAATAATAATAAAATTTTTAAAGAAAAAAAACAAGAATATAACGATGATGACGACGATAATGATAATGATAATGATAATGATGATGACGACGATAATGATGATAATTATGACGAAGACGATGATGATAATGAAGACGATAATGATGATGAAAATAGTAATGTGCCTGTAAAATCTAAATTTAATAATTATTCAGTAAAAGACGAATTAAATGAAAAACGGGAAATATTATATCAATTAGATAGATTACAACAAAAGGGTTATAAAATACCATATAATTTTACAATGGATACCAGTTTAGAAGAAATGAAAAATGAATTTAATAAAATAGTACGCGATAAAGAGATAGATGCAAGTGTAAGATTTCAGCGTAAAATGTTAATGGCATTTGTAACAGGTACAGAATATTTAAATGTGAGATATGATCCATTTTCATTAAAATTAGAAGGCTGGTCAGAACAGGTACATGAGAATATAAATGATTATGATGATATATTTGAAGAATTACATGAGAAATATAAATCAACAGGAAAAAAGATGCCTCCCGAGTTACGATTATTTGTAAGTTTAACAGGAAGTGCATTTATGTTTCATTTAACCGCAAGAATGTTTAAAGAATCAAATGTACCAAATGTAGAAGAAGTATTAAAATCAAATCCCGAATTAATGAAACAATTTCAAAGTGCTGCTGCTAAACAATATATGAATGGAACATTTGGAGGAAATAATAATCCTAAAATATCACAATATCAATCATCACCGCCTCAATCACAAAATTCATCATTATTTGGAATGATAGGAAATTTATTTGGAGGATTAAATAATTCAAGTCCATTTAATGAATTACCAAAACAAAATAAAACAACTAATGATAAATCAATAAATGATATTAATAATATAATTAATAATGTTCATAATAAAATATCATTAAAACAAGAAGATGATAATAAAATTGAAACAATGTCAATTAGTGATGAAGAAATTACATCAATTATAGAAGATGCGGCTGATGTTAAAATATTAAAATCATCAACACGAGGAAGAAAAGGAAATGCAAGAACTTTAAATATTTAAATATTTAAAATTTATTTTTTTAAAGTATTTTTATTAACTAGTCTTTTAACACTAGAAGATGTACCTTTAACAATTTTAGAAACATCGGCCATACTTGATTTAAATTTAGAAGGTAATTTATTTATAGATTTAAGAGGATTTTGTACAATTTGTTGTAATTCACTTTCATGACTATCAATATAATTAAAAGTAGTCATAATAACAGTAAATATAATAGCAAATAATAGACCTAAAATAAATATAAAGAAAATTAAAATTAATTCTAAAACAGAACCCGTCATTATAATTTCACGACGAATATCTTCCGAACATTTACATTTTTCATTAACTAAATAACGAGTATATCTAAAAGTAATATACCAAAAATAAATAGAAACAAATACAAATATAATATTAATAAAACTTAATATATTTGAACCAATAGGACCTAAAGTATTAACAAGTATTTTATGAGGTATAAACATAGTTGCTAATAAATAAATAATAGCAAAAATACTAAACCCTTTAATAAATTTACTATCTCCGTTATCGGCACATTTACAACCTTTATTTTCTAAATTAACAATATATGTATATATTGCGATTAAAAGTATAACTATTAATAAATTCATAATTACACCTGCAATAAATGAACTATCTAAAAATGCCATATAGTATTCTATTATAATAAACCGAAAATAAAATATTTATATAAATTCAATATTATTAAAATCATTTCTTTTTTTTGGTTCTAAATATTTAATTTGTAAAAAATCAAATATTTCTTTTTCAGTTTTTAATTTTGGTGATATTTTTGTTTTAGATTTTAATCCATGTTCACTTAAAGAATAATTCATTTTTTTAGCAATTTTTCTTATTCCTATATTAAATTTATAAGAACCTGTAAAATATAATAATGAATATGGATATTCTATTTCCGGCGCAATAAGTATATCAATTCTCCTTACTATTTTATTTACTATACATAAACCCATAAATTTATATTTACCTAATGCTAATGTTTCTATTATATATTTTTTTTCTTTTAAATAATCAATAAAATCATTTAAATTAAAATTTTTATTTTCTTTTATTAATAAATCAATATCACCTATGGTTTTTAATTTTCTTCTATAACTACCTACAAAATCATATATAATATCATTATATTTATTTAATACATCAATAATAATATCATAATGTTTTTTATATTCTGTTAAATCAATTCTTTTTTGTAAATCATTATAATATTTTAAACCGATATATTGTTTAGAATTTAATAAATCTTTATTTTTTTTTAAATCATCAATAGAATTAATATTATATTTATTTAATAATTCATTAATTTTTTTAGGTCCTATGCCATAAATATTTAATAATGATTTTTTAAATTTATATAATTCATTATTATTTATATCTTCTACTTTTTGTATTTTATTTGTTTCAAATAATTCTTTAATTTTACCAGATATACTATCACCAACGCCTTTTATTTGTAAAAAATCATTAAATGTTAATATTGGTTTATAATTATCTAATAAATTTTCTATAACATTTTTATATGCTCTTGCTTTATAATAATTATTTTTTAATAATTCATTATTATATAATATTTCTAAATTGTGTATTATTATATTTGTATAATCTTTCATATTCTTTTTATTATAATGATAATAATTTATTTATATTTATCAATAAAATTTAATATTTTAAATTTAGTAGAATTTTCACAATTAGTTGTTATATCCCAATTAATAATTTTATTAATAATATTTTTATTAGGTCTTATATCTAATAATATATTAATTTGGTCTAATAATAAATCAACTATATGTTTATTTTCTTTAAAATCAGATATAGATCCTACTATTTTAAAATTTAAATCATCTATATTTTCTAATATATTTTCTTTTTTAAAAATATTACACCATGCTCTACATAAAGATAAATTATTTTTTTTCCATTTAACATATATACAATATTCATTATAATTATCTTCATTAAAAATATTTTTATTATTTAAAATATCAGTAGGTGGTAACCATTCTTTATTAGTAATATAATTATCCCAATAAATTTTAATATTTTCTTTAATATATTTTATATTAAATAAATATAAAACATCGATATATATATTATTTGATGATATTTTAATAAAATTCCATAATATATTAAATAATATTTTTATAAAATTATCATTTATTTTATCTAAAAATATTTTTATTTTATTATATATTATTTCCTTATTTACATCGGTCAATTTATTTAAATAACTTGTAAATTCTTTTTTACATTTAGTTTCATCTGTAAAATCAAATGAAATTAAATGCGGTCTTGTTCTACTTTTATTATTTTTTTTTGTTGTTGCCATTATTTTCTTTTTTTCCCATAAACTACGAGCATCAAAATTAGAAGCAAAACAATTATAATTATTTAATAAATCATCTGATTTTTTAATTAAATAAGGTGGTATATTATCAATATTATGTAATAACAGACAATCTTTAAAAATTAAATAATTTATTTTTATATATCCTAAATCTTCATTCATAATTGGATAAAAATATATATTTATTCTTATATAATAAAAAAAATATTTTTATTATATAAGAATTAAATTTATTTTATTTTCATATATGAATCCTATTATATATTTTTTTAATGATATCAATGAAATATATAATAATATATCTATATATCGAGGTATTTTAATAGTTAAAAATAATAAAGAAGCAAGATATATAATTAAATTACTTAAAAATCATGATTATGACCCTATACTTATTAAAAACCATAATATTGATAAAAATTATAGATTATTTGTTATAACATTAAATAATATAAATTTTTTAAATTATATTGATAAAAATGATTACAATTTTATAGCATATAATTATTATACTATAAAATGAACTTTATTTATATTTAAATTATTTTGTACTGGTATTGGATTAGTATTAAAATTTTTTTTAGTAAATAAAAACATATCAAATATTAATGCTATTACACATAATAACATTAATGCTCCGAGTTTTATATCCCAAATAAATAAATAATAATTAATTATAAATATTACTATAAACATCCAATTATGTTCATATGGCTCTAATATATAATGCGGATATGGTATTGATGGTCTTAATCCATAAATTAATAAATATGCTGAAAAAAATCCTATTAAAATATATTTTATAAATTCTTCAATCATTTTACTTATTCTATAACATTAAATTAAATTTTTTCTTTTCATTAAATATTATAGAATAATATGATTGAATTTTCAATGATAGAAGAAGCATATCCAAATTCATTTCTTATTAATAAAAAAAAAAAGGTTAAAGAACCATTTATGAATGATTATAATAATAATGCCGATTGTTATAATAAAAAAAAATATGATATCAATATGCCTAGTTGTCCTGATAAAAATGAAAAATTTTCTAATAAAAATAGTTGTGAACCATTACAAGCACCTGTATATAATGTACCAATAGATGATTTATCTAAAAAAAATTTTAATGAGGCATTAAAAGTATCTGGTATTAATAATAATAATAATGATTTTAATTTTAAATTTACGGACGAAATGTCTAACACTAATAATATTGTTAAACCTTATTTTAATAATGACTTAGATGTATATTTAAATTTTAATGATAGTAATAATATTATTAAAAATACTAATAATACTAATAATGATAATGATATTATATTAAATAAATTAAATAGTTATTTAAACTTATTTGATTTTAATGACGACGATAATGATACGGTTAATAATATAAATACTAATAATATAAATACAAATGCTAATAATATTGATACATTTTATAAATCTTTAATAAATTTATGTATTTTTATATTTATTGGTATAATAATAATAATAATATGCGATCAAATAACAAAATTGGCATTTATTGTAAGTATGAATGAAATTAAAAATAATATATATAATAATAATATTAATACTAATATTATATGAAAAAAATAACTCATTTAATATTTTCTGGTAATGGATTTAATTCATTAAGTTTATTAGGTGTATTACGATATATTTATTTTAATAAATTAGAAGAGAATATACATAATGTTGCAGGTACATCTATGGGATCTTTTTTTTGTTTAGCATTTGCTTTAAAAATACCATTTGAAGAATTAGAAATTATGATAAACGAATTTATTATTAATGAAGATAATTTAATTATAAAAAAAGAAGATTTTAATAATTTATTTATTAAAAATGGATTAGATAAAACTATTATATATTTAAATAGTTTTAAAAATTATATTAAAAAAAAATATGATTTAGATGATATGACATTTATAGAATTATCAAAAAAAACAGGTATAAATTTATATGTTAGTAGTGTAAATATAAATAAATGTGAAAATGTAATTTTTAATATTAATGATACACCTAATGTATCTATATTTGATGCGGTTGCGTCATCTATGTCTATTCCATTTATATCAGAACCTGTATTAATAGATGGTTATTATTATATAGATGGTGCATTAATAAATAATTTTCCAATAGAAGTATTTAAAAATATACCAAATGATAATATATTAGGAGTTATATATATTATAGATAAAAATTATAAATCAAATGAAATACCAAAAGATACTTATATTCCTTTATTAACATATTCATTACAAGTATTACATATATTAATTTGTAATACTACAAAAATATCATTAATTTCTAAATTTAATGAGGATAATGTAAATGATTATTTAATTATAAGAGATAGTCATATGGATGGTCCTATTTCTTTTTTTTTAAATAAAGATTACATTAAAAAAAAATTAACAGTTAATGATATTGATAAATTTATATTTCAAGGATATAAAGAAATTCATAATTATATGAATAAATATTTAGAACTTTAATACTGAGAGTACATTTCTTAAATTTTGAAAAATAAAATTAATTTACTTTAAAGTAAAAAATAAAAAAATAATAAAAAACATAAAATGTACTCTTCCTTATAATTCTTTAATAATTTATTCTATTAATTTTAATTTATATTTAGGATCTATTTCAGATGGGTCCCATGATATATATATAATATTATTTACATTTGTTAATCTATATACAAATAATCCTGATTTTTTTAAACATTTTATTATATATTCTATACATATATCTATATTATATAATGGATACCCTAATATAATAAATGGTATTTCATAAAATAATTTCATTCCGCCAGCATTTGCTATTTTTTTAATTTTTATATGACATTTATCTAAAATAATATCAAATGTTTTATTATTACATAAATCTTTTTTTCTCTTAATTGTATATAATTCTGTTAAAGATATATTTGGTGGCATTTTACTTTATTATTAATTATTATATTTTATTTTGAATTTTTTTGTGCAAATTCTAATAAATCTTTTACTGTTCTTTTTGAACCGTCTAATGTATCTATTAATTCATTATTTTTTACAGCAACTACTGTTGGCGTTCCATGTATTTTAAATTTATTTGCTTTTTCTTGTCCTTTTCCATTATCATTTAAATCATATTTAATAGTTGTATAATTATCAGTTTTTGTTTTTATAAATTCTTCCCACATTGGATTAAATGATTCACAAAAATGACATTTTTCCATATAATAATATTCAATTGATGTTTTACTATTATTTGTAAATCTTTCAAATAAATTTAAAGGTTTTGCTAATTTTATAAAAATTATACCTCCAAAAATGCAAATAATTAATAATATTAATATTAAAACATACGATGATTTATACGAATTACCGCCTTTATATCTTAAACCCATTTATATACTATTATTATAGTATATTATATTTTTTATTATATATAAAAATATGATGTAATAAAAATAAAAATAATAAAAATAATAAAAATAATAAAAATAATAAGAATAATAAAGATAATGAGTATAATAGACCCTTTAACAATATTATCTATTATTTTTATGCAAATTGGATCGCGTCATTTAGATATAGAACTTACACCATTACAAAAAAAAATGTTAAAAAATAAATATGTACAATTTGTTATATTATTTTCAATTATTTATATAACTACTAGAAGTTTTATAAAAACTTTTATTATTATTGGTGTTTTATATATTTTTTTATTTGTTCTTTTTAACGAAAATCATAAATTAAATATTATATCCATTAATTTATTACATAATGAAGGATTAATTAGTAAATATAATATAAAAGAAATTTATTATAATACATTAAATAATTTAATTTAATGTATTATAATAAATTATTTAATGTATTTGTTGATGGTTTTACCCAATATGATTTATTAGAACTCGTTCTAACATGTAACATACTATAATAATAATATACAAATATTGCTAATAATATTAATATTAATGATAATACTAATACTACTGTTGTATATTGAGGATATGTTAAATTTAGTATAGTTGCTATACTTATAATTAATGCTATATTAATTATTAAAGAAATAGTACTTAAATTCTTTTTATATGTTATATTTACAATATCTGCATCATTATATGATATTACTTTATATTTTTTAAATTCTTCTTCTTTATTTTTAAATATTTTATCTTCTTTTTTAATTTTTGGTTGAAGTATTTCTTGAGCTATACCATTTCTGGTATTAGTCATTATTAAATTTAAATAACCTAACATAGTATTAAAATCATTTACATATATATAATTAGGATATGTATCAGGTAATTCGGTAACATCAAATTTTTCAAATCTAGTTTGAAAATATAATAAATTTATATATAAAAATGTGAATAATACTATTATAAATATAAATATAGACATTGGATATGTTATTGATTTATCATTTACTAAATATATAAATAAATTTCCTATAATAGCAATTGTAAATATTATTATACATAATATTTCAATATAATTAGATGATACTAGTTTTTTTGTTTTAGTTTGATAATCATTATAACTTTGTTTTATACTACTTCCTGTTTTATTTATATTACTATTATGATCATTTATTGAATACATCGTTTTTATTATATCATCAGTTACTACATTTGCGTTATTTTTAATATTTGATATTTTAGTATTTAATGCTGTTTTTACTTGGTTAAAAACAGCATTATTATTTGTTATTAAAGATGTTACAGTACCTTTTTCAAAAGATACTGGATTAATTTTAGCATTTGTTATATTAAAATTTAAATTTAATGTATTAAGCGCATTTTGTATTGTTGTATTATTTTCATAAAGTATTTCTGATTTTGTTAATGCTTTAACTGTTACAAAATTATCTGTTCCAGATATATAATATGCATAATCACTTGATGTATTATTTGTAATATATGCAGTACTTCCTTTGATTATATTATAATCTGCTGTTTTTACAACATATAAATTATTAGGTACAAATTTTAATATTATAGGTTCAGAAGAATCAGACTCAATAATTTCTTCTGATGTTTTAATATAAGAAACATTAATATTATTATTTACACTATATATATCTATATTAAGATTATTAGCAGCATTATTTTTTTTATAATTTATAAAAGATATAACTTTATTTTCAGGTAAAGTAGGATTACCATATAATTGTATTATATTTTGTGGTGTATTTGTTATATTTATTAAATATATTTTAGTAGTAATAAATAATGTTGTATATATAGTATCTGTTAAACCAGTTTTAAATATTAAAATTTTTTTAATATTATCCCATAAAGCAACACCTGTTGTTTCAGTATATAAATGATTTTGTGATAAATAAGTTTGATTATTTATAATATTATCATCAAATGTTGTAAAATTATCTAATTTAATATAATATGTAGTATTTGGTTTAACATTTATAATTTCTTTTATAGAACTATCAGTATTAAAATTAATTTTTAAATCATTTACATATTTAAAATCATAAATTTTAGGCTTATTAATTAATGTTGATGTATTGCCAATAGATGGTATATATATAAATCTATTATTTATATTATAATTATTACAATCGAGAATACTATTTAATAAAGATATACTTGTATCATAATAAGTAGTATCAATATTATATACACCATTATTTGATAATACTTTATAATAACCAGTAGATGCTAGAGTATTTGATAATTTTAAAATTTTATTATATGATGATAAATCTGAATTTGAAGGATTATATATAATATCATCGCTAGTCGTTGTTGTTGTGGAATCTAAACTATTTTTAATTAATAAATTATTAATTTGTGCTAATAATACATTATTATACATTAATCTACAAATTTTATAATAATTTGCAAAATTTACATGTTGTATAGTATCATTATTTTTAATAAAATTTATATGTTTTATAAATGTATTTTTAATTGAAATAAACATATCATTAATTGAATTTAAATCAGCATCTTGTGGTTTATTATTTATATTTTTAATTATATTATTACTAGTAGTAATATCAGTAATAGTAGTAATATCTTTTAAAACAATAATTATATTATTACTATTATATTTCCAAATATTATTAGTATCTTTATAATATCTTAAAACAAATTTAATACCATATTTAAAATTATTATATTTATCTTCTTTACTTACATTTATATTTTTTAAGTGATCATATAATTGAAATAAAATATCTAATAAAAATAAATATTTTATAGTTTGTTGTGATGCATAATATGATATATCAAAATCACAAAGATCCACGGTATTATTTTTATCAATTTTTCTAAGATTATAATCATAATAAGTAATATTATTATTTAAACAATATGAAAAATCACCAATTTTATATTTAGCTGTTATATTTAATAATTTTTCTAAATCACTTTGACTAATCTTATTATTTAATAAATAATCATTAAATATTATTTTTGTCATTAAATCATCTTCTGTTGTATTAGAAGCATTAATACTATCCAAATTACTATATAATATTAAATTCTCTTGAGTTAAATATGAAAAAATATTTTCAGCAGGTAGTACATTAGAATCTACACCATAACTTTTTGTTATAAAAGTATGATAATTAGATAAACTATTATAATAACTAGAATTTGTCATTTATATTCTATCAATAACTTATATTTTTATATAAAGAAAAAAAATAAAAAATGATTAATTTATATTTAAAAATAACTATATAATTAAGAGATATGTCTATATATGCAGAATTATCTTATAATAATCAAAAAGTTGAAATACAACAAGTACAAGGAATACAATTTAGTGTATTGGGTCCTGATGAAATTATTAAAAGATCAGTTGTTGAGGTAAATAGAACTGATACATACGCGGGTAGTGAACCTATTGTTGGTGGTTTATTTGATTCTCGTATGGGGGTATTAGAACATAATAAAATATGTACTACATGCGAACAAAAAAATATTTTCTGTCCTGGTCATTTCGGACATATTACATTAGCAAGACCTGTATTTCATGCTATGTTTTTCGATATGGTAAGAAAAATATTAAAATGTGTATGTTATAGATGTTCTAGAATATTAATATCTCTAAATACTACCAATAAAGATCTTAAAAATGATATGCAAAAAATTATGTTAATTAAAAATAATCAAAAAAGATGGGATACATATTTTAAATTATGTAATACTAGTACTAAAATTAAAAATTGCGGCGATGATGGTTGTATTGGTTGTAATGCTGTACAACCATCACGATATAATAAAGATGGTGCTATGAAAATTATTGCTGAATGGAAAGATAAAGTACAAAAAGGAGAAGAAACAAAAGTTACGCAACTTGAATTTCCAGCGGAAGAAGTTTTAAGAATTTTTAAAAGAATTACCGAAGAAGATATGGAAGTTATGGGATTTAATCCTAAATGGAATAGACCGGAATGGATGATTTGTACGGTTTTACCAGTTCCTCCACCAGCAGTTCGTCCTAGTATCATTGAAGAAAATGGACAACGCAGAGAAGATGATTTAACACATAAATTAAGTGATATTATTAAAACTAATAATAATATTAATGATAAAATTAAAAGAGGTGCATCTGAAGATACTATTAAACTTATTACTATGGTTTTACAATATCATATATTTACATTTATTGATAATCAAATACCTGGGTTAGCACCATCACAACAACGAAATGGTCGTAAATTAAAATCTGTTTCTGACCGTATGAAAAAGAAAGAAGGTAGAATTAGAGGTAATTTAAATGGTAAAAGAGTTGATCAATCTGCTAGATCTGTAATTACTCCTGACCCATATATTAGTATTGATGAATTAGGAGTACCTATTAGAATTGCATTAAATATTACTTTTCCTGAAACTGTTAATAATTATAATGTTGAAGAATTAAGAAAATTAATTAAAAATGGACCAGATCAATGGCCTGGTGCTAAATATATTAAAAAAGCACATGATTCTATTACTATTAATTTAAAATACGCGGATCTTAATAAAATTAGTTTAGAATTAAAAAATGGTGATATTGTTCATCGTCATTTAACTAATGGTGATTATATTCTATTCAATCGTCAACCATCTCTACATAAAATGTCTATGATGTGTCATAAAGTTATTATTATGCCTTATCAAACTTTTAGATTAAATGTTTTAGATACACCGCCATATAATGCTGATTTTGATGGTGATGAAATGAATTTACATTGTCCTCAAAATATTCAAACTATGAGTGAATTAAAAGATATTGCGGCTGTACCTTATTTAATTATTGCACCTAGAGATGGAAAACCTATTATTGAAATTGTACAAGATACTTTATTAGGTTCTTTCCGTTTAACAAATGACGATACTTTAATTCAAGATAAACAAATGGCTAATTTACAAATGATTAATAGTTATTTTAAAGGATATTTAGATCCTCCTAATGATGAATTTAAATATACTGGTAAAGAAGCTTATTCTCAAATTTTACCTCCTAGTTTATTTATTAATAGAAAAAATAAAGCAGACCAAGTATTTAATGTTGATAATAGTAAAATTACATCTGGCACATTAGATAAAACTGTGTTTCATGGTATTACTACTGGTTTAATTCCAATTATCTTTCATGATTATGGACCTATTGAAACTAAAAAATTCTTAGATAATACACAAAGATTAATTTGTAGATGGTTATTAACTTCTGGTTTCAGTGTTGGTATTAGTGATTTAGTTACTGATGCACAAACTGATGATAAACTTAAAAGTAAAATTAGAGAAATGAAAGCTAAAGCATATGCTAAATTAGATGAAATTAGAAGAGGTATGTTAGATAATAATAGTATATTTAATAATGAAGAATTTATTGAAAGAGAAATTATTGGAATTCTTAATGAAACTACTAGTGAAGTTGGTAAAATTGGATTACAACAAATTAATGAAAAAACTAATAGAATGATTAATATGGTTAAATCTGGTTCTAAAGGTAAAGAAACTAATGTTGCACAAATGATTGCTTGTGTTGGACAGCAAAATGTTGATGGTAAAAGAATTAATTATGGTTTTACTGATAGAACATTACCACATTTTACTAAATATGATGATGGTCCTGATGCAAGAGGATTTGTTGAAAATAGTTTTATATCTGGATTATCACCACAAGAAGTATTCTTTCATGCTATGGGTGGTAGAGAAGGTTTAATTGATACAGCAGTAAAATCAGTATCTGGTGATACAAAAATTGTAGTAATTGAAGATGGAGAAGCAAAATGTGTAAATATTGGAAAATGGATAGATGAAAAAATGGATAAATTAGAAAATAAAAAAGAAATTGAATTATCTGGACCTGAAGAAATGAATATGGAATTCTTAAAATTAAAAAATAAAGTATATATTTCAACAATTGATAATAATGGTAATAATTCATGGGGTGAATTAACAGCAGTAACCAGACATGACCCAGGTGAAATATTATATGAAATTACAACAAAAAGTGGAAGAAATGTAATTATTCCAAATTCAAAAACATTATTAATATGGAACGGTAAAGAATTTGAAGCAAGAAAAACATCAGAAGTAAAAATTAATGATATTGTTCCAACAACAATGAATTTATCAAAACCACCAATAATTATTAATGAATTTGATATGAGTAAATATTTTCCAAAAGATGAATATATTTACGGTTCTGATTTTAATAAAGCTAAACAATTATATTTAGAAGAAATTGAAAAAGTAGAAAAAGCAGGAAAAAGTAAAATTACAAGAGGATGGTATGAAAAAAATAATGGAAAAATTTTTACAATTCCGTATGATAGTACTATTAGATTTGCAAGAGCAGCAATTAGTGGTAGATCTAATACTGAAAATATTAAAGAAGGTTCAATTTATCCTTATGGTGCTACAAGATGTCATTCACATTTACCTGAAAAATTTGAATTAAATATGGAAAATGGTATATTCATAGGATTATTTTTAGCAGATGGAAATGCAAGAGATTTTGAAGGAAGTGTTGCAATTACAAAACAAGAAGAAAGTATTAAAACATTTGTAACTAATTGGTTTGATAAATATAAAATTACACACAGAGAAACAATTAAAATTATAGAAAAAAATGATGAAGGGTTAATTGTGGGAAAAACAACTACTATTGTAGGCAATTCATCATTATTTGCAAGATTTTTAGATCAATTTGTAGGAACAAATTGTTATGATAAACATATTCCGGAAATTGCATATAATGCACCAGATGAATTTATATTAGGATTATTAAATGGTTATTTTTCTGGAGATGGAAGTGTTGGAATTGATGGATCAATTTCAGCAACATCAGCATCAAATGATTTAATATTAGGAATTAATTATTTATGTAATCGTATAGGAATATTTAGTAAATTATCAAAATCAAAACATACAACAACTAATTTAAAAACAGAAATTGATAAATTAGCTATTATTAATATAATTTCAATTAGAGCTCAGTGGGCTAAAATATTTACTCAAAAAATTAATTTAATTAGTAATTTTAAAAATGAAAGATTAAAAGTAAATTTAGATAAAACAAATTTACATAAAAATTATGATCAATATAAAGATATAGTATTTGATAGTATTAAATCTATTAATATTTTATCTGAAACTGATAAAATTAAATATAATAAACTTTATGATGTAACAATACCATCAACTTTAAATTTCTCAATCCTAAATGGTCTCAGTATGTACGACACATCCGAAACGGGTTACATCCAACGGAGATTAGTGAAAGCAATGGAAGATGCGAAAATATATTATGATAATACAGTAAGAAGTGCAACAGGATCAATTATTCAATTTATTTATGGAGAAGATGGTATGGATGGATGCAAAATAGAAACACAAATAATACCAACTATTAATATGGATATATTACAAATAGAACAAGAATATCATTTACGCGAAAGTGATAAATTAAAATTATTTACAACTGATGCAACATATAAATCAATTACGCCAAATACTTATAAAAGATGTAATGAACATTTTAAAAATTTATTAGAAGATAAAGAATTTCTTATTAAATATATATTTAATAATACTAAAAATAAAATTATTAATTATCCTATACCATTTGATAGAATTATTAAAACATCAATTAAAAGAAAAGAAAGTGCTAATATTAAAAGTGTTTTAACTGATTTAAGTCCAGATTATATTTTAGATACTATTGATAAAATAAAATTAGATTTATATATTAAAGACCAGACACAAGGTACTAAATTCTTTGAAATTTTATTAAGATTATATTTAGCTCCTAAAAAATTAATTTTAGAATATCATTTAACTAAAGATATATTTGATTGGATTGTTCTTCAAATTTATGAATATTATAAAGAAGCTATTGTACAACCTGGTGAAATGGTTGGTATTATTGCTGCACAAACTATTGGTGAAATGGGTACTCAAATGACATTAGACTCATTTCATGTTTCTGGTACTGCTGCTGCTGTTAAAGCAACTAGTGGGGTACCTCGATTAAAAGAAATTTTAAGTGCTACTAAAAAAACTAAAACTCCTACTTTAATTATTTATATGAAAGATGATGTTGCTACTGTAACTAATCCTATTATGGACGAAGACAATATTGATAGTTCTGATGTTAGAATTGAAAAAACTAAAAGTACAGCAATGAATATTAAAAATAGTATTGAAATTACTAAATTAGCTGATATTTTAGAATATAGCGAAATTTATTGGGATAATGGCAATTTAGATACTTCTATTGAAAGTGATGTAGGTATTATTGAAGTTTATAAAGCATTTTATAGTATTGATTCTTCTACTAATAAATGTAGAAGCAATTCATCTTGGGTATTAAGAATGAAATTTAATAAAGAAAAAATGAATTCTTACGGGTTACGAATGATTGATATTTATACTAAATTAAATTTAGCATATGATAAATATATTGATTGTGTTTATAGTGATGATAATGCTGATGAATGTATATTTAGAATTCAAATTACAGATTTAGCATTAAAAGATATTGATAATAAAGATGAAATAGCAGCAATTAAAGCTATGGAACATAATTTAGTTTATCAAGTATTATTAAAAGGCGTTAAAGGTATTAATAAAGTTTCTCTTAATAAAAAGAAATATGATAGATATAATGTTAATACTCAAAAATTTGATAAAATTATTGAATGGGTTTTAGATACTGATGGTACTAATTTAATGGAAATTTTATCTAATCCTAATATTGATTCTACCAGAACTACTTCTAATGATATTAGAGAAATTTATGAAGTATTAGGAGTTGAAGCTGCAAGAAATGCTTTATATAATGAATTAATTAATGTTACTAGTGAAGGTTCAATTAATTATAGACATTTATCTTTATTAATTGATACTATGACTTATAAAGGTCAATTAATGTCTATTGATAGACATGGTATTAATAGAGGTGATATTGGTCCTCTCGCTAAATGTTCTTTTGAAGAAACTACCGATATGTTAATTAATGCTAGTATATTTTCTGAATATGATAATGTTAATGGTGTATCAGCTAATGTAATGTTAGGACAACAACCACCATGTGGTACAGGTGATAGTCAAATTATATTAGACGAAGAAAGATTATTAGAATTATTAAAAGATGTTAAACAATTAGATAATATTGAAGAAGAAATATATGAAGATGATGACGATAATGAAAATCATTGTAATGAAGATAATATCGCATTTAATTTTAAATTACCAAAAGAAGATAAATGTTTTAAAATAAAAGAACAATCTATTAATATTAAATAATAGTTATAAATAGAAATAAAATAATATGAATAATATACAATTTGGTAAGCCAAATTATGGAATAAATTTTTTATCTAATAGTAATAATAGTAATATAAAAGAATTTTCTAGTAGAAATCCAAGTACAGCTAAATTACTTCGTCCTAATAATTTAAGAGATTTAAAAATATCAAAAATAAAACCATTAGACGCAACACCTATAGGAAAAATAATAGAACAAAAAACACCACCAAATAATCCAAATAGTAGTATTAGAGATAATATTAGTTTAAGACATTTAATTAATAGTAATAAACCTGTATTATCTAGTGATATAGAAAAATTACAAATAAATTTACAAAATACAGCTGAAATAGTTAAACCTCCTGATTTAACAGACTATCGTAACTTAATAACACGACAACAAAATGCTATGAAAAAAAGAGATGGATCATTATTTAATTTTGGAGGTAAAATATATGGAGAAGGATATAAAGGATTAGTAAAAGATGTTTTATATAAAAAAAGAGATAATAAAACATTATTTTATGATATAAGTAAAAGTAGTAATAATAAAATAAAATTATTTGGAAAAAATAAAATAATATTAAAAGAAAAAAATAATATAATAAATTTAATTAAAAATAGAAATGATTTAATAGTTAAAAAATTTAAAAGTTATTTATGGTTTTTAAATGATGATATTCATAATTTCAAAAATGAATTAACAGGGTTTTATGAGTTAATTAACAATTTTGGTATTAATAATATTAAAAAATATACTACTATTAAACCATTAACTATTATTAATAATCATGAAATTTATGGTATAAAAATAGATAATAGTTATTATACATTTGCCGAGAAATGTAATAATACATTAGATAATATTAAATTAAATCAAAAATTATTTAATCAATTTATTAAAGATATAATGAAAATTTTAATAATATTAAAAAAAAATCATTATTATCATAATGATTTAAAACCTGATAATATTATATATTGTGATAATACATTTAAATTAATTGATTGGGAATTATCTCGTAAAATTAAAAATAAACCAGATTCTATATTATATAATGGTACTTTATTATTTAATCATCCAATTAAATTATATATTAAAGGAATACCATCTTTTATTTGTAAATTAACAATGGATTTACCTTTATTATTTAATAAAAAATTTAAATGGATTGGAAAACTTAAATGTTTTAATGAATATAAAAAACGCACTTTAGATAGTTTTGACCGTATTTTAAAATTAAATTTATCTTCTGAAAAGATGCATAAATTATTTACAAAATATTTTGATAATTATGCGTTTGCGTTAAATATAGCTTTTTTAGCAGAAAAAAACAAATTAAAAGAACCAAAAGATATAATAGATAAATTAATGAAACCATTAGAATATCCAAAAATATAAATTATTATCAAAAATAAAAAAAATTTAATTCATTATATAAATAATTTGAATAACACCAAAAGAAGAACAAAAAATTATTTTTTTTAATTATATTTAATATTTAGAATATAAATAATAAATGTTAAAAGGAGGTAAAAAAATTGGCGAAGGAATTAAAGGATATGTAAATGATGTTGCATATATAAAAGGAGATCATAATACATTATATTATGATTTAAATAACAATAAATATAAATATTTAAAGTTATATGGTATAAATAAAGGAAAACATATAATAAAAGAATATGAAATAAATAAAATAATAAATATAATAAAAGATAGAAATGATTTAATAGTTAAAAAATTTACAAATAATTTATGGTTTATAGGTAATACAAGTAAATTTAATTTTAAAAATGAATTAGCAGGATATTTAGAAATAATAAAAATATTTGGTAATAATATTAAAAAATATACAGCAATAAAACCATTAGGTTTATATAAAAGAGTTAATATTTATGGTTTATCAACTAAAAGACATTATTATACATTTGCTGAGAAATGTAATAATACATTAGATAATATTAAATTAGACCAAAAATTATTTAATCAATTTATTGAAGATATATTAAATGTTTTAAAATTACTTAAAAAAAATCATTATTTACACAATGATTTAAAACCTGATAATATGATGTATTGTAATAATACATTTAAATTAATTGATTGGGAATTATCTCGTATGATTAAAAATAAACCAGATTCTATTATTTATGGAGGTACTGCTGTATTTAATCATCCAATTAAATATTATTTAAAAGGTATGCCTGCATTTATTTGTAAAAATTTAATGGATATTGAAATTTATGTATATAATAAACACAAATGGATTGGAAAACTTAAATGTTTTAATGAATATAAAAAACGCACTTTAGATAGTTTTGATCGTATTTTAAAATTAAATTTATCTTCTGAAAAGATGCATAAATTATTTACAAAATATTTTGATAATTATGCATTTGCTTTAAATATAGCATTTTTAGCAGAAAAAAACAAATTAAAACCACCACAAGAACTAATAAATAAACTAATGAAACCATTAGAATATCCAATAATAAAATAAAATATTATAATAAATATTATAATTTATATGAGTGCTAAATCTAAATCTAATTCTAATGATAACGTTGTTAATTTTGTTAATGAAGATGAAGAATATGATATTACATTATTTAATGATGACGATGTTATGATTAATATTAAAAAATATGGCGATTATTTAAATTATATAATAAAACATAATTCAATAGAAGGTATTTCACCAAACTTAAAAAATATAAAATACAATGATATTCTTAATTTTTTAGATAAAAATAAAAATATATTATCTTATACTGAACAAACTGCTGACACTAATAAAGAAAAATTATATAAAATTATACTAAAACTAAATATTAAAAAAAATTACTACAACAAATAATAAACTATCTATGGGATACGAAACTACATATGACGCAAAAATATCAAAAATAGTTGGAAAAAATATAAATGATTTTTATTTTGATACAAACGAAGTAGTTTATGATAATACTCATGATGATATGACATCAGTAAAAGATTTTTCAACATCAGAAGGTGGTAATATAAATAAATTAAAATCAACTAAAAAGAAAGTAAAGATTTTATATAATAAAAAAGAAATAGAAAGAACAATTTATATTAATAAAAGAGGAACAAAATATGTAAAAATTAATAAAGAATATAAATTATTATCAAAATTAAAAAAAATTTAATATTATTTTTATAATAATCAAAAAATATAAAAATATTATTAAATTTATATATTATTTACATTTAATAGAAATATATAAATGTCTTCTTCTTCTAAATTATCTGATATAAAAGAAGAGATATTTAAAATACCAATTGATATACAATTAGAAGCAGAAGCAGAAGCAGAATTAGAAATAAATAAATCAAATATAATAAAATTGCCTTTTAAATCACATGATAATGGTTTAATTATAGAAAAATTTAACCAATTTAATAATTTAACTTTAATAATAAAAACAGAACATGAAACTAAAATAATTATTTATGAAAATATAATAAAACAAAATTACAAAATAATTGACCCAAAATACGAAATATCAAATATAATAGATTATCGAAAACCAAAAAAAAATACTATTATACCGGAAAATGATTATTTAACGTATATTAAATTATCATTAAATATATTAAAATTTTTATTTAAACAAATAAAAATTTTAGAAAAAATAATAAAGATATTAAATGATAGTGATAATAATGATTATATTAAAATAATTAATTATTTAATAAATATATTAAATGATTTTATAATAAATACTTTAAAAGATAGATTATTTAAAATGAAAGTACAAAGATATGGTTATATTCGTGGTTATTTTATAACTACTTTAAACAAATACTTTATAAAAACTAAAGAAATTAAAGAAGGTATAGAAAATAATAAAATAAATATTAATTTATTAATTAATAAATTTAGAAAAGATAAAAGTATATCATTATTAAAATCAAAATCAAAATCAAGTAACGTTAATATTAGCACCGATAATTATTCTAATATATTTTTATTAATATATATAAAATTATTTAATAAAAATAAAATTAATAAATTAAAGGAAGATTTAAATAAAGTTAATGAATATAGAACGACTCAAATATCACATGTTCTAAGTAAATTTGGTATAAATAAATCACAAACAAGAAAACAAACAAAATTACCATTAAGATCACAAACAAAATCACAAACAAAATCACAAACAAAAACACAAACAAGAAACGATGTATTATTAAGTACCGCAGAAAATAAACTTAACCAGTCTAAAGCTAACGCAGAGAAAATTTTATCTAATATAATAAATAGATCTAAAATAAGATCTCAACGACCAACATAATTACTTATAATTTGAGATGTGCTTCTACAAGATATTTAATATTTAAAGGGGTATCTTTATATTGCATAAAAATAGAATTGGAAGTTATTTTATCAGTAGTTTCAATAATAATATTATAAATAGATTTAATAGTATCATCGGTTTTATTTAAAATAATTAAAGGTCTATCTTCCATAATATTAGGCGCTTTAAAGAAAGTAGAAGATAAAATTAAATCATCAATATCACCTCTAACTAAATCATTTTTAAATTTACCATATTTACCTCTATGTATAATTAAAATATTAATATTTAATAATTCTGATATAGATAATATATTAATATCATTAGTATATAAATTATTATTAGTAATAATAATTTTAAGAATATCTAAATGTTCAGCAGGAGTTTTTTCAGTATAATAATTATCCCAAAATAATTGTATAGTTTTAAATTTTTTTTTAATAAGTCTATTCCATTCATTAAAATAGGAAGGGTCACTTAAAATTTCAAACATACCAACTTTGTTTTCTAAAATTTCAGCTAATTTAATATTGCTAACTTTTTTAACTTCATCATAAGTAGTAGTAATAGATAAAAAATTAGATAACCAATTATAAAATTCAGGAATAGTATTAATATTATAATTAGAACATTTAATAATAGTCATATTAGTCCATTTACTTTTTTTATGCATAATCCATTTAGTTTTTAATTTTTCATCAGAACCAATAAAAATAGAAGGTAAATCTTCAACACTATCAATAATTTTATTATTGATAATATAATCTTCAGAAACAAATTTATTTAAATCATAAGAAGGAGTAGATTTATGAAATAATAATAATTTAGGAGGAATACCGTTTAAAAGAGATAATTGAGAAAATATAAATTCTTTATTATTTTCAATAATAATATTATTATTATATTTAATATGATATTTATTATAATAAATAATATTATTAATATAACTACGAATATGATTAATAGAAAATAAAGGTAATTCTTCTAAAATAATTCTAATTTTTTTAATATTAGGATTAGTGGAAAATAATTTAAGTAAATTATTAATTCTATCTTTTTTATTAATAGTAAGTAATTCTTTAATCTTATTATCATTTAATTTATTAATTAAAATAGAAGCAACATATTGTTGTAATTGAAACCATTTTTTAGAAGAATTATTTAAATTAGAAGATGATTTATAAATATCATCATTTAATCTAACATGAATAATATTATTATTCAAATTTCTTTTAGGAATAGTTAAAGTAGTATAATATTCGACAGCATCTTCTTTAATACCATCATTTAATTTACCTAAATCAAAATTAATATTTAAAGATTTAATTTTTAAAACAAAAATGTTAAGATCGCTAGTTAAAATATTAATTTTTAATTTAGTATCAATAATGTCATCATAAAATATAATTTTGGTAATATCTAAATTTTTAATTAAAGTAGGTAAAAAACTAATATTAATAGGATTAATAATAATAAAAATATTACCAATTGTAATTAATCTATCAATAGTTAAATCATTATTGATAACAACAGTATTAATAATAAATTTTTTAGAATTTTTCAAAATATTAGTTTTAGTCCATTGATGTAAAGTATAAATATTATTGTAAATTTTATTATTAACATCAAATGATTTTTTTAAAATACTACATTGACTAATAAGTTTTTTAATATTAGGATATTCATTTAATTTAATTAATTTTTCACCATCCTGCCCTCTTATTTTTAATTCAATAGGCTCATAAAACTTATTATCTTTTAATAACATTAAAACATTAGGATTTAAATTCATACTAGCAATAATATCTTCAAAACAAGAATAATAAGGACATACAATATTTAAATCTTTTTCAGTTTTTTCCCAAATAACTAATAAAATATTATATAAAATACTTAATAATGAATATAAATAATAAGGGGATTTATTAGTAGGAAAATTATCACTATTTAAATAATCAATATATTTAATATAACTTTTATAAATACTTAATAATCTCGATAGATTATAAGTAGGTTTATTATAATTTATATTATCTAAATTAAATAATTTTTTAGTAATTTCAAATTTTTCTAAAAATAATTTTAAATCTTTACATAATTTTATATTATTTTCAGGTATAATTGGTAATTCATCCATAAAAACTTTACATATTTCTCCATTTTCTAATGACATAAAAGTAATTAAATCTAATTTATTTTTAATATCTTTAATAAATAAATCTTTAGAATTAAAATTAAGAGAACTAGAAATAGCATTAATAATACTATCATTCGTAATATATTTAATTTTATTTTTATTATTTTTATGATTAATACCTATTCTAACAAAACATTTATCAGTTCTATTTAAAATTTTAGAACATAAAGAAAATTCAACATTTGGAAATAATAATTCATGTAATATTTGAGGAATAACACCATATCTACCAACATTTATAGGAGCGGATTGATTCATTATATAATTTTCTGCTTTAATTAAAGGTTCGCTAGTTTCTTCTGATTTTTCTGGTTTATTTAATTTATCAGATTTTATTTTTTCATTATTATAATATTTACATTTATTTAATTCTTCTTCTTTTGGTTCTTTTTTAAAACAACACGGAACACATATACCATTATCATCTGGTTTAATTAATTTAACATATCTTTTTTTATTTTTATCATTATCAAAAAATAATTCCATAGGTTCTTCATTTTCAATAGGACATTTTGGATTAGTTTCATCAGGATTTAAAGGTATTTTACTTTGAGGACACCATAAACGAGGGCATGTATAATAATTTTTAATATCAGGATTACTACCATATTCAATAACATTATCAAAATGAAAATTATTATCAGTTTTAAGTTTATCTAATTTATCTTTAGATAATACGATAGGTTGATTAATAGCTTGACATTTTTGTCTAGCATAATTATTAGCAAATAAATCTTTGTCTGCTTGTTGTAATAAATTAACAAAATAACTATGTTTTTCTTTACCAAGAGCACCACCTTTAATATCTGACATATCAAAATCTATATCATAATCTAATTTACCTAAATCAATAGAAGAAGAACTACTATCTTTAGAAGATGATTTTACGATAGGTTCTTCGATAGGTTCTTCAATAATAACAATGGGTTTTTTTGTTTTAGTTATTTTTTTAATATCGCGAGATAATGATAATATTCTAATAATCCAATATTTTAAATAATCTAATTCTTTTTCATTAGGAATATTATATATATTAATAATATAACCAGTTTTATATAATTCAATAATAACAATAGTATCAATATTTTTATCAAATTCGTTTTTTTCAACAATGAGTTCGTCGTCTAATTCTTTTTGTTCTTTAATAAGATTAATAGCATCTTCTTTTGATAAATTTAAATTTATTAATTCTAATAAAATTTCAGAATCAGTAATACCTAATTCTAATCTTGATTTAATATATTTACTGAAATCTAAACCTTGTTTATTATAATTTGAGGTTCTTTTATAAATACAATTAATAGAATATTTATCTTTATCTTTATTAATTTTAATAATTTGGAAAATATCTATAAATTCTCCTATTTTTTTAACTAAAATTTCCATATTAGAATTATCTTGATTAAATAATAAATTAACTTTAATTGATGTTTCTTTTAATTTTATTGTTTCTTTAATAGCAATTTCTAATAATTTTACTAATTTTTTTTTACTTTTATTAATATTATCCCAATTAATTGCTTGTCTTAAATCTAATATATATGAAAATAAAATTAAACCTTTTTCATCAATAGATATTTTACAATAAGTATTATTAGCTAATATTGAATATAAATTAATACATTTATATTTAGATATTTTATCTAAATTAGTCCAATTATTTAATTGTTCAATAGTTATTTTATGGTTTTTATGTAATTTATATAATATTTTAGAAGAATCATTAATCCATTGTATTAATGAAATATTATCATTTGTATTTAAATTTTCAAATATTTCTGATAATATTTTTATTTTTTTAATTTGATAATTTAAATCATATCTATGATAATGTGTATAAATTAATTGAATATTTGAAATATTATTATCTACTAATGATTTCATTTTTTTATCTCTTTTTCTATATTGTTCTATTTGTGGTATTTGTTTATCAATAAAATAATATTTATTATCTTTTAAATCTATAATATCATTATTATATATCATATTAATGTGATTATAATTAAATAATTGTGTTGTTTTATATATATAATTAATAGGTTCATTTAAATCTTTATTTTTTCTATTTATAGATTTATATGGATTAATATTATATCCATCCCATTTTACAGTTTCTATATCAAATAATATAGATTTTGTATTTGTCCATGAATATATTGGAAATTTTAATGTTTTATCAATTGTTTGAATATATAATCCAATTTTATTTATAGCATCTTCTACATTATCATCATTATATATTATATCAGGTATATCAATTCCGTCTTTTATACTGCCATCATTATTAAAAACATATAATGTTTTATTATTTTCAGAATTCCATTTATATACTTTAATTGGTTTATACGGTTTCATATTAATAATCTCTATCTTAATGTTTTACTATTTTTTTTATTTTCCATTAAATAATTAAGATGAATGAATTAGTACTTAAAGATTTTTTATATAATTTAAAAGAAAAATTTGATAATAATAATGATAATATAACTATTAATGATATTACGAATGATAATACAAATAATATAAATGATAATACTAAAAATAAAGTAATAAATAATATAACAAAATATATATATTATGGATTTTTTATATTAATAGGATTAATAATTTTAACTATAATAATAAAAACAGTATCATATTTTTCATCATTACGATCTAATTTACAACAACCACCAATAATACAACAACCACCAATAGTACAACAACAACCAATAGTACAACAACCACCAATAGTACAACAACCGGTAGAAAAACTTACAGATACATTAATATATCAAACACCTGAAAATAAAATAACAGGAGGTAATAAAAGAAAATATTATAAAAAAATAATACAAAAAAATAAAATTAGAAAATAAGTTTTACATAATTATTAAATTTATATCCGATATAAATACCTGTTAATAAACATAATAAATATATAATAAAATTACTAAAAAATTTATATATTATTAATAACACAACAATACTAATAATAATATAATCTATTTTCATTTACTAATATATATTTAGATAACAATTGCTTTATTATGACCAACTCTAATATCAGTATTAACTACAATAGAATAACCGGCTTTAACAATATTTTTACAGAAATAAACATCTTCTGAACACATATCTCTAAGTAATTTTCCGTCATCGGTAATAATTTCTTGTAATTCTCCATTAAAATAAGGATATGACATTTTTTTAAGAACTTCACTACGAACACCGAAAAATCCCATACCAGCATAATTAACAGTCATATATTTTAGACTAGTTTCTTTTTTCCATTCCTCAATAAATTCAGGAGTTAAAAATTCAAAAGTACCTTTTTTAGCAAAATATTCAGTATTCCAATCTTTAACAATAGCAAATTGAGTTAAATTAGCCATTCTATACATACCACTAACAACAGGATGAGTTTCAAGAGATTCAATTAAATCATTAACTTGTTGAGGAGTAAAGATAACATCACTATCAATAGTAATCCAATAATCAAAATCAATATTATCAAAAGGTTTTTGTTGAATACCTCTTAAAACATCTAATCCCAAAGTTTGCATACGCGCAAAAGTTACAAATGAACTAACACCTGGTGCGACGATTATATCATATTTACCGCTTTCCCATAAATTATTAAGAGTACTAGTCCAAGATAATAAAAATTTTGATGAAAAACTATCACCAGGTATTGCTAATATAATTTTTTTTCTTTTTTTATCATCAGCAACAACTGCATTATTAGTACCAACAGTTTTAGTATCAACTTCTATTGTATCACTCATTCTATATAATTATTTAAAAATATATTCTTATATAATTTTAAATAAATATAATGTTCTATTAAGATTTCCAATAATTTCATCTTTTAAATTATATAAATCAGTATTAGATATAGAAATATAGTTAGAAATATCATTTTGTAAAAAATAAATAATTGAATTTATATATGTAATTATTTCATCATCATTATATATATTAGAAATAATAATTTCTTTTTTATTTACAGCTTTAGTAAAATTATTATTTATACCAATAAATATTTCTAAAAATTTATCAAAATTACTAGTTAAATTTGATAATAATTCATCGCTTGCTTTATGACGCGCATAATTTTTAGTAGTTAAATGATAAAGATGAATAGTATTTTTATAACTAGTAAATATATTATAAACTTATAAATGATATATTATTTTTTATTTTTTTAGACATAATACTATTATAAAAATATATAAAAATAAACATATATATAATTATGTCATAAAGATATATAAAAATTTAACTATAAATATTATAGAATAATGAATTCATCATATTTATACAATATAGAAATTGATGAAAATTCACCTCGTTCAGAACAACCCTCTAATATAAATTTATTATTAAAACCTCATCAATTATCTGGATTATACAAAGCAACATTAATGGAAAAAAATGGAAAAATAAATTATAATATAAATAATACAGATTTATTTCATAATAGTAATATAAGTATATCAGGTAATATTGGAATTATTGGTGATATAGTAGGTTATGGTAAAACATTAGTAGCATTATCAATAGTAGCAGACAATAAATTAGAAAATATACACATAAATGAAAATTGTATAAAAAGTTATAATAGTTCAATAGGATATAGTTATTTTAGTATTTCTTATAATAATTATATTTTACCAAATATTCAAAATAATATGATAAATAGTACATTAATTATAGTACCAAGAGGTCCGGTATATTTACAATGGGAAAATACTATTAAAAAACATACAAATTTAAAATATTTAGCAATAGATAATTTAATATTTATTAAAAAATATTTACCAATATATAATGGAAATAATGTTAAAGAAATATATGATTATTTTAATTCTTATGATGTAGTATTAATTAAAAATACTACTTTAAAAATATTATTGGATTTTTATACAAATTCTAATAATGTTTCTTTTATTAAAAATTGGAAAAGAATTATGATTGATGAGGCTCATGATATTATATCTAAAATACCATTATTTAAATATTATTATTTATGGTTAATTAGTGGTACATATACTGAAATACCAAGAAAATTATATAATATTAGTTGTAATTCATTAGCATATACATTAAAAGATTATATAACTGATGATTATATTAATTTTATGTTAATAAAAAACAATGTTAAATATATTAAAAATAGTTTTAAAATACCTGCACCAATTGAACAATATTATACATGTAAATTAGCAAATGATATTTCTGCTATTAGAAAATTTATTAATCCTTCTATTTTAGAAAAAATAAATGCTAATGATATTTCTGGCGCTATTAAAGAATTAGGTGGTAAAAATGAAACTGAAAGTAATATAATTGAACTTGTATGTAAAGAATTAAATAGAGAATTATCTAATAAAGAAATTGAAAAAGAATATATTAATAATTTAGATATTACGCCTGAAAGTAAAACTTTAAGAATTAAAAATATTAATACTGAAATTGATATACAAAAACAAAAAATTAATGATTTAAAAGAAAGAATATCCGAATTATCTACAAAACAATGCGCTATTTGTATGGATTTTTATAATATGCCGATTATATTAGAATGTACTCACGTTTATTGTGGTGGTTGTTTATTTAATTGGTTAAAAAGTACAAAAAGTGGTAATTGTCCAACGTGTAGAAAAATAATTAGTCCATCTAATATGATTGCTATTAATAATAATGAAAATGAAAATGTTGAAATTAAACAAGAATTATTTAGTAAAGAAGATACTTTTATTAATATTATTAAAAATAAACCAAATGGTAAATTTTTAGTTTTTAGTAGAATTGATAATGGTTTTGAAAAAATTAAAATTAAAATGAATGATAATAATATTAAATTTGATTTATTAAAAGGTTCTACTTCTCAAATGATGAATACTTTAAATAAATTTAAAAACGGTGATATTAATATTATTTTATTAAATACACAATATGCTGGTAGTGGTATTGATATTAATTTTGCTACTGATGTTATTATTTTTCATTCAATGGGACTTGATAAACAACAAGCTGTTGGTAGAGCACAAAGAGTTGGTAGAACAGAACAATTATATATTCATAATTTATGTTATGAACATGAATTAAATGTAAATTTATAAAAATTATAAGGAAGAGTACATTTTAGGTTTTTTTAATTTTTTTATTTTTTACTTTAAAGTAAATTATTTTTATTTTTGAAATTTTGTAAAATGTACTCTCAGTATTAAATTGATAAGGAATATATTATATAGCATTAAGATATATCATTTATATAATATATCTTAATACATTAAATAACATTAAGATGTATTATAATACATCTTGCTACTCTTCTAAATATTAAAGAATTAAAAGGAAAAGTACATTTTAGGTTTTTTTAATTTTTTTATTTTTTACTTTAAAGTAAATTATTTTTATTTTTGAAATTTTGTAAAATGTACTCTCACTATTGATTTATAAAATTTAATAAATTATTATTTATAGATAAATATAATATTGGTATAATCGTATAATTATATATATATAATTTATGTTTATTACATAAATTTAACATAAAATCATAATTATTTAGTTTTAATTGTTCTGACCCTATTTTTTCATAATTATCATCTAATTTTATTATTATTAATTCTTGATTTTTATTTATTATATCTTTTAAATCAATTTTCCAATTTTCTTTATATCGTTTATATATATAATCAGCAACATATATTTTTTTTATTTTATTACTTAATAAAATAAATATTAAACAAAATATACTTAATCCTAATACAACTACTTTTGAATTTATTAAATAATTTATATCAGTCTTGATATCATTTTTATTCCATTTATAATTATTAATTTCATTATAATATTTTGCTGTTGGATTATTTAGTTCTTCAGTTATTAGTATTATATTATTTGTATTTTCTCTTTTTATTATTTCTTCATAATAACTTAAAGGCGGTTGTACATATTCATTATTATAATTTCCTTTAAATATATCACCACTTCTTAAATATATTGTTAAATCATAATTATTATTATAATTATAATTTATATCTCTTATTATTGGTTTAATATATTTATTAAATAATTCTTTAATATTTATATTATATTTTATAATATTTTTAATTGCTAAATAATAAAAATCATTTTCATATGTTGCTATTATATTTCTTTCTGGATAATTATTTGTATCAAATATTATTTCATTATTATTAAAAAATTCATGATAAGGAAATATAATTTTATTAAAATTATTTTGTAATCCAAAAGTTATACCATTTAATAATTGTATAATATTATTACCTAATCTACCATACCAATTAACTATATATATAGTATTCATTTATATAGTTAATTTATATTTAATTCATTTATATATAAATTAAAAATTAAACATAAAATCATATTTTTTAATGTTTAATTGTTCTGAACCTATTTTATAATAATTATTATCTAATTTTATTATTATTATTTCTTGATTTTCATTTATTAAATCCTTTAAATCAATTTTAAATTTATCTTTAAATTGATTATATATATAATCAGCTGTATATATTTTTTTTATTTTATCATTTAATAATAATATAAAAAAATAACAAAATGTACTATAACCTAATACAACTACTTTTGAATTTATTAAATAATTTATATCTGTTATAAAATCATTTTTAGTATATTTATAATAATTATTATAATATTTTGTTATTGGATTATTTAAATCTTCTGATATTAATATTATATTATTTGTATTTTCTCTTTTTATTATTTCTTCATAATAACTTAATGGTGGTTGTACATATTCTATTTCTATATTTTCAAATATATCACCACTTCTTAAATATATTGTTAAATCATAATTATTATTATAATTATAATTTATATCTCTTATTATTGGTTTAATATATTTATTAAATAATTCTTTAATATTTATATTATACTTAATTATATTATTAATTGCTAAATCAAAAAAATCATTTTCATAAGATGCTATTAAATCTTTTTTTTGATAATTATTTATATCAAATATTATTTCATTATTATTTAAAAAATCATGATAAGGAAATATAATTTTATTAAAATTATTTTGTAATCCAAAAGTTATACCATTTAATAATTGAATAATATTATTACCTAATCTACCATACCAATTTATAATATAAATTGTATTCATTTATATATTATAAAACATCAAAATTAATTTATTATAATATAAACGCCAAAAAATTAATTTTGGCGTTTTTTTTGTTTTTTTTAATTTAAAATATTGGTCTCAATATCATACAATTCATTTTCAATTTCTTTAATGTCTTTTTCTAATTGTTCTTGAATTTTTTCAGGACGAGTATCTTCACATGTCCAAACGCCGTTTTCATCATAAAACCATCTCAAATGATATACACGAGTTGTTAAAATATCGAAAATATCCCAGAAATCTTTTATTCCTTTAAATTCTTTATATATTACTTCATCTTCATCCGATGTAATAACTTTAAAAACAATGTCGTTATTTTCAATAACAATTAAACAATTATAACAATATTGTTTTCTTGAAATATAATAAGAAAATCGCAATCCATCAACCCCATCGTCAATAATAGGGTTATCATAATAACGTTCTTCATCATTCAAACAAATATTATGTATATGTCTGTAATCTAAATTATCCTGTACACTTCCGTGATACAAATAGTCTTCAATATCGTCAATCAATTCACGCAAATCAGCAGTAGTAGTCATAATCGCAGGTGATCGTAATTTAATAGGATAAATATTAATACTAAATAATCATCATTTTTTTTATTAATAGTAAATAATTAATACAAATTTATTCCTTTATAAATTAATACTGAGAGTACATTTTACAAAATTTCAAAAAAAAATATAATTTACTTTAAAGTAAAAAATAAAAAAAATTGAAAAATAATAAAATGTACTCTCAGTATTAAATTTAATATTATATAAATGATTTAATTATTGTAAATATACCAAGTATTATAGAAAATATTGAAACAAAATTTACTTTATATGATATCATATTATTACTAATATAATTTTCATATTTAAAACAAAATGCTTCAATAAAATAAGTTAAAGATGCTAAAATATTAAGAATAAAATTATAATAAAATCCTGCAAATAATCTTACAATTCCATAAGTAAAAATCCAATAAGATAATAATCTACGAATTACTAAATTTTTAGATATTTTTTTATTTTTAAAAATATTTAAATGAATATTAGATAAATAATTATTTAACCATAATATACTAATAGCACATAATATATCATATATACCATTTACAATAAATATAAATGATATAATTTTACTATACATTATATTACAATAAAAATATATTCCTTATTATATTAATACTAAGAGTATAATTTAAAAATCTAAAAAATAAAAAAAATGATATATAAGATTTAAAATATAATAATATATAATTTAAGATGAGTGATGATGATACAAAAAAAGATTTAATACAAGTAATAAATAATCATATATATTTTTATAGTGATATAAATGAATATTCAACAGTCCAATTAATTAAAATAATTAATGAATTAAATGTTTCTAAAATTAAAATTCATAAAAGTTTAGATAATACTTATATTTATGATACAAATGATGATACTGATAGTAAATATATACTATATTTACATATAAATTCAAATGGTGGTAATTTTTTAGATGGATTAGCAATTTTTGATTGTATTAGATTATCAAAAAAGGATATTTATGTAATAGTTGAAGGTCATGCGTCATCTATGGCAAGTATAATTTTATTAGCTGGTAAAAAACGATTTATAACAAAAAATTCATACATATTAATACATGAATTAAGAACATTTTTTAAAGATACTATGATGACTTATAGTAATGTTACAGATGAATATTTAAATACTAAAAAATTTATGATAAGAGTTAAAAAATTATATAAATCAAATACAACAATTAGTAGTATAAAATTAAATGATTTATTAAAAAAAGATTTATATTTAACAGCAAAAAAAGCATTAAAACTAGGATTTGTAAATAAAATAATTTAACTTTATAGATGATAAATAAAGAATTATGGAAAAAAAGATTAAATTTAGCATTATATAATCTACAATTAGAAACTAATAAAGCTAAAATAAAAATTATTGAAAAAAAAATAAAAACTTATAATGTAAAATTAAAAGAACCATCATTAAAAGAACCATCATCAAAAGAACTATCAAATAGAAAAAATTATAATTGTTTAAATAAATATAATTATAATAATGATGAAATATTTATAATGTTAAAAAATAGTATAATAAAATTTTATGAAAACGGCCCAAGAAGTAGTACAAAATTAAATATATTACATTCATTTATAAATTGTATAGTTGCTTATAAATTAAAAGAATTAAATAGTGAAATTTATAAAGATATATCAATATATTCACATCCAATAAAAGAAATAAAAGTAAATGGTTTATTATATAATAAAAATGTAGATATAACAATAAAATATAAATCACATAATATTGGTATAATTAGTGTAAAATTTATAATGAGTAATTACTCGCAAAATAATATAAATTATTTAGAAACAATGATTGGCGAAAGTGTAAATTTAAAAGCAGTTAAAAGTAAAAGAATATTTTGGCATCCTATATTTATATTTAATAAAATACCATATTATGATAATAAAAATAATATTAAAAAAAATGAAAATATAAAATTTGATAAATATAATAAATTAAATAATTATATTATAAAAAATAAAGATAAACATACTTTATTACCAGATTTTATATCTATTACAATATTAAATAATAATATTGATCTAATACATCCAAATAATATAAAAGATATAGATATTAATAAATATATAAATGATTTAATTAATAAAGAAGAACCAATAATAGAAATAGATAATAATTATAATTTTATTACAAATTTACATAATTTTTGTATAAAAGTATTAGAAAATATAATAGAAAAATATATAAATAAAAAACATTTTGATTCATTTACAATATCTTAAATATTTATTTTAAATGAATTTACACTTAATCCATACCAGTTATTAGATTTATTATTAGATATTTGTAATATTTTTTTATCATTATTTATTAATTTATTTTTTATATAATCTAATTTATATTTATCTTTAGGTTTAATCCATAATCCAGAATAATATAATTCAACATTTTTCTCAATTAAAAAATCTTTTATATTTTTTACAATTGTTGATATAAATAATCTTTTACCTTTAATTATTTTTAATGATTGTGTTCTACCATAAGAATACCAATATTTATATTTACCATTACCATTTTCTCTATTATCTAATTCTTTTTTATATTCTAATAAATATTTATATGTTAATGGATAAATTTGTTGTAAATTATTTAAAATTTTAGTATTATTATCATAAGGATATATAATTAAATAAATTTTATTTTTAGAAACTTTTAAAATATTTTTACAAGAATTTTTTTCAATAATATATTCTTTATTATTTTTTGTAAAAATAACTTGATTATTTATAATTTTATATTTTTTTATAATAAAAACATTATCTTTTAATGTCATTATACCAATTTTTGGTGACATTATATCTAATAATGTTATTTTATTAGATATTTTATCATTATTGTAATATTTTTTAATAAATTTATTTGAAATAATATTATCAGAATAATAATAAAAATAATTTTTATTTTTAGATAATATTATTATTGATGTATAGGTTGATACATTATCAAAAATCTGTAAATATTTAAAATCTATTAATAATTCTAAATATCTATTTTTAAAAATATAATTTTTAAAAAATGCAAAACTTTTATTATATAACCATGTATTTGGTACTATAAATATTAATTTACCATTATTATTTAATAAATTAAAACATTTAATAATAAAATAAATATACATATTTGTATTACCATTCATAAATTCAGGATATTTTTTTTTCATTTTTATTAAATCTGTATTATTAATATTTTGAATTTTTACATATGGCGGATTTCCTATTATATAATCAAATTTATCATTTGTTTTATAATCTATAAAATTTTGTAATATACATTTTATATTTTTAAATTTATTTGAACAATATGATATATATTTTTTATTTATATCTATACAAGTTATATCATGTTTTTTATCAATATTATCAATAAAAAATCCCATACCACACGATGGTTCTAATATTTTTTTTTTATTATTATTATCAATATATGATGTCATAAATTTAATAATTTTTATAGGCGTAAATACTACTCCTCTTTTTTTAATTTTATCATTCATTTCTCTTTTTTTATTAGAAAATCATTAGAAAAAAAAATATTTAAGATTATATAAAGATATTAATTAAATGAATAATAAATATTTAATATCATTTGATATTGGAATAACTAATTTTGCTTATTGCATATCATTGATAAAAAATAATAAATTAGAAATTATAGAATTACAAAAAGTAAATTTAAATTGTAATAAAAAAAATATTCAAGATATTATTGATATTGTTATTGATTTATTAGATGATATTACTAGTAAAATAGAAATTAATATACCATTGGTAATATTAATAGAATCACAAATGACTTCTATAATGAGAAGTATTCAAACAACAATAAATACATATTATAAAATATTACAAAAACACGAAGGATTAGATATACAAACATTATATTTATCAGCAAAACATAAATTAAATTTAATAAACAAATATAAAGATCATTATGTAAATAATGAAATTATAAAAACAAATAAATATAATCAAAATAAAATAGATTCAATATTATTTACAAAATGGTTATTAGAAAATAAATATCATAATGATAATATTTTAAAATATTATAATGGATTAAGTAAAAAAGATGATATTAGCGACGCGTATTTAATGATTATATATTATTTTGAATTATAATATATAAGTTTATTAGAATATGAATAAACGTAATAATAGTGGTGATTTAACAATATCCATATTATTATTTTTTTTTATAATAATATGGATTATATTAGGCATTTCTGCTTTTATAATGTCATTGGTATGTTTTGGATATAATAGTTCTATAAGTGAAAAAATAATAGGATTATTATTATCTATATTTTTAGGACCATTATTTTGGTTATATTATTGGTTAAATAAAACTTATTGTATTTAATAAAATTAAGATAATAACAAATTAGATTTTATAGATTTAATTGAATTTTTATTAAAAGATGTTATATTATTATTTACTATATAATCTGTTATTTTTTTCCAAAAATCATCATTTATATGTTTATTATCATTTTTAATATTTAAACATATATTATATAACCATTTATATGCTTCTGTTTTATATTTAATATTTATACTATTATTATTAAAAGGACATAAAATATTATTTTTAATTAAGCGTTCAATGTAAAATTGAATATTTTTATTATTAATACAATTAGATGGAAATAAATCCCATAAATTATGAAAAAATTTATAATTATATGTTGGACATATAATTAAATTATCAGTAAAATCAATATATACACTATTATTATCTATTACTATTATTTGCGAATTATTTATTTTTTTTTTTAATATTTTTTTAATAGATTTTTTATAAGTACCATCTGATGCTAAAATACAATTATTTCTTGTAAATATTGGTCTATTAAATTTAATATTATTTTGTTTTTCAATTATATTAATTTCTTTTAAAGCCCATTTTTTATCTGACGCGGTATATACATAAAAATAACTATTTGGAAATTTAGATTTTATTGTATTATAAAAATATAAAAAATACGGTCTTAATAATTTAGATTTTTCATGATATGCTTTATTTAATAAATTACTATAATTACATTTTATTGCATTTTTTTTTAATATATTTTCTATATTGTATATTTCACATTGAAATATACAATTACCAATTACAGTACCATCTAAATCTAATATAAATATATAATTCATATAATCTTATTCTATATTACCATTATTATTTTTCTTGTTTTATAAGGAAGAGTACATTTTATAATTTTTCAATTTTTTTTATTTTTTACTTTAAAGTAAATTTTATTTTTTTTTCAAAATTTAAGAAATGTACTCTCAGTATTAAATTATCTATTTTTATCAGGCATATCATTAAATCCTAAATAAGCAGATAATGCTGATTTTATATTAAATAAATAATGTAAAATAACAGCAAATCCAATAAATGCGATATATAATAACAATAATGATACAAAATATTGTATATAATTTCTTTTATTTTTATTATCATTAGACATAAAAATAGGATTTAACCACATATATAAATGTATTAAAAATACTATTATAAATGTTGCAACATAATCAAATATAGCCATATTATAAATTTTCCATTTTCTTATATTCATATTTACTAATAAAAAGGAAAATTAATTAAAGATAATTGAATATAATCATTATAATCACTTGTTGTACTAGGACAACTAATATTAAAATAATAAGTACCTGCTGGCATTATTGTATTTTGTAGAATAAATGTATATGAAAATCCAGTATGGTTTGATAATAAATTAAAAAAAATATTTTGAACAATAGTTGTTAATAATAAACCATTATTATTATATAATTTATAATATACATAAAAATTTCCATGACTACCTACTACATATAATGAAAAATTTGCTGTAAAATATTTAGTACCATTACCAACATTAAAATAAGAACTTTGTAATCCACTGGTCCATATACAACTATTATAATTTATTATTTGAAAACATGAAAAATTAGGACTATTGATATTACCATTTACATTTAATGTATCAATATTATTATTTATACCCAAATTTGTATTACCATTATAATTTAATAATAATTTATTAGTTATAGTAAATCTACCAGTATATAATTCATTTACTTGCGATTGTGTTAATATAATATTTTGATAAAATCTTAAATCATCAATATATCCATTCCAATAATAAGTACTATTATGTAAGCAACCAATATATAAAGTATTATTAGTATTTAATGCACCTCCCGAAATATAACTATTTAAGTTAATTGGATATCCATTTCTATATATTATTCTAATATTATTAGTAATATTATAAGTACAAACAATATGTACCCACGTATTTAAATCTAAAGAATAAGAATTAAAAGAAGTTGCATCATCGCCATAAAATCCAAAATACCAATTATTATTATTCATACCAAGAAATAATGATTGTCTATTATTTAAACTAGAACCTAATCCAAAAGCATAACATGTAGATGATTTAGGATATAGCCATACACTTATACTAAAACTCATATTATTTAAATTAAATCCACCAGTAGTTATTGATAATGATTGAGAACCATTTAAATTTAATGATGTAACACCTTTTATTCCAGTTATAGTAGTAGGACTACTATTTGCGGTTAATGTATAATTATTACCACCAGAATCTGTTGTTAATACAGTATCAAATTTATACCATGCTATTGGATTAATTAGTGTATTATTAGAATCATATAAATTTGGATAAGAATTATCGTAATATATTGTATTATGGTATAATTGATTAATTTGTGATAATGTTAAAACAGTATTATATATTCTTATATCGTCCATATTTGCATATGAACCTCTAACACCGTCTCCAGAATAACCTATACAAAATGTATTATAATTTTTTAATGTAACACCAGTAGATCCATTTGCAGATGAATTTAATATACCATTTATATATAATGATGCATTTACAGGATTTGTATTAGTTAATGTTAATGTTAAAAAATACCAAATATCTGCTATAATAATATTTGTAGTTGTAATATTAACATTCCATGTAGTATTTAATGCAATAGCAACGCCTATTTTATTATCAGAATTTGCATTATAATCAAATTGTATAGATGGTAAATTATTGGCTGTATCACCATATGAACATAAAGTATCATAAGTATTTATAGACGCACTTGGAATTTTAAACCAAAAACTAAATGTTAAAGGTACATTTTTATTTAATGTAGGTGTTCTATAATAATTAGCAGAACCTGTAAAATATACAGATCCGTTTCCTCTCATATACATAAGACTACTATAAGTACCTCCTGTTCCAATAATATTTAATGTATTATTATTAATACTTGAATCTAATGTTAAATTATTATTATCAAATTTATACCATACTATTGGATTAATTATATCATTATTAGTATCATATATATATTGATAATTAATATTATTACTTGTTAATAATGCAGTACCATTATTATAAGTAATATTATAATTACCTTCAATATTACTTAAAGAATTTGTAAGATTACTATTAAAATATAAAAAATTATAAGTATTTAAATATATAGAATTATTACCAATATAATCATTAAATATTAAATTTGAATTCCATAAAGTCCCTGATGATGATATAATAGTTGATGTTGTTGTATTATTCATTAATGATTTAACTAAATTATTTACTGAATTACTATTAATAAACTCTTGTGAATATAATTGATTACTAGAAATATAATTTAATGAAACTGAATTACTATTAATAAACTCTTGTGAATATAATTGATTACTAGAAATATAATTTAATGAAACTGAATTACTATTAATAAAATCAAATGGTTTATCAATAATATTATTCCAATTAATATTAGTTATATTAGATCCAGAACCTATTATATCAATCGCATTAATAGTACCATTTACATCTAAATTATAATTTGGATTTACAGTATTTATACCAACATGTCCATTACTATTAATTAATAAAGCAATAGAAGTATTATTATTATAAAAATGTACAACATCATTATTATTTCCAGATTGTGTAACTATTAAAGAAGTATGAGTATTATTATTAGAAACCTGTAATTGTTCAGTTTCATAAGTAGTAGTATTTAAAGTAGTAGTATCACCAATAACATATAAATTAGAAGTAGTTAAATCCCCAATAACAGTTAAATTATTATTATAAGTATTATCAATAATAAATTTATTTTTAGAACCTTCAATAATAATATCAGTATTTTGAATATTATTTAAAATATTATTTAAATTATTAGAGGATATAAAGAATGATGTAATATCTTGGATAGAATTACTATTAATATAATTTTGATCAATAAGATTATTAGAGGATATAAAGAATGATGTAATATCTTGGATAGAATTACTATTAATATAATTTTGATCAATAAGATTATTAGAGGATATAAAAAATGATGTAATATCAATAACAGTATTACTATTAATATATAAATATTGTAAAGCATCAAAATTATTTAATAATCTGATAATATTATTATTAATATTATCAATTTGATTATTAATAATAGTAAATTTACCTAAAAAATTAGTTATATTATCATTAGTATTAATAATCTGTGTAATATTATTACTAGTAGTATGAAAAGTATCAACTAAAATATTATAAATAATTTTATGAGAAGGTGAAAACCATAACATATATTCTGTATTATTATCTAATTGCCATCCTTCTGTAGTAAATGTACCATCGCCTAAATCAATAGGCGCACCATCATTAATAGTACTATTTTTAATTTTTTTAGAACCTGAATTTTGATTAGATATAATTACAAAACAATTATATATAACATCAATATCAGTATCAGACCATGAAGTTAAATTAAAAATATTATATTGTATATTATCAATAATAAAAGACTTAGCAAATTCTGAAATTTTAATTTGAAAATACCAAATATCAGGATAATTTAAATATCCTTGTTGTAATTCAAATTTAAATGAAACATTATTATCAATAACTTCAATATTAGGAGATATAGTTAATTGATCAAAATTATTAACATATAATTTAGTATTATCAATTAATAAACTAATTGTATTATTATTAATATTTAAAGGTGTTTCATAAACATTAGATAATAAAGAAGAAATAGTATAATCTCGTTGTGATATAGTATCAAATCCTAAATTACTAAAATAATCAAAAGCATTATTTGAATTAATAAAACCATAATTTAAAGTAATATTAGATAAAACATTAGAACTTACATAAAAATTAACAATATCATCAATTGAATTACTATTAATATAATTTTGATTAGATAATACATTAGAACTAATAAAAAAATCTATAATATTTTGAATAGAATTACTATTAATATATTGTTGATCAAATAAATTATTAGAAGAAATTAAAAAACTCATAATATCTTCGATTGAATTGCTATTAATATAATTTTGAATTTGTAATAAATTAGAAGATATATAAAAATTTACAATATCTTGAATAGAATTACTATTAATATATTTTTGATCACTTAGATTATTTGATGATATTATAAATGATGTAATATCTTGAATTGAATTACTATTAATATAATTTTGTTCTTGTAATACATTACTTGTTATAAATATAGTAGGTACATCTATTAAATTTGTCCATTTTATATCAATTATATTAGAACCAGAACCTATTATATCAATAGCATTTATTATACCATTTACATCTAAATTATAATTTGGTTTTACAGTATTTATACCAACATGTCCATTACTATTAATTAATAAAGCAATAGAAGTATTATTATTATAAAAATGTACAACATCATTAGTATTTCCAGATTGTGTTACTATTAAAGTAGTATGAGTACCATTATTAGAAACTTGTAATTGTTCAGTTTCATAAGTAGTAGTATTTAAAGTAGTAGTATCACCAATAACATATAAATTAGAAGTAGTTAAATCACCAATAACAGTTAAATTATTATTATAAATATCATTAACAATAAATTTATTTTTAGAACCTTCAATAATAATATCAGTATTTTGATCTAATACATTAAAATACGCTGTTAAAACATCAGTAATAGAATTACTATTAATATATTTTTGATCATTTAAATTATTAGAAGAAATATAAAATGATAATAAATCTTGAATTGAATTACTATTAATTAAATTTTGTGTTTGTAAAACATTAGAATTTATATAAAAAGATATAATATCATCAATGCTATTACTATTAATATAATTTTGTGTTTGTAATACATTTGATGATATATAAAAACTAGTAATTTCTATAATAGCATTACTATTAACTAAATTAACTTCAAAAATATTAGATGAAATATAAAAACTT
>Ga0247840_10001080_pt1 | contig 54679 bp, 41 predicted proteins | sample LaCruzMarch2015__FD_192404 | JGI IMG/M metagenome (GOLD analysis project Ga0247840, IMG submission 192404) | Freshwater microbial communities from meromictic Lake La Cruz, Castile-La Mancha, Spain - LaCruzMarch2015_17m | ecosystem: Environmental > Aquatic > Freshwater > Lake | place: Spain... | reverse complement strand
TACTTTTAGCCAAATGGTATCCACTTGATTAGGGGATAAAAAAAACTTGCAGATGAAGTGTTTAACTTCTCCTGCAAGTTTTTTTTAATTTAAGGCGCCAAATAGAGGCACTTTTTCAGTGCCCTCCCGGCAAGGGGTGGCCTTTTGAGTGGTTCATTGTCCGGTCTTTATTCGGTCCGGGTGAATTTCCTGATGTCACGAATGACGTTATCTTGCATTAATTTAACGAAATATGTTCCTGGCCTGAGCTCAGAAAGGTTGAGGTCCAGCTTGTTGGCTCCTCTCATTGCCTGATCAAAATCCTGACTTAATACCTTTATTCCCAGAAGGTCATACACCTCAAGACGGGCCTGGGTCGTTTGGGTCATCACAACTTCAACGGTCAAAGTATTGCCGGCAGGAACAGGATAGAGTTTTTTAATACCCGGCTTTTCAGGTTTGTTTTGTTCGCTTACAGCAGTTGCACCACATTGACTGAAATAGGTGTTAAAGCCTGTTGTATTCGGCGGATAATTGACATCCCAATGCACAGTCCTGTCAGGGCAGATAATGGTGTAAGTTGGATAGCCAGTGAAAGTAAAAGCATTGACATAGAGGTTGATGGCCTGGTCGCTATTGCCCTGTAAGCCACTGGCACAGGGATTCGAAACATTGTTGGCAATTTTGTAGGCATCAACTTCCGCGTTAGAATCTCCATTGTCAAGACCCCAGAAAGCGATGTCGCCTGTGCCTGCACCATGATTCTGAAATGCCTGTTCGATAATCGGAGCATATTGAATGCAATAACCACAGGTAGTATAGAAAAAGTCAAGAAAGACTGTTTTTCCCTGATCCAGCGTCTTGAATAAGTTAAGCGTATCACCCTGTGTAGAAATGACGGTAAAGTCAATGGCAGCTGTCGTCGTTTTTGCTGCAGTATTTTGTGTTGAAGGATCCGGGCTCTTGCATTTGTTCTGAGCGTAAGCCTGCTGCAGGCCCAGGAAAAGGAATAAGGCAATAAGAATCCTGAATTGTAATGTTTTATTCATAATGATGTTTTTAACAGCCGTTTACATCTTATGTGACGTGTGAACGGGCACTAAGTTACATCAAAAATGTTGCCAGAATAATCAAGCCAGTACCTGCTCCAGGATTTTCCTTGATTTTATTTCGCCAAATCCCTGAAGATGAATGCGATAGTAATCCATTAAAGCCACTAATAATTGTTTTTTCTGCCCGACAGTAATTGTCACATCTGCCATCGTTAATGGGCTCAGGCAGGTAAAATGGAACAACAACTGGCTGAGTTCTTTCGACAAATATTGCTGGTGAATGGGTGGGGTATTGACGTAAAGTCCTTCCCGTAAATCGAACCAGGCATGATTTTGATCGAAATTGTCGTTGGGGAAAAAGCCCAGGAAGCGGGAGAATTGTATACAGAACCAGATGTGAAATGTCCCGAGATGGTCCTCCACTTCATCCAGCAAAACGATGGCAGTATACAAAAACTCAAAAAGCTCTTGGTTGGGTTCTTCCTCTTTCAGGGCTTTGTAAACCACTTCATTGATGAAAATGGCAAGGGAGCTTTTCCGGATGTCGAAGGGGATGTGTGCAAAGGCATAAGCCGGCCTCAGCTCGCGGATGTGTTGAATGTCAGCTGTTTCTTTGTGATAAACGACGAGTTCAAGCAAAGAAAGGTGTTGCAGCAAACTTGGGCTGATCAGGGGTTTTTTCTTTCTGACACCTTTGAGGAGGTAAGTTTGTAAGCCGAATAAGTCTGTATAAACCTTCACAATGACGCTGCTTTCAGCGTAGTTGATCTTGTGCAGAACGATGCCTCTGGTTTTATGCAGGCTCACCCTTCATTTAGTTTTTGAAGAGGATTTTGGAAACATTGGTTTCTGAGCCATCCTCATTGGTGATAAACACGAGGTAAACCCCTGTTGAAGCCCTTCTTCCATCGAAATTTCTGCCATTCCAGATGGCTTGTCCGCCTTCTGCAACAGTCTGGTAGATCATGGTGCCACTGATGTCTGTGACTTTCACGCTGGCATTTTTGACCAGGCCTTTGATTGCGATTGCGCCATCATAGCCGGGTTCGACAGGATTGGGGTAAACCAGCACATTGCTGTTGGTTTCACCACCTTCTGTAGCGGTCCCTTTGTAAGAAACGATTCCTTTGTCAGTGCCAAAGAATACTTCACCACTTTCCGGATCAATGGTAATACAGGAGATACTGTTGGACAGCAAGGGGCTGTCTTCGGCAGTAAAATGAAAAAGCTGTTTTGAACCATCAGCAGACATAAGGAATACACCTGCCCGTTCAGTACCGAACCATTTGCGGTTGGCTCCATCTACAGCAATGGCAGTAACGGCTTCTGTTTCAAGAAGATACTGGGTATAGCCTCCAATGGTAATAAAGACCCTTTGGGCATCATAATTCTGTCCGCTAAAGACACTTTCAGGTGCATAGAAAACGGCAACTCCTTCATCCGTGCCAAGCCATACCTGTCCTTCTTTGTCGCAGGCAATACTCAGCACCCTGGCACCGGGAATGTTGCCCTGGTTGGTGACATTGGTAAGGATTTTGGCCCTGTCGTCATTGGGGTTGTCAAGGGTATAATTGTCGGTATACACCAGTAGGGATTTTCCGCGCAACAAGACCCATTTCTGGTTGTAATTGTCGATAATCATGGCCCCCATATCGATGGCCGTTGCACCCGGGTAAAGTTGCCCGAGGTTAAAAGACTTCCATTCGCCATTGGAATACTTTCTGACACTCAGCACATTGGCACTGCTGGAGTTGGCAACCCAGAGGTTGTTGTCGCCATCGAAGGCAAGCCCTCCGATCCAGGCATTCCAGTTGGGATAAGTGGATGGTGGTAAGAGGGTGCTGTTGGTCCCGTTGAAGACATTGATTTTCTTGCCATTGAGGAATTCTGCAAGACCCCAGCCCCAGGACCCGGCATAGACATGATCAGGGTTTGTCGGATCTACAGCCACGGTCACAAAATCCCGTATGGTATCCAAACCCTGGTCATTCTGACGGTAGGCACTTGCCCAGCTTCCTTCCTTGAAATAATATACTGCACCTCCATCCCAGTTGCTACCCCAGGAGGAGTTCCTCCCACCCGGTACGGCAACCATATGGCCACCGGAAATATCCATATCAAAGACTTTGACACCGGAAGGCCCATTCAGCAATACCCTGTTGAAACCCCAGGTGTTGAAATTCTCAACCAGTCCTTGTGCCTGATCAGCAATCCAGAGGTGCCCATCTTCTGACAAAGTAGCATCCAGGGGTTGTGGCGCATAATTGGTATCATCGAGGATGTAGGTATAAACACGGTTGATGAGGTTGAGGTTGGTGTCCTTGAGCTCGACGTTGTCGACGTTGACGACCATCAGCTGATCCCCAAAGGCTTGGACAGCATGACGTGTGGAGGAATTGGGTTTCTCAACATAACCCCAGCTTCCGTTGTGCTGGATGAATAAGGTATCGGTATTGTAAGCCAATCCAACAAGGTTGGTCACCAATTGATTCTTGAATAAAGTGATAGAATTGTACTTCCCATCAGGATGAGGATTGCTTTCATCATGGGTCCAGGATGCATAATTCGACAAATTCGGGCTGTTTACCGGGGCATGATAAATGCCATTTTCTGTGGCAACATAAAAACGCAATCCATCACTGACGAGGTCATAAATACTCAGTGGTGAGCCATCCGGACCCAGGTAATAGGTGTCCTTGATCTCCATGCGGTCGAGGTCGACAACCACCAATCCGAATCCACAGCATAGGTAAGCATATTGATCATAGATCACTGCCTTATAAATGGTCTTGTTGCCCAGGATGGCTTTGCGCTTGATGTCAGGGAGGTTGGTGATTTTCCCTTCATGGATCAAATCAATATTGGCGTTGGCGTAAGTAACGATCAGCGTTTTAAATGCATTGCTGTAGGCAAGCTTGCTCAGGCCGATGTCGGACAGTCCGTTGACTTTGGTGAGGCGGGCAACACTATTGTCGGTCCTGTCATAATGAAAAAGGCCATAAGGCGTGGCAGCATAGATCTGACTGCCGGCTTCAGTAACAGAAATGCAGTTGTTATAGGGGAGATGTTCCCTCCAGTCACCAATGGCAAAGCTCTGTGAAAACAAAGTCCCTGCCTTAACCAGGAGTACAATTGCGAGAAAAACCCGGGTAAAATGCTTCATTCTTTCTTTCGTTTCAGGTGCAAACCTAAGTATAATTATGACAAGGCTGATATACTGGATCCTGGAAAAAATGCGAAGCTATTATTTCTTAGATAGAGTAATACAACGACGAACATCTTCGTTTTTTTTCGCAAACCTGATCATCTGCGGGATAACTGATTTTTGAATGTTTTATTGTTAGTCCGCTGAATCCTGTGCATGCAGCTTGGCCTGAAATCAATAAAAAAGGGTGAATTTGTCGTTCACCCTTTTTTCTCTATTCGTTGCGGTCTTGTTCGTTTTCTTTTTTCTTTTTGATGATGATGACTTTTTCATTTCCGGGTTTGCTGCCTTCGCCCTTTTCCATCATGATTTTCTTTTGCATTTTCATATGGGGTGGTGGCGGAGGTGGCGGCGGAGGCATCAACATCATGTTCTCATCATTGGTTTCAATGGTGATGCGTTTGCCGTGCTTTTTATCCTTTACCTCGAATTTTGTAATCTGACCCCAGGGTGTCATTCCCATGCCCCAGGGAAAGGTCTCATTGGCCCTTTCTATGCCGGGACATGCAATGTTGGGATGGGCATCCTCCATACCCGGAAACATCATCTCCATCTGCATGGCCCTGTGATCAGGCATGTCCATTTCCTGGTCATCCATCAGAACAATGGTCTGAACCTCCTGGGCAAGACTGTCATTGCCTTCCATGTCGCTGGTCACATGAACCGTAATTTCCCGGTCCTGTCCATCTTCTCTCTTCAGTGATCTGTCAAGTTCGATTTTCTTGACAATCATTTTACAGGATGGGGCGTTGTCGACTTCATAGGCAGTATCAATTTTTACAACATTCCCTTTGTCGTCTTCTTTGATAATGCGGACCTCCACACGCGTTTTTTTCTTGTCCTTAATTTCTTTTTTCGACTGGGCAGTGACTCCTTGCATGAAAAACCCCAACACGATAATGATCAGGGTAAATCTCAGGATCCGCACAATGGCATCAATGTTTTTCATAGCAGTTGATTTTTGTTTGGTCAAAGCTACGACCGATAACCTTAAATTGAAGTTAAACTCCAGTTAAAAAAGGTTAAGCTTTGCCATTCTTACTTTCTGACAATTAGTATTTTATACCTTTGTATGATGAAAGTGAAATGGATATCTGTCCTGATTGTTTTTGGCAGTTTAGCCCTTTTGGGAATCATTGTGGTTCAGTTGAGCTGGATCCGCAATGCCATGGACATCCGGCAGGAGAGCTTTAATACGGCAGTCAACAATGCCCTGGTGAAGACTGTCGAGAAGCTTGAAAAGAAGGAGGATGTCGTTTACATCACCGAACGGCTTAACCTTGAAATGGATAGCATTCCGCCTCCCCCACCCATGCCGCAGTCAGGGCTGAACCAGGACAGGGGAGTAAAGGAACGCTTTGATTCTGTTATCATCATCCGCCATACTGAGATAGAGAATCGCCATGAATATCTCCCACATGGCGGGATGCCTCCCCCCGGTTCCGGGCCTGATGAGAAAAAACAAATGCTGCTGAAGGAAATCAAGCGTTTCGACCGCAAAGTGCAGAAGATGAACGATGTCATCAGGGAAATCATCGTCGAAGTGGAAACCAAAGACCAGGGCATCGAGAACAGACTCGACACTTTCAGCCTGCAAAAGGAGCTCTACAAGGCACTGCTCGACAACGGGATTCGCATTCCTTATGAATATGCCGTTGTCACCCTGAATAAAGCCGCAATGATGAACCTGCGTTCTCCGAATTTCCTGGATGAATACCTCAAAAGTGCGTATCGTATCAGCTTGTTTCCCAATGACCTCATTGCTGAGCCCAATTACCTCCTTGTGTATTTCCCCGGACAGAAGGCCAATCTCATGAAATCCATGTCATTGCTGATGACTGCATCCCTCGTCTTTACACTCACCTTACTTATTGCCTTTGTAGTCACCATTCTGGCCCTGCTCAGACAAAAGAAATTGTCTGAGATAAAGACCGACTTCATCAACAACATGACCCATGAGTTCAAGACTCCACTGGCCACCATCTCCCTGGCTGTCGATTCTATCAACAATGCCAAGGTCATCGGGGACCCGGGCATGATCAGGCAATATACCCAGGTGATCCGTGAAGAAAACAACCGCATGAACACCCATGTTGAACAGGTGCTGCAGATGGCCCTTTTCGACCGCAGGGAGTTTCGCCTGGATTTAAATCTCAGCGACCTTCATGACATCATCCGGAGATCTGTGGAAAGTGTCAGGCTGCAGCTCGAAAAACGACAGGGCACGGTGAAGCTGGAGCTATTGGCCGAAAATGCAGTCATCATGGCTGATGAAGTGCAGCTGATGAACTGCATCCTCAACCTCCTCGACAACGCAAACAAATATTCTCCCGAAAAACCAGAGATCTCCATCTATACCCGGAATCAGGAGAAGTCGGTCATCCTGGGTGTGAGCGACAAAGGCATTGGTATGACCAAAGAAACCCAGAAAAGGATTTTTGAAAAATTCTACCGTATCCCCACCGGGAACATCCACAACGTCAAAGGTTTTGGCTTAGGACTTAGTTACGTGAAAGCCATCGTGGATGCACATCGTGGCACAATTCATGTTTGGAGTGAAACCGGGAACGGCTGCCGGATCGAGATCACCTTGCCCCTGCCCAAAGAAGACAGAAAAACAACATCCCATGAATCCTAAACTGAAAATACTACTGGCTGAAGATGATGTGAACTTTGGTTCTATCCTTAAGTCATACCTGGAGTTGAATGACTTTGAAGTCAGCTGGAAAACCAATGGTAAACTGGCCCGAACCGAATTCTTCCAAATGACCTTTGATATCTGTATCCTTGATGTCATGATGCCGGAAATGGATGGATATACCCTTGGCCGTGAGATCCGGACCAGTGCCCCCAACATGCCGATTATCTTCCTCACAGCCAAGACATTGAAAGAGGATATGGTGCAGGGATTCGAACTCGGTGCTGACGATTATATCACCAAACCCTTTGACTCTGAGATCCTCCTGCTGAAAATCAAAGCTGTCATCCGCAGAAATCAACAGCAAGGCGCTGCAAAAGAGAGTTTTCCGGAGGAGTTTAAGATCGGTCAGTATGTTTTTAATTACAAACAAAGATATTTGTCGCTTGCCGGGAATAAACAGGGCGTGACACCCAAAGAAGCCGAACTGCTGAAAATGCTGTGTGAGACCGGTGATGAAATCCTTCCCAAAAAAGAAGCCCTGATGAAGATATGGGGTGATGACAGTTATTTTACGGCACGCAGCATGGATGTCTTTATGGCCAGGATCAGGAAATACCTCAAAGATGACCCCAGGGTGGAGATCCTGAGTGTACATGGCAATGGCTATCGCTTAATCAACAAAACCTAAGCAAAAACTGTTTGATTTCAGTAAACCTATTTAGCCCTTACCTATTGCGACAGAACTAAAAAAATAGGCATTACCTTTGCCTATCTAAATTAAACGACAAAGCTTTGAATCCGCCTTTATATTATCGCCTTTTATCCCGTGTCGTTACACTTGGTGAACTCGCCTTGGGCGGTGATAACCCCATCCGTATTCAGTCCATGACCAACACAGACACCATGGACACCCTTGCTACTGTGGAGCAAACCATCAACCTTGTGGAGGCGGGTTGTGATTATGTCAGGATTGCAGCACCCGGCATGGCTGAAGCGGCTAACCTATTGATGATCAAACAGGAACTGAAGAAACAGGGATATGCTGTGCCTTTGATTGCGGATGTTCATTTCAACCCCAGGGTGGCAGAAGAAGCAGCACGTATCGTCGAAAAGGTCAGGATAAATCCGGGCAACTATGCCGACAAGAAACGCTTCGAGAAACTTGATTTTTCGGATCAGGAATACAAGGAAGAGATAGAGAGAATTGCTGAAAGGCTGAATCCCCTGTTGCGGATATGCAAAGAATATGGCACTGCCTTGCGCATCGGGGCCAACCATGGTTCTTTGTCTGATCGCATCATGAGCCGTTTTGGCGACACCCCCCTGGGCATGGCTGAATCTGCCATGGAATTCCTCAGGATTTGCAACAGCTTTGGCTTTCATAACCTGGTCTGCTCTATGAAGTCCAGCAACATCAAGGTAACGACTTTCGCCACACGACAACTGCTTAAGCTAATGCAGGATGAAGGCATGAACTACCCCATCCACCTGGGTGTTACAGAAGCGGGCGACGGCGAAGATGGCCGTATCAAATCTGCAGCCGGTATCGGAGCCTTGCTCGAAGATGGCATCGGCGACACCATCAGGGTTTCTCTGACCGAGGACCCCGAACAGGAAATCCCGGTAGCCCTCGCCATCGCCGACAGGTACAACAAAAGGAAGGGACCCTTCCGTGACAGGATGGAAATCCCTGAAGACCTTCCCTATTTTACATACGAAAAAAGAGAGAGTCTTAAAGTCAACAACCTTGGCGGCGGACAGCAGGCTGCTGTCATCACTTCCTGCTCAGGGATAGCATCTTTTGAGTGTTCCTATTTCTCACACAAAGCCTTTAAACCGGATTTTATCTACAATCCGCCACATATCGTGACCCTGAAACACCCTTCTGAGATCAAGGAAGTTGTCCACTTCTCGATATGGGATCCGGGTTCTGTGGCCTTCCTGCCTTTGTGGGATGTGCACAACTACCTCAAGGCCAGTGTGCGCTCCACTGTTATGAATTTCATCATGGTCACTGCTCCTTCCCTCAGCCCTGAACTAATAGAGGCCGTGAAAAAAGACCCCTATGCTGTCTTTGTGTTCGAATCCCATTGGGCCAGTCCTGTGCGTTCAGTGCGCGCCATGTTCAGCCTTTTGAAGCAAGCGGATTGTAAAGCGCCTGTCTTCCTCAACAGGGCCTTTACCATGCCCGACATCGACCTCCTGGCCTTGTATTCTGCTTCCGACCTGGCCTACCTCCTCATCGACGGCCTCGGCGATGGCATCTGGGTTGAAGGCGAGCCTGATGCCCTTTGTAAATATCCAACACAGACTGTGTTTAATGTCCTTCAGGCAGTCGGAAACCGTATCTATAAAACGGATTATATTGCATGTCCTTCCTGTGGCCGGACACAGTTCAACATACAACAGGCGCTTAGCGCAGTAAAAGATCAGACGGCTCACCTAACAGGGCTGAAGATCGCAGTCATGGGCTGTATCGTCAATGGCCCGGGCGAGATGGCCGATGCCAATTATGGGTATGTCGGTGCCGGAAACGGGAAAGTCAACCTCTACAAAGGAAAGACCCTGATCCGCCAGGGAATAGAAGAAGATGTCGCGGTTGAAGAATTGGTGAATCTCATTAAGGAAAGTGGTGACTGGGTCCCTGAAAAATAAACAGGGTAAACCACTTCCGGTGTTAGCATTGTAAGAAAAGCATTCCGCCGTCAGGATGGATTTTTCAGACTCATCTTCAGCCATAAAAATCCGATTACCCCTGCCAGCAGGGAAGCCACAAGTATCGCAATTTTTGCATTGTTGATGAGGTCTGCTGGCTCAAAGGCCAGTAAGGTGATGAAGATTGACATGGTAAACCCAATGCCACCAAGTAATCCGGCACCAATGATGTTTTTCCATTTCAATCCAACGGGAAGGCTGCACAGTCCCATCCCAACACCAACAAAGGAGAAAAGCCAGATGCCAAGAGGTTTGCCAACCACCAGGCCGGCCATGATCCCGAGGCTGCTAACATCACTTAAGCCGCCGACCCATCCCGGATCTATGGCAATGCAGGTGTTGGCGATGGCAAACAAAGGCAGTATGAAAAAGGCGACAGGTTTGTGCAGAAAATGCTGCAGGATATAGGAAGGTGAGCGTTCTCCCCCATCACGGAAAGGAATGGCAAAAGCCAGCAAAACACCGGTAATGGTGGCATGAACACCGGAGTTCAGCATAAAATACCACATCAGTACACCGCCTGCCAGGTAAGGAATCAGGCTAAGCACTTTCATCCTGTTCAGGATTAACAACAAGCCGAAGATGCCCAGGGCAATAAATAGATTCACAAAAGACAAGGATGTGGTGTAGAAAATGGCGATGACCAGGATGGCTCCCAGGTCGTCAATGACGGCCAGCGCGGTCAGGAATATTTTTAGGTTAAGCGGAACCCGCTTTCCCAGGAGAGATAGGATGCCTATGGCAAAGGCAATGTCTGTTGCCATGGGTATGCCTGCCCCGGATTGCGAATTGGTCCCGAAATTAAACATCAGGAAGATTGCTGCAGGGATCAACATACCACCGAGGGCGCCAATAATCGGGAAAGAAGCACTTTTAAAATCAGAGAGTTCGCCATGGTAGATTTCACGTTCCAGCTCCAGACCGATGAGCAGAAAAAAGAGGGTCATCAAGCCATCATTGATCCAGTGGACAAGGCTGTGTCCAAACACCTCGGTATGCCAGATGTTGACATAATCAACCTGCCAGGCGGAATTCGCAAGGATGAGTGAAAGAAATGTGACGAAAATCAGGATGAGACCACCCGCTTTCTCACTTTCGAAAAACTCATTGAATAACTTGCTTAACATAATGGTCATTTTATGATGGAATCAGTAATCCCTAGTTTTAATACACCTTAAGGTCTATCCCCAGACATCACTGCCTTTGCAGAACCCCCGGAAATCACAAGGGTAAGGCTTTTCGCACTGTTCGCCCATTCTGATGGAAGGCAAACGTCGCATACTGAGTACCATCTTTTGATTAACGACTTCTTTTCTGATAAAATCCTGCTTCGAAAGAGCATACGGCAATACCGATTCCATCTGGAAATAGTCAGCAGCCGGCTCAGGGTTCTTCGCATCATACATGCGCCTGGGATAGATGATCTGGATGTCGGCAAGGTCAATTCCACCTTGTGTAATGATATTATACTGAAAGGCTGCATCCATGCGATACACTTCCTTAATCTCCATCGAACTCTTTACTTCGTAGGCGATCCATTGTCCCTTGTCCTTGACGAGGATGTCCATGAGCACGATGGCAGCATCATATTCAAAGCCGGCTTCATAGATGATGTTCACGCCATTCTCTATGAGTTCTTTGGTTTTGGCAATGACACGGTTCACCTGAAACATCTTTTCATCTTTGGCCATGACACCACCGGGGAAGAGGTCCTGTGCCATGTCACCCACATTATGCCCCCTCTTAAAGCGCTGTTGTTGCTCAGCAGAAAGCGGATCTTTGACATCCTGGTGATACTTGTTCAGGTAAAGCGACTTATGGCACTGAAGTCCACGGATAAAAGATGATTTTGAAAGGACATGTTTGGCCATGGATGTGTCTTAGGCGATAATTACATTCAAAGATTGGGGGATCATCTCGAATCGGAAAGGTGATTCTCCCAGGGCTTCACCATCGACTTCTATCCTGCATTCCGGCTCGGAAGTGATCTGTATGGATTTGCCGGTATAAGTTACGACTTCTGGTAATTCAACAAAAGATCCGTCGTAAAGTTTATTCACAGAGCGCATCACTTTGAGTCTCGAGATTTTTTGAATGATGCTGAGGTCGAAGATGCCATCGTCAGCAGCCGCAAAAGGCAGTTGTTTCATGCCTCCGCCATTGTAGGAGGCGATGCCCAGGGTCATGCTGAAAACCTCATGATTGTATTCTTTCCCATCTATTGTAAGGGTCATCCGAACGGGCTTATAACCCATTAATGTTGTGAAGATATGGTATTGGTATTTCATGGGGCCCAGGTGGCCTCTTTCACGATCGGCAGTGACTTTCCTGTTCACCTCGGCATCAAAGGCCATCCCGCACATATTGATAAAATACCATGATTTCTCTTCCTGGTTTTCCTGGTAGAAAACACGGCCAATGTCGTGTTTCATCGTTTTTCCCTTTGGGATGAGCCGGATAGCACCCTCATAGTCAAAGGGGATCCCAAAGGACCTGACCCAGTCATTGCCGGTGCCAACAGGGATCATGGCCAGGGTGACAAGCCCTGGATCAACTGCTGTCTGGGTATAAATGGCATTCACGGCTTCATTCAGAAAGCCATCCCCACCCGCAATAATGAACTTGCGATAACCACCAAGCAGGAAATCTTGTATCAGTGTGATGGAATGTCTTGCATATTCGGTGAAATGATGCTGGTAGCGAATTCCTTGTTGATCAAGCAATTGCGAGATTTTGCCCCAGTCATCACGGCCTTTGTGATTGCCTGCCATGGGATTGATGAGCACCATCCAGTCAAAGGCAATGTCCTTGTTGTTTTCCATGGGATCTACCATATGTTATTCAGATGTTTGGCCACATCTTCAGCTTTGATGGCATGCATACAGGCACAACTTCCGCCCTGACGGCAATCTTCGCATTCTTTTTCAAGGACGAGATAATTGGCTTTCTTTCCCAGTGGAGCCCATCTTCCGGGGTGCATGGGGCGAATGGGTGGATAGATTCCGATGGCTGTCTTCCCCAAGGCTGCTGCGATGTGCAATGGGCCGGTACTGGCCGCCACCAGGGCATCTGCTGCTGCGATGAAGGACATCAGTTCCTGCAAAGTAAACTTCCCTGTCATGTCAATGATGCCGGGCAAGTCACAGATCCCGGACCGGCGGATGACTTCGCCTTCTTTTGCCGTTCCTGTGATGAAAATCCTGAATTTCTCCATGGGCAACAGGCCAGCCAGCGCTGAGAAGTTGTCAAGACCCCATTCACGGGCACTGCCTGCAGAAAGCGGATGAAGGATGAGGTTGCATTTGTCGTGATGCAGCAAGGCCTGATGCTCAGGTTGCAAGGGAAGTATGCCGTTCAGACCGTAAAATGATGGAATATCCTCGAGGCTGAAAGGTTTCCTGATGCCAATGCCTGCCAGTAGCTTCAGGTTAAGCTGGGCTTCATGAAGCTGGGAACGCCTGCGGCTGATGGGGATGAGCTGGTTGCAGCTAAGCCAATGGTAGAGCCTGCCAGTGGTGCCTATTCTTTTCGGGATGCCGGCTTGCTTCACCAGTGCAGCAATTTCCTTGTTGGGGAACACATGGATTGCGGTATCAATCCGAAGTTTACGCAAAACTTCTGGATCATTTTTATACGTGTTTATGTCGAGGAAGTGATCGATGTGGCTGCAGGCTTCGATCAGGGGTCTGGTATATTCTTTGCCAAGAAAAAAGATTTCTGTTTTGGGATAATGCTGTTTTATCACGCCCGCCATGGGCAGTGTAAGCACCACATCGCCAAGGCTATCGGCACGACTGAGCAGGATACGGGAAGGCAGCCTCATCGTATGGGTGATTTATGCTGATCCCACAGAGCTTTGAGTTTAGCATATTTCAGCATGGTAGCCCAGGCCGAAAGGGAACAGATCAGGAAACCGGTATAACCATCGAGGATGCCGAGTTTGAGGAAATAATCGCGGCAAAAGCGCACAGGCAAAGAGAGAACGATTTTCAAAATCCCGGCTTTCCTTCCCTGAATGTACAATTCGTGGGAGGTGAGGTCTGTGAAATGATTGATCTGATGGAGGTGCCCCTGGATTGAGTCATACGAAAAATGCAGCAGATCACCTTTAAGATGTCGGACTGCTTCTCCTGCTTTCATCTCCATCTTCTCGTGGATCTTAATCCCTGTCCAGCTGGCAGTCCTGCGATCTGCCATACGCAGCTTCACATCCGGATACCAGCCACAATGCCGAACCCAGGCGCCACAATAATTGGTGAGCCTGTTTAAAGAATAGCCATCGTGGGTCCAGTTTTCCTTGACTTCCAGGATGCTCTTCCTGAGCTCAGGAGAGAGCACTTCATCTGCGTCTAACGACAAAACATGGTCATTGCCTGCCTGGGCCATGGCAAAATTCTTCTGGTCGATATAGCCTGTAAAGGGATGTTGTACAAAACGGGCGCCATATTCGCGGCTGATTTCTTCTGTTTTGTCTGTGGAAAAAGAATCCACCACCACAATCTCATCTGCTACTCCCTGAAGCGATGCAAGACAAGCGCCGAGTTTTTTCTCTTCATTCAGGGTGATGATGACAACAGAGAGTTTTTGCATGTGATTTGGCTTGGCAGGCAAATATAACAAGAAAAACCCATCGACTGTTTTCCTTTCTCCTCCGGGTCTTATGCTAAATTACCTTGTTGCGCCACTTTCCATATCTCAGATACAGCACCGATAAAATTCCCATAATCAGGAAGTAAATGTATTCACTCGTCCAGACAAACTCAATGCTTTTCTTGAAAACCAGGGCGATGACATAAACATAAACCAGGTAAATGAAAATGGTGATGAACTCTATGCCCATGGCAACATGGGTGTTGGCAGTGCCGCTAACGCCGCTGAAGATGATTTGGGAGATGGAGAATAGCAACAAAGCTCCGGTGATGACATACAACGATGGTAAGGTGTTGGCAATCAGCATCTGGTCGGCAGTATAGATGCTGAGAATAGCCCGTGGGAAAAGTACAGACAGAACCACGATGACCAGGATACAGTAAAAACTCAGGCTGGCGACTTTGCGGATGATTGGCATGACAAATTCGCTTTTTCCGGCGCCGATGGCATTGCTGACGAGGGTATTAGCGGCTGAACTGAAGGCCCAGATGGGCAGCATCAAAGCCATATAGGCTGAACGTATGATGTTCGAAATGGCCAGGTCGTGTTCACTCATTTTTTCAATGATCACAAAAAAGGTGAACCATCCACCGAGGCTGACGAAATACTGCAACATGATAAAGATGGAGATTTCGAGTGTTTTCTTGATGACACCCAGGTCGAGTTTTTCGAAGCGGAAGATGCCATATTTCAGCAGGTTTTCCTTGCGGATGGTGATGGCAAACATAAAAATGGCGGACACGCCTTCTGCAATCGAAGCTGCAAGACCTGCCCCGGCAATGCCCATGCGCGGGAAGCCCCAGTTGCCAAAAATCAGCAGCCAGGCCAGGATGATGTTTGCCAGGGCCATCATTATGGCAGCCCACAACAACATACGTGTTTTGGCGATACCCACATAAAATCCACGGAAAAGCCCTGAAACAAAGGCAAAGAAGATACCCCAGATACGGTAATCCAGGAATTCTATGCTGGCTTGTGCTACTGCAGGCGATTCGATAAACCTGTGCATGAACAGGGGTGCACCCAGCTTCACCAGGAAGAAAATGCCGATGGCCAGGATAAAAAGGAAATAAAGACTATGGTCGAAGATGCTGCCGACATCACGGTAGTTTTTCTCTCCACACCTGCGTGCTATCAGGATCTGTCCGCCCATGCTGAAGCCGAAACCCAGCATAAACAGGGAGAAGTAAAAGATGCCCGCGATGGCCATAGCCCCGAGTTCTACTTCCCCGACCCTGCCCAGAAAGGCAGTATCTGTGATGTTGATCAGGTTTTGGGCGACAAGGCTGAGGATGATGGGATAGGAGATCGCCCAGATTTCCTTATTGGTAGGTGCTACTTTCAAGGGTGTATCAGGGTTTTATAGTGAACTCATCCCAGTCGAGGCCGACATTGAATTTCTCGCGTACCTCCTGCAAGTCCTGCCAGCTCAGGCTGATGGTGGCTTCACTGTCCATGTTGGGTGGGATGCCCAGCATGCGCGTGCCTTTGGCATCGATGATGACGCTATCTCCTGAATGTGGGATTCCTTTCCCGTCGCGGCCAATGCGGTTGACGCCTGCCACATAGGAGAGGTTTTCAATGGCACGGGCTGTCAGCAGGCTCTTCCAGACATGGCTGCGTACTTCAGGCCAGTTGGCCAGGTAGATCAGCAGGTCGTATTCATACATGCCTGCTTTGTAAGTATTCTTTGACCAGACCGGAAATCTCAGGTCGTAACAGACCAAAGGACAGATCCGCCAGCCATTGAGTTCGACGATGTGTTTTCTGTTGCCCCCGCGGAACTGCAGGTGTTCGCCGGCCATGCGGAAAAGATGGCGTTTGTCGTAGGTGTCGACATTGCCGTCAGGCCGCATCCACACCAGGCGGTTGTAGAAATTTACCCCTTCGCGGATGATGAGGGTGCCGCTGATGACACAGTTCAGTTCTTTGGCTTTACGGCTGAGCCACAGCATGGTAGGGCCTCCCGGGGGTTCTGCAATGGATTCAGGCTCCACGGAGAAGCCGGTGTTAAACATCTCTGGCAGGAGGATGAGATCCTGCATGCCGCGGTAGTCGCGTAATTTTTCGTCGAAGCGCGCAAGGTTGCCGATGGGGTCTTCCCAAAGCAACTCGGGCTGAAACAGGGTTATCCTCAGATCTTGCATAAGATTTCTGCAGCTTTTTCGAGGGTTTCGTCTTTTTTGGCGAAACAAAAGCGAAGGACTTTATGGTCGGACTTCTGCTGGTAAAACGGAGAAACTGGGATGGCGGCCAAACCGAATTCACGGGTCAGGCGGTTGGCAAATTCTGTGTCTTTTTCGGCCGAGACAGCACTATAGTCGAGCAATTGAAAATAGGTGCCAAAGCTGGGAACGATACGGAAGCGACTGCCTTCCACAAGTTTCACGAAATAGTCACGTCTTTCCTGATAAAAGGCAGAAAGACCGGTATAATTTGATTTGTCCTCAAGGAAATCAGTGAGGGCATATTGAATAGGCGTATTGACAGAGAAGACGATAAACTGATGTGTCTTGCGGAATTCTGTCATGAGGTTTTCAGGGGCTAACACATAACCCATCTTCCAGCCAGTGGCATGGAAGGTCTTCCCAAATGAACCAACCACCAGAGAACGGCGCGCAAGCTGGGGATAACGGCAAACACTCTCATGACGGAGGCCATCGAAGATCAGGTGTTCGTATACTTCGTCGGCCAGAATGAGGATGTCGGAATTCTCAGTAATGGTGGCGAGGGCTTTCATGTCAGCTTCACGCAACACACTACCGGTAGGGTTATGGGGCGTATTGATGATGATCATGCGGGTGCGGGAGGTGATCATCTTTTTCACTTCATTCCAGTCGATATGGTAATCGGGGAGTTTCAGCTCAGCATGTTTCACCATGCCGTTGTTCAGCTTGATGACAGGGGCATAAGAGTCGTATGCAGGCTCAAAAATGATGACTTCATCATCTTCACGAACGAAAGCTTCAATGATAGAAGAGATGGCCTGGGTGCCTCCGGCAGTGATGTTGATTTCTGTCTCAGGGTCATATTTGGCACCATACATCTCGTTAACCTTGGCAGAGATGGCCTGGCGAAGTGGCAGGATACCCGTCATCGGGGCATACTGGTTACGCCCATCCTTCATGTATTTGTAAATGAGATCGATCAAAACAGGAGAGACCTCAAAATCAGGGAAGCCCTGACTGAGGTTGATGGCGCCATGTTCGTGCGCAAGCTTCGACATAATGGCGAAGATTGAAGTGCCGACATGGGGAAGTTTTGAGTTGAAGTTACCGGGAAATTTTTCCATTCAGATTTTAAAATAGTCTGCAAAGGTAACTTATTATCCACGATTTGAGGTATTACACCTTAGATAAAAGGGAGATCTTGCTCAAATGAGTCCTTGTTCAGGCGGTACAGGACTCCCTTTTCCGAGAAATCCATCACCAGGAGGTCCAGACTCAGCAAGTTAATGAGGATGGTTTCAGCAAGGAATTTGGGGATGTCAGCCACCTTGCAGAAACCGCTGAAACTGATGCTTTCATGGAGCGCAAGGTATTTCAGCAGGAATTCTTCTACCCCCGAAAACTGCACTGTCGTCTCAACACCTTCCTTCTGCCGCTCCCATACCTTCATTAAAATCTTGTTGGCCAGAAGATTCTGGTCTTTGACTCTGATGTACACCAGCCATTTTCCATCAGGCTCCAGGGCAAAATAGGGACGTTTGTTGCCGGGATTGATGATAATCTCAACCACTGTTTTGGGTCCGACCTCCCATCGGATGGCCTTGAATTTCACAACAGGCCTGCAATACATCTCTGCCGCACCCTCCAGCATAAAGATCTCTTCCTCAGAGCGTACGCCTGCAATCGCACCATTGTCTTTGACCCCAACCAATAGCCTGCCGCCATCGGTATTGGAAAAAGCGACCATGGTCCGCGCAATTTTGCGTGCATCGGAGATCTCAAATTTGAAATCCAGCTGTTGGTGCTCACCCTCACGTATGAGTTTCTGTAGGTAATCCATGAGCACAAAACTAAGGAAAGGGAGTATGCATGATACATTCGGATCTTAAGTATTTTGTATCTTCGTAAGCTATAAAACCACTCATCATCACGAAAACATCCCTATGAAAAAACTCATCATCTCCATGGCTTCAGTAATGCTGATTGCCCTGATCTCATGTCATCCGATGGAAAAAAAGGACAAATCCACTGTTTATTATATCAGTAAAGCTAAAATCGGGGAGGTCACCAAAACCTTGCTCGATAAATATGGCAGTAATGCCAGCTTCCGTATCGAAAAGGGAATAGCACGTGTTGCAGCGCTTTGGAACAAGACTGATGGCAATGAAAAAGACTTTGAACAGTTTTGTCTCAGCCAGTTTGTGGCTTCTGAAGCCGGGGTCGACAGCCTCTTCCTGAAGTTGCAGCGTAATTTTGAGATTCTCAACGGGCATTTTACTGAGATTACCATGGGAATGAAACAGCCACTCGACCTGGATCTTGGCCCGGTTCAGCCTGTCGATGAGATGTTTGGCAGCTTCACAGCTTCTGCACACCTTTCTGATGACCTCTTCGCCAATAAAATCGCTTTTATGGTCATGCTGAATTTCCCTTTTTATTCTTTGCAGGAAAAAGATAGCCTCGGTATGACCTGGTCCCGCAAACAATGGGCTTACGCCAGAATGGGGGATTATTTCCTCTCCCGTGAACCTGCCGACAAAGTCCAGCAAATGTCCAAAGCCCTAACCGATGCAGATTCTTACATCTCTTCCTACAACATCTGCATGGGGAAACTCCAGGATAAAAACGGCAAGACCTGGTTCCCGGCCGACATGAAACTCATCACCCACTGGGGACTGCGCGATGAACTGAAATCGCATTATGCCGACAAAGAAGATGGACTCGCAAAACAAAAGGTAGTCTATGCCGTGATGAAACACATCATTGACCAAAGCATCCCGCAAGTGGTGATCAACAACCCGGATGTCAACTGGGATCCTTTTGAGAATAAGGTAAGTAAAGAAGGCAAAGCGCTGGAATTCAAGCCAGAGCCGGATACACGCTATGCCAAGCTCCTGAACAACTTCAAAGCCGCCAAAGCCCTCGATCCCTACAATCCCAATTACCCAACTTATATCGACAGGGCTTTCGACCTCAACATGGAAATCTCACAGGCTGAGATTGAAAAACTGTTTACGGAACTGCTTTCTTCACCACAATTTAACCAGGTAGGCAAGCTTATCGCAAAGCGTCTGGGCCGCCCCTTACAGCCTTTCGACATCTGGTATGACGGCTTCAAGTCCCGCTCCAGCATTTCTGAAGAATCCCTGAACAAGATGACGACAGAGAAATATCCCGACATCGCCACTTTTCAGAAGGATTTGCCCAACATCATGGTCAAGCTGGGATTTTCACCCGAAAAAGCGGCCTCCGTTTGTGAAAAGGTACAGGTTGACCCGGCCAGGGGCTCAGGCCATGCTGCCGGTGCTGCCATGAAAGCTTCCAAATCCTTACTGCGGACACGTTTTGCAGCAGGAGGCATGAACTACAAAGGATACAACATCGCGATTCATGAGTTTGGCCATAACGTAGAGCAAACTGTTACCATACAGGATGTCGACAATTATATGATGGCAGGCGTGCCCAATACTGCTTTTACTGAGGCTGTTGCGTTTCTCTTCCAGGTACGTGACCTCGAGTTGCTGGGCATCAAAGACCCCAATCCCGACAAAATGAACCTGATGGCACTCGATCATTTCTGGATGTCATGCGAGATCATGGGCGTTTCCCTGGTCGATATGAAGGTATGGAAGTGGATGTATGCCAACCCCAAGGCCAGTCCCGCCCAGCTGAAAGAAGCCGTGATCGCGGCTTCCAAAGAAGTCTGGAACCAGTATTTCAGCCCTGTTTTTGGTAGTAAGGATGAGTCCATCCTGGCTATCTATTCCCATATGATCGACAATCCACTCTACCTTCCCAATTATCCTGTCGGTCACCTCATCAGCTTCCAGGTGGAACAACAGGTAAGTGGCAAGCCTTTGGCTGATGAACTCCTGAGGATGTACACCCCTGGCCGGTTGACGCCCAAAGTATGGATGCAGCAGGGCGTTGGAAAACCCATCTCTGTCAGCCCAACGCTGATTGCTGTGGATGAAGCACTGAAAGTGATAAAATAGTCCGGAGGCTGGATTTCTGCACTATTCTGCAAAATCCATCACCCATTTTTCTATCACTCCCGGGAAATGGGCATGTTCTAAGGTGTGGATGCGGGCAGCCAGGCTGTCTGCATCATCATCATGCAATACAGGACATTGCTTTTGGAACAGGATCTCCCCTTCATCATATTGCTCATTTACCAGGTGGATGGTAATTCCACTCACGCTTTCTTTTGCAGCAATCACAGCCTCATGCACAAAATGCCCGTACATTCCTTTGCCTCCATAGGCAGGCAACAATGCCGGGTGGATGTTGAGGATTTTTCCGGGAAATTCCTGGATAAGGAGGTCCGGCACTTTCAGTAAAAAACCTGCAAGTACAATGGCGTCGATTTGATATTCCTGCAATTTTGAAATCAGTCCTGCAGGCTCCCGGAATTCCCCGGCAGTGAACACCAGGGCCGGAATTCCAAGCTTCTCTGCCCTTTCAAGCACATAAGCATCTGATTTGTTGGAGATAATCAGGCAGATCTGTATCTCCGTATGATTTGCAAAATATTCTGCGATGCGTTGTGCGTTGCTTCCGTTACCGGAGGCGAAAATGGCAAGCTTATGCATGGGGTTTAGTTAAAGACTTGTTTGACAAAAGCTGCATCAACAGCAGTTCCATAGCCCTGGGCCAGCTGAAGGTTTTTTCGGGCCTGGATTTTGTCCCCGGAATTAAAACAGGCATAGGCCAGATAAAGATGAACAGAACCTGGATTCTTGCTGAGTGGAACTGCAGCAGTATATGCTTGTATGGCTTCTGTGTATTTGGCGGATTTCATATAGATACGCCCGGCCTCGATGTAGGCCCAGGCCTGGTTGCTGTTCATGGCAATAAAGGTCTTCAGGTCACGCAGGGCTTCCTCGTCACGGTTTGTTTTGTTGTATACCTGAATGCGTGTTTGAATGGCATTGGAGAAGTTGGGGTCGAGGGCGAGTGATCGGTTCAGGTCTTTCAGCGATGCCTCATAGGACTTCGCACGGTAATAAACCAGGGCACGGTTGGCATATAGAGAGGCATCTTTGTTGTTTAGTACTTCTGCTGTGCTGTAATCAAGCATAGCAAGGCTGTCTTTTCCCAACTCAGAATAGAGATTCCCACGGTTTAAAAAACCTTTGAAATTCTTAGGATTGATCGCGATGGCCTTGTTCATGTCGAGCAGGGCAAGGTCGTATTTTTTCTGGTATAAATAACTGATTCCACGGTTTACATAACTCAACACAAAATCTGGATTGATCCCGATCGCTCTGTTGAAGTCCTTGATGGCAGCCACTGTGTCATTCAGGTTGCTGAAACAGATGCCACGGTTGAGATAGGCGAGGTAGTAATTGCTGTCGATTGCAATGGCAGCGTTGAAATCGTCGTATGCCTGCTGTACCTGCCCCTTCGACATATAATCCATGCCCCTGTTGACATAGGCCATGGGCACAGGATTCCGCTTCAGGATTGCCGTTGTCATGGTTTGGGAATCTTTCCATATCCTTGCCTCTACATTGGCCGAAATGCCTAAGAACAGCAGGTAAGCCAGACCAATGGCATAGAACAGGGGTGCAATTTTAGTCTTCGCATACCGCATCCAGAGAAAGCCCAGCACCAGCCCAAAACCAATGATGGAAACATATACATAACGGTCTGCCTTAACGACCTCACGGATGGTGGTCATCGGCACCAGCAGTGGCAAAGCGAGGTTCGCCAGAAAAAACAATATGCCGGTAAATACCCCTTTTTGTCCTTTGCGCCAGGCATACCATGCCAGTACCGGAAGCAGGATCAGGAAAAAAACATAGAAATACAGGGCCGGACCCATCGCTTTGACTGCAGCTACAGGATAAAAGGGCGACAAGTTAAAAGGAACAAGTGTCTTGAAAAAATAATGACTGAGTGCGTAACCGCTGATGGCGATTTTTTCGGGAAAAGCAAAACTCATTGGCAAAGTGGAGGGCTTGCCGGATGCTGATGCCGCCAGCGTTAGCAGTCCGAAAAAGATGGACCCTGCAAAAAATGGAAGCTTCTCCAGCCATAATTTCATCTCATTCCATTTTCTTCCATGGAAGTAATCCAGAATCAGCAAACTGATGGGCAGGGTAACGGCCTGTTCTTTGGAAAGACAGGCGCCCACAAAAAACACCAGGGATAAACAGAAATCCAGCACTTTTGATCGCTCAAGGTATCGCTGATAAAAAATCAGGGAAAGCAGGAAAAACATGGCATAATAACCAATTTTAAAGGCAGCAGCAGCCCAGGCAATGGATTCGACATTCATGGGATGCAAGCCAAAGACGGCAGCAGCCAGGATAGCCGGAAGGACCTGTTTGAACAATGACCTGGCCAGGACAAAAACCAACATGACATTTGCCAGATGTAGCAACAAAGAAAAAATATTGTACAAAGAGGGCTCAAATCCCACAAAACTATGAATGATAGCCTGCGTCAGGGTAGGGATTGGAGAATACTGCAAGTTGTAGAAATGTGTGAAGAACTCTCCTGTTTTACTCCATTGGAAATCCGTGATATAGGGATTCTCCAGGATGTAGGTGTCGTCATCATAATTGATAAAGCTCTTGTTCAGGGCAGGGACATAAACAATCAGCACCAGTGCCATCACCAGTGTAATCCACAAGGGTTTGATTTCGAAAGTAGTGGAGGCTTGCCTGCCCGATGACTGGCTTTTTCTGCTTTGTTCTTTTTTCATACTTGCTGAAAATTCAAATTATGGAATTAAGCCGATTGAACGTTCAAATTCAGGCTTGATGACAGCTCCCAGTTTCTTTGCCTGGGATACATCCGCACGGGCTTTTTCTAAGTCTCCGGTCTTGGCATAAGCCTCGGCCCTGACGAGATACGAAAGCTTGAAGCCGGGATTCCGTTTTACCACATCCGTGAAATCTGCAATGGCACCCGCATAGTCCCCCGAATTCTTCTTTATCCTTCCCCGCTCATGCAGGATGTTCAGGTTGTCCGGCTTTATTGCCAGGTAGGAATCCAGGTCTTTCATGGCTTCTGCCGGCTTGTTGAGCTTTTCAAACAAAATGGCCCTGTTCATGAAAGCATTCTCAATGCGGGGATCCAGGCGAATCGCGTCATTCAGCGCTACCATCGCCTCGTCATACCTTCCTGACCTGAAAAATACCGCCCCTAAGTTGGCATTCACCATCGCATTGCTGGGGTCCCGCTGCAACACCTCCTGGTAATCCAGGATGGCCAGACTGTCCATCTGCAAATCGAAATAGACATTACCCCTGTTCAGGTATAGCTTGAAGTCCTTGGCATTCAGACTGATGGCCTTAGTGTATTCCTGCATTGCAAGGTCCAGCTTACCCATCCTGCGGTAACATATCCCGCGGTTCATGTAAGCCAGGTAGTATTTCCCATTGATCGCCAGGGCTTTGTTGCAATCCTCCAGGGCTGAGGGGAAATCCTCACGGCTAAGCGCCAACTCTGACAGATTGATATAGGCCATGGGAACAGGCTGGTTTTTAATGATGTTGTTCAGCATGCTTTCACTGTTCTTCCAGGTCTTTACCTGGGCCTGGGTCAAACCGCCCAGGACCAGCAGCATCAGCAAACAAATACCCAACAGTATGGGCCTGAGTTTCGGATATTGCCGCATCAGCAACACCAGACCGGAAGCCAGAAGGACAGCAATCCCAATGACAGGAAGATACATGTATCGGTCGGCAACGATGGATTCACGCACGGAGACAATCGCAAGTAACAAGGGAAGTACGAGATTGATCAGGAAAAACAATAGCCCGGCAACCAACCACTTATTATGCCTGCGGATGCCATACACCAGGGCAATTGCCAATACAGCGACAGTCAGGAAGTTCAAATAAAACACCATGCCGATCAGCTGGATGTCAGGCACGGCATAGTTTAACCATAGGGGCGCCGGAACAAGGGCATGGGAGAAATAGGTGCTGAGGGCATGTGCCCCATAACCCAGCTTTTCTATCAAAGAAAATGGCGTCGATTCCATCTGATCTCGCCCCTGACTGGCTGCATACAAAGTCAGTATGCCAAAAAGGATTGAAATCACCAGAAAAGGGATTTTTTCTAAGCAGGTTTTATAGGATTTGAGATCTCTGCCGAGGACATAGTCCAAAACAGGCAATACGACACTCAGCACCACTGCCTGCTCTTTGCAAAAACAGGAAGCCAGGAAAAACAAGAGACTCAGCACATAGTACACTGTCTTCCTGCCTGCCGTATAGCGAACATAAAAAATCAAGGAACTCAGGAAAAACATAGCGAACAGGCCGATTTTGTAGGCAGCCGCAAGCCATGAAACAGCTTCCGCATTGACAGGATGAAGCCCGAATATGGCCGCGATGAACAATGAAATCCAACGTTCTTTACTGATCAGAAAAGCCAGCAGAAACACCAGGAAAACATTGATCAGGTGAAACAGTATCCCTATAAAATTATAATAGACAGGCTGTAACCCGCCCAACTGCTGTGTAAGTCCATAGGCAAGGGTAGGTATGGGAGAATACTGCTCCTTATAAATATGTGTGAATATGCCGGGAATCTCCCCCAGGCTGAAATTTATGACATCCGGATTTTCGGTAATATAGATGTCGTCGTCATAGTTCAGAAACTCCTTGTTCAGCCCGGGGGCATAAGTGACAAAGACAATAACCATCAATCCCAGTGCCAAGAGATAGGATATGAACTTCCCTGAACCTGCCTGAGCTGAAAGATTCCCGCTGTTTTTTAATTGCCTCTTTTTCGGGTTCTTCATGGGGCTGTAATCAAATGACTTCTTTAATAATATATAAGGGACGTGCTTTTATTTCTGTAAACACCCTGGCGAGGTACTCTCCGATGATCCCCAGGCTGATGAGCTGAATACCCCCGAAAAGCAAGACTACCAGCAACAAGGATGTCCAGCCTTCGATGGTGTCGCCGGCAAAATGACGGTAAATTGCATAAACAGAGTAAAACAGGCAGGGAATTACTGCTGTCATCCCCAGGTAAAGAGAGATTCTTAAGGGTTTGGGAGAAAAGGAAGTGATGGCATCCAGGGCCAGTTTCATCATTTTACGCAAAGAATATTTCGTAGTGCCACTGAATCTTTTGGGAGCTTCATAATCAACATAAGTTTGCTTAAACCCAAGCCAATTCACCATTCCACGGGTGAAACGATCACGTTCGGGCATGCTTTTCAGGGCTTCAACCGCTGTGCGGCTCATGAGCCTGAAATCGGCAGAGCCTGCCGGTAGGTTGACTTCCGACAAGGACCGCAACAAGCTGTAAAACATCCGGGAGGAGAGTTTCTTCAAAGGCCCGGCACCAGCGGTATCCAGCCTGCTGGTGTTGACGATGTCATAGCCGCTGCGGTATTTCTCGTACAGCACTGGGATAAGTGAAGGCGGGTGCTGCAGGTCGGCGTCGAGACTGACTACCACTGCCCCCCGCGACTTGTCGAGCCCGGCCATCAAGGCAATCTGGTGGCCGAAATTCCGGGAAAGAGAAATGCCTTTGGTATGGGGATCCGCTGCGGCAAGCTTCTTCAGGATCTCAAAAGAGGCGTCAGTGCTGCCGTCGTCAACAAAAATTAACTCATACGACAAGCCCATCCCCTGCATGACCTCACTGAGCTCTGCATGCAGGCGGCTGAGGTTCCCTTCCTCATTCAACAAGGGGATTACGGCGCTGATTCCAATGTTTTCGTCCATATTATATTGCAGAAAAGCTAAGATGATGGCAATATTAGTAAAAATCCACCAAAGCAGCCCCGGTTCTTGTGTCGGGATTATATCTTGTTGATAACATGTGATTTACTGTGCTAATTTTAGGGTAAAGTGAATTTTTTTCTTGCATGTAAGTGAATATTATTAATTTTGCTCTCCCAAACCAAAAAAAAATATCATGTCAGACATTGCAGCAAGAGTTAAAGCCATTATCGTTGATAAGTTAGGTGTTGATGAGAACGAAGTTACCATCGAAGCCAGTTTCACCAATGACCTGGGCGCAGACTCACTCGACACCGTCGAACTCATTATGGAATTCGAAAAAGAATTCAACATTGCTATTCCGGATGATCAGGCTGAGAAAATCGGTACTGTAGGAGAAGCAATTACCTACATCTCAAGCAACGTAAAATAAGTAATTTCCTTTTCTGATGCAGCTCAAGCGTGTAGTTGTTACCGGTCTGGGCGCCATAACACCCATAGGCAATTCTGTCCCCGCTTTTTGGGATAGCCTTCTTAAGGGTGTTAGTGGTGCTTCACCGATCAGCCGTTTCGATGCTTCTAAGTTCAAAACGCAGTTTGCCTGTGATGTCAAAGGTTTTGACGCAGGCGAACACTTTGACCGTAAAGAAGCTAGGAAGTACGACCTTTATGCCCAATTCGGGCTGGTCTGTGCTCATGAGGCAATCCTGGATTCGGGCATCGACCTTGACGCTTTAGACAAGGACAGAGCCGGTGTAATCTGGGCTTCCGGAATTGGTGGACTAGGGACTTTCTCTGAGGAAGTCACCGCCTTCGCCCTTGGCGATGGCACTCCCAGGTTCAACCCTTTCTTCATCCCGAAGATGATTGCCGACATCACTTCCGGACATATCTCCATCCGTTATGGCCTCCGTGGCCCTAACTTTGCCACTGTTTCTGCCTGTGCTTCTTCTGCCAACTCTGTCGTTGATGCTTTCAACTACATCCGTTTAGGAAAAGCCGAAATGTTTGTCTGTGGAGGCTCTGAAGCAGCCCTCTGCCCGGCAGGTATCGGCGGTTTCAATGCACTGCATGCCCTTTCTACAAGGAATGACGACCCGACTACGGCTTCACGCCCTTTCGACAAAGACCGCGATGGTTTTGTCCTGGGTGAAGGCGGAGGCGCACTCATCCTCGAAGAATACGAACATGCAATCGCTCGTGGCGCTAAAATCTATGCTGAAGTTGCCGGTGGAGGCCTTTCTGCTGATGCTTACCATATGACAGCCCCTCACCCTGAAGGTCTGGGCGCTATCAAATCTATGCGTGATGCCATCCTCGATGCAGAAATCCAACTGACCGACATCGACCATATCAATACCCACGGGACTTCAACACCCCTTGGCGACGTGGCCGAAACTTCTGCAATCATCTCCCTCTTCGGTGAACATGCCTACAAGATCAACATCAACTCTACCAAGTCGATGACTGGTCATCTCCTGGGCGCCGCCGGTGCGATTGAATCAATTGCCACGATACTTGCCGTTCAAAACGACATTATTCCGCCGACAATTAACCATTTCACCGACGATCCTGAACTGGATAACAAGCTGAATCTCACGTTCAACCAACCCCAAAAAAGACAGGTAAATTACGCCATTTCCAATACGTTTGGCTTTGGTGGCCACAATGTCTCTGTCCTTTTCAAAAAGTACAGGTCCTGATTGAACCTTAACCGATTTCCGGTACTCTTCCTGAAAAATCCACGCGACAAAGCTCTTGCCCGGGGAATCAGGAATATCTTTGGCTTCACCCCCGGAAATATCTTCCTGTACAAACTCGCTTTCCGCCATAAGTCGGCTTCTGTCGAACTGAATGCCAATACCCGCATCAGCAACGAAAGACTTGAATATCTGGGCGATGCAATCTTGAGCGCTGTCGTAGCCGACTACCTCTTTAAGCTATTTCCCCTCAAAGATGAAGGCTTCCTGACGGAAATGCGCTCTAAAATGGTCAGCCGGGCCCAACTCAACAAACTGTCGCAGAAACTCGGCCTCTCTACTTTCATAGAATCTGCACAAGACGGCCAGAATCAATTCAAATCCATGATGGGTGATGCCTTCGAAGCTTTTATCGGGGCATTATACCTCGACAAAGGCTACAAATATGCCGCCCGTATCATCGTCGACAACATCATCGGGCAGCATTATGACCTCGATATGCTCCAAACCACTGAGTTTAACTTCAAAAGCAAACTCCTGGAATGGTCGCAACGCGAAAAAAGACCCGTGGAATATGTCGTGGTGGAGGAAGGTGGCCGCAGTCACAAAAAACAATATACTGTAGAAGTCAGAATTGAAGGCGAATGCATCGCCAAAGGCATAGATTTCTCTATCAAAGGTGCTGAACAGAATGCCTCGGAAAAAGCTATGGTAGCATTAAATTTCTGAGCAAAGCGATTCACTGGGAGTATTTTCTTTATTTTTACGCTTTCCTATTCCTCACCTATGGCAAAGAAATTTACCCTGGATTCACAAGCTGAAGAAGAATTCCATATCCTTGGCATTGCAACACAACTCAAGGACTACCGGCTATGCCATCAGCTGAACAAAAACCTCTATCTCGAATTCGAAAAGATAGACGACCTGAAAGCAGAACTCTCCAGTCCTGACATGCTAGGTAATTTCTCCTTTTACCGTTACCAGAACCCGGAGAACTTCATCGATTTCTTCCTCATCGCCAACAAAAGCCCGGATGGTGTTTTACTGCCGGATCTGCGACAGGCTGATTTTTTCCTGGTGGCCCATGGTCCCTTTTCCAGGGAATCCCAGGATCGCTTTCTGAAAACTACGAAAAAACTGACTGGTGTCCTGGCTGCCTTCCGCATCGACATCAGCAAACCCAAAAAAATCGATACTTTCCTGACGGAATTGGAGCTGCATGTCATCTCCTGTGAAAGCAAGTCCAAAGTGATTAGGAGAAAGTAAACAGCCGAAAGAGCCTCTTTCTTAGGCTATCAAACCAATCAATTCTTTGTAATCCTCCTCACTGAGCTTGTGGTGATTGCCATTGGCTTTGTTTTTTACCATGCATTGAAACAAGACTTCCGGCTCATAGGGGATGGCAGCCTGGGAAACACGAATCGGACATTCAATAGACCTAAAGAACTGCTCCAGCTTCAGGATGGTTTCCTCAACGGTGTCAACCTCAAAGAGGTTTTTTCCAAGATTCACAATACGTTCGGGATCCCTGTCCTTCATCAGCTTCAGCCAGGCAGGGTAAACTACTGTCAGCGAAGCTCCATGTGGCATGTCGTACAGGACAGACAACACATGCCCCAGGCCATGTACACCCCAGTCGCCCGAAATCCTGCCGTTCATGGTGATGCCATTGAGCGCAAGGGTCGCTGCATAGAGGATAGATTCCCTGTGGCCGTAGTCATGCAGGTTATCGAGCAGTTTAGGCCCGTATAACATGGCTTCTTTGATGATCGAAAAAACGATGCGATCGGAAAGTTTGGCTTCCCCTTTGCCGAAATAGGCCTCCAGTGCATGTGCCACGAGATCCGCTACGCCATAGGCTGTATAATCTTTGGGAACACTCATGGTGAAACTGGGATCCAGGAAGGAATGCCGTGGAAAAGTCAGGGGATTGCCCCAACCCCATTTTTGTTTTGTTTTGGTGTTTTGCAATACAGCAAAGGGATTCATCTCTGTGCCGGTGGCTGCCAGGGTCAAGACTGCAATCACAGGAATGGCCGACACCGGTTTCGCCTTGCCTGTATAGAAATCCCAGGCTGTATGATAGACCGGAATGCTCACGGAGATCACCTTGGCAGAGTCGATCACACTACCACCTCCCACCGCCAGGATGACATCCACTTCTTTCGCCCTGCCCAGGGCCGCTGCAGCATCCACATCATCCACAAGCGGGTTGGGCCTGATGCCGCTGTATTCATAAACAGTGGCTTTGGCTTTTGCAAGTTGTGCCATCACCTGATCATAAATGCCATTTTGCTTGATGGAGTTTTTGCCGTACACCAGCAGGACTTTGTTGCCATATTGGCTGATGGTGGCACCCAAGTCATGTAAAACGTCTTTGCCGAAATGCAGGCTGGTGGGGTTGTAAGCTATGAAATTTTCCATTTTCTAAGCGTATTTTAATTTTTTTCTTCTGAAATCATCCCGCTGCCGAGACATAGATTTCCTTCTTTATCGTAGATGACCCCGAACTGTCCGGGGGCGATTCCTGCAATGGGCTGATTCGCAATAATTTTAAGCAAGCCGTCCTCTGCATAGACCTTGCCAAAGGCAAATTCAGGTGTATGACGGATTTTAAAGCTGATGTCCAACCCCTGGAAGAATGCCTCTCCAAAGGGGTTGTGGGAGATGAACCTGAATTCTTTGAGGTAGACTTCTTCGCGGTACATCGACAGCGGATCATAGCCATTCGAGACGTAAATGATATTTTCCGGGATGTCTTTTTTTACGACGATCCAGGGCCCCTGGCTAAGTCCCATGCCCTTGCGCTGCCCGATGGTATAAAACCAGAACCCCTGGTGTTTTCCCAGGATCTTGCCTGTCTCCAGTTCCACGATTTTGCCTTCTTTTTCCCCGACATAGCGTCGGATAAACTCCCTGTAGTTGATCTTGCCCAGAAAACAAATGCCTTGGCTGTCGGGCCGGGAGGCTGAGGGAAGTCCTGCCGCTTTGGCAAGCTCACGGACTTCATTCTTGACAAGGCCTGCCAATGGAAATTTCAGCTTAGTGAGCTGGTGCTCATCGATCTGGCCCAGGAAATATGTCTGGTCCTTCTTTTTGTCACGACAGGTCTTCAGGTAATGATGATCCCCGATTTGGGTATGATCTGCATAGTGCCCGGTGGAGATGAGATCGAAATCCTTGCCGTACTTTTCCTCAAAGCTGCCGAATTTGATCATTTTGTTGCACATCACATCTGGATTGGGTGTCAATCCCTGGCGGACAGAAGTAATCGTATAATCAATGACCTTCTCCCAATATTCTTCCTGCAAGGAGATGACATCCAGCTTACAGCCGTATTTGTGGGCCATGTAAGTCACAATTTCGATGTCTTCATCAGAAGGGCAGGAGGCAAAGCCGGGCTCGTCCTCCATCCCGATTTTGATGTAGAAAATATGCGGATCATATCCTGCTTCTTTCAGAAGAGGAACAGTAACAGAGCTGTCGACCCCGCCAGATACCAATGCGGCCAGTTTCATGAGGCAAAGGTAGCGGTATTTCTACAAAACAGGGAATCTTAGCGGGCAATCATTATTTTCTTCGACAAGATTCCTTTTTCTGTATTCAGTTGCAACAAATACTGTCCTGACGACAGGCTTTCCAGGCCCATACGGTAGGGCATCTTTTCGCCGGTGAGAGAAAAAGTCAAGACTTCCTGCCCTTGTGCATTCAGGATCCTGGCTTCTGAGATTTGTGCCTTCAGATCCTGGCCGTCGACGAAGAGATAATCTGTTGCAGGATTGGGATATACCAGCACTGCATGCTCAAAAGCAGTGACATCAATCCCGACAGCAGGGGTCCTGGTCAGGGTCATGTCGAGCAGATAGGAGCCGGTCTCGCCTGCAAAATAGGGAGCTACATGGAAGTAAAGGGTTCCTCCTCCGTTCAGGGCAATGTTTCCTGGCATTACATCATCATAAGCGCTCGACCAGGTGCTGCCATTGGTAGAGTAGGAGAACAGCCCGTCGAGGGTATAGGTATTCCCGTTCCCGCTGTTGTAAGAATCGTGGATGCGGGGCTTGACTGTGTAATTGTATCCTCCCGGTAAAACGATTTTGTAATAGTCGTTGTCGGAGGTGATGTGACAATTTGAACCATTGGTGTTTTTGGTGGCATTGTTGCCGGAAAATGTAATGGGGAGGGTATAGGATTGCGCCAAAGCATTGTTGTTCTCATAGATATCCGGCTGAATACTGGCTGCCACGACAGTCACTTTTACGGGATTCTGGAAAAAGGAAGAGCCTGTCAGCTGCCAGCCTGTATTGGATGGATTGTGCTGTACAGCAAGCAGATAGGTGCCCGGACTTACCGTGACACTGCTTGTGCTGAAGGTCAGATAGGGTGACAGGTAAGTGTATCCTGCTGGCAGTCCGTTGTTTTCATTCATCGTGGCAATGGTTTGGGCAAAGGACCCATCCAGGTTGTACAAGCCGACCCCATATTCTCCGAAGAAAGTGCTCGTCCCGTTGTTGACAAGGTTGAGGTTGACAGAAGCTGCCTGCCCTTGGGTAAAGGTGGCGCCCGGACTCAGCACCATGGCGGAATTCATCTCGATGTCGTTGGGATTGATGACAGTCATCTGCACCAGGTTGGTATAGCTGCCACTGTTGGCTACCTGCAGCCAGTTTCCGCCGGTCGGACGGTAAAAGGCCCCTACATAATATGTGCCCGGCAGCATGCTGAACAGCCCTGTGGAGGAGAATACAAGGTCATTGATGTAGGCATAGCCCCCTTGCAGGCTGTAGCCGCTCAGCACTTGCACATAATCCAGGAAGTTGTAGGCATTGTCGAAGACAGCCACGGTATAATCTCCATTAAATGTGTTAGTTCCGTTGTTTGCAATGTTGGTACTCACCGAAAATGCCTGCCCATAATAAATCGTACTGGCTGAGGGACTTACATAATTATACAAGGCCATGTTGTAAGTTTGTGTCGAGGTCGGCGGTTCTATGCCGATAACTGCCTGGTGTCCACTGTTGTATCCCCCTGAGCCTCCCCCAGTTCCTGTACCGCTGGGGTTGAGGGAATTGATCTGGAAAAACCCGTCATAAGCGCCACCCCAGCCCCAGTTGAAATGGATGTAGTCGTTGTTGTCAAAGCCATCTGCAACAAAGCAATGTCCGCCCCCGGAACCGAAACCGGCATACAAAATTGGGCGGCTGGCATTGAGTTCTGCCTTCAGGAGGTTGATCCATTGCGTTTGGTTGTAGTTGACTCTTTGGACACCCTGCAAGGTTGTTTTGTAGCCGAAATAGGTTTTAAGGGCATATTCAGAGCAGTTGGTCACCGGGCTCTGTGCTGAAATGACATAAGCGCCGCTAACCTGCGGACTATAATTCATATCCACACTTACGCCCACCTGGTACATCAGCGTTGCAACAGCACTATTGGCGCTGTTCACCGAATTGGGCATCGAGCTCCACTGATAGCTTGTGCTTCCGAAGTTGGCAGAAAGGGTGCCATAAGTCTGATGGTTGTAAGAATGAAAGCCTGAGCCACTGGCGGGGTAATTCCAGTATTTCATGATCTGGGCCATGGCAGTAGCCACGCAGCCGGTCACAGAACCCCCCGGACATTGTGCATTATACCAGGGCGACTGGTTCCACTGGGTTTGCATCAGGGGATTAACACTCGCGGTTCCTTTGGCAAGCATTTCGGAGTTTTCTGTTTTTAGCAGATTGTCCCAGTCAGCCGAAATTTCAGCTGTTGCAGGAATGTCGTTTTCGATGATATCCCGGATTTCTGCTGTATACCCTTCTAACCATTTGGCTACATTCTGGGGGATGTTGTCAGGGTCGAAACTGCCGGTGGTGGCATAGCCCAGGATCGGGCTTACCTGGTCGTCGCCTGCAACAATTACAAAACCCTTGTTGTCGGAATTAAAAACATAAAAACAGTTTCCGGCCTGGGTTGCACTCTGACTTGTGTTCAGTGTTGAGGAAGCCGTATAGACCAGCTGCAAGTGATCGAAATGGCCGGTATTCGTTGAATTCGTTCTGCCCGAAAGAAAGGCCTTGCCAACAACTTTGGCAGTGGTTGCATCAATTTGTTTTCCATAGCTCATCCCAACAAAAAGCAGGAGACTGAGAAGGGTAATAATTTTCTTCATGTGACTTTGTCTTTTGTAAAACGAACACCCGCCATTAAGGCTTTGGTGATATTTTCTTACCTCTAACAAATATACTCTGAGATTGTTTATTTTGTGAATGCATGGCAGCAATGAACTTGCATAAATACGCTCTTTTTACTGCAACGAACTTGGTCATTTTTTCCCTGACACAAAAAAAATTTTTGACACGGCATGACAAATGTTGTATTTTTGATAGTGTTATGCAACAAATGTAAAATATACTAATTCGGACCTATATGAAAACAATCCTGATGCTCCTCAGTTTATTTGTTTTTTGTATGACCGCAAATAGCCAGGTCAACACCAATTCTAATCCATCAAAAAGCAAAGAAACAGCAATCCCAAAGCCCTTAATCGCGGCCTTGAGCCAAATGAAAAATGCTGCTGACCGCAAGGAATTGCCGCAATTGTTAAAAGCAAAAGCACAGATGAACCCCAAAAGTACCAATGAGATCAAACAACAACTCGATAGTATGTTGACAGAGGTGCAGCCTCCAAGCAAAGCTATGTTCCTCGAAAATGATGAGAAAATATTTTTCTTGTATGATGTCAATGGCATTCAGATCTCGGAGCTATATTTCCGGTGGAACCAGGATATGGCTGTGTGGGACAGCAATTACAAAGGGGAATATACCTACAACACTGCAGGCGAAATTTCACAACTTATCCGCTATTACTGGGACTTTACTTCCCAACAATGGGAAAATAACTGGAAGATCGAATTGTCATATGATGCGAATGATAATTTGATTATGGGAACCTCATATTATGCTGGTGGTATACCAGGCCAATGGATCCCGGATTACAAATCAGAATATACCTATAATGCTGCAGACTTGCTTGTGAATGAAGTAGAATCAACCTATAACCCGGATTCGGCAAACTGGGATTTGGATTTTCTATATATGACCTCTTACAATGCAAACGGGACCATCGACATGGAGACAGATTCAATATGGGATGCATCCAATAATCAATGGGAACCTTACTATCGGTATGCATACTCATATAATGCAGCATGGCAGCGGATTCAGCAAGAAGAGTCTGATTGGAATCCGGACATATGGGAATGGGTCAGCGTTTTTAAATATGAATTTACTTATGACATTGATGGGTATATGGACCAGGCGCATATGTATTACTGGAATGCCACCACTTCGCAATGGGATTTGAATTATAAAAACGATTATACCTGGGGATTCTTGGGTAATATGACAGAAGTATATGGTTATTATTGGGATACATTCAGCAATAGCTGGCAAGATTCCTATAAAAATCAACAAAGCTTTAACATGGCATTTCCTTTCGCAGAGCTGATACTGCCAATCGGTTTTCCTGATGCGGAATTCCCCTCAGCCAACATGATGACACAACAGCATTCTTTTAGCTTTTACGGAGGCAGCTGGCATGATGATCAGCAAAATACATATTATTACAACCAGGTTACCACCACCGGAATCGAAAATGTCGCACAAAATACCATCCTGGTTTATCCGAATCCAGCAAAATCTTTGGTTGTTTTTTCCTGGGATACCGGACAAACATCCCAGGAACTGAAACTATTTGATTGTGCCGGCCGTCTGGTCCTCAACCAAACCATTCAGAACCACACTAACATTGATCTTAGCCAGCTCAGCAACGGACTCTATTTTTATAAGCTGACAGACGGAACAAATGGCCTAACCTCCGGCAAAATCAGCCTCCAAAAATAAACCCAAGCCTCCTTTATCCCAAGCTTCCTTTATCCCGACCTTCCTTTATCCCAATCTTTATTAATCGCAGACACCTCCAATTTAATCCCATTCCCTCTGCGTGCCTCCGCCCCTCCATAAATCCTCTGCGCTAACCCCCTTCTCCCCGCCCTCTCTGCGCCCTCTCCCCGCCCTCTACTTCCTCTTAACGAAGATGTGCTTAATATTCCCCTTCCCCGTATCCCGCTCATCAATCTCAAACTTCTTAATCGTCTTAATCAGCGGCAGTAGTTTCGGGAACCCATAATTCCTTGGATCAAAGTCAGGTTTTTTCTTCAACATGAGATTCCCCAATTCCCCCAGGAAAGTCCAGCCATTTTCATCGGCAAGGTCAGAGATGCTGTCAGAAAAGAGTTTGATGATGCCCGGATCGATTTTACTCAAAGGCTCATTGGTGACCACTTTCGCATTTTTCGAAACACTCTTTTTCCCTGCTTCTGCCGGGACAGCCATTTGTGACTTAAGAATTTCGATGTAGATAAACTTATCACAGGCAGTAATAAAAGGATTCAGCGTTTTTTTCTCCCCAATGCCAATCACCTTCATCCCGGCCTCCCGCAGGCGGATGGCCAGCCTCGTAAAATCACTGTCACTCGAAACGATGCAAAAACCATCCACCTTGCCGGTATACAGGATGTCCATGGCATCGATGATCAGCGCACTGTCGGAAGAGTTTTTTCCGGTCGAATAACTGTACTGCTGAATCGGGGTAATTGCATTTTCTAACAACACAGCCTTCCATCCGGATACTGTGGGTTTTGTCCAGTCAGCATAGATACGTTTGAAGGTGGGCGTTCCATATTTCGCGATTTCTTCGAACATCTCTTTGACATTCGCATAAGGAACATTGTCAGCATCAATTAATACTGCCAGTTTCAGGTCTTTTGATAAATCCATGGTAAAATTGTAATCAATGTTCTTAATGTTAACCCTACAGCAGCAATCCTTACAATTCCTGTTCCTGTATTTCTCCGACAAGCTGCGTTAATGTGCCGCAAACGCGGTTTACCAATTCTCTCAAATGCGCCGATGGCAGTGTTTCATCAGGATAATGCGACAATTCCTGCATCGCTGCGACAATGCTTTCAATCATCATAATTTCTACATTGGGTTTGATGTTGTGTGCAGTCTTCCTGATGACATCGAGGTCTCCGTTCTGAAGTGCATTTTGTATACTTGCAACAGCCGGCGGTATCGTTTCCACGAATAGCTGAAGCATCTCCATGACAAACTGAGGATCCCCCCTGCCAAGCGTCCTGAGCTGATCAAGAGAATACAGCTTTTCACTTTGTTTGGCTTTTGTAGCCGAAGGCATTTTCTGCTCGGGCATTGCCTGTTGACCTGCCAGGGCTTTGCTGATGACCTGGATGAGGTTGTGTTCTTCAAAAGGTTTGGTCACAAAATCATTCATCCCTGCCGCAAGACAAGTTTCTATTTCTGATTTGAAAGCATTCGCTGTGAGTGCCACAATGGGTGTTGTAATCTTGAGTTCATTTCTGATGATGTGGGTGGCTTGAAGGCCGTCCATCACAGGCATCTGGATGTCCATCAGGATCAGATCATACGTATTTATTTTGAGTAAACTGATGGCTTCTTCCCCGTTTTCAGCCTCTGAAACTTTCAGCAGATAAGGTAGCAAGGCATTTGTGGCCACGAGGCGGTTCATCTCATTGTCTTCAACCAGCAACACAGACTTATTCTCAAGGGGATGCGTCAGTAGGAATTGTTCTGCCCTTTCAACTTTTTCATGATCTCCGATGGGTAAGTCAAACTGAATGACAACTTCAGAGCCTTTCCCCTTTTGACTTTTTATGCTGATTTCGCCCTGTAAAAGTTCGATTAGTTCTTTGGTGATGACCATGCCCAGCCCGGTGCCACCGAATTTCCTGGAACTGGATTTGTCTTCCTGCTGGAATTTCGTGAACACCCTTTGCACAAATTCATCATCCATCCCGATTCCGGTATCTGTGATGTGTATGCTGAGCTGTTGATGGTCGTCGACAGGAATACCAGCACCACAGTGGATCTTCACAAAGCCTTGTTGCGTAAACTTGATGGCATTGCCGGCAAGGTTAATAAGGATTTGCCTGATGATGGCTGGATCTCCGATGAACACCTCAGAGACCTGCGCTTCCACCTGGACGAGAAATTCGATATGCTTTTGTATCGCTTGATTTCTCAGGATGTTTTCAACATCAACCATCACCTCACGGAGGTAAAAATGTGTTTGTTCCAGTTTGAGTTCTCCGGCTTCAATTTTGGAAATGTCGAGAATGTCATTCACGATCGATAGAAGATGCTGAGAAGCCTTTTGTGCACTGTTCAGATAGCCTCTTTGCTTCTGCGAGAGTTCTTCTTTGTTCAGTTCCCGTATCATGCCGATAATCGCATTCAGCGGAGTCCTGATCTCATGGCTCATATTCGCCAGAAATGCTTCTTTGGCTTTCGATGCTTCACGGGAGCTCAGTAAGGCCTTTTCAAGGTCTGCCTCCAGGCGCTTTTGCTCTGTGATGTCAAGGTGAATGCCGATGGAGCCGATGATCTCCCCCTGGTCGTTGTAATTGGGTGCCCCGCTGATCAGCCACCAGCGTTTCTCCCCTTGTTTGTTCCTGGCGAGAATCTCATAACTGTCAGCAGCCCCTTCTGTCCGCAATTGGTTTTTCTCTTCGATGATCGGCTTTTGAGGATCATGCAGGAACATACTGGCTGCATGCTTTCCTTTGATCTCATCAAATTCATAGCCCGAAATCACCGTAAAGCTGTGGTTACAAAACTGTACCATGTCGTCCTTGTCAACTTCCAGCAAGCCCAGGTTCATGTTGGTGATGATGTTACGGTATTTTTCTTCCTGAATTTTCAGTTTTCGTTCGTTGATTTTGCTCTCCGTAACATCCCTGAGGTAGATGTTGATATATTCATTGCTTTCAGAAACTTTGGACCTTACAAGATAAAAACGACGGTCATTCTCCCCTTCAAAGGCTAGCTCACGTGATTCAATAGACAAGCTTCTGCTGAGGTATTTGAACAGCACTTTGTCGGACCGTTTTTTCCCGTTAATGTAAAGCTGGTCAAAGACTTCTGAAGCTTTGTTTCGCAGTACAAGTTCTCCTTTCAGGTTGATGCGGATCACCGGATCAGGATCTTCTTGGGTAAACAGCGCCATGTTGTATAGCTCTTTTGCTGTCTCGGCTTTTGCAATTGCATTTTCTATGCTATTGGCAAAACTCTTCAGCAGGTTCAGCTCTGCAGTGGTCCAGCTTCTTTCATTTTTGCAGTCGTCATACCCGATAAATCCCCAGCACTTGCCTTTGAGAAATACCGGGATGACCAAAATCGCTTTTATCCCCTGGGCTACCAGAATTGCTTTGTGTGGGAATTCAGGGGATATCGCGGACACAATAGCCTCATAGGGTTCTTTGTTGAGTAACTGCGTGATAAAAGGTTCGAATCTCGAAATGGGGATGTTCTGCAGGTCTTGCTGCTCTATTTTGGAAATATTCCCGGCTGCATTCCATTCACATGCCTGAGACGTACAGAGGTTCCCCAATGCGTCATGGTGGTTTTTATACAAATAGGTACGGTCAACACCGATGGCTTCTCCAATCAGCGACAAGGACTTACTCATGCCAAGGCCGAGATCCGGGTTAGAAAGAAGTTCGTCCGTGGCTTCTGCCATGGCTTGCAGCATCCTCCCTTTCCTTTTTAACTCCTCTTTGTCATGAAGCAAAGCCTTTTGCTGAAGGTTGATTTTTTCCAGTAATTCCCGCAACTCCTGGTTTGCAATCTCATTATTCTTTAAAACATACAGCAAATCAATTGAAGAATCACACAAAGCAAGATCGTTGATCGTCAGGTCGTTTTCGGCCAATTGATCTGTATTTGTGAAATAGGGAGATCCCAGAAAAAGAAACATGTTTTCATTTTCTAATTTCTCGATTTGCCCTTTGAATTTGAAATTTGGCCTGGAATGGTGTACAATGATGATATGCTGGTCTGTAATGTCTTCCAGGAGTATCAATTTCCCGGGAATTGGATAGGGTCGAATGATGGACCATTCCTCCAAAAACGTCTTTTCAAAAGAAACATCCGAAAAAACCTTTGTCATGCTCTTGCCACAGGATTCTATCTTTCCACCCGACCCAATAAGCATATAAAACGGAGATATCTGCCCCAGTTCCTTATAATTTATTGTGATCCTCTTTTCCATTACAAATGTTATGACAATCGCCCTTGTACGCATACGTCGCTGTAGCCCGGGCAATTCTACAGCTAAAATAGCAATAAACGGGATTGGATTAACAATGAGATGCTTTCTTTGCATGTATGCGCGAAAAGGAAGCTGCCTTCGCTATCCTGAAAAGAAGGTGTATATTCGTATGCAAATAAAATCATGACAAGCCTTACAACATGACGATAAAAAGTGTAGTGTTATTTGCTGTGCTATTGGCCATAGCATTGGGCAATAATGCAAAGGCCCAAATTGTAATCAATGAAGGCTCAAATCGGAATTATGCAGGGATTGCCGATGAAAACGGGGAATTCCCTGATTGGATCGAGCTCTACAATGCAGGCAACGACACTGTAAGTCTGTTGAATTATGCCCTGACAGATGATGCAGCCAATCCTTCCAAATGGCTTTTCCCCAACATCCGGATGGTCCCTGGTGAATTCAAAACGATTTTTTGCAGCGGGAAGAACCGCTCACCTGTGACAGGCTTTCAGCATGTCCTGAATACCGGCTCATACAATCCGGTCGTCGGATGGAATACACATAACCTAAGCACTCCTTTCTATTGGGATGGCATTTCGAACATCCTTGTCAATACCTGCTCATACCGTTCAACAGGCTACACAACAAATTCTGTTTTTAAGCAAACCCAGACAGCCTACAACGCCAGTGTCTATGCCTTCCAGGATGGCAGCCCCTACATCTGTACCGCCAGCTACGGAACACCGGTGCACCTGCGCCCGAACATGAAATTAAATGACCTCAGCATTGGCAGCGGGACGGCTCAGAATTCTCCTTACGACTATCCCGCTCCCTATGGGAACTGGTATTGGGCCGCAAAAAATCAAATGATACTGCCCGCTGCCGAACTCCTCGCCGCCGGCATGACAGCTGGCGATGTTGCGAGCCTTGCCTTCGATGTTGTCTCTACGGATTCGAATACGGTGTATGATTACATTGATATTTATATGAAACTGGTTTCTGTGGATGAAGTAAATGCTGTTTTTGATCCCATCGATACCAACAACAACATACACACGAATTTCAAAATTTCCAGAAGCGGAGAAACTGTGTATTTGTATTCACCGGCACAAGTCCTTCTGAGTAGTTTGTTTGTGAATTGCAACGACCTTGACAACAGTGTCGGCTCATTCCCTGATTCTTCTGCCAACATTGCCCTGTTTCAAGTGTCGACACCTGCAGCCTCAAACAATGCCGCATCCACCTATTCAGGATATCTGCAAGCCCCGGTCCTTTCGGTCGCTTCAGGGTTTTTTACTGCGCCTTTCACTGTCAGCATCAGCAACCCCAACGGAGGGAGTTCTGCGGTACGCTATACCCTGGATGGGAGCGATCCTACCCCTGCTTCTGCGCTCTACATCGGCGTCCCTGTCAATGTTTTTTATTCAGGGGTCGTCAAAGCCAGGGCCTTTGCCATGGCTAAGCTGCCAAGTCCGATCGCGGTCGCAACTTACCTCATGGGTGTCGACCATGTTACCCCTGTTTTGTCTGTCGTCACCGACAAGAAAAACCTGTATGGCGACAAGGGTATCTTTGACAACTGGCAATACGATTGGGAGAAAGCAGCCTATGTTGAATATTTCGATACAACGAATCAGTTGATTTTCTCGCAAGCGGCCGGAATGCAAATCGATGGTGGTGCAGGCGGGAGCCGGTCCCAACCCCAGCATTCTTTCCGGATTGAGCTGGATGATGCTGTATTGGGCGCAGGTCCTATCAATTACCCCATCATCCCCAACCGTCCCTACCGTACGAAATTCAGCAAATTCTACCTCAGGAATGGCAGCAATCAGTATTTGTCCTATCCCTACAAGGATGCCTGCGAGCTGGAGGCTGTGGGTGGCGGAACCAACAACTATTATTCTGCCTGGCGCCCGGTCACAGTGTATATCAATGGGACCTATTTCGGACTCTATGAACTGCGCGAAAAATTTGATTCGGAGTATTTCAATGAAATTGAAAATGCAAATCCAGACTCTACCGACATCCTGACCCAAAGCTATTGGTATGGGGGCGTCTTGCGCCCCACGGAAGGCGATGTCGTTCCTTTCTTCGATGACTGTGCCTCATTCAACAACCTGGATGCTGCGGATACTGCCTTCTGGACAAAAGCGGATCATTACTTTGACATGCAGTATTACAATGACTACATTATCGCGGAATCCTGGATTGGCAATGTGGATTGGCCCGGCAACAACATCAAAATTTACCGCTCCGACAAAACCGACTACCGCTGGAGGTTCTGCCTCGTAGATCTCGAACTGTCGCTCAGCCCCAATGGATGGACAACTTGTTATGACGACCACATCAAGTATTTGCTGGATCAGAGTCCTTCCAATCCCTACATCAACATCTGGTTGAAAGGGATGCAGAATCCCCGCTTTAAAAATTACTTTATCAACCGCTTCGCAGATATGATGAATACGGCTTACCTGTTCAGCCGGACTTCGGCAATCGAAAATGCGATGTTCAGCCAGACTGTGCTGGAGATGCAAAAGGAATACCTGCGCTGGGGAAATCCGAACAACATCTTCCAGCAGATGACGGATTTCAACAACAACCACTTAAGCATGCAATTCCAGTTTTCGAAGCGCACAAGCCAGGTCAGGAATCACATACAGGCCAACTTCGCCATGGCCGGACAGGTGGATGTCACCCTCGATGTCGTACCACCCGGGGCAGGCAAAATCAAGATCAGCACCATCATTCCGGAGACACTGCCCTGGACCGGGGTGTATTTCAACGGTAACCCCGTAAAGATTACAGTCCTGCCAAAACCTGGATTTGACTTTTTGTACTGGGATGCCAATGCCGTCATGCCAGCCCAGGATACCAACCATTCACTCCTGCTCAACATCACTGCCGATGCCGTATTCACTGCGGTCTTCACGCCCAGCGAATTTGCCGGCAAGCTCAGCATCTCTGAGCTGAATTTCCATTCCGACAGCACCCGGGATGTAGGCGATTGGGTAGAATTCCACAATGCCGGAGACGGCCCCCTCGACCTTTCCGGATACCGCTTTACCGACAGCATCATTTACCACAATTTTTATTTTCCGGCCGCAAGCATGCTTCCTCCTAATGGAAGAATGGTATTGGCAGAGGATACAACGAAGTTTCACGCCCTTCACCCGGGGATTCCATGTTATGGCCCCATGGGATTCGGCCTGAGTAATTCCAATGAAGCGATCTCAGTGTATGACAATGCCAACGACCTCGTATTGACGATGCATTATGATGATTCCATCCCCTGGCAACAGGCTGCAGATGGCTATGGAAGAACCCTGGAGCTCCTGCATGACAGCTTAGCTCCAGGCCTGCCTTCTTCATGGTTTGCAGGCTGTATTGGCGGGTCTCCCGGACAGCCTTACAGTGTTTGTCCTGAGCCCATCATCTTCAGTGAAATCAATTACAAATCCGCTGCAGCCACTGATGCCGGCGATTGGGTTGAAATCCTGAATACAGGCCCTGTCGCACTGGATCTTTCCGGCTGGCATTTCAGGGATGATGATGACACCCATAACTATACTTTTCCTGCCGGAACCATGCTGCCTTCCTCCGCCTACCTGGTGCTTTTCGCCGACTTTGCGAAGTTCAGTACCCGCTTTCCGGGAGTAGCCAACAAGATTGGCCCATTTGGGTTTGGCCTTGGGAGTGGTGGTGATGCCATCCGCTTGTTCGATCAAACAGGACGGCTTTTCCAGTCTGTCGTCTATGACGATGCAGCTCCCTGGCCAGCCGCCGCCGCCGGCTTAGGCTATACACTGGAGATCCTGGACCTGAACGGCCATTTCTGTGAGGGAACAAATTGGTTTGCAGGCTGTCCCGAAGGTTCCCCTGGCGTGCCCTATTCCTTGCCCTGTTACATCGGCATTGATGAGCTTACAGACGTTCCGCGCATCAGCCTCTTTCCCAATCCTTCCCGGGGGATATTTAGCCTCTTGCTACAGGGACAGGATAAAGAACTGTCGGGGACCCGGATTGCAATCTACAATTTCCTGGCGCAGCCCGTCTTTGAGAAAATCCTTGAAAAGCACGAAACTGCAACAGAAATCGACATTTCATCAGTGCCTGCCGGCATTTATTTTGTGCGTGTCTTTGCAGGCAAGAAGACCTTTACAGAGAAAATTGTGATCCAATCCGGCTTCTGATTTGGTGATGCCATCACTGGATTGCCTTCTGAAACAGGCAATCAGCTTTTGTTGACAAGCTGCTGATTGTCAGGCTTCATCGATGAGATAGAGCTGGTTGTCTTTCACCAGGTAGAACAAGGGCGCGATAGTGATTTTGGGATATCTGCGCCTGAGGCGTTTGGCTTCACTTAGAATGAAGTCCGTCTCATTGCCGATTTCGAACATGGGTGCAAAGTGCATAAAGTGTTCTTCGGCAAAAGTTTTATCCCAGCCGGCAGTTTCCACCAGTCCTTCAATAAACTCTTTTTTTCGGGCCACCAGGTTCACCATTCCGCATTGGTCATGTCCAATGAGCACAATGTGGCTGATTTGGCCCACTGCGATGGCATAGGAGACCTTGAATTCGCTGTAGCGAAGGTTGGCGCCACCCGAACGGATAATGAAGGCAAAGTTATCCGGCATGTGCAGGTGTTTCCTGTTGTCCATACACATCCCGACCAGCAGCCTGGCTTTGTCATAACTATCATAGGGATGGTTCAGGTTGTGGTATTCGATCAGCTGTCCGATGGGCGTCATCCGGTATTCTTCCGGTATGTCAGCCGGGGATTGCAGGGAAATAAGTCGGGCCATATACTTGTTTTGTGGTGTTCAAAGGAAAGCGTAAATATATGAAAGTATACATCGCTGGTAATTTTTCTCTTCCTTGATCGGGTTCGCTTGTGTCAGGGAGAAAAAAGAGGAAGTAATAAGTAAAAAGTAAGAAGCACCAAGTAAAAGGCAAAGTAGAAGTAGCCTCGAACCGACTTTTGTTTTGCGCAAATAACACGCAATTAGTATATTAAGCGCTCACTTTTCCTTTTCCTTCACTTCCACTTGGTGCTTTTTACTTTTTCCTTTTTACTTATGGATTTCAGGGTTTTATATAAAACATCAAGTTTAAGGCAAAGCAAAAGTAGCCTCTAACCGTCTTTGCCCAAAGACAGCGGACTCAGCATATTAGGCGCTCACTTTTCCTTTTCCGTCCAAAAAAAAATGAAGGAATAAGTAACAAGTAAGAAGCACCAAGTTAAAGTAAAAGTAGAAGTAGCCTCGAACCGACTTTTGTTTTGCGCAAATAACACGCATTTAGTATATTAAGCGCCCGCTTTTCCTTTTCCTTCACTTCCACTTGGTGCTTCTTACTTTTTCCTTATTACTTAAGTTTTCAAAATTTTATATAAAACATCAAGTTTAGGGCAATTTGAAGTATCCTCGAACCGTCTTTGCTTTTGCCTAAATAGAACAGAATTTGATATATTTGTACCAAACATTTGGTATGCAAAGTCTAATATCCGATAATATAGAAAGCATCATATCATTATGTATGTCACACAATGTGCAGTCATTATTTGTTTTTGGTTCGGTCTGCACCGACAATTTTAACGACAAAAGTGATATTGATTTGCTAATATCTTTTAAGCCAATGGACTACGGAGATTATGCAGATACCTATTTTGATCTGGCTGATAAATTTGAGAACCTGTTTCAGCGTCCGGTTGACTTATTAACGGATAAATCCTTATCTAATCCATATTTTATTGATTCAGTTAACCAGACAAAGACCTTGCTATATGGATCATGCGATGCTCATCCAATGGTTGCATCGCGACTTTGTGGATGACTCAGCCGATTTTTCTCTTCCTTCTTCGGGTTCGCCTGTATACTGTTGAAAAAAAATGAAGGAATAAGTAAAAAGTAATAAGCACCAAGTTAAAGTAAAAGTAGAAGTAGCCTCGAACCGTCTTTGCTTTTGCCCAAACACATTGAAATCAGTATATTAAGCGCCCACTTTTACTTTTCCTTCACTTACACTTGGTGCTTCTTCCTTTTTACTTTTTACTTAAATATTTCAGGATTTTGTAAACAAATTAGTATATTTGTTTACTGATTACCAGTGGTTTCCCGATAAGATACGGGACAGGCAGTCCAAAAAATTTTAGCTGAAAAATGAAACTTATCTTTCGGAATTTTTTTTGAGGGGTTTCAGATAAAATCCTAAGTGTTAGTTACAAGTAAAAATTGAAGCCCGAGATCTTAGAATTATGCAAAATATTTGACCAGTATGAAGTTATTTTTTGCAATCATCGTTTTGTTTAGCTTAAATAGTGGTTATACCCAAAATCAAATAACAGGTAGATATGACTGTTCAAGCACTATTTGTTGCTGGTCATATATTGTCACACATAAATCTCAACTTGAACTTTTAAAAGACAATGTTTTCATTTACTGTACGAAAATAGAAGATACCAGGCTAACAGAAGACAAATTTTGCGATCAATATATTGGTACTTGGTCAAGAAAAAATGACACAGTATTCCTAACTCCTGAAAAGGCGAGGATTGATAGTTTAGGGATAATAATTGCCGTTGTCGCAAATAACGAAATTGTTGTTAATTTTAACAGGAAAGGAGGTGACTCATCTTCACAATGTTTGAAAAAAGATAAATGGATTGTGTTCTTTAATGTTTTTCCCTACATATTTATAAGTAAAAATGAAAAAATTGCCTGCATAATGTAGAGTTACGTAAAAGAATAATATAGAAACAAGACCTGTACCTAATAAATAGGACTTCGTGCGGCCCGCACGGCCCAGCATGAATTCTATGTTGACCTAAATCCGGCGATCCAGATTCTCTATGCACTTTGTAACATGATTTTTTGACAGACCACATCCGATTGATTAGCCGGAAAGAGTAATTTCAACTTCACTTTAGTGACCTTTACGCTTTTTCGTAGCAGATTTTTGTTATGCCTCGACGATCAGCATACCGACTTTCGCAAACCGGCTCACCTGAGCGAATGATCAGCCAATGGTTGCATCGCGACTTTGTGGATGACTCAGCCGATTTTTCTCTTCCTTGATCGGGTTCGCTTGTATCATGGAGAAAAATGAAGAAGGAATAAGGAAAAAGTAAAAAGCACCAAGTTAAAGTAAAAGTAGAAGTAGCCTCGAACAGACTTTGCTTTTGCCCAATCACAACGCAATCAGTATATTAAGCGCCCACTTTTCCTTTTCCTTCACTTCCACTTGGTGCTTCTTACTTTTTCCTTTTTACTTAAAGTTTTCAGGATTTCGTAAAAAAACCAGGAGATATGCTAATTCTTAGTAAAAATGCGAAGCAATTTTTGCTTAGATGCTGTCAAACCATGATGAATAATATTATGGTTTTCGGAAACCTAAACATCTGCGGTATTTTTGGTATATTTGTCCTATAAGTACCTATATCGCCAGGAAACGCCATATGGCGCTTTCCCAAAATATTGGGATTATTCCTGCCATATGGCGGCTCTATTTACATTATCGGCAATTTTAAACTGACTACCTCAAAATGAAACATATGAACAAATTCTCTTCAGGACTAATCATGGTTTCAATAGGGTTAGTTGTGCTTCTGATACAATCTGTATTGTATCTGGCAGGATTTATTTTGATAATTGTAGGTATAATTTTGATTCTTGTTTCTAAGGTTCGGTTTTTGAAGAAAGGAATTTCGACATTAATTGTAATTATAGTCACAATTGGGTCTTTTCTATTGGGATTGTATTTTAGAGGAGAAACTGCCTTTGAGAAATTTTATTTTTCAAGTAAATTTAGCGGTCATGTTAAAATTCTATATTCTGATAAATATGGATTAGTACCCAAGAAAGAGGGAGACTGGTCGCTAATAAATATTGATACTAACCACTTATTGATTATTAAAAGTTTCAATAACAGGGTTTTAGGCTGGAACAAATTCTATATTGTTGGTGATAATGGGAGTATTACAGAAATATTTAAAATTAAAAATATTCAAGAATTCACTAATTCGACCTGCGTATTAAGGGGTAAATCTAGTCATTACAATGAATTTGACGTTAATATTCTGGATTTGACACTATTAAGATCATTAAAAGATGTTCCCAGCCCAAAAGAGAATCAACGAATTGATTCAATAGCCTATTCTAGAATAACTGAGCTAGAGGGAATGAAGAAAAATGGTAAAAGCCGATAACAGGCCTATAAAACCAACGCAGCAAACAACAATCTCCGTTGTTGACTTAAAAGCAGCGCTGGTTTTATTGGCTGCACATTGTACACCATAGTAAAAAAACAAAAAGACCATGAATTTATATATTTCTAAAATTCATTCTGATGAAGAACATCTCAAGTAGGAAAAATATTTCCCTGCGGTGAAAAATTAAGCTAATCACCGCATAGATGCGGTGAATAATGCGTATATTTGCCGCAAAATATTGCTGGATAATGGCAAAATACATTTACGAGCATAAAAACTGGACAGATTTTTTGTGGCAGGACAAAGCCATCAATGTCATTTTTGGCGAGGTTCGGCTTATGCAGGGCAAATTGTTAGGGCAAATGAGCGCTTTGGGATTTTCTGCCAAAGAAGAAGCCTCTCTGGCCAGCTTAACCCTGGACGTCGTAAAATCATCTGAAATAGAAGGCGAATTGCTCAATTACGAGCAAGTGCGTTCGTCCATTGCAAGGCGTTTGGGTATCAGCGCTGCTGGTCTCTTGCCAAGTAGCCGCCACATAGAGGGCGTGGTAGAAATGATGCTGGATGCCACCCAGCGTCACAGTTTGTCTTTAACCGAAAAACGTTTGTGTGGTTGGCACGCCGCACTTTTCCCTACAGGCTTCAGCGGCCCTTACGAAATAGAAGCCGGTAGATTCCGTACCGGCGAAATGCAAGTTGTTTCGGGTGCAATGGGCAAGGAGAAAGTGCATTACGAAGCCATAAAGCCTGCATTGGTGAAAAAAGAAATGGACAAGTTTTTGGATTGGTTCAACAACGATAAGGGCTGTGACCCTGTTTTAAAAGCCGCCATTGCACACTTTTGGTTTATCATCATTCATCCCTTTGATGACGGAAATGGCAGAATTGCGCGTACCCTAAGCGATATGTTACTTGCACGTGCCGAATGCAGTGGCGAACGATTTTATAGTATGTCGAGCCAAATTTTGGCTGAACGCAAACGCTATTTCGAAGTATTACAAAAAGTACAACATAGTTCCGGAGACATCACCGAATGGCTCGACTGGTTTTTGCATTGCCTCAAGAATGCCATGATGGCCACCGAAAATACGACACAGAAAATATTGCGCAAAACAGAGTTTTGGACATTGCATGAACATACCCCCATCAATGAACGTCAACGCTTAATGCTCAACAAACTCCTTGAGGATTTCGAAGGTAAACTTCAAACCTCAAAATGGGCTAAAATTGCCAAAACATCTTCCGATACAGCCCTAAGGGACATAAAGGACCTGGTACAAAAAGGCATACTGCAACAAACAGCCGAAGGAGGAAGAAGCGTCAATTACGAATTGGTGGATTTTTAATTGTACTGATTCCTCCTAAGGATGCGAAGCAATTTTTGCCTGGCAATTTTATGCCGCGACGAACACCTTACTGTTTTTCGCATTCCTTAGCATCTGCGGTATAGAAGTGGGCACCCCAGGATGAATGAAATTCTTGTTTTCGCAAAACTTTTCATCTGTGGTACATCAGGCATTATTATGCCTTATATTTGTTTATTGGTTTGCAAGCGGTTTCCCGATAAACAGCGGGACAGGCAGTCCATAAAAGTTATCTGAAAAATGAAACTTATGCTTCGGAATATTTTTTTGATGGGTTTCAGATAAAATCCTAAGTGTTATGGGCAACTTAAAACTAACACCTTCCCAAAATGAGCAGATTGATATTTTGTTTCTTATTGTCGTTAATAAGCATTGTCGCTGTTAGTCAGATAGTTATTCAAACGGATACTAGCATTAGCAAAACGGTTAATGTTAATGATTCATTCGAACTGAAATTTGCAGATTGGCCTAGTGTTGGTCAATTTTGGCATCTGAGCGACATTAACGATTCTACAAAAATTTCAATCCAACAAATTGGAAAAGAAGTTATGGCAGGTTATATTCCAAAAGGTGGAAAATATGTCTCAACTTACAAATATAAATGTCTTGTAAAGGGAAGGTATTTGTTAAAATATATCTACGAAGGGCGAGCATTGGACGGGGAGTTAAAGAAATGTTTAATAACAATTGAAGTAAAATAAAATGAAGTAGCCCATAACGAGCCTACAAGCTCAAGGCGGTGATATTCTGTTGCCAAACATGACAAGTACTTGTAAACATAATTGTTAAATTGAACTTACAACCACTAAACCACGCCATTCGCCTGCAGGCCAAGCTGTTGGCGGCATAGTAAAAAATTTAAAAGTACGAATTGTGGGCTAATTTGTTTAGGAGCAGTTCGACTTGCAACATAAATGGATAGATGTAAAACAAACCAATGAAATTTAGTAACATTATTCGGACCTTATTAATAGTCTTTTATTTGGTTTTTACTTCAGCTGTATTTGCTCAAAAACTTGATTCAAAGAGTTTAATAAAAGACATGGAAAATAGTAGCAATAATCTCTTCAAAGAGTATTTAATACTCTATGATGATTATTTGATACAACATCCAACTGACATTAAGATACAAATAGAAAAATGTAAGTTTTTACAAAGTGCACAATACAATGAGGAAGAGGAGAGTAATCCAAATCAGGAGGCAGCAGACAGTTGTTGTGCTGCACTGATAAAAGCATATCCTAATCATCCGGAAGTTCTTATATTTCAAACAACATACAATTGGGGTGATGAATTAAAAAAAGTTTTTGCCGCAGCACAGTCATCAATAGAAAAAAATCCGAAAGCATGGAGTGATAAAAATCTGGGAATTCTCTACAAGTCAATGTCTGATCAGAGTTTTGCAGATGAGGAATTTAAACAGGCATACTTGTATATGCAAGAAGCTATATCGAGAGATGCAGAATATAAATTTACTATAGAGAATGCGAGTATATTACACAAAATGAAGAATGATAAGGAAGCTCTGAAAGTGCTTCTTTCGATGAAAGATACAACAGAACAGACCTGGAAATTAACCCAGAAGGCCGATATGCTTCTGGAATTAAAAGCCTATCAAAAAGCCCTTGAGTTATACAACAAGATTAGCGAGATTGACTCATCTTACAACAACAATGAAAATTGTGCCAATATACTCGAAAAAGTAGGTCAAATTGATTTAGCCCGAAAGTGCCTTGTTTCTGACACTGCCATGAATTGGCAAAAAGAAACTTCCTTACGAAATTTGTTGATTCATGATTTAAAATATGAAAACGGTGCAAAATGTATCGACAGTTATAATAAATACAGAGATTTGGGCATCTCAAACGATCCTATAGGTATATACCGACTTAAGATTTTCTTTTCGCATCCGCTTCAACCATTGACTTTCAGAGATGTTTTAGCTATACTATTGTTCATTATAGTTATCTTACTATTGGTTTTGATTCCATCCATCTGGATTTTACCGGTTTACTTTATCGGACACAAATGGAATTTTCTTTCTCGTGCTAAGCCATTCGAATCTGATTGGGGTTTAAAATCGTTTTGGTTTATCAGTTTTGGTTTATTGTTTGCTTCATTTATGACGTTCGTTGTTGATCCTGAGGTACTTAATTCAATTTTTAGTTCTTCGAATTACGGAGCCGAATTGAATCAGGAAAAATCAGGGTTATCAACCGTTATATTTATCCTGATCTTTGCTTTCTTTGGATTTGCCACATTGTATAAAACAAATCTAAAAATATTGGTTAGTTCCGAATGGTCGATAAAGAAAAGTATTCTTATTAGCCTCGGGATAATGTTTGTCTACAGGATAATTTCAGTAATTTATGTTCGTATTGGCGTTCACTTATTTGATGTCTCCATGGACGATTTAACCAGTATACCGCAATTATTTTTAGCGTCTCGACAGGACATAGAGGCTCTTATGGCCTTCTCTGGAAAAGGGATTACCTTTTTGCTATTATGTTTATTGGTTCCTCTTTATGAAGAAATTATATTCAGAGGTGTTATTTTGGGCTCATGTCAACGATATACAAATTTCCAAATTGCAAATTTTATTCAGGCAACATTGTTTGCTACTATTCACATGAATTTATTTTTGTTTCCTGTATTTCTATTGTTTGGAGTCATAACCGGAATTCTTCGGAAAAAATCCGGTGGATTATTAGGGGGAATAGTTTTTCATGTATTTAATAATATATTGGCCTTAGCCTTATTATTATTTAAATGATTTAGTATTCAGTAAGGTTAGTGTGAACTTAATTTTAACATAATGGAACTTAACTACGACCGCCTAACACACGTTTGGTGTCATGCGGGCTGACGTTCTTAAATTCAAGTTCAGTTTTCCGATTGTGCATTAATGCAGGGTTGATAGTTTTGTACTCCGAAACCCCGTACGAACGCCAAGCGTGGAAACGTTAATGTATCACAGCGAATAGCAAAATGAAAAATCAAGTTATTAGCTGCATGTAAATGCCCATGCCGAAGGCCACCACGAACACCTTACTGTTTTTCACAATCCCCTTCATCTTCAGTATGTTATTTTTAGTATATTAGTAAAAAAATTCTGTTATAAAGATCAATAAGATGAAAAAAGATCCTTTGGTTAAGAGAAAAACGCTTGCTAATATGGTTTTTGGTTTATTAGTATTGTTTGTTTTATGCAGTTCCAATTTGAAAGCCCAAACCTGGTCTTCATTTCCCGGTGGTGGTGCGAATGATTGGGTGTATTCCTCAACCGTATACAATGGAGATTTAATTGTCGGGGGGAAATTCACCGCCATCGATGGCGTCAGCGCAAACTACATAGCCCGCTGGGACGGTGTTTCATGGTCTCCACTAGGCTCAGGCGTAAATGGGAAAGTGAATGCACTCGCCGTTTTTAAAGGCAATTTAATTGTGGCAGGGGAATTTACTGAAGCAGGCGGAATTCCTGTAAATTTTATTGCCCGGTGGAACGGTACTTCCTGGGATGATGAACTGGGTGGTGTTGGCAGCACTGTTACTTCTTTGGCGGTAATAGCTGATACTTTGTTCGTTGGGGGTTATTTTGTCGAAGCAGATAATGTAACGGTGAATTATATTGCTAAACGAGATACAGCCTGGGTTGCCATGGGCGGGGGTATGGGGGGAAGCCAGGGGCAAGTCATGAGCTTGTCCGTTTTTAATGGGGAGCTCTATGCTGCCGGGTTTTTCAATTCGGCCGGTGGAACAACGGCCAACCATATCGCAAAATGGAATGGTGCTGCATGGTCGTCTGTTGGAAGTGGCATTTCTGGAATTGTATATACCCTGGGCGAGTATAACAACATGCTTATCGCCGGGGGTTTGTTTCTGAATGCCGGTGGAATGCCGGCCAACCACATTGCAGCCTGGAATGGAAGCACATGGTCAGCACTCGGGGGGGGTATGAATGGCACCTTATATCAATACGTATTTGCCCTGACTGTGTACAATGGCAATCTGGTGGCTGGTGGGTATTTCACTGAATCTGATGGAATTACTACCAATGGTATTGCGCAATGGAATGGTACGGCATGGAGTGAGCTGGCAGGTGGGTTTTTCTATCCGGGTAATGTATATGGTGCACATACATTCTGTCATTATGGTCCTGATTTAATAGTAGGCGGACTTTTTTCCTCAGCCGGAGCTAGCGGTGCATCTCATCTGGCAATTTGGAATTCACCTGCTGCAGAAATTAATGAAGAAATAAATGCGCTTGGTTTCAGTGTTTATCCTAACCCGGTAAGTGGTGTTTTTACAATCGACATGGATGGAAAATCCTTTGTGGAGATAGCAAACATGCAAGGCCAAATTTTAAGAACAATACATACAACTGAAAAGCTAAGCAGGATCGATATTTCGGATTTTCCAAGTGGCCTGTATATTGTAAAGCTAACAGCTAAGGATGAAATTGTAAGAATGAAAATACTTAAGGAATAAGGATAGCTCAGGGTTTGAAAAATGTTTCCTTGCAGTGAAAAATTGAAATAATCGCCGCATACATTCGGTATACCGATGCTGAACAGGTTTGTGAAAATTGAAGCGATGTTCGTCGCGGTATTACTGAATCTAAGCAAAAATTGCTTCGCATTTTCGCCAAGATTCAGTATAAATAATTTGTAACTACGCTTAAAGCTCAACAAGCTCCTTGAGGATTTCGAAGGTAAACTACAAACCTCAAAATGGGCTAAAATTGACAAAACATCTTCCGACACCGCCCTAAGGGACATAAAAGACCTGGTTCAAAAAGGCATACTGCAACAAACTTGCCAGGTGGAATGTACATCATAAAAATTGCCAAGCAGGATTGTATTTTTGTCGGTTGAGCCTTTACACAAAAACGATGTCCGGAAAAATGATTGTTCAATAAACTGCTTTTACCAAAGCTGTAATTTCTCCGTATACAAAACATCGAAAAAAGTGATGGGAATTTAAACATTTATGAATGCAAAATGTTTATCTGCCAGAACTTTAAAATCTGTAAAAATGATAAAGCTGATTATTCCGATGAAATTGACACCTGTTCCGGACTAAATTGACACCCCATTTTCCGGACGGATATTTTTGCTAAATTACTTTTTTTTATTCTTCCTCAAAGAGGGTCCTTTAAGTTCTAATCTTAT
>Ga0247840_10001079_pt1 | contig 54694 bp, 50 predicted proteins | sample LaCruzMarch2015__FD_192404 | JGI IMG/M metagenome (GOLD analysis project Ga0247840, IMG submission 192404) | Freshwater microbial communities from meromictic Lake La Cruz, Castile-La Mancha, Spain - LaCruzMarch2015_17m | ecosystem: Environmental > Aquatic > Freshwater > Lake | place: Spain... | reverse complement strand
TCATCGTCCTTATCCTGAGTTGACGGTTTATTACTCGTTCTCAAAGACGGCCCTGGCTTCAGGAAAGGGCATGAACGCTGATTTTGTCACCTCGCACCTGATTACTGGAGACAGCGGGTGTCCGAACAAACCGGCAAATGGGACTAATGCCTGGCGTCGTGACTGTAAAATTTGAAGATATGGAGCAGAAAAGCCGCCAAAATTTTTGAGTGTCGAGAATCGACGCTCTGGAAGCTCATGATATTATTTATGAATCAACCGACCGCCAAAAAGTTTTGCCTGCAGAATAATGACCGGCGGTCAGCATGAGGCGTGTCTGCTCTACTTCTGAGTTAAACTGAAAAGGGCATCGACAATAATGAGCAGCTCCTGGAGGCTGTTGTTGAGATTTGCCGTTACCGCGACCATCGTTTGCGATTCGGGGAAATAGGCGAAAAAGGAATTGAAACCCGATATGCCCCCGGTTTTGGCGGGAATGATTCCTTCTTTCAGCACGATGGAATCGAGACCGTAACCGAAGGTTATTTTCAAGCCCGGATCGCTCGATTCGTATCTGGTTCCGTTATTGAGCTGGGTGGGGGCAAACATCTCCCTGATCGATTTCTTGCTGAGCAGCGCTTCTCCCCGGAACACCTTGACGAGTTTGATCATATCCGACGGCGTCGACAGGATGCCGCCGCTTGCGTAGGGCAATGTCAGGCTTGCGTATTCCGCATTCGTTAGGTTCCCGGCATAGGCATAGCCTGAGACTCGCTTCGAAATGATGGCACTTTTACTGCCGATGGCCGTATGGGCCATTCCGAGGGGCTTCGTGATTTTTGCGGCAAGAAAATCACCGTAAGAAATCCCGGTTATTTTTTCGATGACAAGTCCGAGAATTATGCAGCCGCTATTGCTGTATTGGGCCTTCTGTCCCGGCTCAAAATCCAGAGGCTCCCCAGCAATGGCGGCAATGACTTCCTGGGGAGTCCAGTCTTTCCCCTGGTTGCTCTTGAAAGGCTCTACATTCGTGACATCCTTGATGCCGGAGGTGTGCTGGAGGAGGTGTCTGATTGTAATATCGTTCCACCCCGGATACTGGGGAAAGTACTTCGTGATCCTGTCGTTGACGCTCAGTTTTCCTTCTTCCTGGAGAATCATGATGCCGATGGCGGTAAAGGTTTTTGAAATTGATCCGATCTCGAAGATGGAGTCCTTCTCAACTGGCTGTTTGTATTCCACATTGGCAAGACCATAACTCTCCTCGATCACCTTCCCGTCCGGCATGGAGATCACGATGGACAATCCGGGGATATGCTTTACCTGCATCACTTTTGTGACAACTTCCTTGATCTGGTCCCGGGTAACCTTCGGACGTTCAACTGCCTGGGCGCCTGACAACCCAGTCATGCTAAGCATAAGGATATACAGCATAATTCTTGCTCCTTTGAAATTCATGGCCATTCAAAAACCTCCGGGACATATGATGATCTTCCCATGTTAGCGATGTTTCTCTTTCATTTGGATAACATGATGCCTTCTCATATCATAATCGTCAATGAAAGAACATTAATGATTATGGGCGTGGAGAGCGAAGGACACCGTGATCTGGCAGTAGCGCAATTACAGGCATTTTTAGACACCACGTCGCGCCGAGCTTGCGGACCATAAGGAAGTCCCCCGCTCCTGTCAAGATGAAATGATGATCACCTGCATGGCGAAAAATATGCTTTACATATTACGCAATGCATCATATATTCTTTCCATGATCAAAACCTTTCGATGTAAAGATACGGGAATACTTTTTGATGACCAATGGGTAAGCCGTTTCCAATCCATTGAACGCCAGGCGCGCCGTAAACTTTTATTCTTGCACCGCGCCCGAACCCTTCAAGACCTCATGGCGCCGCCGGGCAACAAACTGGAGGCTCTGAAAGGGGATCGAACAGGTCAACACAGCATTCGCATCAATGATCAATGGAGGATATGTTTTACATGGGAAAGTGGAGATGTCTATGATGTTGAAATTATTGACTATCATTAGGAGAATTGCATGATGAAAGAATTCGAATTATTGGACCCGATTCCTCCGGGCGAGATCCTATGCGAGGAATTTATGAAGCCCCTCGGCCTGAGTGCGAATCAATTGGCCCGGGATATTGATGTGCCCCCGGGTCGGATAAGTGAGATCGTCAACGGCAAGCGCTCCATAACTGCCGATACGGCCCTTCGCCTTGGCAAATATTTCGGCGTATCTCCCGAGATCTGGCTGAATTTGCAAAGCGATTATGACATGAGATTGGCCCGCCGAACGATCTGGCCCCTAATCGAACCGCGTGTCAGAGTTCGAGCGGCATAGAAAGATGACCGAGATGATGTTCCATTGCAGATGTGATAAAAAAGGACAATATCGAGTCTGGCTCCTTCTTGTGCGGTCAGGGAGAGACGGGACCATGACGAACATGACCGATGGTCAGTTTTTGACTTCCCAAATTTTCGAACCACCTACAAATAAATGAATAATATCAAATATTTATACTATGCCAGAATCTGGCATTTCTGAAAACCAGCCCTCGGGCGGTCTCCACGTCCCGTAACCGGATCGCCAAAAGAAAGGGAAAACGGCGAAAGCACTTGCCTATTGCCATATAATAACATGATGTTAAACCACTTCAGAGCTCTGAAGTAACTCGCCGGAGGACAGCCTCGGAGGAGATAGAAAAGAAATTTGAAAGATCAGGTGGAATTTCGGGGGCAAGGAAGGCCGAGAAAAACAGAAAAATAAATCTGTCCTTTTTGTTCCTTTTTTAGAATAACGAAGGAGGCACTATGCAATGAAATCTCTCGTAATTAGAATATCTTTTCTTGCTTTGCTGATTATATTTTTTGTCCCAAATCTTACATCTGCCGCAACAAAGACCTTTATCAAAGAATATACATATCAGGCCAGTGAATTGGATAGTAAAATGTCCTGCCGTGTTATTGCCCTTGAGCAGGTTAAAAGGCTTGTATTAGAAGAGTTGGGCACCTATCTGGTAAGCGAAACTCGTATAAAGAATTATCAGATAAATAAAGATGAGATTACGGCAATTACCGCTGGTACGGTCAGCATCAAGGTCATTGGTGAGAATTGGAATGGAGTAAATTACTGGCTCAAAGCCTCCGTAGAAGCTGATCCCGACGAGGTCGCCAAAGCAATTGAATCCCTTCGTGGTAATTACCACACGAAAATCGCTTTGGAAAAAAGCATGAGAGAAAATGCTGAACTATTAAAGGAAATTGAACAGCTCAAAGTCGGATTGAAATCAGTGAAGGGGAAAGCATTAACTAAAAAGAAAGGCATTTATCAAGATACCGTTAATAAACTAAGTGCTAACGATTATTTTCAAAACGGATACAGGTTAAAAAAAGCAGGCGATTATGTGTCAGCAATTGACAACTATAATAAAGCCGTAAAACTGGACCCTACAGTCGCAATTTTTTATTGGGAAAGATCCCATGCTTATTTCGGATTAGCTAATGAACTTGGAAATAGTAAAAGATCCCTTGATGCTATTGCAAAATTACGTCAAGCGCTTAACGATTCTACAAAGGCGATAGAAATTAAAAAAAAGGAAAAGAGCCCTATTCTTCTTGACTACTGCTTCTTACTCCGAGCACATATATATAATCAAATGGCGGCGCACTATGATACTGAAAAGGGAGCAGGCAGTACCAAAAAGAATGTTGAAGCTGCAGAATATTTTCGTAAGGCTCTTGATGATAGTGATATGGCCATTAGACTTTCATACAATAACATTCTCGGGCCAGATGCTCAGATGTATATTGCACGAGGAATAGCATTGAACGGCCTTAAACAATATAGAGAAAGTATTAAAGCCTTGAATAATGCCAATAAACACCTGGAAATTCATCCAGATAAGGGGATGAGTGCCGCCGTCTTTTTCTATCTTACGTTAAATTATGGTTTTGATGAATTTGGAGAAAAGTATTTAGATGCTCCAGTAAGGCTATACCCATCTTATCAGGCAGAATTATTAATAAGTAAGGGCAAGTATAACGAAGCAATTGTGGCACTTGACAAGGCTATTCAATTCGATGAGGAAGATACATGGTCCTACTACATGAGGGGGCAAGCTTATCTGGCGCTAAAAAATTATGGACAAGCTTTGCAAGATCTCAATCGAGCAATTCAATTAAACAAATCATACAAGAAAGCCTACATGTTAAGGAGTAACATATATTGTACAGCCCTGAATAATTGTAAACAGGCAATTAAAGACACAGATATATGTATTAAACTGGACCCGACAGACGCATATGCATTCTATTTAAGGGGCTATTATTATTCAATGTTAGATGATAAAACACAGTCCATCAATGATTTTAATAAAGCAATCGAGCTTAATCCAACCAAAGCAGAATATTATTCTTCGAGAGGTTCTGCTTATGTTGCCTTAGGACAGAAAAAGGAAGGAATTGAGGACATAAAGACTGCCGCAAGGTTAGGTGATGAAAGGGCTATGCAGGTTTTGAAGGGGCTAAAGATACAATGGTGAGCTTCTCATATACGTCAGAAAGAAAAAGACTGTATGAATCAATCTATAGCTGTATATGCTGCTCAAGTACTGATTATACCAACCCTGATGGTGTTTGTGAATTTGCTGCAAAGAGCCCTCGTCAAACCATCCCCGTATCCCATTTTGGCGATATCAAAAATGCCAAGATATGGCTCATTTTGACCAACCCCAAGGGCGATCACAATGATTCAAACGTGGGCCATCTGGTTAGTAATTACAATGAGACAGGCCGGGAAAATCTAACCGATGATCATGTTGACTTAATTTTCCAACATTTTAGCATGTATTTTCAGCGGGATAGAATTCATCCGTTTTTTAATCCTTTCATGGAGCTATTAGAAGGCCTTATTGTAGACGATCACGTTTGTACTTTCCAGAATGGCTGCATTTGTGCTGTTGATGTCATTAAATGTCCAACTACTAAGAATTTTCAACGATTTGTAAGAACGGATGAAGGTAAAAATGTTTGGCGTAACTGTCTTGGAAAAGTCAGAGCCTCTGGTCCAAATCATTTTATTATTGAGCAGATCAAAACTCACGAGCCTCCCATTCTGATTTTTGCACAATCCACTACCGATCTAATTGATGTGGAATACAAAGGCGACGGAATTGGCACCTTGCAAGGATTCGACGAAATGAAAATCTTCCGCAAACAAGATCCAATTCGCCTTTCCATAGATCTCGGTAGCAGGCGGAATTTAAATAACCATTTCAATCAGGGCGGAGATAGTACCCAGAAGCTGCACAATGCCATACAGAAGGTCATAAGCGATCTTATATAAATTTTATCCGAAGCGATTTATTGAATTCGGTGATTTGTGTTATGCGTCGCCCTTATGGCTATTGCTAATTGTCTGGAGAAAGATGTGGATAGCAAGCCGTTATTGTTAAAAAATATGCATGATTTCCTTTACTCGGTCGTCAATAATCAAGAATTTGAGAAAGGACCTAAAACCAATGCACCCAATAGCCGTTGACCATAAATTAGAAAGAATTGTCAATTGTCTTGCCAAAAAAGGCTGCAAAAAGATCATGTTATTCGGTTCTTATGCAGAAGCAGTCGATATCGAGATTGGTCTTGTTGATGAACTTGTGTGTAATTCGGTGGACATATACTCAATTATCCCTTGAACGCTGGGGTGATTCAGTCTGGAATTAAGTATGGTGTCCCCTGAATTCCTGAATTCGCTTTATTTACATACGGAGGTAAAATATGACTGTTATTGCTGACAAGGTTTTTAACGATGCGCTTTCGTTGCCATCGGATGCGCGGATCAGTTTGGTCGAGAAACTCCTTACAAGTCTTAACCTGCCCACCCATGCGGAAATTGACCGTTTGTGGGCCGCGGAGGCCGAGCAACGGGTTTCCCAGATCGATCGAGGCGATGTGGAACTCATTCCGGGAGAGGAAGTATTCGCAAAGATTCGCCGGAAATACCAACGATGAGATTTGAATTTCATCCAGATGCTGTTGCCAATCTGCACAGGCGACCTGATTACTGGAGACAGCGGGTGTCAGAACAAACCGGCAAATGGGACTAATGCCTGGCGTCGTGACTGTAAAATTTGAAGATATGGAGCAGAAAAGCCGCCAAAATTTTTGAGTGCCGAGATTCGGCGCTCTGGAAGCTGATGATATTATTCATGAAACAACCTACTACCAAAAAGTTTTGCCTGCAGAATAATGACCGGCGGTCAGCATGAGGCGTGCTCAGGCTATTTCTCCGCTAAACCGAAAAGGGCATCGACAATAATGAGCAGCTCCTGGAGGCTGTTGTTGAGATTTGCCGTTACCGCGACCATCGTTTGCGATTCGGGGAAATAGGCGAAAAAGGAATTGAAACCCGATATGCCCCCGGTGATTTATGTCTAAGTAGATTGACTGATCAATAGGTATTGAAAGCAAGATATGCACGAACACTGTTAATATTGAACCCGTGAGATTTAAGTGAATTATTTGAATGTGAAGTCCAAATAAAGACTTTGTCAGAGAAGGGAAGGACCGATAGTGTCACAGCATAATCCATCCACAACATATCAAGAACTGATCGAAGAGAATGCCTTATTAAAACAGAGAATCCATTTACTGGAACTCTCAGAATCAAAGCAAGCGGCAGCAGAGAATGCCTTGAAGGCATCCGAGGAAAAATACAGCAACCTCTCCAAAATGCTGCGCCTCATGTGCGACACTGTTCCGGACATGATTTGGGCGAAGGACCTTGAGAGACGGTTCATCTTTACCAATCGGGCGGTCTGCCGGGATCTTCTGAATGCCAGAGATACGGATGAACCCGTTGGCAGGACCGATATGTTCTTTGCAACGCGTGAACGGGAATTGCGCCCGGATGATCCACAGTGGCACACCTTTGGTGAGATCTGCATCGATTCCGACAAGGTAATCATGGGGAGCAGGAAACCTGCGCAGTTTGATGAGTTCGGTAATGTGAAGGGAAAGTTCCTGTTTCTCGATGTGCATAAGGCCCCCTTGTTTGATGAAAATGGAAAGATGATTGGAACAGTAGGTTCAGGTCGGGATATAACAGAGATCAAATACGCGGAAAATGCGCTGCGGGAGAGTGAGCAGAAGTACCGCCTCCTGGCTAATCGGATGACTGACGCTGTCTGGATAAGCGATTTGAATTTCAAAACTACCTATGTGAGTCCATCCGTAGAATATGTGCTTGGTGTACCTCCGGAGGAAAGGATGAAGATTCCCTTCGAGGAGCAGGTAACTCCTGAAACTTACACACGTGTAATGGAAAGACTTGCTATCGAAATGGCTAAGGAGGGAAGTGCCCAGGGTGATCCGGATCGGACCGTCACGATAGAGATGGAGTATTACCATCGAAACGGCTCGATTGTCTGGATGGAAAATATTATCTCAGCCATTCGAAATGCAGATGGGCAATTGACAGGGTTGCAAGGTGTTGCACGGGATATCACCGACCGCAAACGAGCCGGGGAAGCGCTGCGGGAGAGTGAAGAGCTATTCAGGGTCGCCATGGAGAGAGCTCCGGATGGTGTTTACATGAATGATCTTGAAGGTAATTTTCTCTACGGAAATAAAAAAGCCGAGGAAATTATTGGTTATGATCGTGATGAGCTCATAGGACGGAATTTTCTCGATCTAAATATTATTGCCGGAAAAAGCATGGGCAAAGCCGCCGAGCTGCTGAAAGCAAACATCGAAGGCCGATCGACCGGTCCGGATGAGCTTGAGATGGTAAAGAAAGATGGTCGCCACATCCTGATAGAAATTACGACCAATGTTATTCAGCGTCGAGGGCAAACAGATGTGCTGGCGTTTGTCCGTGACATCTCAGACCGCAAGCGGACAGAGGAGGCGCTGCGGGAAAGCGAGAAGAAATTTAAACGCCTTGCTGATAATATGTATGACATGATCGTGGAAGTTGATTTAGAAGGAACGAGAATCTATGTATCCCCATCCCACAAAACGGTTCTCGGCATAGAACCCTCCGAGCTGCTGAACAGGTCTGCATTTGACCCTGTCCACCCGGATGATCTACAATATTCTCTGGAGGCTTTTAGCAAAGGAATAACAACCGCGAGTCCGGGGTTGATTAGTTATCGGCACTTGGATAGTGAAGGCAACTACCGATGGCTGGAAAGCTACGGTAGCCCCCTCTTTGATAGTGATCATGTCCTGATTGGTGGAGTCATTGTAAGTCGTGATATTACGGCAAGAAAGTTAGCTGAAGAGAAGTTGAATAACCAGATGGGTTTTATCGAAACACTTCTCGATACCATTCCCAGCCCGATATTCTACAAGGATACCTTGGGAAAATATTTGGGCTGTAATCGTGCTTATGAGGAGATCATTGGCATGTCCAGAGAAGAGGTTATAGGTAAAGACATCTATGGCATATATCCTAATGAAATAGCCGATTTTTACGCAGAGAAAGATCGGGAAATCTATGAATGTCCGGGCAGACAAATCTATGATGGGAAGTTTAAGGCCGCAGATGATACGATTAAGGATGTGATCATCAGTAAGGCTACGTACACAGATATCGGAAAAAATGTCGCCGGGCTGGTTGGGGTAATCATAGACATCACCGAACGCAAGCAGACGGGGGAAGCCCTGCTCCGGAGTGAGGAGAAATATCGAGAGCTCGTGGAGAACGCTAACAGCATAATCCTTCGGTGGAGCCGGGATGGGGAAATTACATTCATGAATGAGTTCGGCCAAGTGTTTTTCGGGTACACCGAAAAGGAAATTATTGGGCGCCATGTGGTAGGCACTATTGTCCCGGAAATGGAAAGCACAGGGAGGGATCTTAGGCCTCTTATGGGTAAAATATGCGCTAACCCCAAGGAATTTGAGCAAAACATCAACGAGAACATGTGCCGCAACGGTGAGCGGGTCTGGATTTCCTGGACAAATAAAACAGTGCTGGATAAACATGGACAGGTGCTGGAAGTTTTAAGCATTGGATCGGATATTACCGACCGCAGGCTAGCTGAGGAGGAACTCCATCGGACTCTTGCTCATCTAAGAAAGGCATTTGGCACGATCATTCAGGTTATGGTGTCTGCTGTGGAAACAAGAGATCCCTACACCGCCGGCCACCAAAGCCGGTCCGCGAGCCTTGCCCGCTCCATTGCAATTGAGATGGAACTTCCCCAGGATAAGATCGATGGCATCAGCATGGTGGGGTCCATTCATGACATTGGGAAACTATCCATACCCGCGGAGATATTGGCCAAGCCGACAAAACTGTCTGAAATCGAGCTTCCCTTGGTTAGACAACATGCTCAGAAAGGGTACGAGATGCTGAAAGATGTGGAATCGCCCTGGCCCATGGCGGAGATCGTCTATCAGCACCATGAGCGGATGGATGGTTCCGGCTATCCGAGAGGTCTCAAGGGGGATGAGATTCTCAAGGAGGCCCGTATCCTTGCCATAGCGGATGTTGTTGAATCCATGGCTTCCCATCGCCCCTATCGGCCCGCATTAGGGCTCAATGCGGCACTGGAAGAGATTGAGAACAATAAAGGGACGCTTTATGACGCAGATGCGGTGGATGCCTGCCTGAGATTATTCCGGGATAAAGGTTTTGAACTTGAAGGGGAATGATATCGAACGGCAATCTTCACCGCTAAGCTTAAATCAAAATCATTGACTTGTAGCTAGGTGCACGACTTCGAAAGTATATTATCACGATCGGCTCTATATAGATGAGGGTTTCCCCCCCAGCCGACGCCCATCATGCTCAATCAAATTTCTCTAGCATTTTAGCCTTGACGCATCGGCAAAAACTTTCTATTCCTATTCCGGATAAGTATAGTCATAGTGAGGTGAGCGAGGTGATGTTCCGTTCAGTGGAGCCGAGGTTGTCAAGAAAGCTGCGTGTCCGGTGCGCTTTGGAGGAGAGCCCATGAAGGAGCTTGAAGGGCCGAAATGTGTTGCTATGGATTATCCCTGCCCGTGGATCTATCAAATCATCGGCGCCGATGAAGATAGTCTGCGCCGGGCAGTGGGGGAAATTATTCAGGATCGAACCTACCGGATGACTCTCTCAAGGAGCAGTGAAAAAGGGAAATATCAGAGTTTTCAACTTGAGGTGGTTGTGGAAAGCGAAGGGCACCGTCTCGCCGTTTATGAAGCCCTGCGGGCCAATCCGGCCGTGAAAATTGTTCTGTAAAGTTCTGTAAGGGAGAGAAACGCCATGTCCGACCAGTCTGAGCACGTCTGGGGCGCCGTCCTTCAGATAAGAAGGCAAGCCCCGCTTGTCCATAACATTACCAACTATGTGGTAATGAACACCACCGCCAATGCCCTGCTGGCCATCGGCGCTTCTCCCGTCATGGCCCATGCGGAGCAGGAGGTGGAGGACATGGTGAATATTGCCTCTGCCCTGGTGATCAACATCGGCACCTTGAATGAGGAATGGACAAAATCGATGTTCATGGCCGCAAGGAAGGCCAAGCAAAAAGGGATACCCGTTGTTTTCGATCCGGTTGGGGCCGGAGCGACGCCATATCGTACCCGTACGGCGCGGCAGCTTCTGGAGGCGGTTTCCCCCTCCGTTATCCGGGCCAATGCCTCGGAGACAATGGCCCTGGTAACGGAGGGAAAGCTTACCAAAGGGGTTGATAGTACAGCTTCTTCGGATCACGCCCTCGCGGCGGCCCGCATCCTGAGCGATCAATTCGGGTCGGTCGTATGCGTGAGCGGCGAGAAGGATTATATTATCGCCGGTAGCCGGATGATTGTCGTTGGCAATGGCCATCCCATGATGACCCGGGTGACTGGCCTTGGTTGTACCGCCTCGGCCTTGTGCGGCGCCTTTGCCGCCGTGGGGTCCGACCTTGCCGACTCAACGGCATATGCTATGGCCGTCATGGGGATTACGGGAGAAATCGCCGCTGCCCGGGCGGTTGGTCCCGGCAGTATGCAGGTCCATTTCCTCGACGCCCTGTACGGATTATCTTTTGAAGATATCGATCAGCGCCTGAAATTAGAGGCCATTTCGTCATGAAAAAGATCAAAGGGTTATATCTCGTTACGGATCGCGATCTCTGCGGCGGCCGTCCTTTAGAGGAGATTGTCCTGGCGGCCGTCAGGGGCGGGGCCGCCTGTGTTCAGCTTCGGGAAAAGAACCTGCCCACCCGCGCCTTTGTCGAAGAGGCGATGAGTATCAAGGCGCTGCTGGCCCCCTTCGATGTTCCTTTAATCATCAACGACCGCATCGATGTTGCTCTGGCGATAGGGGCGGAAGGTGTCCATATCGGTCAGGAAGACATGCCCTACCCCCTGGCCCGCAGGATTTTGGGAAGCAGGGTCATCATCGGGCTTTCCGTGGAGACATGGGAAGATGTGGAGCTGGCCGAACAATGGGACGTGGACTATCTCGGCATCAGCCCCGTTTTTGAGACGCCGACCAAGACTGACACCAGAGGAAGCTGGGGATTGGAGGGCATCGCGAAGATCCGGGCCTATTCCCGTCATCCCCTTATTGCCATCGGCGGCTTGAATACAGCGAACGCCGGTGCGGCGATACAGGCGGGGGCGGATGGCATAGCTGTGGTGTCGGCGATTTGCGCTGCCCCAGACCCCTTCCAGGCTGCACAAGAACTTTCCGGAATTATTGATGCCGATCGATCATGTCCAGCTTGACAATAGTCATCGATTATTCGGGAACCCTGTCTCTGGAGGCGGTCGACTTCGCTAAAGACGATGTTCTGGAGAGGCAATTGCGTCTCTCCGGCCTTGCCGAATTCGGCGTTGCGTCCCCGGAAGTGTTCTGGAGCCGCGTAGTCGCACCCACCTGGGAAAAGGGGAGCCGGACCTCCATCGGCTACCGCCGCCTTATGGTCGAAAAGATCAGCAAGGAATGGACGGTGAGCCGGAAGGAGGCATCTCTTGACGCCCTCAACAAAGCTGCCGGTATTTTCGTCGCCCAGTATTTTTCCCATTCCCCCATTGATCCCTCCTGGCGCCCCCTGCTCCGGGAGTTGTATAACCATCCCCTGATTACGACGGTTGTAGCCACCGATCACTATGCCGAGGCAACGGAGGCTATCAAAGGTCAATTTCAGGAAATGCAGATGACAGCACTCCCGTTGCCGACGGCCGGGCCTAAGGTTAGAGACAGAGATAATTATAATGGCAGCGCCGGACCCGCTTTACCAGGGGGATGCTTTTTTATCGCCAATTCCGCCGATCTTGGTTGCCACAAGGATGATGAGGAATTCTGGGTTCCGGTGCGTGAAAAAACAGGCTGGACCTCCGGTGATCGTCTGCTCCTGGTCGATGACTTCGGCGCCAATGAGGTTGCAGGTGATCATTATGGGCAGGAAGCAAGGGTGGCGGCGCGACGGCAAAGAACAACGGAGCTGCTGACGAAGGTCTTTGACGGCAGGGTGGAGGTTATGCCATTTATTTTATCCGGCGATAAAACAACGAGAAACGGAGAAGTTCCCCTTCTCATCGGACAGATCGCCGTCAAGATCAGGGAATTCATGAAGGCAGAGGGATAGCAAGCTATGTTCAATGCCGCTTTGGTTAATGGGCCCTTCGACGATCCGGGCGTCTATCTGGAAATGAAATACCGGCGCCGGGCCCTCCTCTTCGATCTGGGGGAACTGCACGCCCTGCCTCCCCGCAATATCCTGAAGATAAGCCATGTATGCGTATCCCACACCCACATGGATCATTTCGTCGGCTTCGATCACCTGGTGCGAATCTGTCTCGGACGGGACCGTACAATCAAACTTTTCGGCCCCCCCGGCTTTATCAATCAAATTCAGGGCCGTCTGAACGCCTATACGTGGAACCTGATCGCCGACTATACCAATGATTTTATTCTTGTTGTGACGGAGATTCACCCGGAAGGGTGTATGAAAACGGCCAAATTTTCGTGTAAAAATTCCTTTCAGGCAGAGGGAGAGGCGGACAGGGAAAACTTTCCCGAGATGCTTATCGATGAGCGATTGTTTTCGGTTAAAGGGGTATTTCTTGATCACAAGATTCCCTGTCTGGCCTTCTGCGCTGAGGAAAAGCAGCGCATCAATATCCGGAAAGACGCCCTGCAAGCGATGGGGCTGCCGGTTGGACCGTGGTTGAACGACTTCAAGGATCGTCTTGCCGACAATTATCCCTCTGATTATCCGATCCGGATCCGGGGAAAAAATGAAGGGGGAAGCGGCGATGAGAAGCAGATACCATTAGGAGTGCTGAAGGAGCGGCTGGTGAAGATTACGCCGGGACAAAAGATCGCCTATGTGACGGATGTCCTTTACAGCGAAGCCAATATTGCCGCTATCGTGGCGCTGGCCCGGAATGCGGACATCCTGTTTATTGAAGCGGCATTCAGCCATGATGACCGCGATCAGGCCCTGAAAAAATACCACCTGACGGCCCGGCAGGCGGGGACCATCGCCCGGCAGGCGGGGGTGAAACGGATGATCCCATTTCACTTTTCTCCCAAGTATACCGGCTTTGAAAATATCCTGCGTACCGAGGCGGAACGGGCTTTTAAGGGACTATAAAAAATTCAATTTTTTAGGAGGGAGTACGGCATGGCATTACATAAGAACATCAAGGTGCTGGGCATTCATTCAAGTCCTGTTAAGGCAGGAAATGTCGCCCACTTGCTGGCCCACGCGCTGAACGAGACAGTGAAGATGGAAGGCGTGGAAACGGAAACTGTGGCCCTGGCCGGCTTGAATTTCTCTGACTGTAACCAGTGCAACTGGTGCATGAGAAAACAGACCCCGGAGCAACTGTGCAAGATCGAGGACGACATCTCGCCGATCCTCCTGAAAATACGGGATTGTGATGTCCTGGTGCTGGCGTCGCCGGTCTATTTTGCCAGACTCTCCGGACTCATGGCCTTCCTGATTGACCGGACCCGCTGTTTTATCTTTGGCAAGGAGAAGCATCTGGCCTTAAAGAATAAAGTCGGGGTGGCGCTGACAGTGGCCTGGACAAGGAACGGCGGCATTGAAACGACGCTGGAAAGCATCCACAGCGCCTATCTCCTCCACGAGATGTGGACGCCGTCCGTCCATCCCGCCGGGGCCATCTTCGGTGTCGGGGCCGTTTCCGGACAGATGAACGAGGATCTTTCGTACAAGGCAAACAAACTGGGGGTTATGGAAGACAAACAGGCCCTTCAGGCCGCCGTTCTGGTGATGCATAAAGCCGTTACGACGGCAAGGATGCTGAAGGGCAAGGGTTAGGGAGGAAATGGAGTTAAGCCTTTTTGAAATATGACGCGAAGAGGGAGCGGACTTCCTCCAGACCTTGCTCAAAGGCTTCCGTAAAGACTGTATCGCTGCAGCGGCAGGAAAGGAAAAGAGGTGTGAATATAATGGCCTGATACGCTTCATAGCGGTGGGAATTCTTACCAAAAATGATTTCGATCAGTTCACCGGTTTGCCGGTGCCAGGTTTGAAAATCCGGGGAATAAAAGGATCCCTTCCGCATGTTGTCAATTTGCGCCAATTGAGCTTGCAAGCGAGCGTAATCCCCAGCGGCTGGATCGTTATTAGTCATGAGGAACTGCCTGAGTCGTTATCCATAATTTTTCCATTTTTATCATGAATCTCCGCAGAATACGTCTCGCGACCAGCGCACCCGGCCCTCCGGAGTAATAAAGACGTATTCCGGCGCCCCGTCGATTTTGTCCAGACGGTTCCGCAGACCCCGTCCGTTGGCCAACTGGATTTGGATGCCCGGCCGGGCGTTCAGTTCCAGCAGGAGCGGTCCGCGCCTTTCATCCATAACCAAATCCACTCCCAAGTAGCCGAGGCCCGTCATGTCAAAGGCCCGAGCGGCCATAATCATGATCTTCTCCCAATAAGGAACGGCAATTCCCGTCACGGGATTACCCGTATCGGGATGATGGGTGACTACCTCATTGCGATGAACAGCCTTTAGCAAAACGCCGTCGCACATGTCAAGACCGGCGCCGATGGCCCCCTGGTGGAGATTGGCCTTGCCATCCGAAGCCCGGGTGGGCAGGCGGAGCATGGCCATGGCGGGAATGCCGCGATAAACAATAATGCGGATATCCGGAACACCGCGATATGTTACGGCGGCAAAAACGGGATCAGGATGAATCAGTTCCTCGATGATCGCCCGATCCTCGAGGGCGCCAAGGGAGTATATCCCGGATAGAATGCTGGAGATATGGTAAGAAATGTCATCCTTGGTCAGAGTATCCCCGTTTTGTTTTATGTATCCCTTATCGCTGACATCACTTATGAGGATTATCCCCTCTCCTCCGGAGCCGCGGGCCGGTTTGACGGCGAATTCCTTGTGTCCGGAGAGGTTCTCCCCAAATCCCTTTACCTCGCCGTGATGGCGGATGACATGGATAAGCGGCGGTGTCGGTATTTCATGGCGGGCGGCAAGTTCTTTGGTAATGATCTTGTCATCGACGAGGGGATAGCGGGAACGGGGATTCCAGCGCATGATGTATTCGGCGTTCCGCCTGTTCATTCCCAGGACGCCGGCTTTGCCCAGCCAGGAGAAGGGGCTTGCGATCATGATCGTTCCTTGAAGGCGCGAAAGCGGATGTATTCCGACAATCGATAACCCGTGTAACGTCCTAACATGATCTGAAAGGCCGCCACGGCCAACAGATATTCGGGATAGACAAAAAAGATGAGTTGGAGCCCCTCCAATTGCAGGACGCCGTAGGTCAGGATGGCGACGGCGGCGCTTCCCGAGGCGGTAATAAGGGCTTCCTTGACCCCTGATTCCTCGATGAGCACATAAAAACGCTCGATGGTCATGGTCAGGATCACAAAAGGCAGGAGGCCCACGGCCATCATGTTGCGCAACCCCAATTTATTGCCGATGAGCGAGAGGATCAGAAAGCAGATGACCACGAGGGTCAGGATGGCGGCCAGGCGGGGGACCAAAAGCAGCCTCAGGTCGTTAATCCGGGAGCGGACCAGGTAGCCGATGAAGACCACCCCCGCAAAAATGGCCAAACCGTAAAAGAGCCCCGTGCTGCGGAAAGCCAGGGCCATCAGGACGGGCATGAAAATACCGAAGGTGGGAAAGCCGATGACATTGCGGAGGAAGCAGATCATCAGGGCGCCGATGGGCACGAGCAGTATGATCCGGAAGGTGTTCTGAAAATCCGGTGGCAGGGAAAAGAGGGACCAGCGATTGAGAAAGTAATTGGCATGAAGGGCCGGCTCCAGGTGCATCCGCCAGGGAGAGACGATTTGTCTGCTCAGTGTCCAGCGGACGTCCCTTAGCTGGCCGCCGATCACATTCACGACGGGCAATCCCCCGGACGCTAAAACCAGCAGGGCTTCATCCCGGGGAAAGGGATTCCCCGTCTCCGGTTCCAGGCCTTCCCAGCCCTTGCCTGTCCATATCTCCAGCCACTGCACCGGGGTGGAGACAACACCTTCCGCCAGGATCAAGCCGCTGCTGTCCCTGGCAGGCAGGCCCGCTGCCCGGGACAGATACATGAGAGAGCGGGAGGGGCCGAATTTTTCTCGAAAAGCGGCCCATTCCACGAGTTTTTCCCTGGCTGGGGGTGGCCCTTCCCACTGGCCTCTGGCGATCCCGGCGAGGGCCCTTATTCTTTTGTCAATGGGACGGGGTAAAAGGGCGGCAGCCAGATAATTCAGCATTCCCTGTTCGGAGGCGCTTACGGCGGCGGGCAAGGGAGCGGTGGGAGGGGAATGGGGGGCCGCTTCTCCGGGTCGTTGACGGATGACAACGGTAGCCTCGTAGCCGACGGATTCTTCCTTCTTGTCGATAACGCCCGACCACTGACCGAAACGCACCTCCCGTTCCGTTACCAGATTGATTCCCATATCTCCGGAGATAAACCGTTCGTCGATCACCGACTGATCGGACCGGTTTTGCGGCAGGGCAATCCGGACGGATACCGGTTTTCCTGCGGATTCAGGCTGGAAATCTAATGCAGCAGCGATTCGCCAGGCCTTGACCTTGGCACTCGGGAAAAGGGGATAATGGAGATAGATGACTCGATAGCCCACCAGGATCGCGGTGATAAGGAGCAGGATTCCGCTCAGATAGGCTGCTTTGTGCTTCATGGCCTGGTGAGCTCCGGGCAGCGTGGCGGCAGGACGTGCGTCTTCCTCACATCGACGATGAATCCTTTTTCCAGGACATTGCGGCCGATGAGAAGGGGGTATTGGACCCGGGAGCGATCAATCAAGTTGGCCTCGATACGGAGGACCTTGTCGCCGATGCAGATATCCAACTCTACGATGGGCCGGCGCTGCTGGGCTCCGGAACTTTTGACCTCCTTCCAGCCCGTAACGGGGAGACTCATCTTCTTGCCGCCGTGGGCTTCGGACAGGTGGAATTCCGCCATATTATCTTTGATCACCAATTCCCTGGCATCCAGCGACGTTGTCGCGGCCCCCGTGTCGATCCGGGAGGGCAGCGTAATTTTCCAGGGCATAAGGGTAATATCCTCCACGGCGCCGATAACCGTATCTTCATCTGCCCCGATGGCCTGAGGAGGGAGGAAAACAAGAACGATGAATAATGAGATCAGTAACCGGTGGAGTTTCCATATCATTCGCGAAGGCTTCATAATGGTCCTCAGAGTTCCTTTTCTTCTCCCGATAGAATACTGAGTTGCTAATAACACAGCGTGATGGAAAAGAAAAAGCCAATTCGCAATATATGACGAACCAGTTAGCAGTCTGCTGAAAAAGACGATTTCCGATTTTGTCTTATAGTCGAGTTTAAACCGATCTTTCCCTCCCTGTCCTATTCGACGGGCAATGTGGTGCTTGCATAGGTAAGGGTTATTTCATTGCCTGTTCCACAGCAACCGCGACAGCGACCGATGCTCCCACCATTGGGTTGTTTCCCATTCCAATTAGTCCCATCATTTCCACATGAGCGGGAACGGATGAAGAACCGGCGAACTGTGCGTCTGAATGCATTCGTCCCATCGTGTCGGTCATGCCATAAGATGCCGGACCCGCTGCCATGTTATCAGGATGAAGCGTTCTTCCTGTCCCTCCTCCGGAAGCCACGGAGAAAAACTTCTTTCCCGCCAACAGGCGTTCTTTTTTGTAAACGCCCATAACCGGATGCTGGAAGCGAGTCGGATTTGTGGAATTCCCCGTGATGGCGACATCAACTCCTTCGAGATGCATGATGGCCACGCCCTCGCGCACATCATCAGCTCCAAAACATCTGACTTCCGCACGTTTTCCTGTTGAATAGGCTTTTTCCTTTACCACGGAAACCTCTCCTGTTTTATAGTCGAAAGCTGTTGCGACGTGGGTAAATCCGTTTATGCGGGCGATAATGTGGGCCGCATCCTTTCCTAATCCATTCAGGATGACACGCAGAGGAACCTTCCTTGCCTTATTTGCGGAGTTGGCAAGACCGATGGCTCCTTCTGCCGCGGCGAATGATTCGTGCCCCGCACAGAAAGCGAAACAGGTGGTTTCTTCACGAAGAAGCATAGAGGCTAAATTCCCATGACCGATACCTACCTGACGGTCATCGGCAACTGATCCGGGAATACAGAACGACTGGAGCCCTTCGCCGAGAGTTTCCGCTATATCAGCGGCATGCTTCTGTCCCTTCTTAATTGCGGCGGCGGCGCCTACAAGATAGGCCCATCCAGCGTTTTCAAAGGAAATCGGCTGTATGTCTTTTGCAATTTTTCTAACATCAACGCCTTTCCCCATGCATATTTTCTCGGCTTCCTCTAAAGAGGGAATCCCATATTTGGCGAGAAAAGGAGTGATCTGTTTGATTCTTCTTTCGTATCCTTCAAATATAGCCATTTTAAAACTCCTTATTCTTTACGTGGATTTATGATTTTGACGGCTTCTGCAAAACGGCCGTATGTTCCGGTTGCTTTAGAAAGGGCACTGTTCGCGTCCATACCCTTGGCGATATTATCCATCATGACGCCAAGCTGCACGAATTTGTAACCGATAATCTCGCTGTCGCTGTCGAGGCCTATTTCGGTTACATAACCTTCCGCCATCTCCAGATAACGGGGCCCTTTTTCCTTGGTGCCATACATGGTGGCAATCACGCTGCGTAGGCCCTTGCCCAGATCTTCCAGACCGGCGCCAATAGGAAGTCCGCCTTCGGAAAAGGCGGTTTGCGAACGGCCATAAACAATCTGAAGAAAGATTTCCCTCATGGCCACGTTTATGGCGTCACAGACGAGGTCCGAATTCAGCGCTTCCAGAATTGTTTTATGCGGCAAGATTTCGGCGGCCATCGCGGCGGAATGAGTCATGCCGGTGCAGCCGATACATTCAACCAACGCTTCTTCGATGATTCCGTTTTTCACGTTCAGGGTAAGCTTACATGCTCCCTGCTGCGGCGCGCACCATCCGACGCCATGAGTAAGGCCGCTAATATCTTTAATTTCCTTCACTTGTGTCCACTTGCCCTCTTGAGGAATGGGGGCGGGACCGTTTTTAGCGCCTTTGGCGACTACGCACATTTGTTCAATTTCATGAGTGTGCTCCATAAAAACCAACTCTCCTTCCAATAATATATTGCTTACAATAAGTAAATATCAGATGGGACCGTCTAATGAGATTCCATGACCTTTTCCGCAGTCTCCGCCGCGGAGAGCATGGCCTCCCGGTGGGCCTCCACATCCCCGACATCCATGACGCCGCAGGCCCGGATCAGATAGCTTTCCTCGAAACCATACCACTTGAAGAAGGAGTCATAGCGGGGGAAGACATCATCAAACTGCGTGTCGTCCGGCTGCCCCTGGGTGATGATAAAGACCATTTTTTTGCCCGGTGAGAGACGACTGGGATGAGAGTTGGTTACATAGTCCGACGTGAGGAAAGAATAGGTCCGGTCGATGAAGGCTTTGATCTGGCTGGAGACCTCGCCGTAGTAAATCGGACTGGCCATCACAAGAACGTCGGCCCCGCGGACGGCATCCAGAACGTTTTCCAGATCATCCTTGAGGATGCACTTGTCTAATTTGGTTTTACATGCCATGCAGGCCTGGCATCCCCGGTAGGTCAATTTGTTGAGCTGAATCATCTGAACCTTCGCCCCCAGCTCCTTGGCCCGCTCACAGAGGCGCTTGGCCAGGGTGGAGCTGTTTCCCTTGGGTCGTGGACTTCCTAAAAGACAAACGATTTTCATTTGATCCCTTCCTCCTCTTCCGTTTATGCAGATAAAAAACTTGAATGTCTCTATAACAGAAGGGGCAAAAAAAATCAGCTCCCTAATTAACCCCCTTGCCCGAAGCGGGAACAACGAAGCATGAAAATCCCCCCTTGCCCCCCTTTGGCAAAGGGGGGATTTTCATATAAAGGATGACGTTGTAAGAAGATTCCAACAATACATATCTATTCAATATTACTCGAAAAAAAAGATTATCAGCCCCTTTTTTTCAAACGCCCCTTGCATTTCTCACAACAATTCATAAGATAGGGCATAGACATTTGGCGTGGAAGGTGGAATGGACTCAGATTCTCAGCATGAAGATCCCCGCTTCGGCGGGATGACCGATACTGACTCCGCAGTCTCTCTGGATGAGCCGGCCATGTATACGGTAATTATTCACAATGACCATTACACCTCCATGGAATTTGTTGTCGAGGTACTTATGATGGTGTTTCAGAAGGCAGCGGCAGAAGCGACGAAAATAATGCTGGATGTGCATCGGTGCGGCCAAGGCGTCTGCGGGATTTATACCTATGATATTGCCGTAACCAAGGTATCCCGGGTCCATGCCATGGCCAAACGCCGGGGGTTCCCCCTCAAGTGCAGTTACGAAAAAGTGTGAAATCTATAGCCTTGATTAAGGTTAACATGATAAGCAGAAGAAACAGGAGTAACCAATGAAAATCAGTGAAGAACTTGATTCCATATTCAGGGCGGCCTATACGGAGGCAAAGCTCAGGTCTCATGAATACCTGACCCCCGAGCATATCCTTTTTGCGGCCCTGTTCTTTGAATCTTCCGGCGATATTATCCGCGCTTGTGGTGGTGATGTAAAAAATCTGCAGACGCGGCTGGAGGATTTTTTTACCACTAAATTGCCGAAGATGAAAAAGGAGACAGACCCGGTGCAGAGCGCCAGTTTTCAGAATGTCATCGAGCGGGCGGTCTGGCATACCACCTCGGCCCAGAAGGGGGAACTCGATATCGGCGATATTCTTATTTCCATCTTCGATGAGCGGGAATCTTATGCCGCCTTTTTCCTCCATCGGGAGGGTATCACGAGAATCGATCTGTTGAATTACGTTTCCCACGGCATTGCCGCGGCGCCCAGGGAAAAGCCGGGGACAGCGGAAGGTGACAGGAAGACGGCCCCCGGGGAGAAGGAAAACAAGGTCCTGGCCACCTTTACAACGGAACTGGTGCAGAAGGCCAAGGCAGGTGAGCTGGATCCCCTCATTGGCCGGGAAGACGTCATTGAAAGGACCATGCAGGTCCTCTGCCGGCGCTACAAGAATAACCCCGTCCACGTCGGGGAGGCGGGGGTGGGCAAGACGGCCATCACCGAAGGGCTGGCCCAGTTGATCGCCCAGGATAAGGTCCCCAAACCCCTGAAGGGCGCCAAGATCTATTCCCTCGATATGGGGGCCCTGCTGGCGGGAACCCGTTACCGGGGGGATTTTGAGGAACGGTTGAAAAAGGTAATCGCTGAACTCCAGAAGATCAAGAATGTGGTTCTTTTCATTGACGAAATCCATACCATCGTCGGCGCCGGAGCCGCCTCCGGGGGGGCAATGGACGCCTCGAATATCCTGAAACCGGCCCTGACCTCGGGGAAGATGAAATGCATCGGCGCCACTACCTATGATGAATTCCGGAAATGTATGGAAAAAGACCGGGCCCTGTCCCGCCGTTTCCAGTCCATCGATATTCCCGAGCCGTCCGTGGAGGATACGGTGAGCATCCTAGAAGGCTTGAAAGATCGTTACGAGTCCTATCATCAGGTCTCCTACACCGATGAGGCCCTGCGGGCCGCCGTGGAACTCTCGGCCCGCCACATTAACGAGCGGTATCTGCCTGACAAAGCCATCGATGTCATGGATGAAGCCGGCGCCAAGACCCGCCTGTATCGGGGCGATCAGGAAGGGATTATTACGATTACCCCGGCGGATATGGAAAGGATCGTGGCGCGGATGGCGCGGATTCCGGAGAAGTCTGTTTCTTCATCGGAAAGCACTCAACTTCGCTTCCTTGATCTGGATCTGAAAACCCAGATTTACGGGCAGGATCAGGCCATTGACATGGTTGTCCAGGCCATTCGTCGCTCCCGGGCAGGCTTCGGGGACAACAACAAGCCCGTCGCCTCGCTATTGTTTGCCGGCCCGACGGGAGTCGGAAAAACTGAATTGGCCAGGCAATTGGCCCTGTCCATGGGAATTCCCCTCCACCGTTACGACATGTCGGAATATCAGGAGAAACATACCGTTTCCCGTCTCGTCGGCGCCCCTCCCGGCTATGTCGGATTTGAAGAAGGAGGGCTTCTCACCGAGGCCATCCGGAAATCGCCCCATGCCGTCCTGCTCCTCGATGAGATCGAAAAGGCCCATCCGGATATCTTCAACACCCTGCTCCAGGTGATGGACTATGCCACCCTGACGGATAACAACGGCCGGAAGGCTGATTTCCGCAATATCATTATCATCATGACCTCCAACGCCGGGGCCCGGGACATTGGCCGGGTGGAAATCGGTTTCGGTGACCGGATGATCAGTCGTAAGGCCGTAACCGAGGCGATCAAGAAGATTTTTACCCCGGAATTCCGGAACCGCCTCGATGCAATCGTGACCTTCAATGGTCTGAGCAGGGAGGATGTGATCAATATCGTGAAGAAGCAACTCCGGGAATTCCAGAAACAGTTGGACGAGAAGGATATTACCCTTGAGATGACCGAGGCGGCGACTGAGTGGTTAGCGGACAAAGGCTACTCTGACGACTTCGGGGCCCGTCAGATTGCCCGTCTCATCCAGGAAAAGGTAAAGAATTTCTTCGTAGAGGAAGTCCTTTTTGGAAGACTGGTAACGGGTGGTCCCGTCCACGCCGATGTGGAGAACGATCAGATCGTCCTCAATATCCTCGATGCCCATATTCCGGCTCACTGAAGAAGTTGTCTTTCCTCCGCCCCACCTTGCTTCTGAAGGGGGGCTGCTCGCCATCGGCGGCGACCTGGCCCCGGAGCGCCTGGTTCTGGCTTACGAAAGTGGGATCTTCCCCTGGTACAGCGAGGGGGAGCCCATTCTCTGGTGGTCGCCGGACCCCCGCTTTGTCCTTTTTCCTGATCAGTTGAAAATATCCCGTACCATGAGGGGACTGCTGAAGAAAAACCCCTTTACCGTGACTTTCGATACCTGTTTCCGGGCGGTAGTTGAAGCCTGTCAGAAAACGCGGAAAGGGCGGGAGGAGGGGACGTGGATCACCGCTGCGATGACGGCGGCCTATATCCGTCTCCATGAGCTGGGTCTGGCCCATTCCGTGGAAGCCTGGTGGGAGGGAAACCTGGCAGGGGGACTCTATGGCGTTTCTCTGGGGAAGTGTTTTTTCGGGGAATCCATGTTCACGAAAGTTCCTAATGCCTCCAAGGCGGCGCTTATTACGCTGGTCAAAACCCTGGCGAGATATGATTTCAAAGTGATTGACTGCCAGGTTTACACGGACCACTTGCACAGCCTGGGTGGGGAGATGATTCCTCGAGGTAGTTTTCTGCGTCTGTTAAACACGGTCCTTGCTGAGGAGACCCTGCGGGGAAGCTGGTGTTTTCTGGCGGAAGGCCACGGGGCAGCCGGGACAGAAAATGTGCTTCCTCCCGTTCTTGTTGCCTGCCGACGCAGATATGCCGATCCCTATTTCGTCGACAACAAATCATTGTCATCATAAGAAAAAAAGATTAAAGAGAAAAGTATGATGAATCGTAAAAAGTCTACAAGCTGGGTATAATCGAAGGCATCGTAAAAAGATCCGCAGCGCAACGCAGCATCCGGACTTTTTACGATGCCGTCAAGAACGACTTGGAGGAGGTGTGGGTATGAAAAAGAAGGAGATGGATTATTTTGCCGCCCTGTATGATGTGGCCAGGGTGATTAATGCCTCTCTTGAACCGGTTCGGGTCCTGGAGAAAATCGTCCAGTCCGTGGTGATGGCCATGGATGTCAAGGCCGCAAGCATCCGGCTTCTTGACGACCGGGAAAAGAAACTGGTTCTGGGGGGGGCGTGGGGCCTTTCTGAGGCTTACCTTCACAAGGGACCGATCCTGATCGATGAGAGCGGCATCGACAAAAAGGCGCTGAAGGGCAAAACGATCTACCTTAAAGACGCCCAGACTGATAAAGGTTTTCAGTATGGGGAAAAGGCAAAGGCGGAAGGCATCAAGTCGGTCCTCGTTGTGCCGCTAATGGTCGAGAAGAAGGCGATCGGGGTACTGCGGGTCTATAGCGACAAGGTCCGGGATTTTCATGAGAAGGAACTTCAGTTTCTCCAGGCCGTAGCCGACCTGAGCGCAATCGCCATTGAAAACGCCCGTCTCCACCAGATTCTACAGGTTCGTTGTGATCTGATGACGGAGCACAAGTACCGCATTGATGATAATTAAGGGAGGTGCCACGATGATTCGCCTTGGTATCAACGGTTTTGGAAGAATTGGGCGGCAGGTGCTCAGGGCCGTTCTGGAGAGATACCCGCAGACCCTGCAGGTCGCGGCCATCAACGATTTATTTGATGTGGAGACCAATGCCCACCTGTTTAAATATGACACAAATTACGGCCGTTTCCCCGGCGACATGGTCGTGAAAAAAGACAACTTCATTATCAATGGCCAGCCCGTCAAGAACTTCGCCTTTCGCGACCCGGCGTCAATTCCCTGGGATGACGAGGGAGTGGATATCGTGATAGAGAGCACCGGGCTCTTTCTCACCGGTCCCAAGGCGTCGGCCCATCTCCAGGCAGGGGCAAAGAAGGTGATCATTACGGCCCCAGCCAAAGAGGAAGATATCACCATCGTCATGGGGGTCAACCACAAACAGTATTCCCCCCAGAAGCATCACATCATCTCCAATGCCTCCTGTACAACCAACTGCCTCGCCCCGCCGGTGCTGGTTATCCATCAGGTCTTCGGGATCGAGAAGGGGATGATGACGACGATCCATTCCTATACGAACGACCAGCGGATCCTCGATATGGCCCACAAGGACCTCCGCCGGGCCCGGGCGGCGGGCCAGAATATCATTCCCACGACCACGGGGGCGGCAAAGGCTCTGGCCTTAGTCATTCCCGAACTGGCCGGACGCTTTGACGGCTATTCTCTCCGCGTTCCCACGCCCACCGTATCCATCGTCGATTTCACGGCGGAATTGAAAATGAAGACCACTACGGATTATCTCCGCAAGGTCCTGATTATGGCAGCGCGAAAATCTCTCAAAGGAATCATGGACTGCGAGGAGGATCGTCTCGTCTCGTCTGATTTTAAGGGGAATGAGCATTCCTCGATTATCGATCTGGAATTCACCCAGGTCCTGCATGACAACATGGCCAAGGTTGTGGCCTGGTATGACAATGAATGGGGATATTCATGCCGGGTGGCCGATCTTTCAAATTATATTGCCCAAAAAGGATTTTAACAAGGCATGAGCGTTCACGTTCTGGTCATTGATGATGACGAGGTTGCCTGTGAGTTTCTCCAGGAAGCCTTGGTTCGGGAAGGGTATGACGTCCATTACCATACATCGGCAAAGGCCGCACTTGCTGAAGATCTGTCCCGATTTGATCTCCTCATGTCGGATATCCGGATGCCGGGAATGGATGGTCTGGAGTTTCTCAAACGGGTCCATGAGAAGTGGCCCGATCTGCCGGTAATCCTCATGACGGCGTACGGGTCTTTGGAGACGACCATGGACGCCCTGCGTCTCGGGGCGTGGGATTATATCAGCAAGCCCTTCTCTCCCGAGGCTATTCGGGGGATGGTAAAAAAGGTTCTCGATGTAAAGGAATTGCGCCAGCGGCGCGGCCGGGGAGCCCACAAGGTCAAGGAGGATCACCAGTTTATCGGCTCCTCGGCCACGATGGTCGACTTCTACAAGCAGGTGGCGCGCGTGGCCGACGCCGAGGCCAGTGTCCTGATCGAAGGGGAGAGTGGTACGGGCAAAGAACTCACCGCCCGCTCCCTTCACCAGTTAAGTATCCGCCGGGATAAATCTTTTGTGGTCGTACACTGCGGCGCCATTCCCGATACCCTGTTGGAGTCGGAATTGTTCGGATACGAGAAGGGGGCCTTCACCGGCGCCGATCACGCCCATCAGGGTCTAATCGAAACTGCCCAGGACGGCACTATTTTTCTTGATGAAATCACCGAGATGTCCACGGGGCTTCAGGCAAAATTGTTGCGGTTTATGCAGGATGGAGAGGTACGACACCTGGGGGGGCATACGGTACGTCATGTCTCCGTAAGGGTGGTGGCGGCGGCTAACAAGAACATCGATGAAGAAATAAAAAAAGGCTGCTTCCGGTCCGATCTCCTTTACCGTTTTGTCGTACGCCTGCGCATGCCCCCCCTGCGGGAGCACAAGGAGGATCTTCCCCAGCTTGTAGAATCCCTCCTGAAGAAACTGGGATATCCCACGGTCCGGATTTCCGATGAGGCCATGGAGCTTTTCCTGGTTTATGACTGGCCGGGAAATGTGCGGGAGTTACAGAACGTCATCCAGCAGACCCTGCTTTTGTCTCCTTTCGGGCTGATCCTTCCGGAGTATCTGCCGGTCCGGTTTCAGAAGAAAAAAGAAAGAGAAAAAAATGAGCTGTCTCCCCTGGAGGAGGCAGAACGGGATCAAGTCCTCCATTGCCTGAAAAGCGTCATCTGGAATCAGACCCGGGCCGCCCAGGCCCTGGGTATCGACCGTAAGACCCTCCGCTCCAAGATACAGCGTTACGGGCTATTCAAAGGGTCGGAGTCGGAGTTTGCTCCCTGATTCCGATTCTAAATCATAGCGCTATCTTCGTTTTAGATTCTGCTGCCTGTTCCCTGCTCATACACCGGCAGGTAAAGGCTGACCGTGGTTCCTTCTCCCGGTTGTCCTTTGATCTCCATATGTCCGGAATGAATCTTTATGATATCATGGACAATCGCCAGTCCCAGCCCTCTCAATCCCTCTTCGGTGTGGGTGCTGAAGAAAGGCTCACAAATTCTGTCCATTAGCTCCGGTGGTATGCCCGGTCCATTATCACCAATGGAAATAGCGATTCTCTGATTCACTGCATCCAAAACGGCAAAGACGGTAATGACGCCTCCCTCTCTTCCGGAAAGGGCTTCAGTGGCATTTTGAATGAGGTTCAACAAGGCGGTCTGAATCCGGTAGCGGTCAACATGAAGGAGGGGAAGATCCAGGGGCGCCTGAACTTGAATAGCAATGTTCATGTTCTGAATCATGGGTTCCACAAGAGGCAGGGTTTCGTTCAACAGTTCCTCTACTGTTGTGGCCTCGAAGTGGGGTTCCGGAGGTCTGGTCACTCGCCGAATGTTCTGAATAACCGTGTGGAGCCGCTGTGTTTGCTGGACAATGAGTTCCAGTTTGCGGTTGACGTCGGGAGGCCAATGTTCTCTTTCGAGGAGGAGTCTGGCGAGGCCGGCAATGGAATGGAGGGGCGTCCCCAGATCGTGAGCCAGGGTGGCCGTCAGATAGCCCATGGCAGTGAGTTGCTGGAGCTGATTGACCTGATTCTGTAGCTGGACGACCTTGAGGGTCTCTTCCTGAACGCGATTCTCCAGATGTTCCGTCAATTCCAGATTGCGGGCCAGAACCTGTTCGATTTCCCCGGCCATGTCATCGAAGTGGGCGGCTAAATGTCCCAGCTCGTCCTGTCTTTTGAGATGGATCCGATGTTTGTATTTACCTTCCTGAAATTCATCGATGGTCTTGGTGATGGTTCGGAGCGACCTTCCGATCAACCAGTCGTAACTGACAAACAGGACGATGAAAATTATCAGCAATAGGCCGACGCTGCTGTAGAAAAGCAAGATTTTCGCCCTGCCAAGGACTTCTGTCCGCGTCTGGGAGAAACTGACCAATCCCACCACATGGATGCTCTTGTCCTTTTCTGATATAGCCGGGTAGAGAAGACCCAGGGCGGGCCCGACTTCCGTTTTGATACTTAGATACTGGGTCTTCATATTTTCAATTGCCGCTGCCACGGTGCGATCCGGCCAGTCGTAGGCGATCCGGCCAGCCCCGGCGACAAATTCGATTGTCCCCTTTTCGACGGCGAACAGATCGATACGCGCCAGACGGGGATCGGTCTGGACATGATCTTTCAAAGTCATGTCCAGGGCGGACAGACCACGGCGAGTTGGAAAATACTCATAATAGGTGCTTATGGTCTCGGCAAGTTCATCAAGACGCCGTGCCTGCTGTTCAACGAGGAGATTGTCGAAGACCTGTAGTTGCACCCATCCCCAGGCAGCCATGGTCATGGCAATGGCCAGAACGGTAACAAGCATTAGGCGGGTACGAATAGTCATGGATAACACCTCATGGTTTGTCGCGAAATAAACGTGACAAACCCTTAGCACAGCCCGGTGGTGCTGCAAGAATTTTTTACAACCTGAGCTTTATTTGCCCGGTGCGGCGGCGGGAAGGCTGGCGGCAGGCTTTGCGCCTTTGGGAGGAGCGACTATTGTCTTCGTCACTTTGCTGATCCGTTTGGCGATGTTGCTGTTATCCTTTGTGATATAACTTACCCCCACTTCATCGCCCACCTTTATTTTATCCAGCGGTTTGACCAGGGAAAAATCCATTGTTTCTACCGTGCCTTTGACATTCCGTTCGATCCTTATTGACGTGGGGGTGATTTCAATGACCTTCCCAGTGGCTCGCATGCGTGTTTCCCGGGGGGGCGTCTTTTTGGGTGCGGGTTTAATAGGAACGGTCTTCACCGTCGTTGATTTCCCCAAATAGGGATCGGACTGATCCACTGCGAAGGAGGGCGCCGTGCAAATAAAAACCACACAAAATATAATTTCCAGCCAAAGCTTCACCCGGACCTCCGATAAATATTTACCCTAAGGGATGCAAATATTACGCCATTAGAATATTTGTGCCGGGTATCACGTGAGTCAACATGCCGAAAATAAATGCTTAATCGGAGCATGTCCGTTATAGGCCGCCATAGATGGACCGGTGAGAAAGGTGAATAAATCCCCACGGATTGAGGAATTTTTCATCATATCCTTGACCGGGCCGGCGTATTTGTGTTAGCGTTTTGACAAGCAATTCTCGTCCTGGAAGGATTAGTCTTTGGAACAAAAAACCTTTAAATACTACGATATGATCATGGCCCTTTTCGTTACGGTCCTGATTATGAGCAATATTTTGTCTTCAGCTAAGATTGTCGATTGGGGAATTTCGCTATTTGGCGTTCCCCTGGCCTTCGATGCGGGAACGATTCTGTTCCCCGTCAGCTACATCTTTGGCGATATCCTCACGGAGGTCTATGGTTATCAACGCTCCCGGCGGGTGATCTGGATGGGATTTGCCTGCCTGATCCTCTCCAGCCTGCTTTTGCACTTTGTGAAGCTTATGCCGGGTGAGGCGATCTGGGAAAAGACAGCGGGCCAGGCTGCCTATAACGCCATTTTATCGGGAATGACCTCCGGAGGGATTGTCCTGGCCAGTCTTCTTGGCTACTGGCTGGGTGAGTTTTCCAATTCCTTCGTACTGGCCAAGATGAAGATCCTTACCCGGGGGCGCTGGCTGTGGACCCGGACCGTGGGGAGCACCCTGGTAGGTGAAGGAATTGACACCCTTGTTTTTGTTACCGTTGCCGTTCTCTTCGGCGTTTTTCCGGCAGCCCTTTTCGTTACCCTGGCGCTGACGAATTACCTCTTCAAGGTCGGCGTCGAAGTGCTTATGACCCCCGTTACCTATGCCGCCGTAGGGGCCCTCAAGCGGGTAGAGCATGAAGATTACTATGATCGGGGGACGAACTTCAATCCCTTCCGGCTCTCCTCTACCCGACTCGATTCCTAAAGAGCGCCGGCCAGGATTCCTGAATCGGTCCGCGAGCAGTCATCCCGATGGTTGCGACCCTCCAGCACCTCGGTCTGTGGCCGTTCCTCAAGGAAGAAACCCGGACGAAGCTTGCCGAACTCCTGGCGGTCTCCGGTTCTGACAGGGATTGACAGGAATCACTACGAAACGATAATGTGTCGATATCGTTGTCAGAAGGAGGAAGAAATGAAGATACCCTACTATCACGTCGATGTCTTTACCGATCAACTCTTCAAAGGCAATCCCGCCGGCGTCTGCCTGTTGCCGTCCGGGTGGCTCGCTGCCGAACTTATGCAGCAGATTGCCTTTGAAAATAACCTCTCGGAGACGGCCTTTGTCGTGCGCCAGGGCAACGCTTTTGAACTCCGCTGGTTCACTCCCACTGTGGAGGTAGATCTCTGCGGTCATGCCACCGTTGCCCCCGCCCACGTTCTCTTCAAAGAAACGGGTCTGGATGGGAACCTGATCGAATTTGCGACCAAAAGCAGTGGGATCGTGAGCGTGGAAAGAAAGGGGGACAAATTAATTCTGGATTTCCCCTCCCGGCCGCCGGTAACATGCGAGGCGCCCTCGGAGTTGGAGAGGATATTGGGGAAGAAACCCGCTGAGATCTGGCGTTCACGAGACTATTTGATGGTCTTCGATAATGAAGACGACATTCTCAACATAAGTCCGGATTTTATTCGGATGCTGAACTGGGACTGCCTGGGTGTGATCATCACGGCGCCAGGGAAAACCGCCGATTTCGTGTCCCGTTTCTTTGCCCCCCGGGCGGGGGTGAATGAAGACCCGGTGACGGGGTCGTCCCATTCCACCCTGATTCCTTACTGGGCCAAACGCCTGAAGAAGACGGATCTTCATTCCCTGCAACTTTCGGCACGGGGCGGCGAACTCTTCTGCCAGGACGCAGGAGATCGTGTGAAGATCGGCGGCAAGGCTGTTATCTATTCCCGGGGAGAGATCAACATATAAAATCATCACCTTCGGGTTGTCTGAAGGACATGGCCGGGGACTATCGGAAAGGGTAAAAAATAATTGACAATTTTTTATGAAAAGATTTTACTTAAGTACTCATGGGTGGGGTGATTTATGTCCAATTCTTATGAAGGAGAGAGTGACGATGCAAATTACAAAAATATTTCTACTGCTTACCGTCATTGTTATGTTGTCCGGATGTGCCACATGGCGTGATAGAGAAGGGAATAAAGTCCCGGAATCAATCAAAGCTGCATGCGATTATAAGTGCAGTTATTATAAAAACAATCAGGCAGCATACACATATGAGGTCTGCTTCAACGAATGTATGGACTCAAAAGGATATTCTAAATACTGAAACATTTATTCTTTCCAAGAGTAATCAGCGCCTTGCTTTTCATGAAAATATACTTGTAAAATTTACAGGACCTTTTATAAAGTTTGCTGAGGAAGATAGCGCAGGGGTGAATATGCCGGTAACAAGTGTCGAGATCATTTCTCTGATCAATGTATTTCTGGGTACATCTCATAATTCCCTGCAGAATAAAGCCGACGAAAAGGCCTGGGAAGACCCCCTAATCGGATTTTCCAGCGGTGACGATGCCTTTTATGGTAAAATAAAATCAGACATCGGTCCCTTCTACTGGACTCCCCCGGAAATATTTTCTCTTGCTTTCCCAAAATCGACTGTCCATCCGGGAAAGCTCACCGTTATTAGCTGGATTCTTCCTCAGGCCTTAGCTACCAAGGAAGACCAACGCCGGCAGAGAAAATATTCCTCAGAACGTTGGTCCCGCTCCCGGAACTATGGAGAAGAAACCAACATCAACTTGGCCCGTCATCTCATCGACAGTTTGCGTCAAAAGGGTCATTGTGCCGTAGCGCCCGTTCTGCACCACTCCTGGGGATGGCAAATATCGGAGAAATACGGATTTGCCTCTAACTGGTCCGAGCGTCATGCCGCCTTCGTTTCCGGACTAGGCACTTTTGGCTTATGCGACGGATTGATCACGGAAAAGGGAAAGGCCATGCGTTGCGGCTCTCTCATAGCCGATCTTTCCCTTCCCCGGACGCCGAGAAAATACAGCCATCATCAAGATTATTGTTTATTTTTTGCCAATGGTAAATGTAAGAAGTGCATATCCCGTTGTCCGGCCGGTGCGATTACCGAACAAGGTCATAACAAGGAAGCCTGCAAGAATTATCTATTCGAAGTGACCGCAGCTTATGCCCTGAAACATTACGGTTTCAGCAGCTACGGGTGCGGCCTCTGCCAGACTGCCGTTCCTTGCGAATCGGGCATCCCGCCAGGTCTTTCATAGGAAGGCAACGCTGATCTCTTGACCATCGCGACGGGAAAACGATCCACAAGAGGATCGATGATCACTTTTCTTCCGGAAAGCAAACTCTCCTCGATACATCCTTTCCGCAAGCCTCAGCTCAGCATCCCCGATTTTGCTACCAGTTATCCATTGACATACAGCCCCGTCTATTTTAGTCATTAGGATGAGCAGAACAATGCGTGTCTGATGAAGCTTGAATATGTTCTATATCAAAACGAATAGGTCAGTTCCCAGCGGGCATAGTAAGCAAGATCATTATCGGGATAGTAGTCGCCGGGCCTTAATATTTCAACTTTGAGTCCTGCGGTCAGGGCATCGTTTTCCCGAAGCAGGTTTTTGGCCAGTCTGAAGTTTGCCTGCAGTGATGCCAGCCACCCCCGCACGTTTCCATCTCCGCCCCCGTCTTTTACCGGCGCTAGGAGGTAACCGACCAACAAGGTGCTCCTCAACCATGAAAAAGGATTAACGGTCAGATCACCATAGTACATGTTTACGTTGGACCAGCGCCCTCCCCCTTCGTAACTCAGGGTGGTCTCATAAATCAGACTGTATCCCGCCCAACGGGCAAAAGGGGAGTCCCACCCTGCATTGTTATCCTCATAGGGATCCCTGCCCGAGGTATAATACCAGCCGGCGCCTACTACCGGTTCCAACCGCAAAAGAAAAGGCATTTTCCATTTCAAGAAAAAATCGGTCATATATCCGATTTTGGAAGTTCCGCCGTCATAGTTTCCCACTTGATAGGCGGCTTCAAAGTTGCCCTCCAGGGTCTCGGTCACCTTCGGCATGATCCGCATACCGAAGGTATTGTATTGCAGGGCCGGGACTTTTACCATATTCGTTTCGGGGTCATAAATCTGGAGCCTCCCGGCATCGGCGTAAAGGTTCCCGCTGAACTCCCAACCGCTTTCGCGTTTATAAATACTGTATGCCTCCATAGGCAGGTTCGGGAGGGTTTTGTTTTTGATATATATTCCCAACCCGGCTTCCGTCATCCACTCGCGCCAGGGTGGATAACCCGTCAGGTCTCTTCCTTGGGGATTGATGACCAAATCATTAGTCGGCCGGTCATAAATGCCGATGATGTCTATCTCCGTGTCCCTTATCCCTTTCCAGGTCATTTTGGCGGCATCGAAATACTCAGTCCGCCCTGAGCTTTTCGGAGTGCCGTTGGCGATGATCTTGCCGGTTCCATATCGCATCTCCTGTCTTCCGATCCGCAAATCAAGCCGGCCGTCGGATAGCTTCTTGACATCCACATAAAGCTGGTCCACAAAGATTTCATCGGGAAACCGGTAGGAGATGGTGCCGGCGGGGGCAAAGTAGTATCGGAAATCGTTTACTAATCTGGTCCTGAGGGTTACATCCGGCGATGGCTGCACTTCGGCCCATAACCGGGTACGGAGACGAAGAAAATTGGTTTCGGAAAGATATGTATCCCGGTAATATGGGATATTGTCAAAATAGACCTGCCGAAGCCGTAGATCGCCCCCAATGCGATAGGGAATGTTTCCCACTTTCTGCAAAGCGTCGTCTTCGGCTCCGTTTGCCGGTGTATATGCGAGCATAAAGAACAGTACAAACAGGGCCAGGAAGAACCGAATCGCCGCCGTCGTCAAGTTCGAAGCATTATTAGCCATACGTTCCCGATATTTGCTGAAGGCACTTAACATGCTCCTAATATATATAATGAGTCGCTTAATCAAGCCAGGTTTTTTGTCGTAAATCAACACCCTTGACGGTATATTCAATCTATGGCATTGAATCACAACAAATATCATCAGGAAACATATAACCTTTTCATTAAGCATAGAGACCTTTGAAAATGGCTTCGCCGCAGCTCAAAAATCTTTTTCGCTTCTGGTCAGTTCGCATACACTTAGGATTAATTACGCGATGTTAGGTCCAATCTCGGAACGGCGAAAAACATTTGATTCGCTGCTTGCGAACCATTTTTCAAAGCATGTCAGATCACGATCGAGAATATGAAGGTCGGGTTTGTTTTTCATAAGGATCCCTGCTCGTCGCCGGTAGGTATAGATATTATCCGTCTTAACGCTCTCACGGAAGGCTTGATGAAGCGGGGGATGGAAGTGGACATTATTGCCCCGGTGGAAATGGTGTCCCGCACCGCTGCCGGCGTCCCGGTTTACCCTCTTTCCAGTCTCCATGGAGAGGACCATTATGATGTTCTGAAGACCTGTTACCACTTTTCCATCGAGTTGATCGGTGCATTCAAGGGACCCGTCGTATCACGGATTGTGAGGGTGGTTGATGAAAAGCTCCCCGAGCGGGATATGGCCTGGCGGGAGAGATTGATGAAATGTCAGGAAATGATTCGGGCGCGATCGTCTGTAGTCGTCATGAACAATCTGGATAATGCCAGGCGTTGGCGCAAGCTTTACGGGAAACCCACTTCCATCTGCATGATTCCGACGGGTTGTCCCTATGTCCTGCCCAGGAAAGGCAAAAACCCTTATGAGCATGACGAGAAGGCCATCCTCTTTCTCGGCAGCCTTGCCTCTCCCCGGATGGTTGACATGATCAACGATCTGGCCGCAGGGTTGAAGAATATTGCCCGCCTTCATCACATCGGGCAAAGCAAAACTCATCTTTATGGCAATGGCGAAGCTTGGAAACTTTCGACCCTTGTTGTCCAGCACGGCGAAATGTGTGAGGATAGCGTCTGGAATTACATCCGCCATGCCCGGGCGGGACTGGCCATTGCTGCGGGTCCGGATAGCTTTGATAACGATCTGTCCAAGATTTATAATTATTTGCGGGGTGGCCTCCAGGTGCTTTCCGAGGAGCGCATTGTAAACAACGATCTTGTCCGAGCCACGAGGTGGGGTGAAGTCTTTCGCTATGGCAATATGGGGGATGCCGTGGTCAAGGCGGCCATAATCCTGGAAAGACGTTTTCAAGGACGCGAAAGGTCGGTCATGTCATACATGGCGCGGGAACATGCCTGGGAAAACAGGGTCAACCAGTATTTCACCCTCTTCAAGAGCCTTCAAGCTGAAGCGCAAAATACCTGCCCATGTTGACGCCGATTTGCGGGAAGATGGTCATCAACTCCCGGATGTATGCATGTTCGATTATATAGAACTCTATGAAATCCGAAGCGACGACATAGGTTTCTTTCGACGGATGACTTGTAAACAGAGGAATTTCCCCTAAAATTGCGCCATCAAGAAGGGTCCTGACTATTTGTTGTTCCGGCTGCCGATAATGCCGGTAAACCTCCAGCTTGCCGTTTATGATGCAATAGAGGGAGAATACTTCTTCCTCCTCCTTGATCACGATATCTCCGGCTTGATAAAATCTTTGTTTGACGATGGAGGCGATGGACTCCAGGGCGCGGATACTAATGCCTTCAAAAAAAGGCGTTTTTTTAAGCACGCTCATATTTAAGATGATTTCTGGCATGTAGGCGTTCCCCCTCGCAATTTTATTCATGGCATAGGCTGCCGTTTGCCGCACGTTCTCTTCGGGATCATTGAGAAGCCGTTCGACAGTCGGGTAAAAAAATGATTCCGGAGTATGATCGCCAATAACAAAGGCGCTGAGCATACGGGTCGTCGGATCGGTGCTTCTTCCCAGAAAAGACAGTATGGAATGCAAACTTTCATAGCGGAAAATAAGTAAACTTCTTGCCTTGTCTATCTTTTCCTCCGGGGAAACATTTTCGATCAAAGGCATTAGATATCTTGTCAGTTCCGGAGGAAGAACAGATTCCAGAAGCTCAGCGGCCACCGCCGCTTTCTGAGTGTGCAGGGATTCATAGATTAGACCTGCATCGGCAATGCCGATCCTCATGGCTTGAAAAATCAGGCGCAGGGCGTCTTCGTTATCCTCCCGCAAATGGGTTGCGAGCATATCCAAGCCCATGGAGGCAGGTTCTCGGGAAAGGTCCTCTATTGTCTCAAGGTTGTGATATATCCTTTTCAATTCGTGACCGATGAAAGGGTAGGGGACTCGTGATTTTTCCGAAATCATCATGGCGGCAAGTATCCCCTGTTTCACCTGCAGTGGCGCGTTGATCAGCGCCGCTTCGAAAAAAGGCTGCCCGCGATCTCCATAAAACGACAGGGATTCGATGGCCGCCCGGCGGACGATTTCCACATCATGCAACTTATCGATCAACCGGTTGAGGGCTTTTATGTCCCCGTTTCCGGAAAAGGAACTTGCCGCTTGGGCACGTATGGCTATGTTGGGATCGTCAAGGAGTCTCATGGCCAGCTCCGGATTTGCGGCAAGGTCTTCATCGCTCCGCAGGGAGTCCCTTTTTCTGCCCAACTGCTCCCTTTGCACTTCCATATAGGGAATATCATGTGCCATGGCCTGCTCAGCCTTGATCTTTTCGTAATCGATGGATTGATCGGTGAGGGTTTGTTTCAAACCAATGGTGAACCGCCTGGTGAAAAGGTATGTTTCGTAAAGCCAATAGAGCGCCGCCGTAGCAGCTATGAACGCCAGATCCTGGGCGGAAAAAAACTGTTTCAGGATCACCATGAGCAAGGCGCTGGTGATTATGGATACCTTGATCACGGTCCCGCCAATAAATACCCTCGTCCATTTAATGATACGTTCCGGAGCCATGTTGAAAAGGACCTTATTGATTGGTCCCGCTATGGCGCGTTGAATCAAGAGGATGGAAAATTGCCCGTAGGCGGCGATGAAAATGTTGAAGGATGAGGCAATCCCTATGAAAACTGCCGCGAAGTTCAAGGGATGGAAAAAGGAGGATCGTGTCAGCCCTACCTTCACATAGAATCTTCCCATGACAAACATAAGCAGAAATATTACCAATGAGGTGATGCCGCGGAAAACACCAAGAAAAGTCAACAGAGCCTGCTCGGAGTGAAAGGCGCTCTGGGCGATGAGGGCAAACTGATAGGTAAAGATAGGTAGCAGAATGTTCGGGAAAAAGGCATTGGTGATTAAATATCTGATAATCGGATAATCTTTGATCAGGGCAATAATTTCGCCAAAATTTTTATTGATCTGTGCAGCGTCTATTCCCTTTTGCCCCGTCGGGGGTAGATAAGAAGAGGCGGTGCTTATCAGGCCGAGGCCAATGCAGAGATAGGCAAAGGCCACAATAACCAGCAGGGAATCATAACCGGCTATTTTGGCAAGAGGGGCCACGATAAAGCTGCCCAGGGTGGTGCCTAATACTTGCCCCGCCATGATGAGCGGGAAAATTCTTTTCCCCTGACGGGCGTCAAAGAGATCGCCGGCAACATTCCAGAGATAAACCAGAAAAAAGGAATCCTGAAGATTCAAAAGCTGATAGAGAAGGGGATAAGCCATGCTATATCCTGCACTTACCATGAAGAAGAGGGCTACAGTGAGCAGGGCGCAGAAGATCATGAACCAGGCAATAAGGGTGTGATCCGCAAGCTTTTTGCAGGAAAACCCGATGACCCAGAAAAACAGCACGGTGAGTATGCCGTTGATCAGGAGCATGAGGGGGATCTCTTCCGCTCCGTATCTTTTCAGAAACGTGGCGTCAACATAGCTGCGGAATATGGCCATGAAGAGGAAGATCAAGAAGAAAAACGAAACCATCCAAAGGAAATTGCGGCGTTCACGGTCATAGATTTTTAGCGTCTTGCCAAGAAAGTCTTTCATCATCTCCATGGACGATAACAACGTCAGGTAGGGTCTTTTTTATTGAATACAATCCAAAGGCAATATATATAATTATCATGAAAATTACTGTATGGCAATGAGAGGCTGATGTTAATGGCGATACGGCGTATTCTTTATTACACTCATAATTCCATCGGCATTGGCCATGTCTTCAGGGCGCGGGCCATCATTACGGGCATCCAGCGCTGGCGACCGGATATAGACTTTATCGTCCTGTCGGGGACATCCGTTCCCCACATTCTACTGCGCGAAGGAATCGAGGTGGTGAAACTGCCGGGAGTAGAAAAGGTCATGAATCACCTTGAGGCAGCGCCGTCGAACAAAACCTTTTTACCTGATGCAGTTGATCGTGATGACCCGCTGTACAAGCCTCGTCATTTGAAAACAATGAGACTCGAAAGTGTTATGAAGCTGAGGCAGCGGCTCATTGGCGATACGTGCCGCTGTTTTAGTCCGGATGTGGTCATGGTAGAGCATTATCTAGACGGTCTGCTGGGGGAAATGACGGCAGTCCTGAAAAAGAACCGCTCCGGGAGATGCCCCGGGCATTTTATCAGCGTGGCACTTTCCCGGGGGATCATGAACGCCCGGGGCGAAATGCTTGCCACCTCTGGTTCGCAACCTCCCGAGAAGATTGTAAGCTACTATGACTACATTTATTTTTTTGACGACATCCCCATGTTGAATCGTGACGATTCAGATGGGATAAATAAGTTGCCTTCCGGCACCAAACGCGTATGTCTGGGTAAGATAACAGACAAGTGCCGTGATGAACTGTCCAGCCGGAGTTTGGTGCACAAGCGATTTCAGCTCGCTGACAAGCCGATTATCCTTATATCCTTATCCCGCCATGGCGATGTTGCAGAGATTTGTCTCCAGTTTTTCGATGCTTTGCACAGAGCCGGCCTTGATAATGATTATCAGATGATCTTCGTCATCGATCCCTACTTGAAAAAAGCGGTGTTGGAAAAAATTCAGAATCATCCGTTAGCGTCCCAGGTCCGTTTCCTGCCGTTTTTTTATCCGCTGGTAGATATAATCAACGCTTCGGAACTCGTGATCTGCCGGGCAGGCTACAACACGATCAATGAGCTTCTCCTGACAGGCGTCAAGGCCATCGTCATCCCGGAGGCTCATCCCAGCGGAGAACAGGAGGCCCGGATTGAAACGATTCCTCGCGATAATATCGCGGTGCTCGGGAAAGAAGAAGTCTTCCGGGAAATGCCGGTGGCTGTGCTCCGGGAGCTCATTGAACGTAAGGTGACACCGCTTCGCTTTGATTTTGATAAATATGCAATCGGCAGGAGAATTATTACGGATCTGGAAGCAGGTTTTTCCGGCCGGCACGATTCTTTTTGACCACCGTTTCTTCAATATTCCGGGAAAGCGTCCGGAACAGCTCCGGCGATAGATGCTTGCAGAAACAGTTGCGGGGACTCTGGTGGCCGAAGAGAGAGGGAGAGTAGTGTTCGGGAATGAGCCCCTCGGCTTGACATAACCGGAAGGCCTCTGTTCCTGGGTATGGCGTGAAAAGGCTGTAAATTATTTTTTCGCATTCAATCTCTTCGATGACCTTTTGGGTATCGAGAAGTGACTTTTGATTTTCCCATGGAAATCCTGCCATGAAAAAGGTGTGCAGCCTGATGCCGTGGCTGGTAATCAGGCGACTTGCTGCCAGGGCTTCCTCGATGTTGAAGCCTTTTCTGACTTTCCCAAGGATGTAGTCATTTCCTGATTCAATACCAAGTTGAATCATTGTACATCCTGCCGTTTTCATCAGGGCCATGTTTTCTTCCTTCACCAGTTGCACGTGGATTTCACAACTCCACTCGATGTCTGGACAATGGCGCGACAAGGTCCGGCACAGGTTTTGGAGATAGGCATTGTTAACGCCGAAGGTATCATCGTCAAAATGGAAGGATGTGATACCCATGCGCCGCAGATAAGCGATTTCGCCGACAACATTTTGGGGAGTTCGGAAGCGCGTCTTTCTGCCCCAAACTTCCCGGGAACCGCAGAAGAGACACTGATAAGGACATCCCCGGGTGGCGAAGAGATAAGCAAAAGCGGAGCTGGGATAATCTTCATAACCGATCAGGACCTCCCGGGCATAACGGAAGGGATATCCCAGGAGATCAAGGTCGGACAAGGGCTCCCGCCGGGGAGTACCCTCAGGATGGTGGCCGTTCCGGAAAAACAGTCCTGGCACATCCTGAAGAGGAGTCCCCCTTTCGATGGCCTGGAGCAGTTCGACAAGAGTTTTTTCTCCCTCCCCGGCGACGCAGATGTCGATATTGGAGTTGCCGAGCATCTCCGGACCGGTGGCGGAAGGATGAGGACCGCCGACGATGACAATTGTGCGTTGATCCAGATCCTTTGCCATTCCGGCAATCAGATGGGCGGCGGCCAGACTGGATGACTTTACGGAAATACCGACTACAGCAGGCTGATATGCCGCCAGGGCGGAGCGGATGGATTGCCATATCCCGGCAGCTGGATTTCCGAGGTTTTCCGTGTAGCAGTGGAATCCTTCCCCCGTCAGATAGGTGATATCGAAGGGGTCGCTGGCGGGGGCGAAGTCGGCGTTCAGAACCCGGACTTTCCAATCCGTCTGCTCTTTGACGGCCATGCTTAGATAGGCGAGTGACAAAGGGTATTTTACAAGGCCGTATCTCTCACCGTAAAGCCGGTAGAAGGGAGGTTCTATGAGCAGGAGACGTCTGCTATGCTGACTTTTATCCGGGGTGGTCATTTCTTGATCAGCAATCCTTCCCCCGTGGCGCCGGTGCTGTTCAGCCAGGAGACACGCAAAGATTCAATCCTGTAGATCAGGTCATGGGGATGTTGAATCGCCAGAGATTCTTGGGGGTCGAGGGACAGCCATATTGTGAGAAATACCTGATTGACTGCCGCATGACCGACCACAAAGATATGGTCATAAGGCAACTGCTTCAGGCGATGAATCGCTTTTTCAACCCGTTTCGCCGCTTCCGTGTAACTTTCGCCGCCTCCAGGGGTGTCGGCCCAGGTCAAACGCAACGGTCGTCCGGGGGGCAACACGGAAAGGCGGGGCTGTCCTTCCCACTCCCCGCAGGAAAGCTCGGTGAGGTTGTCCATCGTCGCCATGGACCAGCCCGAGGCGGCAGCGAATATTCCTGCTGTGGCTGTGGCTCGACCCAGGGGGGAAGAAATAATAATCCCCGTTCCCTCAGGATGCATGAGAGCCGCAAGTTTACGGCATTGGATGAGACCGGCCTTTGTAGGTGGAGAATCGCGACGACCGAGGATGATCATTTCCCGGTTGGCCTGCGTCTGTGCATGGCGGGCGATAAGGAGTCGCATCTTTTCTCTTGTCTCCGCGTCAGAATTGGTGCAAATAATTAGCACAGAAAAATGAAAATGTATCCCCTCATTTTATGATCGCTAACATACTGCCATCCACAGAATTTATCCCTGACAGGATCACCGGGAGCAAAAACATCTGCTGGTCCCCGGAAAAGGGGACGGGGGGCGGCAAATTCACCAGCGACGGAAGCCGGGGTTCATTTGTCGCCGTCGTCACAGCCGGAGATCTGGCCGCTTTCAATCAGCTCTCCTGCCGGATAGGGAACCGTTCCACAATGACGGTTTTGGTGGAAATGATCCTTTCCGGTGGATCCGGTAAGGGGCAGGGGAATAAACTTTGTCTTTTTTCCGGAGGCCGGGAGGAGCTGGCCCCGGGACAGGAGCGGGATATCAGGTTTCCCGCGGAGAGTTTCGGTTTTTACGGTCAAAAGCGGGCCTGGAAAAACGTCACCCGGATCGAGATTGTCGGCAAGAAGGAAAAAACCGATACAAGCACGGACCCGGTCGACTTTGTCATTTCCCACCTCAACGGAGAATTCCGAAACGTTCCTCCCGGACCACGGCTGACGGAGGAGGGGCTGGCAAAGCGCCTCGAGGAGGGCATTGACGGCCAGTTGTTTTCTGAAAGCGCGGAGGAATCCTCGGAAGTGATGATGCCGCCCCCCCACGCCTATCCGGAAGAAGGGGCCGATGCAATCCTCGCCGGTGAAATAATGGGTCAAAGGCTGACCCATCCCATCCCCTGGGATTTCAGTCCCGACGGCGCTCATGAATGGACCCACTTCCTTAATCGACATTATTTCCTGAGGCCGGTGTTAAGGGAATATGTCAAGACCAAGGATCATAAATACCTGAAATACATCGAAGAAGTATTATCCGACTGGATCAGGTGCAATCCCGTTCCCCTGGGATCAAACGGCGGCGCCGGTCCTGCCTGGGAGACCCTGTCCGTTGCCTGGCGCATCCAGGAATGGCTTAAGATCATGAAAGTTCTTTGGAATTCTCCCCGCTGTTCCGAGGAAACCAGGATCTTGATCCTGCGTTCATGCTGGGAGCATTGCCATCATCTCATTGAGCACCGGGGCCATCCCAATAACTGGATAATTATGGAATCGGGTGCCCTGGCCTTGGCGGGCATGGAAATGCCCGTATTCAAGGAGTCCTCTCTCTGGCGTCGGGAAGGAATTACGCGCTTGTCCAAAGAGATCGGGCGGCAGTTTATGGCGGACGGGGTTCATTTTGAATGCTCGCCTCTATATCACGCCCTCTGTCTACAACTGCTCCTGCAAGTAAAACAGACCGCTGGAAAATGCGGTATAAAGCTGCCTAACGAGTTTCATGACCCCTTGGAGGAGGCTGCCGATTACCTGGGCGCCATCTGCCGTCCGGATTTTACCTGGCCATCAGTGAACGATTCGGGAGGAGCGACGGATGATTATTCCGCCGTTATGCTGCTGGCCGGAAAAGTCTTTGGGAGGGAAGATTATATCTGGATGGGAACAAAAGGTAAAATGGGGAAACCTCCCCAAAAAAGAACCGCCCTCTTTCGATCCGCCGGGATTGCAGTCATGCGGTCCGGATGGGGAAAGGCATCCCATTCTTTACTTCTCCGGGCGGGGCCAACCGGCATGTCCCACGTCCACGCAGACGTCCTATCCCTGGACATAAGTGTTGCCGGTGTTCCTTGCCTCGTCGATCCCGGCATTACGGCCTATGCCCCCGGTCCCTTCTCACATTGGTACCGCTCCGCTGCCGCCCACAATATGATTCTCATCGATGGCAAAGGACCCATACGTTTCGGACTCCCTTATCGAAAAAGGATCCAGCCGGCGGGAGATGCCATTTTCTTTTCTGACGCCGATGGCAGACCGCTCGTCTGCGGAGTCTGCGGCGATTATCGGTGGAATGAGAAAGGGCCGGCCATATCGGTGACCAGAAAAGCGGCATTAATAGCTGGCGAGAGCTGGATCATCAGCGATATGATAGCAGGGGAAGGTGATTTCCTGGTTACCGTATGCTGGCAGTTCTTTCCCGGCCGGGTGCAATATAGCTCCGAAACAGCTACCGCCTGCTATGCAAACGACGCGGGGATGGGGTGCAAATTAATCCTGTCGTCCGGCGGGTACAAGCCGGAGGTCGTCCATTCTCGGGGTAGGTTCCAACCCCTTGCTGGATGGGTATCCATCCAGGGACGTGACATCCCCGCCGATCATCTGCGATTTTCCTTTTCCGTTACCCTGCCCCTGGCGCTGACCTGGGAAATTCGCCCCTATGCCTTAGGAGATCAGCCGGCGCCGTAGAAATTGTAGAACTGTTTCATGACATTGAGGAAATTATCCCGGGAGATATGAAAATTCTCCCGTCCTTCCGCAAAAACGGGATGTTGAAAAATCATCCGGTACGTCGTGGCAATCTCCAGGGCCGGGAAGTAAAAGACATGCTCATAACGGGAGGCACATTCGTCCGCCACGGCCCGGAGGATGGATTTAGCATGACATCCGGCGCTGATTACGTCCGTATCCTCCCGAAAAGTCGTCCAGAGGTGGACTGGAGAGACCATGAGGATTATTCGGCACTCGGGGTTGTATCTTGCCATGGTCGTCAGGATATATTCCATGTTGTCGAGATTCTCCCCGTAGCGACTTGTCCGGAAATGGTAGCGGCTCATGTCCCCGCCCTCCGCAACGTATGGCCCGGCAGGCAGGCTGATCACCGCGCCGTCTACCATGTCTTCCCATATCTCCGTCATTTCCAGGGTGATGATAAGGATGCGCGCCTTCTCGATAGCCCGCCGCGAGCAATGGCGATGGTTTGCGAACCCCCCCTCGGCTTCTTCCCTTGTTGGATATGTGATGATTCGACGGTAAGGATCCTGGATGATCCCGGTTTTGGGCCCCTGCCACCAGCGCAGATCAGGGTTCCACTCTTCAAAGGTGTACGTGAAGATCTGCTTTAGGGAGAAGGTATTGTAAACTCGCTCCCAAGCCGCACTGGCGTGTTTTGCCGCGCTGTGGTCTTTTTCCTCCACTATGAAATGATAACCATCCGCAAGGAGCTCTTCTTTAATCTGCCTGCTGAAACAGGAGCCGATGGAGGCGATCGGGATATCTCTCGAAATTTTTACCCCTGTGGCGCCGGGCTTGGGATACCGATCGGCATCGCATGGATTATCGTAAGAACCGGGCCAAACCTGCCAGGAATGGAAAAGGCGATCGGGATAGACGTCGGAATTTGCCATGTCTACCTAATATCATTATCGATATGGAAAGCAAAAGGAAAAACTTGTTTTGCTTTATCCGTAGATCGTATGTTAGTAAATACAAACATAAAAGGGCAACGGACTCGAAAAAAGTCGGCAAGGATGGCAAGGATTAAGTCATGAAGATCTGTATTGTTACTCCTGAATATCCTCCGGACAACTGGGGAGGGCTGGCGCGGACGGTCGAGCGCGTGGCGCACCATGCGTGTTGTCTGGGGATGAATGTCCAGGTCGCCCATTTTTCTGTTCTCGATGATTCTGTCATTCTCCTCGATGAAAACCGTTCCACAAGGATTGAGCAAGGTATAACTGTGCACCGGATAAAGGTTACCCGGCAGCGGATACTGGCAGGTTATCGTGGTGTGGGAGATTCGCCCCATATCAGGGCTGTCAAGATGCTTTATCAGTCCCTTGAGATCCTTCACGATGAAGAGAAGTTTGACCTTTTCCATTCTTTTTTCCTCTATCCCGCCGGGTATGTGTCCGGACTGCTGGCAAGGCGTTTTGGGGTAAGGTCTATCGTTAGTTTGGTTGGTAATGACGTAAAAAGACATTTCTTTCAGCCCGAAGCCGTGGCCATGTGTAAAAGCGGTCTTGAGAATGCCGGGCTGGTGACCGCCCTTAGCAGTGAACTCCTGGAACTGGCTGACGCCCTGACCCCGATCAGGAGAAAATCAGCGCTCATCTACAATTCGGTCGCCATTCCCCCTTCCCAATGGATACCCCGTACATTGCGAAGCGATCCCTACAGGATAGGCAGCGCCGGAATATTCAAATATGCCAAGGGATTGCCCTATCTTTTCAAGGCGGTTGCCGGATTATCCAAGCGACATAAGGTGTCGGTTGAGCTGGTGGGTGAGGTCAGGGAATACGAACGTGAGACGGTTGACCGAATGATCGAAAGGACAGGCATCGGGGCCATCCTGACACTGCGGAAGGCCGTGCCTCGTGATCGAATTCATGACTGGCTGCTGTCGCTGGATACGTTTGTCCTTCCTTCCATATCCGAAGGGTGCCCTAACATCCTCATGGAAGCCATGGCCTGTGGCGTTCCCACGGTGGCAACAAAAGTAGGCGCCGTGCCCGATCTCATCGAAGACGGGGTCTCCGGACTTATCGCGCCTTACGGCAGCGCGGACGCCCTGGAAAATGCACTGGACAAACTCATGAGTTTGTCCGACGGAGGGGCCTCGTTAGGAAGGGCGGCCAGAATCCGGATGGAAAGATTTTCTCCTGCCTGGGAAAAGCAGGAATGGCGGAAGATTTATCAGCGACTCATGGACGTCAATAAAGGAGCAGGCCATAAAATATCGCGCTGACCACTGGATAAGATCTGATAATCGTCAGTTAGCGCTTTCACAGTATTGCGCCCAGCAGCGCAAGGCATACAGCCGGGTAAAGAACCACTTCATCGAGGACTTGATCGGCGACCTAAGGGGAAAGAAATTTCTCGATTATGGTTGTGGGGCAGGGTTCTTTGCCGTTCATGCAGCCAGGAGTGGGGCCAGCAGGGTTGTTGCGGTGGATGCGGAACCGGCGGTCCTCGCCACGGCTGCCTATTTCCTGGACCGGGAAGGTGTTGCTGAAGGCTGTGAATTGATATTGAGCGAACAGTTTCCTCCCTTCGGTCCGGAGACGAGCTTCGACGTCATTCTCTTCAAAGACGTGATCGAACACGTGGCTGACGACGGGGAGCTGCTGGTCAGGGCGCGGGAAAGGCTTGTCCCGGGGGGTGTGCTGGTGATAAGTACCCAGAACTCAATGTCTTTGAATTATCTAACCGAAGGCCTCTATCACCGATACCTGCGGGGGGATAAAGGGTGGTTCGGTTGGGATGAGACTCATCTGCGCTTTTATACGTTTTTCGGCTTGGCGAAAAAGTTGCGTCACTCGGGATGGCGTCCCCGGGCTTGGCGATCGAATTACCTCATTCCCCATAAGTTTCCAGGATATTCCTCGTCGGGGGGGAAAATTCGCCGTTTTGAGCCGCTCTCAAGAGCGGACCTGCTCTTGGGCAGACATTTCCCTTGGAATCGCTTGGGGTGGAACATTATCGTCCAGGCAGAGGCCCTATAGATAATTATCAAGTCAAACACGGCTATGTATGTTTTGGCAGGGAGAGAAAGCCATTCGGTTGCTCCAGTCTGAACTTACCTTGGACAGGTTTCATACTATATATATTCGTTATGGTTTTTAATGTTGTAAAGGGATGCGCCGATGAATCAAAGAGATGATAAACCAACACCGGAAAACAAAGATGATTTTTGCGTGGATGTTTTTCGACCCGAGGATGCTGAGGGAATCGTCATGCTGTTTAGGTCTGTTTATGGAGAGAGCTATCCCATACGATTGTTCTACGATCCCCTATCGATCATTACCGCCAATGCGGAAGGCCGCTACTCCTCCATTGTAGCCCGTTTGACTACAGGAAAGGTGATTGGTGTGCTCCACCTTTATCTTTCTTCACTCAGTAAATCTCTATACGAGTGGGGCGTGGGGCTGGTTTTGAAGGAATATCGAAACTATGGGATCCTCAATCAACTGGCCGATTTCTTACATTACAACTTTGTCCCCCGAAATCCTAATATCGAAGAAATCTTCGGCGAGTCCGTTTGCAATCACACCCATATTCAGAAGGCGCCAATTCTCTTGGGGTATGTGGAAACGGCCATCGAATCATATGTGGGGTGAAAAGATGCAAGCAATTGAGATTGATTTTTTCCGGCCCGAGGACGCGCCCGGTGTGGGACGGCTCTTTCGCCAGGTCTATGGCGAGGGTTATCCCATTGATATCTATTACGACCCCGATCGGCTCATCGAGGAGAACGCCGTCGGCCGCGTCCTGTCTTCCGTGGCCCGCACGCAAACCGGCGAGGTTGTAGGCCATGATGCTCTCGTTCTAATGGACCCCGTAACCAGGCTCTACGAAAATGCCGCAGGAGTTATTCTGCCCGGTTTTCGCGGCCAGGGAACATTCTTCCAACTTATGAAGCACAACGTCTTCGAATATGCAAAGCGATTTGATCTGCAGGAGGTTCTCGGCGAGCCCGTCTGCAACCACATCCAGTTGCAGAAGATGTGTCTGCAGCTTGGCTACCGGGAAACCGGGCTGGAAGTGGATCTAATGCCGGCAGCCGCCTATACCAAGGAGCAGAGCGCACATGGCAGGGTTTCCGTGTTACTGGGATATTTCCTTCACAACCCCGTGCCGCGAACCGTGTTTCTGCCACCGGTTTATCGAGATGAACTGGAATACCTGTACGCCGGTATGGGAGTCGAACGTACTTTTGCGGGAACGAAAGAGTACTTGCCGGCAAGGGGAGACAGCCAGGGGAAAATGGATGTAGTCACCTCTGCACAAGTTGCACGGATGTCTATTCATCGGATCGGATCGGATTTTGATTCATTTATCTCGCAACTGGAAAACGAGGCATGTGAAAGAGGTGTTGAGATCTTCCAAGTATGGCTGCCACTCACCTCGCCATTCGCCATTGCGGCGACGGAAATCCTGCGCATCCATGGCTACTTTATCGGTGGTGTGCTGCCAGGCAGGTTCGGTGGAGATAGTTTGCTGATGCAGAAGGTTAAAGGTGAAACGGACTGGGGGAGCATTGCACTTTATTCTGAACGTGCAAAGAGGATTGCAGACATTGTCAAAAACGATCAGGAAAAAATAAAATGTAACCCGTAAGTTTTCATTCTACCATGAGCATGAAGATATTTTGATTAGTATGCACCCCTTCAAATACAAATTGATAAAGGTACAATTTGACCACCAAATTTCCTTTGACATGCAAGATTCACTTACCTTATACTCCCGGCATAAAAAAGGGAATTTATATCAATAAGATGTCTTAAAGCGTTAACAGTACTTGAGACAAAATTACGGCAGTTGTTAAAATCTCTTAGTCTCTAATACCTTGGGGAGGGTGAGTTATGATCAGAACGACCAGCGCAAGCTACAGTATCTTGATACGTATGGAGCTGAACAACAAGCCGGGGATGCTGGGAAGGGTTGTCTCCGCCATCGGCAAGGCCGGGGGGAACTTGGGAGCGGTCGATATCGTCGGTTTTAAAGGCAATTGTATCATCAGAGACATCGTCGTCAGCACCGCCGATCACGACATGATGCAAAAGATCCTTGACGTGGTGAAACGGATAGATGGAGTAAACGTCATCGATATCGCCGACCGTACCTTTCTGGCCCACGTGGGGGGAAAGATAGAGATTAAGAGCAAGATACCCCTGAATAGCCGTGACGATCTCGCCATGGCTTACACGCCTGGCGTCGCCCGTATCTGCGAAGCCATCCATGAAGATCCGGAGCGGGCCCACGATCTGACGATCAAAAAGAACTGTATCGCCATTGTCAGCGACGGCACCGCCGTCCTGGGATTGGGCGACATCGGGCCGAAGGCCGCCATGCCGGTAATGGAAGGGAAAGCGCTTCTCTTTAAGAACTTCGGCGGCGTTGACGCCTTCCCCATCTGCCTGGACACCAAGGTACCCGATGAAATAATCGAAACGGTGGTAAGGATCGCCCCCGGATTCGGAGGCATAAATCTGGAGGATATTTCCGCCCCCCGCTGTTTCGAGGTTGAGAATCGTCTGAAGGAAATCCTGGACATACCCGTGTTCCATGACGACCAACATGGCACCGCAGTGGTAATTTTGGCGGGACTCCTCAACGCCCTGAAAATTACCGGCAAGGATATAAAGGATATACTGGTGGTTGTGAACGGTCTTGGCGCGGCGGGGATTGCGGCCATAAATCTTTTACGGGCAGCCGGGGCAACGCGCTTTATCGGCTGCGACCGCAAGGGCATTTTATACCGGGGCCGGAAGGAAAACATGAATCCCATCAAGGAAAAGGTCGCTGAGGAAACCAACCACGAACTGATCAAAGGCGATGTGTTCCGCGCCCTCAAAGGCGCCGACTTGTTTCTTGGTGTTTCGGAAGGTAATCTGCTCCATGCTAAAGATGTAAAAAAGATGGCGAAAGACCCGATCGTCTTTGCCATGGCCAATCCGACACCGGAAATCATGCCGGAAGAGGCACAGCGCCATGTCCGGATCATGGCCACCGGCAGATCTGATTATCCCAACCAGATCAATAATGTTCTCTGTTTCCCCGGACTTTTCCGGGGTGTGCTGGACTGCCACGCTCGCGTGATAAACAGGGAAATGCTGCTGGCAGCCGCCCGGGCGATTGCCGACAGCGTCGAGCCGGAATGCCTGATGGAAGACTATATCATCCCCAGTGTCTTCAATCTGAAGGTTCAGGAAAAAGTGGCTGCAGCGGTGCGTGAAACTGCTGTAAAAACAGGCGTGGCCAGGGAAATGCACGAATTCTCCCTGTTCTGAGCATACGAGATGAAACTAACAAAGATATCACCGTCGCACAAGATATTCATCGGCATGGCCCTTGGCCTGGTGATCGGGGTGTTGCTCCCGTCCTTCGCGACTAACCTCGAACCGCTCAGCGTTATATTTATCCGCCTGGTCAAGACCATTGTCGTACCCATAATCTTCGCCTCCTTGGTGGTCGGCATCGCTGGACATGGCGACATCAAAGCCGTCGGCCGGATGGGAATCAAAGCGATTGTCTATTTCGAGATCATAACGACCTTCGCCCTCTTCATCGGCCTGCTGGCGGTCAACCTGTTGAGGCCGGGAGACGGGGTGAGCATCCTTGGCGGGCGGGATACGATAGTTGCCGCCAAGGCGCGCAGTTTTTCGGAGCTTTTGGTGCACATGTTTCCGGAAAACTTCCTCGAATCGGCGGCCAAAGGCGACCTCCTCCAGGTCGTGGTGTTCACGGTAATCTTTGCGATCGCCCTCATATTGGTCGGGGAGAAAAAAAAGCCCATCATCGAGCTTTGCGAGTCCCTTACGGAGGTCATGTTCAAATACACAAACATCGTCATGCGCTTTGCCCCCATCGGTGTGGGGGCGGCCCTGGCCGTTGTCGTGGGCAGCAAAGGCGTCTCCGTCATTGTTCATCTTTTTGCACTGATTATGTGCTTATTCCTTGCCCTGGTGGTCTTTATAACCGTGATCCTGGTTCCGGTAATGCTCATCTGCAAGATTCCCGTCCTTAAGTTTTTTGCCGCCGTCAAAGAGGCGGCGATCATAGCCTTTTCGACGACCAGTTCCGAGGCCGCCCTGCCCAAGGCCATGGAGGCCATGGAGGCTTTCGGCGTCCCACGTCGCATCATATCATTTGTAATCCCGATGGGTTATAGCTTTAACCTCGATGGAACGACGTTATATCTGCCTATGGCGGCTATATTTGTGGCCCAGGCTTCCGGAATCGAGCTGAGCATAGGCCAACAACTGTTCATGGGTGTTACGATTATGCTGGCCAGCAAAGGTGTGGCTGGGATATCCAGGGGATCCATCGTTGTCCTGGCCGGTCTTTTACCGACCTTTGGCCTGCCGTTGTCCGCCGTAGCGGTTCTTCTTTCTATTGACGCCATTGCCGATATGGGGCGGACAACGGTGAATGTAATCGGCAACTGCCTGGCTTCGGTCGTTATTACGAAGTGGGAGGGCCTGCCGTTAACACCTGGTGAAATTGCTGAAAAGGAGATGACATGACCCAAAATAACTTTCGCATCGAACACGATCTGTTGGGAGAGCGGGAAGTTCCCGTCGCTTGTTACTATGGGGTGCAAACCCTGCGGGCGGTCGAAAACTTTCAAATCAGCGGCATAAAGCTTGGGCAGTACCGGTTCATGGTGCAGTCCCTGGCTTACATTAAGAAGGCCGCCGCCCGCGCCAACGCCAAACTGGGACTGATTCCTGAAGAAATCGCCAAGGCGATAGTGCAGGCCTGCGAAGATGTGATCGCAGGAAAATACTACGATCAGTTTGTTGTCGATATGATCCAGGGCGGGGCGGGGACATCTTCGAACATGAACGCCAATGAGGTGATCGCCAATGTCGCCCTCGAGAAGCTCGGCTATGAAAAGGGGCGCTATGAGATTATCCATCCGAACAATCATGTCAATATGTGTCAGTCAACCAACGATGTCTATCCGACGGCGATTCGCCTGGCCCTTATATTCAAAATCAGAGAGCTCATTGAATCGATGCGGTATCTCTACGATGCCATCGAGGATAAATCCATCGAGTTCCGGGATGTCATCAAGATGGGTAGAACCCAGTTGCAGGACGCCGTTCCCATGAGTCTACGGCAGGAATTTTCGGCTTTTGCCGTGATGGTGGGGGAAGATATAGAGCGGGTGAAAGAAACAAAGAAGTTATTACGGGAAATCAATCTGGGGGCGACGGCCATTGGTACGGGGTTGAACGCCCATCCGGAGTATGCTCCCCTGGCGGTCCTCAATCTGCGTAAATTTACCGGAATAGAAGTGGAGGCGTCGGTCAATCTGGTGGAGGCCACGCAGGATACGGGTGTTTATGTCCAACTGTCCGGGGTGTTGAAGCGGGTAGCGGTAAAATTGTCTAAAATATGCAATGACTTGCGTCTGCTATCGTCGGGGCCGCGCTGCGGTTTTAACGAGATTCATCTGCCCGCGATGGCCCCCGGCTCGACGATTATGCCTGGGAAAATAAATCCCGTAATCCCGGAAGTGGTGAATCAGGTAGCCTATCACGTCATTGGCAATGACATAACCGTAACCTTTGCCGCCGAAGCGGGGCAGCTTCAGTTGAACGCCATGGAGCCTATCATCGCCTTCAGCCTCTTCAATTCCATCACTTATTTAAATAATGCCTGCCTTACGCTGGCGGATCGTTGCATTAAAGGGATTACGGCAAATCGGGAACAGTGTCGCCTCAATACGGAAAGGAGCATCGGGTTGGTTACGGCCCTAAATCCATATATCGGATATGAGAGGGCCTCGGAGGTCGCTCACGAGGCGCTGGAAACGGGCAAGTCGGTCTGTGATCTCGTCCTTGAAAAGGGCTATCTGTCAAGGGGCGAACTGGATAATATCCTGTCGCCGGAACATATGATCAAACCGCACTATTTCAATGGGTGACAAAGGAAAGCAGGCAATGGTGAAGATGCCTTTTTCCTGGCTGGCGTTTACGGCATTGGTTTTAGGGATTTTACTGACTGCCGGATGCGCTGGGAGGGACGGTGCTGATCAATCCCTGGAGATCGTCAAATTAAGGGGTTATTTTGTGGTCGGCCTCGACGACGCCTTTCCTCCCATGGGCTTTCGTAAGCAGGCCGATGATAAAACCGTCCGTTATCAGATAAATCTGGATAAGAGAGCGGTAGAAGAGATTGTCGCAACCGGCGAGCTGGTCGGGTTCGATATCGATTTGGCTAAAAAGGCGGCGGAAAAACTTGGACTGAAGGTTATTTTCAAACCGATGGCATGGGACGGCATAATCGAAAGCCTCAATGCGGGCGATATCGATATGATCTGGAACGGTCTTTCCATCACCCCTGAACGTAAGCAGCGGATCATATTTTCCAGGCCCTATCTCGATAACCGACAGATTATAGTTGTCAAAAGCGGTTCAGGGATCGGCGGTAAGGATGATCTCAAAGGGAAAAAGGTCGGCTTGCAACTTGGTTCATCCAGTGAAGCGGCCCTCCAGACTGATCGGACGATTGCCCCGCAAATCGGGGAAATCAAACGATACCCTGATAACCAGTCGGCAATGGGCGATTTGGAGAGGGGGCGCATCGATGCGGTCATCGTTGACGAGGTTGTCGGTCGCTACAATATTGCCAAAAAACCGGCCGATTTTACCATTCTCCCCGATAATTTCGGGAATGAACTTTACGCCGTTGGCTTTCGTAAAAGCGCCTTATCATTGCGCAATGCCATTGACAAGGTCCTCGATGAAATGAAGCAAGACGGAAGTGCGGATACAATAGCAAAAAAATGGTTCAGCGAAGCGATTATAAAGAAATAAATATATTCCATTCTTGAAAAATGTAAACAATGCAAAGGGCTGGATTGTGGAAACTGGGTTGCTGAGAAAAGGTAAAAGGAAAATGACAAGCAGAAGCCTCTTTCAATCAGGCGGTATCACCGTCAAAACATGTTTCACTGCCCTCATCATCACCATTGCAATCATTGTATCCACAGCTCCTGCATTCGCGGCCGACGAACTGATGATAATTGGGCACGAGAGGCCGGATGTCGATTCTGTAACCTCTGCCATTGCCTATGCCAACCTGAAGAACATGATGGGGGTGAAAGAAGCCTTCCCCGCGGTGGCCGGTGACCTCAACAATGAGACCAAGTTCGTGTTGGATTACTTCAAAATTCCCTATCCAGAGAAGATCACCAATTGTCAATACCGGTGCAAGAAGGTAATCCTTGTAGATCACAACGATATGGATCAGGCTGTGGACAATCTCAAGATCGAGAATGTTGTTGAGGTCGTGGACCACCACATGATTGACGGCTTTATACGCAGTAAGGCCATTTTCTTCCTTACCGAGCCCGTGGGCGCTACGGGAGGAATTGTCGCGACCCTCTATGAACAGAACAAAGTTCCCATCAGCAGGGAGATGGCTGGGCTGATGATGTCCGCAATACTTACTGATACGGTTCTTTTCAAGTCGCCGACGACTTCTCCGCGCGATGTGGTTGTGGTGGAAAAGCTGGCCAAGATCGTGGGCGTCGACCCCAGGAAGTTCGGTATTGAGATTCTCAGGATTAAAACCAACGTTGCCTCCAAATCTGCCAAGGACATTCTCATGGGCGACTTCAAGGAGTTCAATTTTAGCGGCACCAAGTTTGGTGTGGGCCAGATAGAGGTCGTGGACCTGAATGATCTGACACCAAAGCGAGCTTCCATTCTGGAAGAAATGAACAAGTTGAAGGATTCAGAGAATCTGGCCATGATAGTCATGATGCTGACAGACGTCATGAAAGAAGCCAGCGACCTTCTCTTCGTGGGCAATGCGGCTGCAGCCCAAAGCTTCGAGAAGGCCTTCGGCGGCAAGATCGTCGACAATTCCATTTACAGGGAGAAGGTCCTATCAAGAAAGATGCAGGTCATCCCGCTTTTGGAAGAGGCATTGAAGAAATGAGCATTACCAGCCA
>Ga0247840_10001075_pt1 | contig 54807 bp, 49 predicted proteins | sample LaCruzMarch2015__FD_192404 | JGI IMG/M metagenome (GOLD analysis project Ga0247840, IMG submission 192404) | Freshwater microbial communities from meromictic Lake La Cruz, Castile-La Mancha, Spain - LaCruzMarch2015_17m | ecosystem: Environmental > Aquatic > Freshwater > Lake | place: Spain... | reverse complement strand
ATTTTTCATATAAGAGATTCCTTTTAATTGTTTTTGTTTTTTTTGTTATACAAAATTATTAATTATTTGGAGTCTCTTCCCTTTTTATAAAAAAAATATTTCAACTAAGTTTTAATTTATACCAGTGCAAATATCTTTCTGTAATTAATAATCAAATATTAAGGTTAAATATGCTTGTTTATAAAAATGAACCTCTAATAAGTGTTGGAATTTTAACCGACACAAAAATAAAATTTGAACTTTACGGAGAGTTTAGTTCTTACGGATTTAAAAAGTTTTTTAGCGGTAGATTTACAGCCGATCTTATTGATGACAAAATTATTTTAACCGGTGATAGTGAAAAATTTGAAGCGGCTAATGAAATAATTTTTGAGCCGATTGAACCGGACAGTGAGTCGTTTTTAATTAGAGATGTTATAATCGGCGTTAAGTTTCACTGGGAAAGAAAGGAAAAACAGCGATTCACTCATTCACTAAAACTTATTAAAGATAACGGGAAAATTACTGTAATAAATCTTGTTCCTATTGAAAAATATTTGATGTCCGTTATCTCATCTGAAATGAGCGCAAAATGCTCTATGCAAATGTTAAAGGCTACCGCGGTTGTATCAAGAAGCTGGCTGCTTGCACAAATCGAAAAATCTAAAGCAATTAAATCGGATAAATTGCAATATCAATCTGTTTTCAAATCCGATGATGAAATTGTTAAATGGTACGATCGCGAAGACCATAAATTATTTGATGTTTGCGCTGATGATCATTGCCAGCGATATCAGGGCGTAACAAAACTTACTTCGGATGCCGCAAAAGAGTCTGTTAATCAAACATACGGCATTGTGCTGATGGAAGAAAATGAAATACTTGATGCGCGTTTTTCAAAATCCTGCGGCGGTATTTCAGAATCTTTTGAAAATGTTTGGGAACCCGTTATCCATCAATCACTTACTGCAATTTATGATTATAAATTTACTGCCGATGAATTTGATGTTGATTTTACGATCGAAGCTAATGCTGAAAAATGGATTAAAGGAAATCCACCAGCTTTTTGCAATACATCCGACCCGAAAATATTGAAACAGATTTTATTGGATTATGATCAGGAAACAAAAGATTTTTACAGGTGGAAGGTTGAATACACGCAGCAGCAGCTTTCCGATTTAATTAAAAGAAAAATCGGGATTGATTTTGGACTAATAAAGGATATGATTCCAGTAGAAAGAGGATTATCATCACGAATTGTCAGACTAAAAATAATAGGAACTCAAAAAACTTTAACTATTGGAAAGGAACTCGAAATAAGAAGAACACTTTCCGAAACTCATCTTTACAGTTCTGCGTTTATTGTGGAAAAAATTGGTGAACTTGACGGCGCACCTGAGAAATTTATTTTGCGCGGCGCAGGCTGGGGACACGGAGTAGGGCTTTGCCAGATTGGCGCCGCTGTTATGGCTGAACAGGGCTATCAATTTGATGAAGTGCTTATTCATTACTTTAAAGATGCTAAACTCAAAAAAATTTATTGATTGCCCTTGAAACAAGTTTATGAACAAAGTAAAATCATCAGCATATTTTTTAAATGAATAGCGCTTTATAATGAAAATACTCTATTCCTGTTTATCTAAAAGCTGGGGCGGTATGGAAATGATAACTCTCATTTTCATAAAGCAGCTTCTTAAAAAAAACATTAAAGTGGAATTCCTTTGTTTGAAAGAATCCAGAATGCACATTGAGGCAAACAATCTCGGTATTATTCTGCATCCTGTTAAAGCAGCAGGTTATGTTAATCCGCTTATTTCTATAAAGTTAGCAAGCATCATAAATCATGGAAGTTTTGATTTGATACACGCGCAGGCTTCAAAAGATTTATGGGTGATTGTGCCTGCCTTAAAAATATTAAGTTCAAAAATACCTTTGATACTTACAAAGCATGTTGGTTCTTTTATTGTTAAAAAGGACTGGATACACAATTTTATTTACAGCCGCGTAACAAAAGCATTTGCTATCAGCAGTGTTATAGAAAAAAACTTGATTGAAACAACAAGTCTTACAAACGATAAGATTGAAGTTGTTTTTAACGGCGTTGATACCAAAAAGTTTGATCCTGCAAAAGTTGATGGAAATATTGTAAGAAAAGAATTTGATGTTTCGGATAATGAAATTTTAATTGGCATGCTTGCAAGATTAAGCCCCGGCAAAGGACACGAAGAGTTTATTTACGCCGCAGATGTTCTCTCTAAAAAATACAGCAATCTAAAGTTTATTATAGTTGGCGAGGCAAGCCGAGGCGAAGATAAATATGCCGAATCTGTAAAGACTTTAGCGGCAGATAAAAATTTAAACAATATAATTTTTACCGGATTTAGAAATGATACGCCGAACTTACTTGCTGCTTTAGATATTTTTGTTTTCCCTTCACACGCAGAGGCGTTTGGGCTTGCTCTTATTGAAGCAATGGCAATGGGTAAACCATCAGTTTGTTCCGGTTCCGATGGTATTCTGGATATTGCAGTTGAAGGTGAAACGTCTTTTTTGTTTAAAGTAAAAGATGCTGTTGATTTAACAGATAAAATTGAACTTATGATTATTGATCCCGGCAAAAGAAAAATCTTTGGCGATAACGCAATTAAAAGAGTTAAAGAAAAATTTGAACTGGATGTAATTACAGGTCAAACAATTAAAATCTACTCGCAATTATTAAAAAGCAAAGTATGAATGTAATTTTAGACAACAGCCTTGTTAAAAGTTTAACTGATAAAAACAATTATTCTGATGCCGCCAAAGAATTGTTTGAATTACAGAAACAGCAATGGCAACAGCTCGCAACGGGATACGAAACTCTTAAAACCGTTAAAACAAAAACATTTCAGTTTGAAGGCTTTAAAATAAAAGCACAGTTTAATGCGGGAAGAATTATATCAACATCCGCAAAAGTTGATCCCAAATCCATACAACAACGTAGATGTTTTTTGTGTGTTGAAAATCTGCCTGCGGAGCAAAAAGGTATTTTATACAGGAATGAGTATTTAATACTCTGCAATCCATTCCCGATTTTTCCAGAGCATTTTACGCTAACTCATAAACTTCATCAACCGCAAAGGATTATTGATACTTTTTCATCTTTGTTAGATTTCAGCAAAGATTTATCGAAATATTATTCAGTTATTTACAACGGTCCGAGATGCGGTGCATCTGCACCTGATCATTTGCACTTTCAAGCCGGCAATAAATATTTTATGACTATTGATAATGAATTTCATCAAATTAAAAACGAATACGGACAGGCAATTTTTGAAGATGATTGTTTATCAGTTTTTGCAATTGATGACGGATTAAGAAAATTCATTTCAATTGAAAGCATAGATAAAGCGCGTGTTGAAAATGCTTTCAGCCGGATATACAAAATATATGCGGAGCTAATGAATGAAGAACTTGAGCCGTTACTGAATATTGCATCATTTTATGATGCTGAGTATGGCTGGCGTGTTCTAGTATTTTTACGTTCAAAACACCGCCCGGCAATTTTCTTTTTACAGGACGAAAGTAAAATGTTAGTTAGCCCCGCTTCAATTGATATAGGCGGCGTGTGTATTTTTCCGCGTGAAGAAGATTATGATCTCATCACAAAGGAAAAAATGGAAAGCATTTTTAAAGAAGTATTTATCGAACGGGAAAAACTGAATCAGCTAGTAAAAAATTTAAGCGATGATTTGCCGAAGCATTTATGATAAGCGATGGTATTATTCATCCGATTTTTTAGACCTGTTTATTGGCTTAATTAGTTGCTTTACAACCCGATTTAAGCTATGTTTGAACTGCCTGCTTAAAAATTTGAATTCTTACCCCATATTGTTCTTGTTTTTAATCCCCAGGAAGAGAGTTGCATAGCAGTTATGCGCTCGTGATATTAATAATATTTTATAAAATTTACAGGAGTTACTATGAATATCTTTGTTGGCAATTTAGCCGGCGATGTTCAGGAAGATGATTTAATGAATCTCTTTTCGGATTTTGGTCAAGTTAGAGAAGTTAAAATCATTCGTGATATGTTTTCACAGCAGTCAAAAGGATTCGGATTCGTTGAAATGCCGGGTTTGGCAGATGCACAAAAAGCAATCAATGAATTGAATACAAGAGAGTTGAAGGGCAAAAAAATTGTTGTGAATGAAGCACGTCCCAAAACAGATAACAAAAGAAGATCAAGCGGCAACGGCGGAAGTGGCGGCGGCGGAAGATCCGGTTTTTCAAACAATAGACGCAAGTTTTAAGTTTCTTTTGATTTTGCCGGTTAAAATTTCACTTTTTAACCGGCTAATCCTTATTAACTCTTTTGTTTCTTAAATCATATTTGATAATCAACTACTCTTCTTTCGTAACGGACTTCGCTTAGCCAGTTTTTTATTTCCTGATGATCGGGATGAACCTGATATTGCTGTAACGATTCCTTGCAGTCAAATTCGGAATATAGCACCACATCGCTGGAATCTTTTTCATTACTAAAATCAAATCCCACTTCAATCTTTATAATGCCGGCAATTTTTCCGTTCATCGCAAGCAATTTTTCTTTTAAGATTTGTGCATTGGTTTGTTTGTCGTTTTTATATGCACTTTCATTTAAACGCCAGAGTACTATGTGTTTTATCATAAGCTTATAACTTTATTTTTTGTTTAACTAAAAATAAAATCTTTAATCCAATTAGCCGCATTTTATACCTCATTCTTATTTCGCCAATATTAAAACTACTTTTTCACTTTATAAAGTAAACTGTATATTTTTGAAAAGGGAAGTAATCAAAATTTATTTTTAGCGCTTTTTATAAACTGTTTAATTCATTTTTTAAAGGATTTTATGAACATAATTGATGTAAACAAAAGCAATGTTGCACAAGCAGGATTTTTCTGTAAGATGAGCCAGAAAAAAAGCGAAGGCTACAAGCGAAAACTTAACTGGCTTAATGCGCGTTTTGATGAAGGATTAAAAATCAAAATGCTTGATCTTAAAAATGAAGGCGAACGCGGTTTTATTGAATACATTCCCGGCAAATATGCATGGCGCACAGTTTATGCCGAAGATTTTATGTTCATACATTGCCTGTGGATTGTAGGCAAAAGCAAGGGAAAAGGATTATCAAAACTGCTGCTTCAGCAATGTATAAATGATGCAAAGCAAAACGGATTTAAAGGCGTTGCAATGCTTGTTAGCGAAGGCAACTGGCTTGCCCGCAAAGATGCGCTGCTTAGTCTTGGTTTTACATCCGTTGCTAAAGCGCCGCCTGCTTTTGATTTAATGACGCTGAAGTTTGGCAAATGCAACGATCCGTATTTTCCAGCTGATTGGGATATGCGTATAAAAAAACACAAAGAAGGATTAACTGTAATTCGCACAGATCAATGTCCGTATCTTGATGATGCGGTAAACACGGTTAAAATTTATGCTGAAAAAGAAAAAATTAAATTCACACAAATTGAACTTAACAACAGCGAACAAATAAGAGAAAAAGCTGTTTCTGCTTACGGAGTTTTTGGCATTATTTACAACGCAAAATTATTAAGCTATCATTACCAGCTTTATAAAGATATTGCTGCCTTATTAAAGAATTAATAAACTGCATAATCCACACTCTTCATTATAAATTCTACACCTGTCCGTTTACTAACGGATTCTGCATTGTATGCGTATTGCCACACATTAAAAAAATAGTTAGTTAATGGCGGTTTTATTGTGTAGGTTTGGCTACTCGGTATTAGACCGGGAAATTATTTATTATTTTTTAGAGGTCCTTTGTGAGCACTAAGTTATTTGTTGGGTCACTCCCATGGTCGGTTAGCGACCAAAAGTTAAAAGAAACATTTGAAAAACATGGTCCTGTAGTATCTGCAAAAGTTATACTTGACCGCGATACCAATAAATCCAGAGGTTTTGGATTTGTTGAAATGGAAAGTTCTTCAGATGCAAGTAATGCTATAAGAGCATTAAACGAATCAGAAATAGATGGAAGAAATATAGTAGTTAATGAAGCTAAAGCACGCAACTAAACGGCTATTCTGTTGGATTTCTACAAAGGCGTCTTTATTGACGCCTTTGTTGTTTTAAAACCTTTTTACAAAACCCGCCGCATTTTTATTTGCCGGATTAATTCAGTTATCATCTTTTATCTTAGATAAGGCATTTATAAATTTGCGGTGAGTTTATGGGATGGCTATACATCCTCTTTTTAGGGTGGGGAGACTACGGCTTTCTCCAAAGTAGTATTTACTATTATTAAAATTATTTATGAATCGTGCATTTTATTCAAATTCAATTGACAAATTTCTTCTTATGCCCAAAGAAGAAATAATTGGTACTCTTGCTTTAAATAATCAATTTGGGTTAGAACAAACTCAAAGAGATGCTTGGTTAGAAGAAATTGAAATTTTGAAGGATATTTTACCATTGTATAGGAATGAGGGGTCATTATATCTTGAGTTTTCTATTCCTCGAATGGGACAACGCGTTGATGCTGTGTTACTTATTGGCTCAGTTATTTTTGTTCTTGAGTTTAAGATTGGCGAAAAAGAATATACTTCTTACGCAATTGATCAAGTAATGGATTATGCTTTAGATTTGAAAAATTTTCACGAGTCAAGTCACGAACAATTTATTGCTCCAATATTAATAGCTACAAAAGCAAAATACTCCTTTACAACAATATCGCCAACTCCTCATAACGATAAGTTACTTTATCCAATTAAAAGTAATGTTGAATTGCTTCCAGAAGTAATTGAAAATGTTCTTAAATTTTGCGATGATAAAAATATTGAAAAAGAAAATTGGGAAAACGGGCATTACCGACCAACACCAACAATTATAGAAGCGGCAAAAGCATTGTATTTTGGACACTCAGTAAGTGAAATTTCGCGTAACGATGCAAGTGCGATTAATATTAGTAAAACCTCTGAAGAGATATATAAAATAATAGACTTTTCTAAAAATGAAAGTAGAAAGTCTATATGTTTTGTTACTGGTGTCCCAGGTGCTGGCAAAACACTTGTTGGGTTAAATATTGCAAACAAATATTCTGATGAAAAGAATGAGCTGTACAGTGTGTTTTTATCTGGAAATGGGCCTCTTGTAAAAATTCTTAAAGAAGCCTTAGTTAGAGATAAAGTCAAACGTGATAAAGAACTTGGAATAAGAACAAAAAAGGGTGTTGTGCACAGTGCGGTTAAATCTAAAATTCAAAATGTTCATAATTTTAGAGATGATTGTTTAACAGATTTAAGTGCGCCACCTGAACACGTTGCATTGTTTGATGAAGCCCAAAGAGCCTGGACTTTGGAACAAACATCAAGTTTTATGAAAAGGAAAAAGAACACACCAAACTTTAATAAATCTGAACCTGAGTTTTTAATTTCATGTTTAGATCGTCATAAAGATTGGGCTGTTGTTGTTTGCTTAGTTGGTGGAGGTCAAGAAATTAATACTGGCGAAGCAGGTATTAGCGAGTGGATTAATTCAATTCAAAATACTTTTAAAGATTGGGGCGTCTATATTTCTTCAAGGCTTGCTGATAGTGAATATGGTGCTGGTGATACTTTAACTAAACTATATGGAAGAATGAATGTTATTTATAATGATTCGTTACATCTTTCTGTTTCTATGCGTTCTTTCCGTGCTGAAAATGTTTCTTTATTAGTGAAACAAATACTTGATCTAAATTCTGATGAAGCAAAATCAACACTTAAAAAGATTGGCTCAAATTATCCTATCGTCATAACTCGTGATTTATCTAAAGCAAAAAAATGGCTTAAAGAGAAGGCGAGAGGTTCTGAACGTTATGGTATTGTTGTCTCATCACAAGCGGAAAGATTAAGACCACATTCAATTTTCGTAAGTTCTCCAATGGACCCTGTTCATTGGTTTCTTGATGACAAAGATGATGTAAGATCATCGTACTATTTAGAGGATGTAGCTACTGAATTTGATGTACAAGGACTGGAGTTGGATTGGGTTTGTGTTACTTGGGATGCAGATTTTCGATTTACAAAAAATGGTTGGCAACATTGGTCGTTCAGAGGAAACCGTTGGCAAAGAATTAATAAGGTTGAAAGACAGGTTTATTTGAAGAATGCTTATAGAGTTTTATTAACCCGTGCTAGACAAGGGATTGTAATAGTTGTTCCACATGGAGATAAAGACGATCATACAAGCCCTCCGTCTTTTTATGATTGTACTTTTGAATACTTAAAAGAAATAGGATTTTTAGAATTATAGATTGCTAATTTGTATGAAACACAACCTCAACAAATCCAATAAAATTTTAACTATCCCACCAATATTCTTTTCCTAACTCTGTGGTTCTCCGTGTCTTCTCTGTGGCACTCCGTGTAACTTAGAAACTTTTCACACAATCCGTCAACTGATGGCCGCAAAGTTCGAAAAGAATAAAAAACACAAAGGGCGCCAAGATATAATTTCCATTTCTCCACAACGCCATCTATCCATTGTAATAAACTCCGTGTAACTTAGAAACAGTTCATACAAAGTTCAGGTTCCGCCGTTGGCGGAATAAATTCAGGTTCAAGTTCCGCCGTTGGCGGAATAAATTCAAGTTCAAGCAATTAAGCAATTAAACAATTTACTTTAACACCACAAATTTTTTAGATGCAGTAAAACTATTTGCTGAGCCTGATGATTTATTACCCGCATGCAGCCTGTATATATAAACACCGCTTGCAAGTTTGTTCGCCGAAAATTCAACTTCATAACTGCCTGCCGCTTGCTGCTCATTTACAATTGTTGCAATCTCATTGCCGAGAATATCATAAACCTTTAAGGTTACATCGGACAGGGCAAGCCCCGTCCCTACTTTTTGGGATTGAGGGGAGGTCGGAATAGAATATTTTATTTTTGTTACCGGATTAAAAGGATTCGGATAATTCTGTTCTAAAGAAAAATTATTAACAACTTGCGGCTGTTCATTTTCCGCTGATGTTACTTTATTAAGATCAATCCTGTACATAGATCTGCCGTGAGTTCCGGCAACAAGAAAATTTTCAGACGGATGAATTTTTATATCACCGACAGGAAGCACAGGTAAACCTTCGCCAAGAACTTCCCAGCTTTGCCCCGTATTAAAACTTACATACATTCCAACATCATTACCGATATAAAGAATGTTTGCGTAATTGTTATCAACCGCAAAAGCATTAACAGGTGCATCGGGCAGGTTACTGCTTATATCGCTCCAATCTGCTCCTTTGTTTGTACTGCGGAAAACATGCGGCTGCGGATCGCGCCAGCGCAGCCCGTTAAAAGTTACATAAACTATATTTTCATCGGAAGGATCAACAACTACACGCGTTACCCATCTTTGCGGCAAACCTGCAGAAATATCAATCCAGTTATTGCCGCCGTTTGTAGTAACCCAAACATGTGCATCATCCGAGCCTGCATAAATAACTTCGGGATTTGTTGGTGCTGCACAAATTGTTGTAATAGTTCCCAATCTGCCGCCGTTCCAATCCGTAAGCTGCGGACTTATCTTATTCCAGTTTTCAGCACCATCAGTAGTTTTATAAATAGAATGAGTACCATAGTATAAAATATTTGATGAATTTGGATCCATCACAACGGGCGTTGACCAGTTAGTTGGTTCACTCAAATCAATTCCACTCAATCCGTATTGCCAGCCCGAACCGCCATCTGTGGATTTAACTAAATCTCCATTTTGCGATTCTGCATAAATAACATCGGAATTGTTATAATCCACGATAACATAAAAACCATCACCGCCCCAAATATTTTCCCAGTTATCAATACTGCCGTCAGCAGTGCGGTTAGTTCCGTTATCTTGCGTGCCGCCGTAAAGTTTTTCGGGATTATTATAATCTAAACCGATCTCGTAAAACTGAGTTGCCGGGATATTTACCGGAAGTGACCATTCCTGCCCGCCGTTTGTAGTAATATTTATTCCGCCGTCGTTTCCGCTTAAAATGTAATCAGGATTATCAGGATGAAATGCTAATGCATGATGATCAACGTGAAGTTCATCAGGTCCGCTATAACCGTATTGTATGGGCCACGTATTTCCGCCATTTGTAGATCGCATAAAAGCAACATCAAGAACATAGATAATATCCGGATTTACAGGATGCACGCGCACTTGCCCGAAGTACCAGCTAAAGTTTGACATTCCGCTTGCGAGTTCTCTGTCAGTATCAACATCAACCCAGCTATTTCCAAAATTTGTTGATTTATAAAGACTGATAATTTGGTAGCCATCCGTATAAAGAGCATAAACTATATCGGGGTTGTTTTGATGAATTGCCAGACCAATCCTTCCAACATTTCTTGTAAGAGGATTGGGCAGTACGGATGAACTAATTTTTGTCCAGTTAGTTCCGCCGTTGGTTGTTTTGAAAATTCCGCTTGTGGGTCCATACAAATGAGATGAAGCAGGGCGGCGCACTCGTTCCCACATCGAAGCAATCAATCTATCGGGATTTGCGGGGTCAATTACTATGTCAATAGCGCCTGTTGTATCGGATACAAATAAAGATAACTCCCAATCCAATCCGCCGTTTGTAGATTTATAAATTCCTCTTTCCGGATTTGGCGCAAAGTAAGAGCCAACGGCAGCAAGGTAAAGTATATTTGTGTTTTGCGGATTGATTACAATCCTTCCGATTGAAGTTGTTCCTTCAAGTCCTAAAAAATTCCAGCTTGCACCTGCATCTGTTGATTTGAAAACACCGCCGCCGGGAAAATTATTATGTCCTCCGTTTGCTTCGCCAGTTCCAACATAAATTATGTTGCTATTAACCGGATCAACGGCAATATCGCCAATAGTTAAAACTGCAAGTTCGTCAAATATTGGTCTCCAAGTATTTCCGCCGTCAAAAGATTTGAAAACACCGCCGGTAGAAAATCCTGCATAAACAATCGAAGGATTATTCGGATCAAATTCAAGATCAACAACACGACCGCCAATGTTTGTAGGTCCTGCAAATTCCCATTGTACTGTTGATAATCCTTTGCTTAATCTTTTTTGTGCTGTTTGATTTTTTAAGAATTTGGCTTGTTGAATTGCTTTTATATAAACATCCTTATCCGCTTTAAAATATGGATATGTTTTTTTTACAAAAGCCCATTCATCGGGGCGTAAATCCGGTCCGGGTTCTTTGCCTGTTGAAAAAACAAAATCTTCATTTGGAATATTGATTTTAACGTTGTTTGAATTGAAAAATAAAAATCCTGTAAGAAAACTTACAACTAAAAGATACTTTGCTGATTTCATTTTAACCCTGAAAAAATTGATGAGAAACTTTAAGCCAATATTAGCAAAATTCATTTCATTAGAAAAGTTAAAATTATCAAGGCTGCTAATGGTTATTCCGGGAAATGGATAGTTAAACTAATAACTTAATTAAAGGCAAACAGTATGCAGTTGTGTTGTTGAATTCATATCAGCATCTAAAATTTTAATAAATAAAGATTTCAAAAGAATCCATCAATTGCAGTTACGACGAATAATTTATTTTGCGAAAGGCGGGTTAATGATTAACTATCACTGCGCAAAATTCATTTTGATCATTTTATTAGGCAATCCGGTTTTTGATTTAGCGAATCCAAAATTTCTTTAAGATCAAAAGCAGAAACTCCGCCGTCATTATGAACCGCAAAAAAGGCGCCGTAATCGAAAGCACCAAACTTTCTTTGTGTAATTGCTATTCCATCTGTGTTTGAGGTTACGCTGCCTTTGAATCTGCCAAGATATTTGAAAGTTTGTCTGTCAAACAGATTGAAGTAATTATTTGTGTAATCCTGATCAGTCATTATCCAGTAACCATTGCCGTTCTCACATTCGTAAAGAACAATGCCTTCGGGCTGGGTGTTAAACAAACCTTTGCCGTCAATTATCCTTTTGAATTTTCCGTTTAAATCATAAATCTTTATGTTGTTTTGGGAGCTGTATTCATCTGCAATAAGTAAGTTATCATTAACAGGATCGGCGCAAATTGATTCAACAATTTTTAAAACACCCGCACCTTTAGTATCGCCAAATGATTTTTTTGCCAGTAAAGTAAAATTGTTGTTTTTATATTCAAACAAATACTTCCAGACTCTTTTGTTAAGCTGGTTATCCGGTGGAATTAGTTCATCCTCCGTTTCATAATTATCCGTTACATAAAGCGATATTGTCGAATCGTTTCCATCAATATAAATTCCATACGGTTTTATCAAATCGCCTTTTGCAAAAATGCCGATGCTGTTAAAATCAGGGATAGAAAAAATTTGAAGGCGCGCATTATCTCTTTCAACAACAAAAAGAAAATCTTTAAATACTGCAATTCCGTTTGGTCTATCAAGCTCTCCATTGGCTTTGCCTGTTTTGCCTATTCTTTTAATTTCTTTTCCTGTTTCGGCATCGTAAACTACAATTACATCCGAAGTTTTTGCAGTTGCAAAAAGATAATTAAGAGAATCTTTGTTCCAGAAAGCAGGCGAATCAATATTATCAGCCTCGTTCCAGATCGTCATATATTTTTCTTTTACGATCTTATCGGGCATTACAGGATAGGAAAGTTTTTCTTTTTGATTTTCAGATTGGCAGCCCAATAATGCTAATATTAAAAGCGATAATAGCAGTGATTTTTTCATTTTTGTTTTTCCACTGTTGTTTGATAAATAACGTTACCTTTGAAATCCACTACTGCTATAAAAAGTTTATTGCATACTACATTTGCAATCATAAAACCCTGAGTTGATTCTGCAAACAAGGAAGCCGGAATTTTGCCGGTTGGTCTTACTTGCGAGCCTGCGCCGGAAATAAAATGATGAAATTTCGATTCGGTTTTGATATGCTGCAAATCGTGTTCATGCCCGCAAAAATAAGCATTAACATTGTGCCTGTTAAACATAGATTCAAACGCAGTTTTAACATTAGTTTTTTCATCTTTTCTTAATCCGCCGGTGTATAATGGATGATGCCCGATAACAATTTTCCAGTCGGCATTGGAAGCAGAAAGCAAACTATCTAACCATTTTTTTTGAGAAGTTGTGTCTTCGTTCCAAACATTGCGGTAATTTTCTTTTTTGTAATATGATAGATCAAAAGGATTTGTATCAATAAAAGCAAAAAGGATTTTTTGATTATCACAAACTTTATATTCAGTCGAATAATACTTCGCGGGCATATTCCATCTTCTGCTTTTTTTTGAGTAATCAATTTGAGCCTGTACATTGCCTCTGTAATCGTGATTACCGAGAACAGGTCTCCATTCCATCAATAGATTGCCGCCGTTATAAATATTTTCAAAACTGCTTAGCCATAATGGATCATCAATGCTTGCAACGCCGTTCTCGTAAAAGTTATCACCAGTAGATATGATAAATTCAGGTTCAATAATTGCAGCGGCTTCATTCATAACTTCGGCAAGTTGTTTTTGATTAAAGCTGCCGTTTCTTCCCCAATCTCCGATAATAAAAAAAGCAAAACCATCTTCATCAGATTTGATTAGTTCGGCTGCTTGATTAGATAAAAAAGACTGCGGAAATAATTCAATTGAACTTATCAGTAATAGTATTAATAAATTTTTCATATCTTAAAAATAATTGATTATAAGTGAGGAAAAATTAAATCCGGCAGTAAAATTTAATAACTGCCGGATTGTTAAAACTCAGTACTACAAATCTAATTTAAGCCCGAAATGGCTCCACCACGAGTACCATTCCTGCTGCATTGGTCTATCAGAATTTCCCTGAAAATATCTTAGTGGATTATCGCTGACATTCACAAACTCTGCAAATAACTGAACATTATTTAATATCCTGTAACTTGCTGAAATATCAAGTTGAGTTCGTGTATCATAAAAAATGTCCTGTGTTTCATCTTCACCAACTTCGCTGATATACTCTCCATGAACGTTCACGGCTACTCTTCCGGTAAATCCATATTTTTCATAAGACAATGCAAAGTTAGCAACGTGTTCAGATTGACCCGGAAGCGAAATTTTTTCATCTCTGCCCGCAATCTCGGTTTCCGATTTTGTATAAGTATAGTTTGCATAAATGCCAAAGCCGTTTAAAAAGCCCGGTAAAAATGTTAACTGCTGCTGCCAGTTTAATTCCAATCCAAGCAGCCATGCAGATTCTCCATTTACTGGTTGCAAGACATCGTAACCATCGTATAAACCGCCGGATTGTTCAGATGCTGCGGCATAGATAATATCGCTTAAATTTTTGTAAAAGAATCCGCCGGAAATAATTCCAACCGATTGAAAATAATGCTCAGCCATTAAATCAAAATTCCAGGATGTTGTTGGCTCAAGTTGAGAATTTCCCTGCTCAATTTCTTCATCTTCACGGTTGATAATTCGATAAGGAACAATATCATAATAATTTGGTCTGGAAATACTGTTTGTAGCAGCTGCGCGCAAATTTGTGTTCTCGGCAAGTTTATATTTGAAGTGAATCATCGGGAAAAAGTTTGAGTAATCTTTTTTCTCGTTCAATTGTGTTGTTGGAAGCAAATCGCCGTCTTCATTAAATTCAATTACATTTCCGGTGTAATCAATATCGGTATATTCAAATCTGCCGCCGAGTAAAGTTGTTAAATTGCTCAACTGAATTTTGCCCTGCAAGTAGCCTGCATAAATATTTTCAGTTGCGCTATAACTTGCCGGATCTGTGTCGCTTCTTGAATCATCTGCTTCAAATTTAAATGAATCCGGATTACTATCAAAAAAATCATTAATTGATTCAGGTTTCTGGAACGGACCAATTTCATATTTACTATCTAAATATCCATCCGAATCAAAATCGTTATCAAGTGCGCTTGATAAAAGATAATCATCATCACCATCCCAGCTATAAATTTTTACATTTGAATTTCTATCTTTTGTTTTATTGCGCAGTTTACCGCCAAACTTTAACTCGCCGGGATTTTGCCCTAAAGAAATTGGCATTGTCAAATCAAGATGAGCAGCCAGATTTTTATCGGTTGTTATATTGTCTTCAACGCTGTATTCATCAAGATAGTAAAGCGATGCGTCGTTATAATCCTGATTAAAATTAGAAAGCAATGGAAAATCATTATCGGAATAATCATAAGTCCAGTTCAGGTCGTCAAGTCTAAAGGTACTGTAACGGGCATCCGGTTCATCTTCCTGCGCATAAGAATAAGAAAGAGAGTAATCTAATTTCATATTGCCGAGCATATTTTCGCCGCCGGCATTTAAGCTCCATATATCCTGTGCTTCATATCTGTCCTTTAACTCTCTTTCTGCTCTGCCGTCAACAGCAGTTGTTGGAGAATCAAAATCGGCGCTTCCGAAAGTAAGTCTTCTTCTATATTCCTGATCTGTAAATCTATTCCATATACCGCGCAAAAAAAGATTGGAAGAGTTGTTGAATTTATAATCCAGAGAAGTATTAAAACCGAAACGTTTTCTATTTATCGTATAATGTCTTAATTCATAATCGTCTAAAAAATATTGTTCATTCCCATCAAATTCATCAGTACCCCAGCCAAACTCATTATTATCCGAGCCTCTGTTTGTATTGAAGAAGTTTGCACTGATAAGAAAACCTAAATTTTTATTTTCGCCGAACTTTGTTGCAAAAGTAGCAGCACCCTGCAAGTTAATATCCGAACGAAGATTATTATATCCGGTAGCTAATGTTGCTTTTATAACCTGTTTATCATAATCAAAAGCATTTTTGGTGTTTAGGTTTATTGCGCCGCCAATTGCTTCGGCATCCATTTCAGGTGTGATCGCCTTGCTTATATCAATATTTGATAATTCATCTGTTGGAATAACATCTAAAGCAGTGTATCTAACATCGCCTTCGGGTGAAGGAATTACTTCTCCGTTGATGCTTACATAATTTAAACGCGGACTCAAACCTCTAATAATAACATATCTGCCTTCACCTTGATCACGTTCGATGGTTACGCCAGGCACTCTTGCAATTGCTTCGGCTGTATTAAGATCGGGAAATCTTCCGATGAGATCTGATGATACAACATTTTTGATATTGTCGGCGCTCTTTTGAATATTCAATGCCAGTGTTTGCCCCTGACGTAAACCCTGCACAATAACGGTTTCAGTTTCAACTGTAGAAATTTCAAGTGCAAAATCTAATTTATTTGTTATGCCCGAACTAACTTCTATTTCCTTAGTTACAGATTTATAACCGAGATATGAAATTTGAATTTCATACTTGCCCGCGGGAACTGAATTTAATCTAAACATTCCGTAACGATCTGTGGAAGTGCCAAAGTTTGTAGATTTAATTAAGATGTTTGCGCCGGGCAACGGGTCGTTTGTTGCTTGTTCGACAACTTTGCCTGTTATGTTGCCATATCCTTGAGCTAAAATTGATGTTATGCCTGAAAGCGTTATAAGTATAGCAAAAAGCATTAGAATCTTTTTCATACAGGGTTTTCCTTTGAATTATTTGTGTAAAACTTAGTATGTTAATATTAGAATTTTGCATACAGGCAAGATTAAGTTGATGTTACCAAATTGTTAAGGAATTGTTAACTAAAAAGCATTAAACATTATTTGAAATTTTAGAAAAATAAGAGGAGATAAATTGATTAAATACATCGCATTTTTAAGAGCTATTAATGTTGGCGGGCATGTTGTAAAAATGGATTATCTAAAACAGCTTTTTGTTAAGATGGACTTTGAGAATGTTGAAACTTTTATTGCCAGCGGCAACGTTATTTTTAGTTCAAAGTCTAAAAACATAAAATTTATTAAAGATAAAATCGAAAAAAATCTGCAAGCAAACCTTGGCTATAATACTGCTGCATTCATTAGAACTGTAAACGAACTCAAATCTATTTCAGAGTATAAGCAATTTTCTCTTTCCGAGCTTACAGTAAAAGAAAATTTTTTATACATCGCTTTTTTGAATAATGAGCCTGTAAAGGAATTGAAGGATAAAATTCTATCACTTTCTAACAGCGTGGATGAGTTTCATTTTAATGAAAAGGAATTGTACTGGCTTTGCAGGAAAAAAATCAGCGAGTCGGAATTTTCCGGTAAAATTTTAGAGAAGATATTGCAGGCTGATATAACAATCCGCAACTCCACTACGGTAAGAAAGATTGCTGCAATGTTATGAGAAAGTAAAAATGTTTAAGAATACGAATCACATTTTATCATAAATAAAATTTGGTATCAGCTTAAAAACAAACGCAACCAAACGCCAGCGTTTTGTAACATAAACAATCTTCTTTTTGTTGATTATTGCGTTAAAAATTTGCTTTGCTGCTTTCTCAACCGAGGCAACCCAAAATTGTCCTTCGCCTTTTGCCATATCTGTTTTTACAAAGCCGGGTCGAATGTCTGTTACTGTAATTGGCATTTTAAGATATGCCGCCTTTTGCCGCAATCCTTCTAAGTATTTTATTTGGAAAGCTTTTGTTGCATTATAGGAAGTTGATCCTCTATTTCCGCGTAAACCTGCAACAGAACTTATAGCAGCAAGATGCCCGGATTTTTGTTTTTCAAAATAATTGAATGTCCAATCAGCAATGCAGGTAAAGCCTGTTACATTTGTATCAATTGTATTTTTTTCGATTGCAAAATCTAATTGCTCATTCAAGTCGCCGGTACCAGAACTAAAAATTAATAAATCAAGTCCGCCCAGTTCATTCACTAACTCTTCTAATTTTTTAATTGAGTCATCAGTATTTATGACATCAAAAGTTTTATTTATAAATGAATCGGGATTTTGTTTTGTTAATTCGTAAAGTAATTCATTACGTCTGCCGGTTATTCCAACTTTGTAATTATTAGCGGAAAGAATTTTAGCAAGTTCTTTTCCAATTCCTGATGTAGCTCCAACCACAACTGCTTTTTTCATTTTGTTTCTTCCGGAGTATTTAAAGAGGTTTTATTTACTCGACAATAATAAATCAAAAATAATTTTTATGGAAGTTATATTTATGATTATTGCAGTGTGGTGTGATAAATGTTTACTTGTTATTGTAATTATAAATACTGAAATAAACCTTGTACACATTAATAAAATAGCGGATGCAATTAAACATCCGCAATTTTTTTGACTTATTTTCGGAAGTAATTCCTTTTTTTGTTAGAACTTTCCGTTGTTATTCTTCCAGTTTTCCTTTGCTGGAATCTCTTCCATTGTATCCCAATGTTCTGCAATTTTACCATTTTCAACTCTAAACAAATCATAAAAAGATGTATGCTTTCCACCGAAAGTTCCTTCGCTGGCAGCAAGAACAAAATTACCTTCGCCAAGCACTTTGTGGATTTTATCGTACTTCATCGTGATGCCCTGTGAAGCGAGGTATTCGAGCGCTTTCCCAAGTCCGGAAAGTTGATCAGCAATTTGCGGATTGTGCTGTATGTAATTATCTCCGTCAAAATATTCGCTGAGTTTTTCAAATTTACCATTAACCAAAATATCTTCAATAAAACTTCTTACAAGTAATTTATTAGCCTCAGTTTTATCAACATCTTTTATTTCAGTTGCACCGTCAATCATTGTATGCCCGCTTGGATTTGGTTTTGCAGTTTCCTGCAGGTTATCCCAGTGTTCAACAATCTTTCCATCTTCAAAACGGAAAATATCAAACCCGATTTTAGGACCAAAAAAATTGTAATCTGTATGTGTGAAAACAAAATCACCGTCTTCAAATGCACGGACAGTATTTACTTTTGCCGAGTTTGCCGGCAGTTGTGAAAGTAAAGCGCCAAAGCCTGCAAGACCATCTGAAACGCCAAGGTTATGTTGAATGTATTTGTTTGCGTTAATGTAAGCAACTGGTTCAGCCGCGCCTGTTTCAATGCTTTTTAAAAGGGCAATAACTTTTTCTTTGTTGGTTATTTCCATTTTTACTTCCTTTTTTGTTTGTGATTTTATGTTCTCTGCAAATAATCCTGTTGATAAGATCAATGCAACAGCAAGTACTATATTTTTCATTTTCGAACCTTTCTTATTTTTTTATTACTTTACAAACTTGCTGTATTAATTAAAGAAAGTAACGATAGAAATGTTCGTTTAAATGATACTTTTAATCCGTGTAAACTATGCTGAGTAATTTTCTCTAAACTCAACTGGCGTGCTGCCGTTGTTCTTGCGGAAGTATTTGATAAAGTTGGTAGGTTCATCAAACCCGAGTGCAAACCCAACTTCTTTTACGCTTTCATTTGTGTGGGCTAAAATGCGTTTGGCTTCAAGCATAATTCTATCATCAATTATTTGCTTTGGTGATTTGCCAACAACTTTTGATGTAGCAATATTTAGCCGTTTTTCGGTTAAGCTAATTTGATTTGCATAGATGCTAACTTTTTTTTGAGTGCGGTAATTGATTTCCAGTAAACCTTTGAAGAGCAAAACATAATCAAGGTTGGCGTCTTTTTTTATTTCGGTAAAATTTTGTTTTCGTTTTTCTCTTTCGGAAAGTAAAAGAAAATTGTGGAGCAAATTTTTAATGATGTCTGGTTGATAATTATCTTTCTGATTTTGCAGCTCCGTTTCGATCAACTTAAACAAATCGTTAAACAAAGTTGATTTATTCTGTAATTGAATTTTTGAGATTGTCAGCAGATCATTAAACAAAATGGTGCTCTTTAAAAACTTTATATCCGCTTCTGTTTTACAAAAAAAATTGTCGGTAAATAAAATAGCTTTACCGTCAAAATTTCCTTTATCATCAAAGCGCTGTACAATATCTTTATTAAGAAACAGCAAAGTGTTTGGTTTAATTTTTACAGGATTAAAATCTACCAAATGTGTTGCCGTGCCTTTTTGAAACCAGAGAATATGATAAAATCCTGTGCGATGAGGATTTATCAATATCTCTTTATGAAGTGCATAAAGTTGCTTCATATTAACAATCTCAAATTCTATCGGCAGCCCGTTTTTGAAATCATATTTTTTAATGTTTGTTGTCATAAGTTCTAAATCATAAAAAACACAGCGCATAAAGAGGTTGTCTCATAAGTGTCATTCCGTCCGTCAATTGACGGATTATTTCGGAATCTAATTCTTTGATTTTAAAATAAATTAGAACCTGAAACAAGTTCAGGTTGACTTAAACGTACTTTTGAGACAGCCTCTTATCTCACTTACTCAGTAATTTCCAAATCGTGGATTAACAATGTTGTTATATATTGAACCAAACGAATATGAAATGCCTATGTTGCCCCAAAAGTTGTAACCTGATTCTAATTCTCTTTGACGTAACAGCACTTCTTCTAATGATGCTTCGCCCCTTGCTAAGGCAAGTTGATTTCTATTCTTTGAATAATTACAGCTTAAATCCAGCGAGAAACCTTTAAATAACTGCCACGAAATGCTTCCGTACAATCCAAACTCATACTTAGACATATCATGAAAATAATTTGAGCCTGTAATTGAAAATGAAGTGCTGCCCCATTTTTCAATTAAAGATAGCGTTGCTGAAAGCTGCTGGCTTACTAAAGTTTCTTCAGTTTTAAAATAAACAGTTTCGGATATATAATTAAAGTAAGTTGGTGATATTTTGTAATCTAATCTTAACTGTCTTTCATTAGATTCTGAATACGGGAAAAAGTTATATTCTATTTCCGGCGAAAGGCTTCCTCTAAAATCAATGTTGCTATATGTAGAGCTGAAGAAATCTGTTGAAAAACCCCACGACCAGCTTTCGTCTATTGAAAAATAACTGTAAGCATAAAAATTCTGTGAACGGCTTAAGCTTTTTATATTTTCAATTTCAGTTCCGTTATCATATTCATAATTTTTTTCATTATATGAAAATGAAATATAGAAATAAAGTTTTAACAATTCGGTTACTCTGCTTGCAGATTGTGAACCATTTATATAAAAATAATTATACTGTTCTTCTCCATTTGTGTAGCCGTAAATTCTGGTTCTAAACACCCAAAAATCCCAATCATCAATCATAGGTTGTTGTAAGCCTTCTTTTGCTTTAAATGATATAATAACCTGATCGGAGACAGGCGATTTTGCGATATATTTTATAAGTCCAAGCTTTAGAACTTCGACAAATTTTTCGCGTTTTATATCATCTGCTTCGGCAGGCAAAGAATTAAACCGGATTGTATCATTTATATTATCAAACATTCTTTGTCCAAAAAAAAACAAAGTATATTCATATCCACCGGAACCGGTCTGCTGCTCAGTTGAAAGAATAAAAACATCCGCATCCTTTCTATCGTTTACATAATTTACAATTGGAATTTGCTCTTTGATATATTCCATATCGCAATACCAGCAATTGATAAAGATATTTGGTGCGCCTTCTTTAATAGGCTGTTGATTGGATTGTGAAAAAATAAAATTTGCCAAAGAGAAAAACAGAACTAAATTAATGCGTAAATACATTTCTCACCCGATTAATGATTTTTGTTGGTCAAACATAAAAACAAATTGACTAATTATGAAGAATCAAAATGTTCTGTTGCAATTTGGTTAAAGATGATGAAGGGAAGTAATTGAGAGATTACACCTATAATATTAAATGATTAGTAATATTATCTTCAGGCTCTGCTTGCTTGTTATATGCAATTTCAAAAATTTATTTTTAACTTTACACACAAAAAGCAGCCGGCATTAAAAATGGGCTGCAATTAAACATTTTTTAACAAATTGAGATTTTATTGTGCAGATAGAATTTATCGGCGGAGCAAGAACTGTTACAGGTTCGCAGCATTTACTTCATATAAACGGAAAAAAAATTCTTCTTGAGTGCGGGCTGTTTCAGGGTAAGCGGAGCGAGACTTATGAGAAGAATAAAAACTTTAAGTTTAATCCCGCCCAAATTGATGCAATGATACTTTCGCATGCTCATATTGATCACAGCGGCAATATACCAAATCTTGTAAGCAAAGGATTTGACTGACTGATTTACGCAACATCCGCAACAGTTGATTTGTGCCAGATAATGTTAAGAGATTCAGCACATCTTCAAGAAAAAGATATTGAGTGGGTAAACAAAAAACGTGCAAAGAAAAACGAAAGCCCTATTGAACCGCTTTATACTTTAGAAGATGTTGAGCATGCAATGAAACAATTTGTCGGAGTTCAGTACGATAAAACAATTGAGATTTTTCCCGGAATAAAATTTACATTTAAAGATGCCGGACATATACTCGGCTCTGCCGGAGTTCATCTTGAAATTGAAGAAAGCGACGGAAGAAAAATTTCTTTAGGCTTTAGCGGCGATATTGGTAGACCGGATTCGCCAGTTATTAGAACTCCTGATGCGCTGCGCGATATTGACGTTTTAATAATGGAATCAACTTACGGCAACAGATTTCACTCGCCTGCGGAAGAAGTTGAGGAAGAGTTATCGCAAACAATAAATGAAGTAATTGCCCGTGGTGGAAAAGTTATCATTCCGGCATTTTCAGTAGGCAGAACTCAAACAATAGTTTATATGCTTCACAAACTTTTTGATCAAAACAGGCTGCCCGAAATACCAATATACGTTGATAGTCCGCTGGCAGTTGAAGCGACAAATGTTTTTCGCTCGCATCCGGAATGTATGGATAGAGAAACTTATCGCATTTTTTTACAGGATGGCGAAGACCCGTTTGGTTTTGGCAAGTTAAAGTACATCAAAAAAACAGAAGAATCTAAAGCTCTTAATAATAGTAAAGAACCGATGATAGTCATTTCTGCATCCGGTATGGCTGAAGGCGGCAGAATTTTACATCATCTTGCAAATAATATCGAAAACCCTAAAAATCTTATTTTATTTGTGGGATATGCAGCCGAGCATACACTTGCCCGCAAAATTATTGACGGTAACGAGAATGTGAACATCTTTGGTGAAGAGTTTACGGTTAATGCTAAAATAAAAGTAATGGATTATTTTTCAGGACATGCCGATCAAAAAGAATTATTGGATTACTTGCGTCTAAACAGTGTGGATAAGTTAAAAAATATATTTCTCGTACACGGAGAAGCAGACCAGGCTATTCCATTTAGCGAAAAATTATTGCAGTTTGGTTACAAAAATGTAGAGTTTCCGGAATCCGGTACAATAATTAATATTTAATTGGAATCTTTTTAGTCTTACTATTATCTAATTAAATGTTATATTTGCGTTCCAAAATTTAGCCGCTCCAAACCTTCTATTTGAAGGAAATTTTGTATTAGTAAAAATTAAAATCACAATTAAGGAGATTCAAACTTGAAGATCACTAAACAATTTACCAACCGCGAGAGCAAATCGTTAGATCAATATTTGCAAGAAATCGGTAAGGTGGATCTTCTTACTCCGGATCAGGAGATTGAACTTGCCATAAAAATTAAAAAGGGAGATAAATTAGCGCAGGAAAGATTAATCAAAGCAAACCTGCGATTTGTGGTGAGTGTTGCAAAACAATTTCAAAACCAGGGATTATCACTTGGCGATCTAATAAACGAGGGAAATATCGGCCTAATAAAAGCCGCAGAGCGTTTTGATGAAACACGCGGTTTCAAGTTTATTTCTTATGCCGTTTGGTGGGTTCGCCAATCTATTATGCAGGCAATTGCAGATCAATCCAGAGTTGTAAGGCTTCCGTTAAACAGAGTTGGTAATCTAACCAAAATCAGCAAAGCTTACAGAGATCTTGAACAGGAATTTGAAAGAAAACCTACTACCGAAGAGCTTGCTCAAATTCTTGATATGACTTCCGATGAAGTTGCTTATGCGCTTCAAATCGCAGGAAGACAGGTATCAATGGATGCGCCGTTAAAAGAAGGCGACGATGGAAAAAACTCACTCGTGGATATTCTTCCGAATGATGAACAGCCTTTGCCCGATAATAAATTGATGACCGAATCTTTAAAAAAAGAGGTTGCAAATGTTCTTTCTACTCTTTCGGAAAGAGAAGCCGAAGTTATAAAATTGTACTTTGGTATTGATGGCGATCATTCCGCAACACTTGAGGAAATAGGCGAACGATTTAATCTTACACGCGAACGCGTAAGGCAGATTAAAGAAAAAGCTTTAAGAAATTTACGCTCCTCTAAAAGAAGCGGCAGACTGAAAGCTTATTTAGGTTGATGATAAATTTTTCAGGTTATAAAAGCCCCGTGTTTACGGGGCTTTTGTTTTTTAAAGATTTCAGATGTAATTGCGAGGCATCTGAATATTGGAAGGTTTTTGTCTTTACGTGCATCTGTCTTATAATTTTTCGTAAAGGAGCCAAGCCGCAGAGTGTAAACTTTATTCTTGCTCATTTATAAATTCATATTACCGTTTATATAAAAAGCTTAACACTTCAATTTATCAAGACTAAATTTACAGCACAAAAATTAATCTAAGCTGTAAAAGTTTTTTATCAATGAAAATATTTTTAATCCTACTAATATCCATAATTCTATCGGCTACTTTCGTTTCGGCGGAGCATAACAACGCCGCAAAAACACTTCGGTTAAAAAAAACAAATTCGGAAATAAAAATTGATGGTGTTATTGATGATGTTTGGCAATCGGCAGATTCCACAACAAGTTTTTTTCAGTTCGATCCTTATTACAATCAGCCAACCTCTGTTAATACAGTTGCAAAAGTTCTAACCACTGAAGATGCTTTGTATTGTATTATGATTTGTTATGACGATAAAAAATATATACAGGCAAATGCAGGCTTACAGGATGCTTATACCGGCGATATCGTTTCGATAATGCTCGATACTTTTAACGACAAACAAACGGCGTATAAGTTTGCTGTAAATGCTTCGGGCGTTACTGCGGATTCTCGATTACTTGATGATGCTCGTAACCGTGATTTTAGCTGGGACGGCATTTGGGAAGGAACTTCACAAATTTATGATTGGGGCTTTGTTGTCGAAATAAAGATACCTTACAAATCAATTAAGTACGATAAAAATGTAATTGAGTGGGGATTGGATTTCGATCGCTGGCGATCTTATAACAAAGAGGATATTTACTGGTGCGAATACGAACAGAGCGAAGGGATGCGAATTTCAAAATTCGGTAAGCTTATTTTTGAAAATTTTAACCCAACTGTTAGCGGCTTGAATCTTGAAATATATCCGGTTGGGATTGGCAAGCTTAAATATATTGAAGAGAGTAAATATGATTTCGATCCAAGTTTGGGTCTGGATATTTTCTATAATCCATCTGAACAATTAACCTTTCAACTTACTGCAAATCCTGATTTTGCACAGATAGAAGCCGATCCGTTTGATTTTAACATCTCACGTTACGAATCTTACTTTGACGAAAAACGACCATTCTTTACTGAAGGCAATGAAGTTTTTAATCCTGCCGGCAGGCAAAGTAATTCCGGTTTTTACAGACCAATGGAATTATTTTACTCAAGACGAATAGGAAAACTCTTACCGGATGGGCAGGAAGTTCCGCTTGTGTTTGGAACAAAAGCATTCGGCAGATTAGGCGATTGGGAGTATGGTGGATTTGTTGCACTAACCGGCGAAACAGATTATGTTGATGATGATGAAAATCTTACTGAGCCGCAAGCTTATTTTGCTTCGGCAAGAGTTAAAAAACAAATATTTGATAACTCATCAATTGGTGTTTTGTTTGTTGGTAAAGAAACCAAAGAAAACACTTACGGCGTTTTAGATATAGACGGCGCTTTCCGCGGTTCTGATTGGCAGCTTGCGTATCAGTTTGCGCGATCATTTGAAAACTCTGATGGTGATTATGCAGCTTCGGCGGGCTTTACTAATTCTTCTACTACATGGGGCAATTTATTTCGGTTCCGCGCTATCGGCAAAAATTTTGATGTTAAGCAAGTCGGTTACGTTCCGTGGCAGGGAACTTTTACTTCGGTCGGGTTAACTGGTCCAAAATGGTACTATGATGATGGAGCTGTTAGAAATATGTTCTTTTATTTTGGTCCGATTATAAGTTATGAAGATGATGATTTATTTACGGATTATGGTGGTGTTGTTGGGTTTAATATGCAGCTCCGAGATGGCTGGGGATATGAAATCAATTCTTCTTACAGCAAAAGCAAAGATGAAAATATTATCTACGATTCCTACGATGTAAGTTTGAGTACTTGGTTTAGCATATCTCAAAAGTGGAATGCAAATGTTTGGGGCGGTTATACACGTACTTATAATTTTGATAGGGAATATCTCTCATTCTATTCCTGGTTTGGCGGATATATTGAGTGGAAAACGTTTGACATTCTTGAAATAGGTACTTCGTATGATATGTTTATAGAAGGAAATCCGGAGGGTAATGTTGAAGAAATAACGTACAATGCGCGCCCGTTTTTTTCGCTTACACCGATTAATAATCTTAACTTTAGAATCTATGTAGATAATGTATTTTTACAATCTACGGATAGAATGGATAGAATTATTGCGGGGTTTTTGTTTAGCTGGAATTTTCTTCCTAAAAGCTGGATATATTTTGCAATTAACGAGTTTAAGGATAGAAGCGATGAGTACGATGTTAATGACAATCTTTTGCCAAACAGGATGCACACTATTGATAGAGCGGGAGTTTTTAAAGTTAAATATTTGTACTATTTCTAATTATTTATAAAAGTTATGGAGATGTAAACATAATCTAAAAATTAAAAGAAAATCATATAAACTGTTTAATCGCCTTAATCATAGATTCAAATTCAAATGGTTTTGGCAGCATTAAATTTACATTAAATTTTTTCAATACCTCATCATTATCAACATGCAGATTGCTTGCAGTTAGTATAACCGGGAAATTAAAATTTTGTTTTCGTATTTCAGTAATACATTCAAGCCCGCTTTTGCCCGGAAGAGTATGATCAATAATTAACAAATCAACTTTTAATTCTTCTGTAAGAACTGTAATTGCTTCTTCGCCAGATTTAACTTTAATTACATTATATCCGTTAAGCTCAAGCATTTCAGAAAGAAGATCAGCTAATTTTTCCTCATCATTTACAAGCATAATTATTTTACCGGATGCTTTAATCTTTTCGATTTGTTTAAATTCGAAAATCGGTAAATAAACATCGAAAGTTGTACCTTCCCCTTTTTTGCTTGTTACATCAATATAACCGTTGTGGGCTTTAAGAATTCCGTAAGTAACATATAGCCCTAAACCGGATCCGGTATCTTTTTTCTTTGTAGAAAAATAGGGATCGAATATTTTTGAAATATTTTCTTCTTCAATTCCGGTCCCAGTATCACTAACAGAAAACTTAATATAGTTTCCTTTTTCTAAAAAGGGATAATTAATATAATTTGAATCATCAACAGAAAAGTTTACCGCAGTAATTATTATTTTCCCTTTGCCTTCAATTGCTTCTTTTGCATTTACACAAAGATTTAAAAGTATTTGGTAAATTTCTGTTGAGTTGCCGATAATATTTCGTAATCCCTGTTCAATATTTTGCTCAAAAATTATATTGGGCGGAAAAGTTTGTTTAACAACTTTTATTAATTCACCAATTAAAGAATTGGGCATTACAATTTCTTTGCGCTTTACGGTCGGTTTTCCAAACGAAAGAAGACCTTTTGTTAAATCCCTTGCTCTTATCGAACAGTTTTCGATATTATCCAACAACCTTATTATATTTTCTGCATTCGGAACACGATGCCTTAAAAGATGAATGCTTCCAAAAATACTTGAGAGCAGATTATTAAAATCATGTGCCATTCCGCTGCTAAGTTTGCCGATAGTTTCGAGTTTTTGAGCCTGCAGTAAACCGGATTCCAGAGTAGCATTAAGTTCTTTTGTTTTGATATTACTAATTGCAAATGACAACAGAACGGAAAATTGTTCGATTGCACTAATATCAAGCGAAGAAAATGTCCCGTTTTTTTTTCCTAAAAATATTTTTGCATGAAGAACATTATCAAAATAACAAGGTGAAATACATAAAGATTCACAGTTAAAAACTTGTGTAAAACCATATCCTATATTATTGTAATGATTAATGGCAAGTAAAGGTCTTTTGTTATTTTCGAGCCATTTATTAATAAAAGCCGATTCGGATTTAATTGTTTTCTCAACATCTTCCCTATTTGAAATAAACGAATTATTATCATTGTATAAAATTTTCTTTACTTCTTTATTATCATAATATGCAATCAAGCCAAAATCACCAGAAGAAATTTCTTTACACCTGTCCAAGATTTCTTCCGCAACCCTATCTATTGAACTTTCCTTAACCAATAACACCAGCAAGCGTTGCAACTCATCTTGAAATATTATATTTCTTCTAAGTTTTTCGCTATCAACAGAATATTGAGAACCGGAATCAAACATAGGAAGCATCTCAATAAAATACATCCCATCTTTTTTATTATCCTTATTAAATAAAGGTGTAATAATTATGTTTTTATTTTTATCAGGAAAAGGTACTACAAATGATTTTGAAGAATTAGATAAAATATTTTCTTCCGGCGTATTAATATTAAATAGAGATTTAAGCGATTTTCCTTTTAATTTTCCAGGTCCTAAATCTTTTTGAAAACTTTTGTTAAACCAGAATATTTTGAATGAATTATCGGCAAGCGCAATAGCAGTAGATTGCAAATTTAACAAATCTTCTGACTTTATCTTTTTAATTTGTTCGATCAACATTGTGTGATTATTCTCGTTTCAATTGAAACTTTTTAATTTTAGTGTATAAGGTTTTGGGGCTAATACCCAACTGAATAGCAGTCTGTGTTCTATCCCAATTATTTTTTAGTAAAATATTTTCAATGTGCCATTTTTCAAGGTCATCCATATTAACAATATCTGTAGGGAATAATGATGAATTATTAGAGTCAAAAATTTTAGAAGCGCTTGATGAAATATTTAAATCCTCAACTCTTATATAATCATCCTCAGAAAAAATAACTGCTCGTTCAATTATGTGATCAAGCTCCCTAACATTGCCTGCAAAACTATGTTCTTCCAAAACTCTTGCTGCTTCCGGCGTTAATTTTTTAGGCGATCTGATTGGTGATTTTAATTTTAAAAAATGATTGGCAAGAATTAAAATATCCTCTCTTCTATCTCTAAGCGGTGGAATTGTTAGAGTAATTACGTTCAACCTGAATAAAAGATCTTTTCTGAAATTTTTCAAATCAGCTTCTTCAAGTAAGTTTCTATTAGTTGCGCCAATCACTCTAACATTAGAGTTTAAATTTGCCACACCCCCAATTCTTCTATATTCACCATTTTCAAGAAATCTTAAAAGCTTCGGTTGAAGCGAAAGGCTTAATTCGCCAATCTCATCAAGAAATAATGTTCCGCCGTGAGCAATTTCTACTAATCCTTGTTTTGTAGATTTAGCATCAGTAAAAGCGCCCCTTTCATGTCCAAACAATTCACTTTCAATAAGTTGATCTGGTAATGAAGCACAATTGATAACAACAAAAGGCTTATCTTTTCTATTCGATTGTTTATGGATATACTCTGCAAATAATTCTTTACCTGTACCGGTTTCACCTTCAACCAAAACATTTGAATCGGATTGTGCTGCTTTATTTGCAAGATTGATAACACGTAGGATGGATTTACTTTCACCTATTATTGTTTCTGAGTGTTTTTGCCCGATTTGTTTTGAAAGAAGAGCGGTTGTAAGGAGCAAATTCCTATGTTCCAAAGCTCTATTAACAGTAATTATCAGTTCTTCAAAATCATAAGGTTTATTTAGATAATCAAAAGCGCCGTTTTTAATGCACTGAATTGCTTTCTTCATATCTGCTTGGGCAGATAAAATAATTACCTCAATGTTATAGCCGCTTTCTTTTACAAACTCTAAAACCTCCTCTCCCTGAACATCGCGCATATTAAGGTCTAAAATTAAAACCTCGTAATTTTTCGTTTTTATGGCTTCAATTGCATATTTACCGTCATAAACAGTATCAACCGAAAAACCTTCTTCCAATAGTTGTTCTTTGAGAAGATATGATAATGTTTCATCATCATCGCAAGCGAGTATATTATAATTTTTCAAATTTCTATTCATTTTCGTAAATAAAAGTTATTTAGTTTGGATTAAAAAACCACATTATTTATATTTGGCGCTCGAATTTTGGGCGCGTAGCTCAGGGGTAGAGCATCTGCCTTTTAAGCAGAGGGTCGGTGGTTCGAGCCCACCCGCGCTCACAATTCAAAGAGCCACATTGTGGCTCTTTTTTTAACAATTTTTAAGAACTAATAATTAATAATAACACATATTAGTAAAAACAACAAGCATAAGTAGTTTTTACACATTCCTTTTCTTAATATTGATTGTAGAATTATTTTATTAAACATTATTAAAAGGTGTTTTTTTTGGGTGAGATAATCTATAAAACAATTTTAAGGCTATTATTTGTTCTATTTGCTATCTGGTTTACTAAAGATTTTTTTGATGAAATCTTTTTTTGGATTATTAGCCTTTTAGGCATCTATTTTTTTGTTATCAATTATTCTATTCTTTCTTATCAAAAATTCACTGAAATTAATAACGATATCATTAATAATACACTTTGCTCTTCCTGTAAACATTTTGACGGTTCTGCAGTTCTGTGTATGAAATACGATAAGCATCCTACTAAAGAATTAATACCTTGTAAAGGAAATGATTGGGAACTAAGATAAACTTATTTGGTAAATATCTATCCTGTTACTAACCAACACAAATATTTTACGCTATTCTTTAACTTTGTGCACCCTGCGGGACTCGAACCCGCGACCTGCTGATTAAGAGTCAGATGCTCTACCAACTGAGCTAAGGATGCGGGGCAAAAATAATCAAAATGGCAAGTTTCTCAAAGTAAATGTTGTATTTAAAAACTTATTATTAGAGATAGTTGAAATATTTTTTATTATAAAAAAATAACATACTGATTTTGATTCATTATTAGTAAAAAAGTTTTTAGTTTAGCTATTACTAATAAAAATGTTTTGATTGAATTTTTTTAATTTTTGATATGAAAAAGAAGCACAGTAAGAAATTTTTGAAAAACGACTCCAACCAATTGAGTTTTGATTTTACTTATAAAGTATCTTTAATTGAAGTACATATCCCAAAAGCCAAAGCAGTAATTTTAGATAGTTTCAGTTATTCTAAAAGATTGGCAATAAGTTTAGCAGACAGTTAGATTGGGTATTATTGTAAAAAAAACCGCTTAAAAAATTAAGCGGTTTTTTTTTGAAATTCATTTGAAGTTATTTTTTCTTAAGCATTTTAATTAATGCCTTTTCTATCCAGGTTTCCAGCAATGTGGTCAGGTTATCTCCATCAATCACCAACGCTTGATTTTTGGCTGTTAAAAATATTGTGTCGCCAGTAATGCTTTCAATATCTAATTTAGTTTTAAGCCACTCGGATAATCGTTTAAGCCACAAATCCCTGTCTTTTTCTCTTAGATCACCTTCAAAAACAATCAACTCATCCTCTTTAAAAACACAACGAACTTCGTTAAACTTAAACTTCTGTCCATCTGTGCCCAACTGGTTGAAAAGTGAGTTTGATAAATAATTAACTTTATAGTCATTAACCGCTAAATCTATACTCTTCCAAACTCTTGCAATCGGATCTTTATCAAGTTTTGGTGGTGCATTCACATGGCACAGACTAAATTGATTTAACAAAAACTCAAGAAATAATGAAACTTCAAATAATTTTTGATTAAGTTCTAAACTATCCCATCTTTTTCTAGAATTTGTTAGTCGTTTATTTTCGGGGGTTGTACTATTTAAGTAGCCTTCCTTTACACTTTGCAAATTAGCCCATTTTTCAAGTGGATTATCTTGATAAATCCAGCAATTAGTGGCAATCCAATTTTTAGTATCTGCATCAATCGTGTCTGCAAAAAATGATACAAAATTAGATTCAACCGAATTATTTAATCTATACTGAGCAAATACAGATTTAATAAGTTTTACGGCTTTCATTTGATCATCAACTGTGCCTAAGGAATTTATGGCTTTGCTAATTGAATCTTCCCTAACTGTTTTAGTGGCAGCCGAATTTGATGTATCTAACCATGAAAGAAAAGTTAATGGCGGCTCAACACGGCTTATTTCGCCAAGCATGTTTACACATGCTAAAAGTAGATAAGTTCTTAAAGCAGGCAATTCATAATCTTCATTAACTGCGCTTATCCATTTCGAAATATCATCATCTAATAATGAGATTGAAAAATTCAACCTCCTGATAATAAACTGTAATTTATTTTGTAATGCAGGATCAGCTTTTGCCCAATTAGGCAGTTCAGACGGAATTATTGCTTTTCTATTTATTCTTTCAACCGCAACATCAAAAGGATCTGTTGTTGTAGAAGCAACACTTTCGTTAGTTAAATCATTCTCCATAGAAGCTCCTAAGCTTGGAATTATGGTTTGGTACACTAATTAAAATTTGTAAACGAACTTTTATCGGGTTTTACTTGCAATTTATTTGCCAAAAAAAAAGGGCGCAATATTACTTAATAATCCACATTATTATAATAATTCCCGTTTAATTTATTGCTGCAAAGGTAAAAATTTCCATTCTTTAATGCCGACTTTAAAAATATATTGCAACTCAAAATTGATTTTTACTTAATCAGTTAACAAAATAAGTTAAAAAAGTCATCCATTAAATAAGAAAATCAGTTAGTCTTTCTCGGGCTAACAAATTTGTTATAAAGCAAAAGTCCGATAATTGTTACAACTCCGATTAAACTAAAAATTATCCAAAGTGTTGCAGGCTGATTTAGTTTATCAATAAAATGAACATATAGATTTGCACCAAGTAAACTACCCACAAAACTGCCAATTACACCGTAAAGAAATGAGTAACCAAGATAAAGTGCTTTTTTATCTTCCGGTGCAATCAATCCAACATAACTTATAAACTTAGGATGCGCAGTCATTTCACCGATGGAGAAAATTGTAATGCCCAAAATAAAAACCCAGATATTTGTATTGATGGCAAGTATAGCCATTCCAATAGTTCCCATAGCAATACCGGCTATCATGGTTGGCAGAGCTTTTGTATTTTTTACAATGTTTGATACAATTATTTGAAGCAAAATAATTGTTCCTGCATTAATAACAGTAACATGTTCAACATCAAACTTCCAGTTGATATTTATACCCATTGCCCCAAGTGCGCCATTTACAAAATTGTTAAGGGAAGTTGCATCAACGTATTTTTGAACATACCATAGGACTGAATCAAACATCTGAAAGTATAAAATCCAAAAACCGGAGTAAATTATAATCAAACCAATAAATCTAAAATCCGATAAAACCATAACAGCGCCTTTTAAAACTTCTGCAAGTGTTTTTGTGCTTTCCGGTTTTTTAGGTTCTTTATAAATTAAAAATGTAGGAATTAGCATTGCCGTAGTTGCTATTGCGGATGCCATCATAACATACTCCCATCCAAACGTATTTTTAATATACGGAACGAGTATTAGAGGAAATAAAAATGCTCCGAGGTTTATTGACCAATAGAAAATTCCGAAGCCAAGTGTACTATTACTTTCGTTTGTTGAACGCGCAATAGTTCCGGAAATCATTGGCTTGAATGCGCCAGCGCCAATTGCCATAATTATTAAACTGCCAAATACCATCGAGTATTCTGAAGTTTGGCTTGTAAGAAAGTATCCTAATCCTAAAAAAACAAATGCAAATGTTAATATTCGCTTGTAACCAAAGCGATCGCCAATAGCGCCCGAAAGTATTGGAAGTATATAAAGCATCGGCTGTATTACGCTTTTGATTAAGCCAACGCTTTCTTTTGTGTAATTGAGCTGGTCGGTCATATATACGGAAAGAATACTCATCATTCCATAATATGAACCTCGCTCAAAAAACTCCATTACAATTACAACCCAGTAGTTTAATGGGAAAGATTTGAATCCTGATTTTGTAGTTTGAATTTCGCTCATCTGCACTCCAATCTGATTTTTAGAAATTTGTTACTCTTGTGCAAATCTAATAAAAGATTCTTATTAAATGAGAAATTAATTTAATTGATTTAAACAGATGCAGGACTAACTTCTTATTTTAGTTTATCTTTAAAAACTTTTTCAAATTTTTCTACTTTGGGTGTTATTACATAAGCACAGTAACCCTGATTTTGATTGTTATCATAATATTCTTGATGGTAATCTTCGGCAGGATAAAACTTTTGGAACTTTACAATTTCAGTAACGATAGGGTCCTTCCAGATTTTTTCTTCCTGAAGTTTATGTTTGTAAAATTCCGCTTTCTGCTTTTGATCTTCATTATGATAAAAAATTATTGATCGGTACTGAGTGCCAATATCGTTACCCTGCTTGTTTAAAGTTGTTGGGTCGTGCGTTTTCCAGAATATTTCAAGCAGTTCATCAAAGCTAACAATTGATGAGTCAAAAGATATTTGTGTACATTCGGCATGCCCGGTCTTTCCATCGCATACTTCTTGGTATGATGGATTATCAACCGTGCCGCCAGAGTAGCCGGAAACAGCAGACTTAACCCCTTTAACCCTTTCGAAAATTGCTTCTGTGCACCAGAAACAACCGGACCCAAATGTTGCAATTTGCAGATCACCATTTTGTGAGTTCATATTTTTTTCATCCGATTTTTTATTTGTTTTATTATCTGAGCATGCAGTAATAATTGTTGCGGTGCAAACAAAGATCACCACAAATCCAATAAAGTTTCTTATCATTTTTATCTCAAATTATTAATAAGCGTTTAAAAGATATTCATAACAAAATATTGGTTAAATTTTTCTATGGTTATCTATTTGATTAAAAGTACCACCGTAAATCAGGTCCTTAATATATTCTATTTTTAGAAAATCATGAGGAAATCCTAAATCAATTTTACTTACTTCATTAAGTTTGTCAAGATATTCTTTTGTAAGTGTAAAGTTTAAGCAATCAATATTATCCTTTAATTGCTCAATTTTTCTGGCTCCGATAATCGGGATAATAACTCCGGGCTGCTGCCTAACCCAGCTTAAAGCAACCTGCGAAGGTGTTGCTCCAATTTCTTTAGCAACATCAACAACTGCTTGAACAATAAGCAAAGTTTTATCATCAAGTTCTGAAATTGTTGTTGATCTGCCTTCTTTTGGGCGCGAATCCTTTGAGTATTTGCCCGATAGAACACCGCTGCCAAGTGCGCCCCACGGAGTAACGGCAACATCTAAACTTCTTGCCATTGGAAGTAATTCTCTTTCAACAGTTCTTTCGAGTAAACTATATTTTATTTGTAATCCGGTAAACCGTGTCCAGCCTCTTAAATCGGCAAGTGTGTTGGATTGCGAAACTATCCATGCCGGCGTATCTGAAATTCCTATGTAAAGTATTTTACCAGCACGAACAAGATCATCTAAAGAACGCATAACTTCTTCAACAGGTGTTGTAAAATCCCATGCATGCAGCCAGTAAAGATCAATATAATCTGTCTTTAATCTTTTTAAACTTGCATCAAGTGCTTGCACCATATTTTTTTTATGATTCCCCGAATAATTCGGGTCGTTCATTTTCATTTGTAATGTAAATTTTGTTGCAAGTACAAAATGCTCACGCTCTGATGCAATAAATTCTCCGACAAATTTTTCACTTGTGCCTTCGGTATATCTGTTTGCTGTGTCTATAAAATTTCCGCCTGCATTTATGTATGCATCAAAAATTTTTTTGCTTTCATCTTTTGATGAACCCCATCCCCATTCTTCTCCAAAAGTCATAGTGCCAAGCGCAAGTTCCGAAACTCTCAATCCGCTTTTACCAAATAGTTTGTATTTCATCTTAATCCTCAATTTAATTGCTACATATTAAAAATATAAGCAAAGGTTTTCGCAAATTCTTCAATACTTGTTGAAGTCGTATTTTCTGCATTGCGTTTTACATCGCCCAAAACTTTACCTTCGTTCATTTTGGATATAAAAGTATTCATGCTGTCTGCAAAACTTTCAGAAGCGCCAATTTCAAGTAAAGCATGTTTAAATCCTTCAAAAGGAAATTCAACGTAAGCCAGTTCGGGTTTACCTATTGCGTTGCCAATTACTTTTGCTATCTCGTTATAAGTTAAATCTCTTTGCCCTAAAAGATATTGAATATTTTTTCCACTAAAGTCTTTTGCGAGTAAACGTTTGGCTGCATAATCAGCTATATCTTTTGCTGCGATAGTATTAAAAACTAAATCAGGCTTTACTGGTGATCCCATTATACCGTGTTGTTTGATTACTGGAATTTGTCCTAAAACATTTTCCATAAAATAAGTTGGTCTTAGATGAAGAACATTTAATCCTTCAATTGCATTTAGTTTTTGTTCAAGATAACGAAGCCCAAAAACAACGCCCGAATTTTCTTCGAGATGAGTTCCAACACTGCTTAATGAGACTGCATATTTCACTCCGTTTTTTTTGATGGCAGATGCGGTTGCATCGGCAATTTTTTGCTGAAAAGCATAAAAATCCTCAGCAGCCCAGTTAGGTGGAATCATAGCATAAACAGATTCTGCACCCTCAAAAGCCTTGCTTAAAAAATTCTCGTCTGCTATATCGCCGGAAAAAATCTCTGCACCGCGCTCTTTTAATTCAATAGCTTTTTCTTCATTTCTACATATTACCCGAACATTTTTGCCTTCACGCAGCAATGATAATGCAATCGGTTTTCCTGTGTTTCCTGTTGCGCCTGTTATAACGTACATTTTGCCTCCATATTGTTTTATAAGATTTGATTTGTTTTTGATATTGCTAATTATTGTGAGCAAACTTATAACAATATGTTTCAGCATCAAATTCATTTTTTTCAATTATGAGTTCAATCACAAAAAAAATCCCGCTAAAAAGCGGGATTAAAATTTAGTTTGAATTTTCCGAAACAATAGTTGGCGTGCTGTTATCTTTCTTTTTTTTCATTGCAAGAAAGATTATCAGTCCAATTAGAAAGACTGCAGCAACAGCAACATAAAGCAAAGTTAAATCTCTCGGTACAACAATTGATTTCCATTCAGATATTTTTTTCTCAATTTCATCTTTTTGGGCAATTGTTAAAAGATTGTTTTCAATTAAATACGGCATCCATTCGCTTGATATATTTTTAAACCAAACACTATCGGCAAAAACTGAAAACACTTTTTCAGATTCTTCCTTACTTTTTACACCGTAGTTTTTAATCTCATCAGAAATAAATTGAATTATTACATTCGTAAAATCATTACCATTTGTAAATTGTTGCAGTTTAATATTATTCAACCGGAATTCTTCATTTATAGATTCCCAGGTTTCGCGTTTAACTTTGTTTGCCCAGATATTAAACAGATTATCAATTTCTTTTAGTTCTGCGGTTTTTTCTCCTTTACCAGCATAAACATCAACTAATTTAGGACCAACTTTTTTCCACATAGTTGTAAAATTCTGCTGTTGTTTTTTTATTTCAACAATATCATCAACTTTAAGCGAAGTCAGCTCCATAAAACGGCTATTATCCCGTAAAGATTTTTTTACAATTGAAAGCACATTATTTCTTTGAACCTGCAATGTGATTTGTTCCTTATCCTGTTCAGTCATCAAGTTGATATCACCAGCCAATTTTGGTGTTAAACTATCAACTATGCTCAAAACTAACTCGTCTCTTTTAATTAGTGTTGCTCTTAAATCAGCAACAAGATTTTGGAGTTTATTTATTGTAGCTGCATCTTTTTTTCGCTGTGATTCAAGAACAGTAATCTGGCTTATCAGTTCATTGTTCCTTTTATTTAAGACATCAATTTCAGATTTAAGTATAACAACTTCAGACTGAAGTCCGACTATTTCGGTAAAATCACCGCGTCTCAATTCCACTGATGAAGCAAGCGCCTCAAAAGATGAATTGAAATTTTCGGGATACAAGCTTTGATCTAAAATTTCTTTCTTTTCAGAAAAATCTCTCCTGAGATTTTCTATTTCCGTTGATATGTTATTTAAATCATCAATGCTTGCAGCGGATTTTATTCCGCCGGATAATTTTGAATATCTTTCTTTAAAACTTTGCACCATTTCATAGTCGGATTGCGCAATAGCCGCGTTTGATAGGAACAACAGACAAACTAAAAGCAAATTTTTTAAAACCTGTATCATTTTAGCCCTCCATCTATTCCTTTTGAAGTAAGCTTATAAGTTTTTTCGCCATCAATAAGTTCAATAAACGGAAGTCTTTGATTAAAAGCGGGTTTCTTTAAACCACTTTCGGTTATTAAGAATTTTTCTTTAAGTTCAAAAGCATTTTGAATAACAGTAAAAACATAAACGTTCTTAAAATTTGGTGAGGTCATAAAATAAAATCCTTCATTGTTGCGGATAAGACGAATTGATTTATCCATATATGAAAGCGAGTCCTTTGTTTCTTCAAAAAACATAGCTTTAACATTAAAAGAAATTGAGTATCTATCATCTTTTACAAATCCATCCGTATCAACTTTCAAAACAGATTCAATTGCCCAGCCGAACTCTGCAGGAGATAATTTCAAAGTCGAACAGGATGTGAAATAAAAAGCAATAATTAGAGTAAATAAAAATTTTAATAAGTTCATCTTCTCACCTTAATAAATTATACACGTAAACATAAGAAATTCATTATCACTGTGAAAATTATAAAAACAAAAAGTAAAAAAAATTGCTTTGTAAATATTTTGTATTCTGCAAAATTGTTACGTAAAATATACGGGTGTGAAATTGAAAATAGAATAATAATTTAATTAACGTGGCTTTTATTAATGGCATAATATGTGAAACTACTATTTCTTTTCGCAGTTGAGGTCAGTATTTTTCGGAAAGATATTATTAAGAATTGCAAAAAAATATCCACAATTAGCAAAAAATTCTTAGATTTTTAGTAATTTTTTAAAATTGGATATATAAAATGGGACAACAACAACTTTTATTAATTGTACTTGGTGTTATAATAGTAGGTGTAGCTGTAATTGTAGGAATACATTTATTTGAAGCTAATGCGCGTCAATCAGCAATAGATGCGCAAACAAATGAAGTGGTAAGTATTGCAACAATGGCTATGGGATATTATAAAAAACCAAAAGCTTTTAGTGGTGGTGGTAGTAGTTTTGAAGGTTTTACCTATCCATTCTTAGGTGATTCTACTAATCCAACTGGAACTATATTTTATACAGATTTAGGAATTTATTTGTTTACTACTAATCCAGTGAATGGCAGGGAACAAATGCAAATTAGAGCCAGTAATTTAGCATATAAACCTTACTGGCTTATTATTTGTTGGGTCTATAATACAAGTTATATTATGTCAGTATCTGATCAAGCAATGTGATAATGTTATTTTGTTAAACATTATTGCATAAAGCTTTGGAGATTAATAATAAGAGTATTGAGATGATCTTATTATCACGAACTATAAATTTGTTTTAAAATTTCATATTATTTTTAGTGACTTAAATCTGCTGTTTCTCCAAGGTTTTCGAAAATCTAATTATTTTAACTTTACTTCAATCAGTCTTAATCAAGCCCTTTTTTTAATCAATTACATCCCGCACAAAACGTTATGTTTTTCTCTGAACTCGAATTTTAGTTAGTATTTATTTGTTTTTGTCGTACTTTTTTATTCAAGGTCTTTTGCTTTAAGCTATTTTTTTATTGAAGTGCACTTTTGTTTTTGGTTTGATAAATGTGATTTTTCAAACAACTTTAAACAATTTTTAAGCCAATTTATTTTACTGTTTCCACTTAAACCCAAATTTGAACTTAAACTTGAACTTAAACTTGAACTTGAACTTGAACTCAATCACGTGTCTCCTTTTTCAAATCTTATAACTAAATTTGACCATTAAAAATTTTGTAATTGGAGAATTTATGTCAATCATTCTTGATGGTTCAAATCTAACCATTGAAAAAATAGTCCGTATCGCTCGCCACAAAGAAAAAGTAGAAATCAGTAACGAAGCGCTTCAGCGCATAAAAGCCTGCCGTGCAATGCTTGAAGAAAAAGTTAAAGCTCATGAAATAATGTACGGTGTTAATACCGGCATTGGAGAATTTTCGGAGGTTGTTCTAAATGATGAACAGGTAAAAGAATTTCAAAGATATCTTATCTACAATCACTCTGCTGGAATTGGCGAGCCGATGCCGATTGAACATGTTCGTGGCGCAATTGCCGGAAGAATAAATGTTCACGCACACGGCAACTCCGGCTGCCGACCTGAAATTACATTCACTCTTATAGAAATGCTAAATAAGGATTGTATTCCTGTTGTATGCGAAAAAGGTTCTGTGGGCGCTTGCGGAGATTTAGCGCCAATGTCGCAAATAGCTTTGCTGTTAATGGGAGAAGGCGAAGCGTTTTATAACGGGGAAAGACTACCTGGAAATGTTGCGTTTGAAAAAGCTGGAATAAAAATTCCCGGACTTGAAGCACGCGATGGGCTTGCAACAATTAATGGTTCCAATTTTATAACAGCAATAAGCGCTCTTCAATTGTATGCTATTAATCGCTGGTTAAAACAGGCGGAAATTGCTGCTGCAATGTCGCTCGAAGCGCTGCACGCAAATATGAAACCGTATGATGTTCGCCTTCATCAATTGCGCGGATTTTCTGGTGCTGTTCGCAGTGCAGCGTCGATAAAAAAATGTGTTGAAGGAAGCGATTTGTTAACCGGCAAAGTAAAGCAAAAAGTTCAGGATGCTTATTCAATGCGTTCAACTCCTCAGGTTATTGGTGCTGCACACGATGCAGTTGCTTATGCTAAATCGCAAATTGAAATTGAGTTAAATGGTGTTGGCGATAATCCGATTTTTATTCCCGAAGATAAAATAACTTTAACTGGCGCAAACTTTCAGGGAACACCCGTTTCTCTTCCAATGGATATGATTAGCGCTGCAGTTACTATGGTTAGCGTTCTATCAGAAAGAAGAATGAACAGATTAAATAATCCGGCGCTGAGTGTTGGTTTACCTGCATTTCTTACAAAAGGCGCCGGTATGTTTTCCGGCATGATGTTGAGTCAATACACTGCTGATACATTAATTGTTGAGCAAAGAATTTTATCTGCTCCTGCTTCAGTACAGTCAATTCCTGCTGCTGCAGATCAGGAAGATTTTGTTTCGATGGGAATGAATACCGTTTTGAAGAATCAGCAAATTATTGATAATGCTTACGGCATTTTGGGAATTGAGTTTATGGCTGCGGCACAGGCGCTCGATTTTCGCGATCATCAAACTGGAAAAGGTGTTGCGTGCGCAAAGGATGTAATTCGTAAACATGTAGATTTTCTTGATATTGATCGCCCGCTGTATCCGGATCATAACACGATGAAAGCTCTTGTAAAATCCTGCGAGATTCTTGAAGAAGTGGAAAAAATAATTGGCAATTTGGAGTAAAAGTTTCTCGCAAAGACGCAAAGTCGCAAAGTAAAATATGAATGAAAATGAAATCTCAAAAATTTTAGTTGATTGTTGTTTTAAAGTTCATACTCAATTAGGTCCAGGTTTATTGGAATCAGTTTATGAAGAGGTATTATCTTATGAAATACTTAAAAAAGGATTAAATTTTGAAAGACAAAAAGGTATTCCGGTTGTTTATGATCAAATAAAAATGGAGTTAGGATTTAGAGCCGATATAATTATAGAAAAAAAGGTAATCATAGAATTAAAATCAATAGAAACCATTGCTCCAGTTCATACAAAACAACTATTAACATATTTAAAACTAACAGGATTAAAATTAGGTTTACTTGTAAATTTTAATGAAGCATTAATTAAAGACGGAATAAAAAGAATAGTAAATAATTTATAAATCTTTGCGACTTTGCGTCTTTGCGTGAAATTATATTGAAAGGACTTAAATGGAAATAATATATCTCATTATCGGGTTGGCAGCCGGATTTGTAATTGCTTACTTATTTGTAAAAAGCAAAAAAACAATTTCAATTGATGAAGTCAACAAACTCAATGATCAAATCAACACATTAAAAGTTGATGCGGGTAAACTTGCTGAACGTATAAAACTATTTGAGGAAGATAAACTTTCACTGCAATCAGAATTGAAAAGCGAAAGAGAAAAATCTGAAAAACTTAATTCAGAAAATTCATCGCTAAAATCCGATTATTCAAACATTCAAGCAAAATTGAATGAACAAAAATCCGAAGTTGAAAAGTTACAGGAAAAATTCACAAAGGAATTTGAAAATCTTGCGAACAGAATATTTGAAGAAAAGGGAAACAAGTTCACAGAACAGAACAAGGAAAAACTAAGTGAGATATTAAATCCATTAAAAGAAAAAATTTCTGATTTTGAAAAAAGGGTTGAAGAGACAAATAAAGAAAGCATTAAAGGACACGCATCGTTAAAAGAACAGCTTCAGATGTTAAAGGAAATGAATCAGCAGGTAACTCAGGAAGCAAAGAACTTAACAACTGCGTTAAAAGGACAATCAAAAACTCAAGGTAATTGGGGCGAGTTTATTCTTGAAAGCATTCTTGAAAAATCAGGACTTGTAAAAGGAAGAGAATATGTTGTTCAGGAAAGTATTACAGCCGAATCTGGAAAAAGATTTCAGCCCGACGTAATAATTAATCTTCCTGAAAACAAAAGCATTATTATTGATTCAAAAGTTTCGCTTGTTGGATATGAAAAATTTGTTTCATCAGAAAACGATCTTGAAAAACAACTTGGTTTACGCGAGCATATCAATTCAATCCGAGCGCATATAAAAAATTTAAGCGGAAAGAATTATCAAAATCTTTATCAACTTGAAAGCTTAGATTTTGTGTTGATGTTTATGCCGATTGAACCGGCATTTGCTTACGCTGTTCAAAATGATCCGGCAATTTTTAACGATGCGTTTGAGCAAAATATTGTAATTGTAAGTCCATCAACTTTACTTGCAACATTGCGGACAATTTCAAGTATCTGGCGGCAGGAAAATCAAAATAAAAATGCATTAGAAATTGCGAGACAAAGCGGCGAAATGCTTGATAAGTTTGCTGCTTTTGTTGATGATTTAATTTCGATTGGAAAAGGATTGGTTGGCGCAAAAGATAATTATGATAAAGCAATGAACAAGCTGACTGAAGGAAGAGGGAATCTTATCAGCCGTTCTGAGAAAATTAAAAAACTTGGAGCTAAAGCAAGTAAATCATTGCCGCCTGCAATAGTAAACCGTGCTGATATTGATGATGAAATTAATGAAGCCCCCTAAATCCCCCTAAGGGTGACTTTAGGAATTTATTCAAAAAAATATTTTAATAATTATGATTATAAAATCTCCAACAACACTTGATGAGTTAGAACGATACAGGGATTTACGATGGAGAATATTGCGCGCTCCGTGGAATCAACCGCGAGGAAGCGAACTTGATGAACTTGAATCCAAAGCATTTCCTATTATAGTTTGTGAAGTAGATGGAATTCCGATTGGAGCCGGCAGAGTTCATTTCAATTCGGAATCCGAAGCGCAAATTCGTTCTATGGCTGTTGAAGAAGAATGGAGAGGAAAAGGAATTGGATCAATGTTAATTAAGGCGTTAGAAAAAATTGCAATTGAAAAAGGCGCAAAAAAAATAATCCTGCATGCCCGTGATAATTCAGTTAAGTTTTATGAAAGTAACGGTTATAAAGTTGTTAAACCTTCACATACTTTGTTTGGAGAAGTAAAACATTTTTTGATGGAGAAACAGATAAATTACTAAGTACATCTAATAAGTGAACTAAGAATAGTTTGCTATTACTTGTTTATATGATAAAACTGATTTTCAAATACTTATAAAAAATATTATAAATCATTAATCATATTTAAAGATAATTCCATTTATCATTTCCAATAACTAAATTTACTTTAAATATTAGGACAATTATTGAATGAAGATTAAAGAAAAATTATTTGATTACATTGAATCAGGAACAGAACACAAAATTATTAATGGTGATTGTTTAACTGCCATAAAAAAAATCGAGAATTCAAAATTTGATCTTATTTTAACTTCACCTCCATATAATGTTGGAAAATCATACGAAACAAAAACAAGTATCGAAAAATATCTTGAGACTCAAGAAGAGATAATTAATGAACTTGTGAGAGTTCTTTCTCCAAATGGTAACCTTTGCTGGCAAGTTGGAAATTTTGTGGACAATGGGGAGATATTTCCTTTAGATATATTTTATTATCAAATTTTTAAAAAATATGGATTAAAGTTACGAAATCGAATAATCTGGTATTTCGGACATGGACTTCATGCCAGTAATAGATTTAGCGGGAGATATGAAACGTTACTCTGGTTTACAAAAACGGATGATTACATATTTAATCTTGATAAAGTAAGAGTTCCTTCAAAATATCCTGGGAAAAGGCACTTTAAAGGTCCCAAAAAAGGAGAGCCGTCTGGAAATCCATTAGGAAAAAACCCTAGCGATATTTGGGAGATTATCCAAAGCGATTGGGAAAAAGCAATGTGGAATATTCCTAATGTAAAATCAAATCATCCGGAGAAAACAAATCATCCTTGTCAATTTCCTATTGAATTAGTTGAACGATGTATTTTGGCGCTAACAAATGAAAGTAGTTGGGTACTTGATCCATTTTCTGGAGTTGGTTCAACAGTAATTGGTGCGATTAAAAATAATAGAAATGCAATCGGAATCGAAAAGGAAAAAGAGTATTGCAGAATTGCTAATGAAAGAATTAAAACACTTCGAGAAGGGCAATTAAAAATTAGATCAATTAACAAACCAATACATATTCCGTCCATAAAAGATAAAGTTGCTCGAATTCCTAAAGAATGGCTGGAACTCGAAATTTTTAATAATCAGTAAAAAAATTTTAGGTTATTTATGAAAATTGCTCAAAAATATTCGCACTTAAATGGTGAAGAGTATCTTATTGTTCATCACAAAGGACTTTTTAATGAAATAATTTCAACAATTGAGAGTATTGAAGCCTCATATTTTATGAGTAAAGAGAGCAAAGAAAAAACCATGAAAGGCAAAATGCTTTACAGCCCAATTGAACTTAATAAAACATTCAATAAAAAATTTAATAAACTTGGCTGGCGTGAATCACGTTATAAATATTATATAACAACTGACCCCAAAATTTTACCAGAATTAATCTCTATCCCATACGCGGAACAAAAACAATTTTTGATTTCGCATGGTGTAAAAGACCCAATTTCTTCGTATAAACAAACCGACTTTGTAAAAGATCAAATTGCTGTTGAAATTCAATTTGGTAAGTATGCTTTTGTAGCTTTTGATTTATTTGTTAAACATTTACTCTTTTATTCAGGTGGTGTTATAAATCTTGGGATAGAAGTGTTGCCAACAAAAAAGATGCAATCACAAATGAGCAGTGGTGTTGCTTATTTTGAAGGCGAAGTATATAATATTTTGAGACACGGTCGTAATAATCCTCCAGTTCCACTTTTGATTTTAGGAATAGAACCATAATAGAACGAATTGTGATTGAAATTTTTTAAGTATAAAAAATCTTTCTAACAATATTTGCAGTGTAATGAAAAACAAATTAAATTATTTAAACATAACAATAAGCAAAACTATCTGGTTTGTATTCTTGTGCATTTTGGTTCACTCATCTGTTTATACACAAACTACTTCCAATATAGAAAAGTTTTATACACTTGTTGATTCGGCATCTAACTTATTTATAAATGATATTGGCGATGTAAAAAAAATAAATTTAGAACTTAATCTTGGTACTGAATACTCTTTGTTTGCAAATAAGGTTAGAGGTAAGTTGATTAAAAGAGGCGTTGAAATTGTTCCTAAAAATTCATCAGATGGAAATAGTGAAACAGCAAGTTTTGTTATAGATAATTGCAATGTAAATTACACAGAACCATACCGCGACGGATGGTTTGGTGATTTTTATACAAACAGGCAGGTAAGTTTATCGGGTAATTATTACATATCGTCAAATCAGATAGTGCAAAAATTTAATCTAACAGAAGTTGATACAATAAATATTGAAGATGTAGAGAGAATTGAAGACCGCTCCTATCCGTTTACGCAGGGTGAATTGCCGCCGGAACCTTTCTTTGCAAGTTTATTGGAACCTGTTGTTGCAATTACCGCAGCAGCAACAATAATTGTTCTATTCTTTTCTGTACGTTCTAAGTAAACAAAAATACCTTTGAAGGCTTTTTAAATTTGGTTATAATTGCACATCAAAAACACATAAACATAAATGAAAAAAACAATTGTACCCGTAATATTAGCACTTTTAATTTTTGCTTGTTCTTCTACTGAAGATACAACTGATATGACTCCCGAAGAAAGATTGGCTTATTCAATCAGGCTTTATGAAAACGAAGATTATGAAGAAGCCGCAAAAGAATTTGATGCAATAATTCTTCAATACCCCGGCAGCAGCATTATTGATGATGCCCAATACTATATCGGTTTAACAAGATACAAAAGAGAAGAGTATATAATTGCAGCCTATCAATTTAGCAAGCTTATAAAATCCATGCCGAGCAGCGAATTTTTAGCTGATGCTCAATATATGCTGGCTGATTCTTATTACGAACTTTCGCCGGATTTCACACTTGATCAGCAATACACTAAAAAAGCTATTGAGGAATTTCAGGTGTTCGTGGATTTCTTTCCTTTGAATGAAAAAGTAGTTGAAGCGGAAAAAAAAATAATTGAATTAAATGATAAACTTGCAAAAAAAGAATATGTGGCTGCAAACATTTATTACAAAATGGAATATTACATTGCAGCATTAAAATATCTTGATTCTGTTATGGAAGTTTATCACGATACGCAGTACGCACCTTTAGCGCTTTATGATAAAATAAATATACTTGTCGAACGAAAGAGAAATGATGAAGCACTTGCAGAAGCTCAAAAGTTTATAGAAAAATATCCGGATCATGAAAACTTTAAAGATGTAGAGAAAATCAAAACATCTTTAGAAAGTAAAGTTTCAGCAAAGCAATAATGAAAGACTCAAAAAAAGTAAGCGATTCACAGATAATAATGACGGAGCTCGTGCTTCCAAATCATACAAATCAACTTGGTAATTTGCTCGGCGGGCAGTTGATGCACTGGATTGATATTTGTGCCGCATTAAGTGCAGCAAAACATAATAACCGTATTTGTGTAACTGCTTCGGTTGACACGATTAGTTTTCATCATCCTGTTAAATTGGGTGATGCAGTTACATTAACGGCTTCAGTTAATCGAGTGTTCAAAACATCTATGGAAATTGGCGTAAAAGTTTATGCACAAAATTTTAGGGAAGGTACAAAAATCCACACTAACACAGCATATCTTACTTTTGTTGGAGTTGATGGCAACGGTAAACCGGTTAAAGCTGCAAAAGCAGTACCCGAAACTGATGAAGAAAAAAGAAGATATGACGAAGCCCTTTTACGTCGAGAAAACAGGCTTAAAAACAGACTTAAATAAATTCAAATACTTTCTGTTTTTTATTCTGTTCTCCGATTTTATACTTCCTCAAATTCCTATCAATGGGTTTTGTAGATTAAATTCCTTTGCAACCGATTCCGGTTACAGCAATGTTTTTAGTTTTAACTACAACAACGACGAATACTCCGATTTACTGCTGTTTAATATTAATGATAAAAAAGCTTTATTATACGCAGGTGAATCCGGTATAAAGTTTAAATTGAAAAAAGAAATTATTTTACCGCTCGAAATTTCTAAAATAGAACCTGTTCTTTCCGGCAGCAACTTTATAGACTCGTATGCATTTATTTCACGAAAAAATAAGAGTTTTGGGATATATAAATTTTCATCAAAAGGCAAACCGGATTTGATTTCAAAAATTAAACTTGACTCTTATCCCGCCAACATCAGCATAGCTGATATGAATGACGATAGTAATTATGTTTATCTTGTTTCCGGTAATGGTTTTGATGGTCTGTCAATTATCAAACAAAAAAATAATAAATTAGAAGAAATAGTAATTGATAAAAATCGAAGTTATCAGAATGCTGTGTTTATTGATTTTAACTCGGATAATTATCAAGATGTTGTTGCCTTAAATTCAATCGAAAATAAACTTCATTTCCTTTTCAATAATACGCGCGGTACTTTAAAAGAATTAAGAACAATCGAACTGAATGAAGATGTTTTATCATTAAAAATTTTTGATTTTAATTATGATTCGTTTAAAGACATTATTGTAAGTACAAAATCATCAATAATTTTTTACTTTGGCGATGCTTCTTCTTCTTATCGGCAGTTTGTATCTATAAAAACATCTTTGCCAGCCGATGAATTTGTTATTGGTGATTTTAATCGTGACGGCTATTTTGATATTAATTATATCAATAAAAGCGATGGCATAATTACTACAATATTTTCTAAAGACTTCATTTCTTTCTATCCCGAATTGATTCATAAAAAAAGCATCGGGCTAACGGAGGTAATACCATACTTCAGCAAGTTTTTATACGGTACGGCATATATTAATAAAAACGGTTCAATAAGTATTCTTTCAACAGTCGTATCAATGTCGGATGAGCAGGATCTGGCTGTGGGAATTGAACCGGATTTAATCTCTTCTTTTGATAACGGTAATAACGGAATTGTTGATTTTGCATTTACCGACAATTATGACGGCAGACTAAAATTCATTCTTCGTAATGCTGCCGGCTTACCCGAAATATTTTATTCGATAAATCTTTTTGAAGATCACAACAACATAACTTTATTTGAAAATGCAAAAACAATTAAAACGTTTTTTCTATACAGTGAAGGTAAACGAAAGATTGAATCAGTTGAAATAGATTTTGAAAAGTTTAGTTTCAAGCGCGATCATCTTTATGCAGAAGGTTCTATCCGCGATTTGTTAGTTAAGAAAAATGCCATAGATAATCCTGAAATTTCAATTGCCTTTGAAAAAAATAAAAAAATAAATTATCAGTTCTTTACTAAAACAACCTTACAGTACAGTCAATCTTTAGCAATGGATATAAGCAGCAATTGGCTAAGCCCGATAATTATTTCAGCCGAAAAACCTGCAATTGCTTACTGGTATAAAGATGATGAACATCTAAATCTGGATATTGTTAATGTTAATAATATGTCCAAGCAAACAATTGCTAACCTCGAATACCAAAATAGTTCTATAATTTCCAGATCATTTTTTGATAACACAAATTCAAGTGTTAATTATGTTTCATTGATTTGCGGCGGCGGAAGGATATATTTAGTAAAGGGTGATAAAGAAGTTTCGGTTTACAGCACAAAAAGTATAAAGAATGATTTTAGGATAACTGATAAAAAACAATTATTTTTTGGAAAAAATAACCCGGTTTTTGTTTATGACGACAAACAAAAAAACATTTACGGGTTGTTTACTTCACGAAATGGTAAAAACCTTTCGGTTAAAAAGCTCATTTCGGAAATTGATATTAAGAATTATTCAATTCAGAATTTTGATAAAAGAAATTACAGTTTGATTTTTACAAATAATAAAAACGGCGTTATCGGAATAAGGCAACTACAAAAATGATTAAAAAATTTGTTTTACTATTTATTTTATTCTCTTTCAGTCAGTCATTTAGCCAGAGCTTTAACAAAGCGCAGCTTGATTCTCTGTACAATCTTTTTACTTTTATACGCGGCATAAATACTTCCGACAAACTTCTAAAGATGGTTGATGAAAATCCTGCAATAAAAAAATGCGGGATGGCGTTAGTGAATGATTTAAAAAGAAATTTGCAATATTTCTCTTCCGATCAACAAAATGTTTTATCAAAATTGTTAAGTAGACCTGAGCTGCCCAAATCACTAATCAGTCCGGGCGGATTCTTTAAAATTCATTATACAACAGAGGGAAATGATGCAATCGGCTATGATGTAAATCTTCTCGCACAGGCTTTGGATTCTGCATACAATTTTGAAGTAAATTATCTCGGATTTTTACCGCCGCCTTCAGATGGTTCAGAAGGTGGAGACGGAAAGTATGATGTTTATGTAAGTAACATTGGCGGCATTTATGGTGTAACTTATTTTGAAAGTATGGTTGCCTCGTCTAACTGGCAAAGCTATATGGATATACATTGTAATTTTAACGGATTTTATACTGAAGGAATTGATGCTGCTCGCGTTACTGTGGCGCACGAGTTTCATCATGCAATACAGAGTGGCAGTTATGCTCCCGTTAGTCCCGCCGAACCATTTAGAAACTCTGATTTATTCTTTTATGAATTAACTTCTACTGCATTTGAAGAATTCGTTTTCGATACTGTAAACGATTACTATGCTTATATGCCGGATTATTTTAATCATCCCGAAAATCCTTTATCAGTTCAAAACGGATACAATATTGCAATATGGAATTTGTATTTGCAAAAAAGATTTGGTTTTGAAGTTATAAAAAGGCAATGGCAATTGATTCCGCAAAATCAAGCACTCAAAGCAATTGCATTAAGCATTAACGAAGTTGGCTCCACATTTGAAACCGAGCTTAATAAATTCGGCATCTGGACGTATTTTACCAAAACACGGGCAATCGAAGGCTCTTATTTTGAAGAAGCTGCAAATTATCCTGCAATAAAAATTACAAGTACAGTGGATTTTAATTCGTCTTCGCAAACTTATAATATGTCTATGTATCCAACGGCAAATTATTTTTTAAAGATCAATCTTCCTTCTTCAGATGGAATATTTAATACAATTATTACTAATGCAGATTGGCAAAAGGCGCTAAATAGCGGTAATGAGATTGTAGAGTTTTCGTATTCAATTTTTAGCGATACTGTTTCCGGTGAAAAAAATATTGATAATAAATACTCGGTTAGTTTCAGCAGAGATAATCAGCAGTTCTGGGGCAACGCAGGCATTTTAAATGATATTGTCGTTTACGGAGACTCATCTATTTATATACCAGAAATTGAAGATGAAACTTTTGCTTTTCCATCGCCGTTTAGATATTCTGTTTCAGAATCAATCTCTTTAGTTTTTTTATCAGATGAACAATCCGGTAAAGCTATTGACCTGAATATTTTTTCGGCTGGATTACAATTAGCGTACACAGGAAAACCAATTATTAAAAAATCATTTATTAAAGAGTCGAAAAGATATTGTGAAATTATCTGGAACGGATTGGATGAAGATAATAAACATCTCGGGTCGGGTATTTACATTTATGTAATCAAATCCGGTGATGAAGTTTATAAAGGAAAGTTGGTAATCTTTAATGATTAACTACTCGCTGGAAGCCGCCGGACTTAATAAATCCTTTGGAAGAAGATTAATTTTTAATGATTTGCATTTTAAATTTGATAAACCCGGCATCTATGGAATCTCAGGTCCAAATGGCTCGGGTAAATCCACACTTGTAAAAATTATCGCGGGAATTATAGGCTCATCAAAAGGTAAGGTCATCCACAAATTAAATGATAAAGAAGTTGCCGAAGATCAATTACATAATCATATTGGTTTTGTTTCGCCTTACTTGGTTTTATACGAAGAGTTCTCCACTTACGAAAATCTCAGTTATTTTGCACAAATTAGAAATGTAAAGTTCAACAAAGAAAGAATTGATTATCTCCTTAATAAATTTTTGCTTTATCCGCGAAAGGATGATTTGTTAAAAACTTATTCATCCGGAATGAAGCAGCGCGTAAAATTTATTTTTGCTTTGATGCACTCGCCTGAGCTAATAATTCTTGATGAACCAACATCAAACCTTGATGATGAAGGAAAAAAATCAGTGTATGAATTGATAAAAGAAGAAGGCGAAAATAAAATTGTGATCATTGCATCTAATGAAAAAAGTGATCTTGAAATGTGCGGTGAGATTGTTTACTTAGAAAAGTTTAAATAAGTATAAAGCTAATCAACCATTTAAGTACAAAATAATAATTAACCGGAAACGCTAATAAACAATGTTTGAAATTTTTTCGCTTCCATTTATGCAGCGCGCACTTATTGCTGGCACTCTTGTTGGTTTTCTTGCAAGCTATTACGGTGTTTTTGTAGTACAGCGCGGGTTAGGATTTTTGGGCAGCGGTCTGGCGCATGCCGCATTTGGCGGAGTTGCGCTTGGTGTTTTATTAAATGCGGAACCACTTTGGGTTGCTCTTCCTTTTACTGTGCTTGTTGCTGTGGGAATAACTTACGTAAAAGATAAAACAAGTCTTGGTAGTGATACAACAATCGGAATTTTCTTTTCAGTTTCGATGGCGCTTGGAATAATATTTATTTTTCTTAAACGTCAGTACACAAGTGATGCATTCAATTATCTATTCGGATCAATTTTATCAGTTACGATTTTAGATATAATATTCCCTATAATTTTAATTGCCATTACAATCCTCCTCTCGCCATTCTGGAAGCGCTGGGCGTACTCATCTTTCGATCGGGAACTTGCACAGGCTGACAGGATTCCCGTACAATTAGATGATTATTTATTAAGCATATTAATAGCTGTTACAATTGTTGCTTCAATAAAAGTTGTTGGAATAGTTTTGATTGCAGCCTTTCTAGTTATTCCACCTGCTGCTGCAAGGTTAGTAACAAAATCTTTTGGCAGAATGACAATTGCATCTATCGTAATCGGAGTATTAACCGCTGTAATTGGTTTATGGCTTTCATACAACCTTGATGTTCCAAGCGGAGCAACAATTATTTTATTGCAAGCATTGTTGTTTTTTATTCTGATGATGATAAGAAAATTTATCTGATATTTAATCAATTATAATAATGCGATTATTACAAACAGCAGTTAATCTTTCCATTATTCCATCTTTCCATCTTTCCATCTTTTATTCTTTCAATTATTAATCATCACAAAGCAGCTATGGAAATCCACTTAATTATTATCTAAATTTGCCGGAGTTAAATCTCATAAAATCTTTAACAGGAGAATCTATGTTCGATAAGCAAGTTTATATTGATAGAAGAAACGAACTAAAGAAAAATTTCAAATCGGGTTTACTGCTTTTTATAGGCAATGATGAAACCGCTATGAATTATGCTGGCAATACATATTCATTCAGACAGGATAGCACATTCCTTTATTATTTCGGGCTTGATTTACCAAATATGATTGGCGTAATTGATGTTGATGATAATAAAGAATCTCTTTTTGGATATGAATTTACTCTCGAAGATATTGTTTGGATGGGTCCGCAGCCAAAACTTTCTGAACTTGCAGAAAGTTGCGGCATAGCTAACGCAGAAAATTTTGATAAACTTAAAAAGTTTCTAAAAACAAAAAAGAAAAACGGAATACGAATTCATTTCCTTCCACAATATCGCGGCGAGCAATCATTAAAACTTGCTGAACTGCTTGAAGAAAATCCATATAAACTAAAAAACAAAACATCTAAAAAATTTATTGAAGCAGTTGTTGCTCAGCGCTCAATAAAGGGCGAAGAAGAAGTTGCGGAAATTGAGTATGCAATGGAAATTGCTTATCTAATGCACACTGCCGCAATGCGTTTGGCAAAGCCAGGGTTTGTTGAGCGCGACATTGCCGGAACAATTGAAGGTATTGCGCTTTCGGTTGGCGCCGGGCTTTCATTCCGACCAATAGTTTCTAAAAATGGACAAACGCTGCACAACCACAGTTATAGTAATGTTTTAAAAGAAGGTGATCTTCTTGTTTGCGATGCCGGCGCTGAATCGCTTCTTCATTATGCAAGCGATATTACAAGAACAATTCCGGTTGGCGGAAAATTTTCTTCAAAGCAAGCAGATATTTATGAAATAGTTTTAACCGCACAAAAAAATGCAATTAACATGGTTAAACCTGGCGCGCTGCATCGTGATATTCACTTGGCTGTTGCAAAAATTATTGCCGCAGGTTTATCGCAATTTGGTTTGATGAAAGGTAATCTGAATGATGCCGTTAAAGCCGGCGCTCATGCACTTTTCTTTCCTCACGGGCTGGGGCACATGATGGGACTTGATGTGCACGATATGGAAAATCTTGGTGAAGAATTTGTTGGCTATGATGATAAAACAAAACGAAGCGATCAATTTGGATTAGCTTATTTAAGATTGGCAAAAGAGTTAAAACCCGGTTTTGTTTTTACTTGCGAGCCGGGAATTTATTTTATTCCCGAACTTATTGATATGTGGAAGAAGTCTAAAAAACATGCAAAGTTTATCAATTACGATAAAGTTGAAGAGTACCGTAATTTTGGCGGAATTAGAATTGAGGATAATATACTTGTTACCCAAAACGGTTACAAAGTTCTAGGCAGACCGATACCTAAAGAGATTAAAGATGTTGAAGCGATGTGCGCTGTTAGTTAATTCAATAGAAAATTTTCAGTTATAGGGAACTCATAACCTATTGGGTTCCCTTTTTTATAAGTTTTATAGCCATTCCCACTAAATTATTTCCTTCTAACATTTGAATTTAATTCGTAATCGCATATTTTTGTTCATTAGCAATGAACTGTAAAAGAAAAGTTATGGCATTGCTAAAATCAACAATAATAGAAGTTGTAAAATCTCAACAAGAGAATCTATAATCCTTAATCGTTAGTAAACTTACAAGTTTATAATCAATACAGTTGTTTTTAACAACTTACCCGATAATATCGGGAAAAAATGTTGTTAGTTTGCAGGAGTGAAAATGATATTATTCGAGATGACCTTAAATCAACAAATCATAAAAGATGGACTAAATGTTCATTATAAGTATAAAATGAAGAGCTCAAAATATTTAGCTTATATAGGATATTTTTTTATACTTTTAAATTTTATTTTATTGTTAAACCCGAATAGAACTGAATCAGATTTTTTCCTTTTTATGCTCGGTGGAGTTTTTATTACTTTGCCATATCTGTCAAGATATTTAACCCAGATTAGTCAATAGAGATTTTGATTTGAGACAACAAAAGGCCAGCTAAAAAGCTTTGTACTGGAAAAAAGCCCATCCATCCAATTTCGCCTTTTCATTGCTAAGGATAGTTTTAATATCCTTTC